>Ga0194057_10001888_pt1 | contig 10327 bp, 9 predicted proteins | sample SepL4415m_MetaG_FD_155474 | JGI IMG/M metagenome (GOLD analysis project Ga0194057, IMG submission 155474) | Anoxic zone freshwater microbial communities from boreal shield lake in IISD Experimental Lakes Area, Ontario, Canada - Sep2016-L442-15m | ecosystem: Environmental > Aquatic > Freshwater >...
CCAGGCCAGGGTGGCGGCCGGAACCGACCCGCGCCAGCTTTGCAGCGATCCGCTCCTCGACTGGGTGGTGCTGCCTGCGCCGGTGCCGGGACTGTCGTCGCGGGCGGAGCAGCGTTACGCACATCTTTATGGCTGCGCCGAACTGCGCGCCGCAAGGCCGACGTCATGACGGCACAGCGCGAATTGCGGACTCAACTGGAAGAACTGCTCCGTTACTTTGTAGTCAGCGGCGTGGCGTTGGCGGCAGACACCGGCATCATGCTGCTGGCTGCCAACTTCATCCATTACCTGTGGGCAGCGACCCTCGGTTTTGTACTCGGCGCGGTGACGAGCTACCTGCTGTCGGTAGGTTGGGCTTTTCGTCATCGCCGTCTGGCGGCCTTCCCCAGGACCGAGTTTGCGGTGTTTGTCGCCGTCGGCGTGGCCGGTCTCGGGCTCAACAACCTGGTGATTTATGCGGCTGTGGAGTACGCCGGGCTGGGCCTGCTGGCAGCCAAGGCGGTGGCCGCGGGGATGACTTTCTCGTTCAACTTCGCCGTGCGCAAATGGGGGCTGTTCCGGCCATAATCGCTCATGGACAAGCCCCTGGTAATCATCATCGGTGCCGGCCCCGCCGGCCTCACGGCGGCGCTGGAACTGCTGCGCGACGGCCGCATGCGGCCGCTGGTCATCGAGGCCACCGAAGCCGTCGGCGGCATTTCGCGAACGGTCGAGTACAAGGGCAACCGCATGGACATCGGCGGTCATCGTTTCTTCTCCAAGTCCGACTGGGTGATGAACTGGTGGCGCGAAATCCTGCCCGTCGCGGGGGACGGCGCGGCGGTGGAGATCGCCTATCAGGGACAGCGGCGGACGGTGGCTGCCGATCGCCCGGCCACGGGCACCACAGGCCTGGTGATGCTGGTGCGGGACCGGTTGTCGCGCATCTATTTCCTGCGCAAGTATTTCGACTATCCGATCAAGCTCAATGCCACGACGTTGTTGAACCTCGGCCCGTTGCGGCTGCTGCGCATCGGCTTCAGCTATGTCGGGGCGATGCTGTTTCCGCGTCGATCCGAACGCTCGCTGGAGGATTTCCTGTTCAATCGCTTCGGCGGCGAGTTGTATCGCACCTTCTTCAAGGACTACACGGAAAAGGTCTGGGGCGTGCCCTGCGATCAGATCAGCGCGGAGTGGGGGGCGCAGCGGATCAAGGGGCTGTCCATCGTCGAGGCCTTGCGCCATGCCTTGCGCCAGCGTTTCGGCGGTGCAGCCGCGAGGCAGGCAACCAAGACCAGCCTGATCGAACACTTCCTCTATCCACGCCTGGGGCCCGGCCAGTTGTGGCAGGAAGTGGCCCGGCGGGTGAGCGCGGGCGGCGGCGAGATCCGCTGCGGACAGCAGGTCAAGGGCCTGCGGCATGAAGGCGGACGGGTGGTCGCCGTGCTGACGCAGGATGCCGCCGGCCATGTCGCCGAACTGCGCGGCGAGTACGTGATTTCAACCATGCCGGTCAAGGATCTGGTGGCGGGAATGCAGCCGCCGGCGCCGCCGGATGTCGGCGACATAGCCGCCGCCTTGCCCTATCGCGACTTCATCACCGTCGGCCTGCTGGTCTCGCGCATGCGCGCCAACCCGCAGGCGCAGAGCACCCGCGCCGACAACATGCCGCCCGACAACTGGATCTACATCCAGGAGCGCGACGTGCGCATCGGGCGGCTGCAGGTCTTCAACAACTGGAGCCCGGACCTGGTGGCGGAGCCCGACAAGGTCTGGCTCGGACTCGAATACTTCTGCCAGGAAGGCGACGAGCTGTGGCGGCTGGAGGACCCGGCGATGATCGAACTGGCGGCCGGCGAACTCGAAAAGATCGGCATGATCGACCGCGCGGATGTGCTGGACGGCACGGTCATTCGCGTGCCGAAAACCTATCCGGCCTACTTCGGCGCCTACCAGCAGTTTCCGCGCGTTCGCGAATGGCTGGACGGGCTGGAGAACCTATACCTGGTCGGGCGCAACGGTATGCACCGTTACAATAACCAGGATCATTCAATGCTGACGGCGAAACTGGCGGTGGAGGCGATCCTGGACGGCAAGGTGGACAAGGCAGCGATCTGGGCGGTGAATGTCGACGATGATTACCATGAAGAGCGCGGGGAAGCCGATGACTGATGTCCGCGTCACGGCCGTGATGCCTTGCCTCAATGAAGAAAGGACGCTCGGCCTCTGCATTGAAAAGGCCCAGCGTGCGTTTCGCGACCTTGGCATCGCCGGCGAGGTCGTAGTGGCGGACAACGGCTCCACCGATCGTTCGGTCGAAGTCGCCGAAGCGCTCGGTGCCCGCGTCGTCCATGAGCCGCGCAAGGGCTATGGCGCAGCGCTGATGGCCGGCATAAAGGCGGCTCGCGGACGGATCGTGGTGATGGCCGATGCCGACGATTCCTACGACTGGGCCTCGCTGGGGGACTTCGTCACGAAGATCGACGAGGGCTACGACCTGGTGATGGGCAACCGGTTCAAGGGCGGCATCGAGCCCGGGGCGATGCCGCCGCTGCACCGCTATCTCGGCAATCCGGTGCTCTCGCTGCTGGCGCGCGTGATGTACCGCATCCCCATCACCGACTTCCACTGCGGCATGCGCGCCTTTACCCGGCAAGGGTTTGAACGCATGAACCTGCGCACGCCGGGAATGGAATTTGCCACGGAAATGGTCGTGAATGCATCCCATGCGGGTTTGCGCATTGCGGAGATTCCGACGCGGCTTTATCCGGACAAGCGCGACCGGCCGCCGCATCTGAGATCGTTCCGTGACGGCTGGCGGCATCTGCGGTTCATGTTGACCTATGCGCCGGATTATCTGTATATGGTGCCCGGGTTGGTGCTCACCTTGCCGGGTATTGCGGGCCTGATCGTCCTGTCGGGAGGGCCGGCAACCATCGGCGGCTTCCGCCTCGGCATCCATTTTCTTGCCTTGGCCAGTCTGCTGAGCCTGCTTGGCGCAAACGTCGTCGGCTTCGGCGTACTTGCCAAGGTGTGCAACGCGTCGCGTTGCCCGATTGCGCCTGATTCATGGATGGCAAGCCTGCTCCGGCACTTTACGCTGGAGCGCGGCATTCTTGCCGGCGGTACCCTGGCGATTGGCGGAATCGCCGTCGATGCCGCGATCCTCGTCGAGTGGTTTGCGCGTGGCCGTGCCGACATGGGCGGGACCGTGCACCTTGCCTTCGTAGCATCGACGCTGGTGGTGCTCGGCATCAACCTAGTCTTCGGTTCCTTCCTGCTGCGCATGATGCAGGAGGATGGTGCGGAATGAGCCGGTCGGGGAGCGGGCAAGGCGTGAGATCTGCGGTTGCAGATGACGGCAGGCGGAAAATTCTTCACGTCATGCCGCTCGATAAATTTGTTGCGCCGTTCATCGATTTCGTCGAAGAGCATTTTTCCGACTTTGACCGCCACATCTTTTTCTGTCTGGGTGACCTAGCGCTCTACCCGGTGGGCAGAAGGCCGAATACCTTGTTCGAATCGGATTTTCCTACGTCACGTCGCGCCTATATCCACCTTGCCGTTCAGATGAATCGTGCGCAGAAGATCATCCTTCACGGCTTGTCCCACATGCGGGTGGTGCAGCTGCTTTGCATGCTGCCATGGGTGCTCAAGAAGTGCTTCTGGGTAATCTGGGGCTGGGATCTATACAGCTACAAGCTTGCCGAACGCACCCGGGACTGGCACCGGCGTGAGCTCTTTCGGAAATTCGCAATCAGGCGACTGGGCCATATCGTTACCTTCATCCCCGGCGACGCCGAACTGGCGCGGCAGTGGTATGGTGCCCGCGGCAAGGTTCATCAATGCGTGATGTATCCGAGCAATCTGTTCGACAAAAAGCTTGCTTCGCCGGACGCGCATGAAGGAATTTGTATCCAGATCGGCAACTCGGCCGATCCGGACAACGAACACGTCGAGATGCTGCAAATGCTCGAACGCCACCGGGACAGGAACTTCACCATATATGCGCCGCTGTCCTACGGCGATCCGCTCCATGCGCAAGCGGTGGCGGCGGCAGGCAGGAAGATGTTTGGCGACAAGTTCGTGGCCCTGACCGAGTTCTTGCCCCTGGATGATTACCGGAGGCTGCTCGGAAAAATTGACATAGCCGTCTTCAATCATCGAAGGCAGCAAGGAATGGGAAATATGATCACTCTCCTGGGGATGGGCAAGAAGGTCTATCTGAGAACCGACGTTACCCCTTGGCAACTGTTCCAGAGCATGGGGCTGAAAGTCTACGACAATGCAGATATTGACCTGCGTCCGCTGGATGAACCATCGGCGAGGCGCAACCGTGAAATTGTCGAGCGCCACTTTTCGGAGCCGGTGCTGGTTGATCAACTGCGGGCGATATTCGAGGATTGAAATCATGGCCTACTGCACGGACGAACAGCTTATGCAAATGGGTTTCAAGCGCCTTGGAAGGAACGTGAAGATAAGCTTGAAGGCGAGCATCTATGATGCGGATCAAATTGAAATCGGGGACAATTCCAGGATTGACGACTTCTGTGTCGTTTCGGGGAAGGTGAGCATCGGAAGGTATGTCCATATTGCCCCGTTCTCGCTGGTCGCCGGCGGCGAGCAGGGTGTCTTCATGGATGATTTCTCCGGACTCGCCTACCATGCGCAGGTGTTCAGCCAATCAGACGATTACCTGGGCAGGGCATTGACCAATCCGACCGTTCCCGAAAAGTTCAAGCTGGAAACGAAAAAGGCCGTTGTGCTTGGGCGCCACGTGATAGTGGGTGCAGGTTCGATAATATTTCCGGGAGTCGATCTTGCCGAAGGCTGTGCGGTCGGCGCGATGTCCCTGGTCAGAAAAAGCACCAGACCGTGGGGAGTCTATGTCGGCAACCCGGCGCGTCGCGTCATGGAACGCAAGAAGGACCTTCTGGAACTCGAAAAACAATTCCTCGAGCATGATTCCGATGCTGCCATTTAACCGCCCCTGCTGCACAGGCAACGAAGAGCACCATGTGCTTGCGGCCATGCGCAGCCCGAAAATGTCGGGTGACGGGGACTACAGCCGGCGTTGCCAGGCCTGGTTCGAGATGCAACTGGGTTGCAGCAAGGCGCTGCTGACGCCGTCGGGTACCCACGCGCTTGAGATGGCGGCGTTGCTCATCGACATTCAGCCGGGCGACGAGGTGATCATGCCCAGCTACACCTTCACCAGCACGGCCAACGCCTTCGTGCTGCGTGGAGCGCATATCGTGTTTGTGGATATCCGACCGGACACCATGAACATCGACGAGACGCTGATCGAGGCAGCCATCACCGATCGCACTCGAGCCATCGTCCCGGTGCACTATGCGGGTATTGCCTGCGAGATGGACGGCATCATGGACATCGCGGGGCGGTACGCGCTGACGGTGATCGAGGATGCGGCGCAGGGAATGATGTCGGCGTACAAGGGAAAGCCGCTCGGATCAATCGGACATCTGGCGGCGTACAGTTTCCACGAGACCAAGAACTACACCAGCGGTGGCGAAGGCGGCTTGCTTATCGTCAACGACGGACAATTTGTAAGCCGTGCGGAAGTCATCCAGGAAAAAGGCACGAATCGCAGCCAGTTTTTCCGCGGCGCGGTGGACAAATACAGTTGGGTCGATGTCGGCAGCAGCTATCTGCTTTGCGAACTTCAGGCGGCCTATTTGTGGGGGCAGCTGGAGAAAGCGGACGACATCAACCGGCATCGCCTCGCCTCCTGGCATCGATACCTGAGCGGGCTGCAGGAACTTGAACTCGCCGGCCTGGTCAGCTTGCCGAGGATTCCCGCAGACTGCCGGCAGAATGGGCACATGTTCTACCTGAAGTTGCGCGACATTGAAATCCGCACCGCGCTGCTGTCGCATCTGGCATTCGCGGGAATCAACAGCATTTTCCATTATGTGCCGCTGCACAGTGCGACAGCCGGACGCAGGTTTGGTCGTTTCCATGGAGAAGACCGCTACACGACTGCAGAGAGCGAGAGGCTGATCCGCTTGCCGATGTGGTACGGGCTTCAGCAGGAAGATACCGATCGGGTGGTCTCCGCGATCAAGAGCTTCTTCCGATGAACCGCCGAAGAGTTTCCCGGGATTGATTTGATAAGCCAAGACCACGGCAACCGCGCCCCACATAACTGGTTGGCGTACGAGTCCAGCGATCGCATTCTTGAAGGGCTGACTCCTTTCTACAAAGGAGTGCTCTACGACCTGGGGGCCGGGGAGTCGCCGTACAAGGAATTCTTTCGTCGCTATACAGAACGATACATTGCGGTCGATTGGTCGGACAGCCATCACGCAACAACCGCGGATGTAGTGGCGAACCTGAACGAGGTCCTTCCGCTCGCGTCCGAGGTGGCCGATACGGTGGTGTCGCTGTCGGTACTCGAGCACCTGAGCGAACCTCAGACCATGCTCAACGAGGCGTTCCGCATTTTGAAGCACGGCGGCGGGATCGTGTTGCAGGTGCCCTGGCAGTGGCGGATTCACGAGGCGCCGCACGACTACTATCGCTACACGCCCCACGGGCTGGAATACCTGATGCGGAAGGCCGGATTTGTCGATATCCGGGTGGAGCCGCAGGCGGGCTTTTTCACCATGATGACGCTGAAGATGAACTACTTCAGCCTGCGCCTTATCCTTGGTCCGTGGCTGGTGCGTAAAGTCATCGGTGCCGTGTTCAGGGCGGGCTGGTACATCGGGCAGAAAATCGCTCCGCTGCTCGACAGGCTCGACCGGGACTGGGCGCTGGAGGCCAGCGGCTACTTCGTGACGGCCCGCAAGCCCTGACGTGATGAAGCCGGACCTGAGACTGCAAACCTTCTCAGCCGTCCGCTGGACGACGACGACGGCGGTCATGCGCGTGGTTGTGCAAATCGCGCAGTTGGCGGTCCTCGCCCGCCTGCTTTCGCCGGACGATTACGGTTTGATGGCGATGGTCGGTGTCGTGCTGAGCTTTGGTGGACTGTTCGCCGATATGGGCGTCAATGCCGCCTATGTGCAGTATCAGGAGATTTCGCCGGAACAGCGCTCCAGCCTGTTCTGGTTCAGCATTCTTGCAAGCACGGTCCTGATGTTGTTGACCGTCGCCTGCGGCCCCTTGCTCGCCGATCTCCTCGGCGATGAACGGTTGACGCCGCTGATTGCTCTCAGTGCTTCCACGTTTGTGCTGAACGCTTTGGGGCAGCAGTTGCGGATGTCCGCGGAAAAGGCCCTGGATTTCCGGCCGGTCGCCCTCCTGGAAATCTGCGCCGCGATTCTCGGCCTCGCCGCAGCGGTGCTGGCAGCGTTTCAGGGTTGGGGAGTGTATGCCCTGGTCGCCGGCGGCATCGTTACGCCGCTGGCAGCTGCGGCATTGAGTTGGATGTTCTTGGCCCGGGGTTGGCGACCGATGCGGCGCCTGCGGCTTGAGGATATCCGGCCCTTTCTGGGTTTCGGCAGTGCCGCAGTGGCCAACAACATCGTCAACCAGGTCAGCCTGACGATGGACGTGATCCTCGGCGGTCGCATGTTTTCGGCGGCGCAGCTCGGTCTGTACAGCGTGCCCCGCAACCTGACCCTGCAGTTGCAGTTCATGATCAATCCGATCATCACGCGGGTCGGCTTCCCGCTGATCGCGCAGGTCCAGTCCGATGTTGCCCGTGTGCGCAACATCTATCTGCAGACCTTGAACATGACGGCATCCACCAACGCGCCCGTGTATCTGGGCATCGCGGTCTTTGCGCCGGAGATCGTCGCGGTGGTCCTCGGCGCGGGATGGGATGGCGCGGCCGGACTCCTGCGGGTCCTGGCGCTCTGGGGTGGTGTGCGTTCGACCGGAAATCCGATCGGCAGCCTGCTGTTCGGAATGGGGCGTGCCGGCCTCGCCCTGAAGTGGAATCTCGCGCTGTCGCTGATTGTCCTGCCAGCGATCTGGATGGGCTCGCTGGACGGACCGCTCGGCATGGCGCGGGCATTGCTCGGCATGCAGCTGCTGTTTTTCATCCCCGCCTGGCATGTGCTGGTGCGCCCGTTGTGCGGGGCGGGTCTGCTTGAGTATTCGATAGCCGCGCTGAGGCCTTTCGTCATTGCCGGGCTCGCCGTGGCGCCGGCTTTTCTTGGCGCACAGCATTGCGACGGTGCCATGGCCCGGCTGACTGCCGGTGTTGCCATCGCTGTTCCGCTGTACCTGATGATCAGTTTCAGATTCAACGGGGACTGGTTCGGCGCGATGATGACGCTTGCCGGGCGCTCCCCGCGATAGGATTGGTGACACATGGTCGCAGTAATCATTCCTACCTACAACCGTTGCTCAACGCTCGAACGCTGCCTGAACAGCCTCGAGCAGCAGACCTTCGCGGACCTCGAGGTCGTCGTCGTCGACGATGGCTCGACGGACGACACGGGAGCACTCGTCGCCCGGCTGGCGGGATCTTCCCGGCTCGATCTGCGCTACGTCCGCCAGCCCAACCGGGGCTGCGCCGCGGCACGAAACACCGGGCTTCGCGAGTCCTGCTCGGAATTGTTCCTGTTCCTTGATTCGGACGACGCGCTCGAGCCGCAGGCCATTGCCAGCCTGGCGGCGGAGCTGGATCGCAGCGGCGCCGACTATGTCTATAGCCCGGCCATCGAGGTCTATCCCGACGGCATGGTGGCGCCGAACAGCCCCGTCGCCGCAGGCCGTCCCGAGGACTTTGCCGTCGAGCACTTCCTCGATCCCAATGTGCGCAACGGCGCCGTCATGTTTCGCCGCCAACTGCTCGATCGGGTCGGATGGGTCAACGAATCGATGCGCTACAACGAGGATTCGGATTTCGTTCAGCGCTACTCGTTGATTGGGCGGGCCGCCTACTGCGACGTACCCACCGTGCGGCACTACCATCACGCCGGCAACAAGTCGGCCAACCGGGTCAGGATCTACGGCGCCCTGCTTGACAGTTGCGAACGGATTCTGGCGGACAACCCCGGGTTTCTTGGCCGCCTGGGCCATCGGGCCGATGCGCGACTGGACGAGATCCGCAGGCTGTCGCTGGAAAGCCTTATCCTTGCCGGCGACTTCGCGGCGGCGGCGACATTGGCGCCAAAAGTCGATGACCTACCGTGGCCGGATCGTCTGGCGCTTGCCTGGCGGCTCCGGATGCCGGTTGTTGTCGCTCAGGCCGTGCGGAGCAGCCTGGCCGCCGTGCGCAGGCGGATGCCATGAATTCCAACGGATTGCCCCGCACCACGCCGGTCAAGGTCCTCCACAGCTGCTGGTCATGGCTTCCCATGACGCAGAACTGGATCTACAGCCAGGTCAAGTACCTGCCCGGGGCAGCGGTCGAAGCCCATGTCGCTTGCCATGTGACCGAGAACCTGGCCCATTTCCCGTGGCCGAACCTGCATGTCGGCCGGCCGCGAGGCCTTGTCCGGCGCGCATCCGATTACCTGGGGCGCTTCGTCGGCAAGGCGAGGAATGATCATGCCCTTGAGGTGGCCCGGCGGATACGGCCGGAGATCCTGCACAGCCATTTCGGCGATCAGGCGTGGAACGACCTGGCGGTTTCCCGATCCCTCGGAATTCCTCACGTCGCGACCTTCTACGGCTACGACGTCAATCAACTGCCCCGCGGTTCATCGTTGTGGCGACGGCGTTATGGCGAGTTGTTTTCCGAGATATCCGCCGTATTGTGCGAGGGGCCGCACATGGCGGCCTGCCTGGCCCGTCTGGGTTGTCCCCAGCACAAGGTTCGATTGATGCCATTGGGCATCGAGATGGAAAAACTGCGATGTGTGCCGCGGCAGCGGCCTGATAAAGAGCCACTTCGCGTCCTGATTGCTGCCTCGTTTCGCGAGAAGAAGGGGATTCCATACGCCGTGGCGGCCCTCGGCAGGCTGGCCCGCGACGTTCCATTGCGTATCACGATCGCGGGCGATGCCGGCCGTGACCGTGCCAGCAGGCAGGAAAAGCAAAGGATACTGCTCGGCGTTCGCGAAGCCGGACTCGAAGCGCTTACGCGCTTTCTTGGCTTTGTCGACCATGACACGCTGTGCGACATCGCCCTTGACCACGATATTTTCGTATCGCCGAGCATTACCGCTTCCGACGGGGATACCGAGGGCGGCGCGCCGGTCGCCATCATCGAGATGCTGGCCTCGGGAATGCCGGTGGTTTCAACGCGCCATTGCGACATTCCGTTTGTGGCCGGCCCTCAGGCGTCGAGCTTCTTTGCGGCGGAACGCGACGTCGACGATCTCGAAAAGTGCCTGCGGGCATTGCTGGCGCAGCCGGATTGGAACCCGATCACCGCGCCGTCCCGCGCCCACGTCATGGCGCAGCATGACGCGGTTCGACAGGGGGC
>Ga0194057_10001892_pt1 | contig 10296 bp, 14 predicted proteins | sample SepL4415m_MetaG_FD_155474 | JGI IMG/M metagenome (GOLD analysis project Ga0194057, IMG submission 155474) | Anoxic zone freshwater microbial communities from boreal shield lake in IISD Experimental Lakes Area, Ontario, Canada - Sep2016-L442-15m | ecosystem: Environmental > Aquatic > Freshwater...
GAGTCCAGCAGGCCAATAACGGGCGGAGCATGTGATAATGTTCCGCCGACACCATGCCCTGTCGGTCCAGGATCTGGCTGAGACCAAGAGAGATCGCTGCTCGGCCGCTCTTTTCAAGGCGACCAGAAAATGGGGCATCGGTCAATCGCCCAGCCAGCGTCCAGGCCAGCTCTCCCGCCAAGAGCTGATGAACCAGGGGCTGATCCTTCAGGGTCTGCTGATCGACCTCGGCCGGCAGACTCGACAGGAGTTCGGCCAACGCAAGCCAATCGTCCGTTTCGAGGATCTTCCTGAGAAAGGGCAGTCCTTGTGCCCAGGCAATGGCCTCCAGGGCCACCATCACATCGCTGACCGGCCTCGCAACCGCTTTCCTCCACGCCACGGCCCGTTGCCTGATCGTATGGGTTGATTCACGACCCTCCCAAAGCGTGGCTGCAAGGAATTGGGGGCCGAAGGGCTGGGCAAGCCAGCCAGCGTGACTTTTCGTCGGAATTTTGAGCATCGGGGGAGCCTTGAACAAGTCGTAGGATGGGCTTTAGCCCGTCCACGCCAAATCTCGACGGGCTATAAAGCCCATCCTACAGGAAAATTGCAAGAGTTTTTTCTTCGCTCTGCCTAACCTTTCACAATTAGATTGGACAAAGGGCGTGGAATCAACTATCCTAACTTGCTGACGGGCAAATGTCTTCCCCTCAAATGCTGTCTTACGTGCCATTCCAGCGAAAGGTCCTCCATGAAATTGATGTTTTCCGTACTTCAGGTGACTTTACTAGCCGTTTTTCTTGGGCTTACCCCCATGGCTCGGGCTGATGAACCCGATCCGGCCGCCAAACCGCGCGATCTCGGCCCTCCATTGGTCGATAATCTGAAGAATCTCAAGCCGCTCGGCAAGTATTCCGCGTGGCTCGATCCTAAGAACAAACAGGTGGTGCTCCTTGGCGAGGCCTGCAAAGCAGACTATCCCCTGGAGTTCTTTATTACCACCAAAGCACGGGCTTACGAGTCGGTGCTGGTTGTTGACGGCGAACGCCGCGAGGGCCAAAGTTCGGTCTTCCAGCAGGTTCAGTTGGCATTGATTCTCTGCGGTGCCAAGCCCGGACATCCCGCCTACTACAGGGACGATAATACCACCCTGGCCACCGGCGATGAAATCGAAATTGAAGTGCGGTGGAAGAACCAAGAAGCCAAGACGGAGCGCGTCGACGCCCGAGCCATGATTCGCGACGTCAGGACGAAGAAGTCGCCGCTGAAAACTTGGGTCTTCGCCGGCAGCCGTTTTGCCGACGACGGAGAAGGTGGAAAGCGATTCATGGCCGACGGCGGGGAATTCGTTTGTGTGCTGAACAATCCGATCGCCATGCTGGATCTGCCGGTTGTCAGCGCGGGAGCGATCGAAGACCGTTCGTTCGAGGCCAACCCCGACAAGCTGCCGCCGCCCGGCACGCCCGTGACCATTGTGTTGACTCCGAAGGTTCCGCCCAAAGCCCTAAAAGCAGGCGATGCCGAAAAACACCCTATCGAGACCGAGAAAAAGTAGCCCTACTTCAGCAGCCGAGTCACGCTATCCAGCAGCCGGTCCATGGCGAAAGGCTTGCGGATATAATCATCGACGCCCAGCGTTTCTGCGTAGGCCTTGTGTCGGTTGCCTTCGTTGGCCGTAATCATGATCACTCGCAGCGGCACGGGACGCGTCCGACGGAGTTTTTCCAGGACGAGAAATCCGCTCCGCTTGGGCATCATCATGTCGAGAATCACCAGATCGGGATCCTCCCGCTCGGCCATCGCCAGACCTTGGTTTCCATCTCGGGCAACGACGACCTCATAGCCTGAAGCATCCAAGGTAATTCGCATCGATTCGACGATCTCGCGGTCGTCGTCTACAAGGAGAATTTTCTTCCGCACTACGGTTTGCGGATTCTCCACGGTCTTGCTGTCATCACTCATGAGCCACTCCCTTTCGTAAACCCTTAGTGGTAACTTAAATAGCTGCGGATTGCAAGGTCCCTTCTCCGCGATCTGTTGTCCGCGATCTTCTCAGCGATTGCCAAAGGTTATTGTAGCAGAAAGAGCCTCTGCAAGTCGCCGCAAATACTCATTGCGTGGTATCTCAATAGCCCCAAATTGTGCAGTATGCGGCGTGAGCTGTTGGATATCCATGAATGCGTAACCTCGCTGACGAAGTCGCTCGACAAGGTGTACCAGGGCCACCTTCGAGGCGTCGCGGACGTGATAAAACATCGATTCCGCAGCGAATATCCCACCGATTGCCAAGCCATAGGTTCCCCCAGCCAACTGATCCTTGTGCCAAACTTCGACGCTATGGCAGTGCCCCTGTTCAAAAAGTCGGGTATACGCACGAATCATCGCCGTCGTCAGCCACGTTCCACCGCGACGCATCCCGGACGTTGCGCATCCGCGAATAACACCGGAAAAATCGCTGTCCTGCGTCACGCGGAACTTTCCGCTGCGACAAGTCTGGGCCAGTCGCCGGGGAACGTGGAAACGGTCCAGTTCAAAAATCGCCCGTGGATCGGGGGAACACCACGGTACGGGAATGCTTGGATCGCCCGTTGGCCAGGGAAAAATACCGTGCTGGTAGGCGTCCAGAAGCCATTCCGACGTGAGTTTTCCGCCAAACCCAACCACACCTTCCGCATCGGCATTTTCGGCCGGGGGGAAGAATCGGGATGGCGGGAAGCTGGTCATCTTGCAAATTTCATTTAGCAAATGGTCAAAAACGATTTGTAGGGTGGACTATAATCCGCCCTACAAACAAATCTGCTGGGCGGACTAAAGTCCACTCTACGACGAAGTCGGGAAGTCTCTCAGGATTGGTTGCCGGTAGCGGCACATTCGTCACAAACGGCTTTTTAAACCCATTCGACCCCTGGGGACAAGTCCGATCGTGGGCATGAGGTCGTCAAAGCTTACCTTGGCAGTATATGTGGACCCGGAACATGCGTCAAGAAACAGCAACGACTTGCGTCCCAGTGCCTTCGCCCCAAAGGCCGCCACCCCTCCGCAAATCTATACTGTCCGCGGTTGAGATTGTCCCAATCCATACCAGCCCGAAGCGCAAGCGAGGCAACGACTTAGCAACCTTGCTCGTGCTTCGGGTTAGTGTCAGTCTCAACCGCGAGCACCGTCACCGTCTCGCCCACCATAATCTTCTCGCCCGTCCACAGATTGCGGGCCTGTCTGGCCTTCCGCTTCTTTACCTCGAAGACACCGAAGTTGCGGAGTTCGACGCGGCCTTCCTCGACCAGGACGTTGATAATGGCGTCGAGCGTCTTTTGAACAATCGGCCGGGTTTCCTGTTCGGTACGGTTCAGTTCGTCGGCGATGCGGCGGATAATGTTTCGTTTGGTCATGGTGTGGTTGTTGCGGTAATACCAGGAAGCATGGCAATTTCGACCAGCAGCCACCCCGAATCTTGCTCGTGATCGAGGTCAAGTTGTAAAGTGAGAACGCCCCCAGTCTACCGCGGTCGCACATAGATTAGCAGGACCCCGGGCGCGGGGAGATCCTGCACGATTTTGATGGTGCGGTCGTGGTGCTCTTCCTTTCGGATTAGTTCTAGGTTCCGCGACTGGTCCAACAGCAGCAGTTCACTTGCGATTGGGCCGGTCCAGGGCAGGTTTTGCAGCACGAGTTCGATCCGTTGGTTGGCCGACTTGAAGTTGCTGACGACAATCGCCAACTCGCGGCCATCCGTAGACAGGCCGGCAGCGGCGTTCAATTCTCCCGGTGCGCCACCCTCGACCGCCACGCGGGCCGGATGATCAACTAGCGCCTTGAAGGCACGGAAGGCATGATAGGTCTTCTTGGGCACGCCGAAGACGTTGAATAGGCCCCAGCAGCCGTTGTCGCCCGTATAGAAGTTGGCCATGTCGATCGGTGCATCCTGGAACCCGAGCAGCACGCAAGCGACGAAGGCGGCACCCTGCGCACCGCCGGCGTCCTCGAACGACTTTTGCATCCGGGCACCGTTACGGCCGAACACCGCCCCCCAGTCGTTGTTGGGCAAATAATTCCACTCGTTCAAGTGGATCTCAGTTTTTTGGAAGCCGTGTTCATCCAAGACACGTCGCAAACCAGCCGTGGCACGAACCGGCGCTGTTGGGTCCGCCCCGTACATGTGCCAGGAAAGAAAGTCCAAGGGCAGCGACTGCTTCTGGCAGTATTCGACAAACCCACGGAGATGCGGAGCGGGCGTAAGTCGGTCGCCATCCAGTTGCCCTAAACCGGCCGCTGCCGGCCCACCTACCAGCAGTTTGGGGTAGCGCGTTTTGATCGCCTTGGCCGCAGTGGCATACAGGCGATAATAATCCTCGGAGCTGCCATTCCATTGCGCGGCACCAATTTCCGCTTCGTTCCAAATCTCGAAGTAACGAAGGTTAAAGTGAAATCCGTCTGCCCAACCCTCGTTGTAATGGCGGATAATCCCCAGGCAGATTTTCGCCCATTGGTCGAAGTCGGGTGGTTTATGGACGTAATACTTGCGTGGTGTATGCTCGATGCTCTCGCCCAACCGGTACATTACGCCTGAACCAACTGCCAGGATCGACTTTAGGTAATCGTCGGTGGGGGCGAAATGGTAACTGCTGGGTGAGTCCGTGTCGGCACTAAAGTTGGGAAAAATCGCGTGAATATCGACCGCGTCACGGGCAGGCCAGTTGGCATCGTGGATGCGGGTCAGGGGAATCCCGAGGGTCTTGTGGTACTGCGAGACGTTTACGATGCCACCGTAGCAAATAGGCCCGCCGTTGATGCCGTGAATCGCTCGGATGGTGCCGATCTTCCGGCCGGCATCAACGCGGATCTCCGCCGCAGGGCAGACAATCGCGTGCGACAACGCAGTCAGCAGGAGCGTACCAGCGATGAAGACCGCTAGGAACGGTTTGAGGGATTGTGGTAGTGGCGTTTTCATGGTTGTCCATTGAAAATGAACCTCGCTCAAGGAACGTAGCAGCACCACTACTTCGCCATATCCTTGAGCATCTTCAACGCCCGCACCTTGACCTTGCTACAGGCGGGCTTGGCGGGACGATCCATCAGTTCGCCTGGCTTGAACGGATTCGGCACACCCTTCTCGGCCTTGCGAGCCGGAACCTGCTTCTTCTCGATCTTCACGAGGCCGGGGATCGTGATTGCCCCAGCACCCTTTTTGCCGAGACTCGTCTGGATTTCGGCAGCCAGGGCATTTAGCACTGCGGCCACTTGCGTCTTGGGCAGTTCGGTGACGGCGGCAATGTTGGCGAGCAGTTCGGTCTTGGTCAGGGGTTTCTTTGGGGTGGCGGCTTTGGCCATGGTTTTTTCCTCCGTGTAAGGTGGTAGGTAAAAAGTTGTTTATCCGCAGGGGATTGCGTGATTAGAGCGATTTTGGCGGGAAATACAAGCCAGAAACAGGCATAACTCCGCGAAAACCAGCAAATACTTGCCTCAACCTCGTTTTTCTGGGGTTTTCAGGTTTCATTGAGGTTGAGTGAACCCGAGTTGGTAGCTGGGTGATTCACAGCATAATTTTATTGGACTATACTATTGAGTGAGAGCGGGGTCATTCTGGCCCGACAAACCTTCAGAATTTGGGAGTACAAACGGCTGGTCGAGGCTCGCCCCATCGCTATCGACGTGCTTGGCATAGCGGCGCTGGATCGCCTCGGGGAGCTTACATGGCTTGGGCCATTGAGTGTGCTGGTGTTTGGGATTCTCATATCGCTGATTGCCTTGGCTCATGATCCAGAGAAACTTAATGTATGGCTTGTCATCCTTGTGGCAGGTTGTTTTGCAGCCGCCTACCCGATGATGTACTTCCTGCAAGACTTCATTGACCTCTATGCTGCCATCGCGCTGGCGACCGTACTCGTGCTTGTGGTCATCGCCTGGCGAATCATCAGCCTATTCGGCATGTGGCAGGGAGTGTTGGGAGGCATTATTGTGCCCCTCGTCCTCATGGGGTTGACCATCGTGGCGACAATCCAGGCAAAGCCTGCAACTCAGGGTGTGGCGATGACGATCATGGGAATCTTTGCCCTCGTCACCGCGATGACGCTGCTGCCGCGAGCCCAGGCGAATCTGCTTCGTCCGAAAACAAAAAACTGAGGCTCCTTGCGGAGAACGCTGACGGCTTCAGCGATGCCGTTTTGGGCATAGTCAGACGAGAGCACCAAGGAAACCAAGCAGCAGTAGCCCGGCAAAGGCCAAACAGAACAGGATCGTGGCGATGTTCAGGAAAAACGCCGTCCAACAGCGCCAGTTGTCACCCCTGCCCAGGGGCGTATCCCTCTGCCCGAGTTTCCACAGCAACCGCATCGAGTAGAATCCGATTGGCGGAAAACTGAAGGCCGCAATCACGGCAGCTTGCCACGCCCGCCGAACTATTGCCTTGCTGACTTCGCTCTGTGTGTTTGAGTGGATATGAGAACACGGATCGCTCGGTTCTGCTGATCCTTGCGGCTGGGACTCCCGGTTTGACGAAGGTTCAAATTGCCACAGCACAAAAACGAGGATAACGACACAGGGCGCGAGCATCAATGGCGGTCCCCAGCCATGCATGCACAGCAGTATTACCAGCCCGACAACTGCCACCGCAGTGAAGAGCCTGGGTACGTTCAGCCATATTTCGGCATCGGCATCGTCTTGCGGCTGCGCCGCGCTGCCTTTAGATTGCGGACTGGCCAGCGTACCGTCAGCTAATTGGCCGCATTGCCAGCAAGCATTCCACTGCCCGGCTATCCGCTGACCACAAGACAAGCAAATCCAAGGTGGCAGGCTGACCGAGGGCTTGGCACGGGCGGCTGCCAGCACTTCGCGAGCCTGTTTGGCATCCTTATTACGAACATGAACCGTTGCGCCCCCAACAGCGTTGCCATAATCCCAGAACCAAGAGAGGAAGTTGGCATTTCCAAGCGAGGCCGGAATCCCCTCTCTTGCCAACGCCTGTTGAGCAAGATCCGCGAGCGGAACATTCGGGCACGAAACAACTCGGACGAGTTCGTCGGGTGAGATTGCTTTGGCAGCTTTGATCGGCCCCAGGAGATATTGCAGACCGATTTCGTAACACCTATCGAATTGCTTGGGGGCAGCAGAGTACATATCCGCTATTTCCTGCTCGCCGAAGGCTTTGAGCTTCTTGACAAAGATTTCGTCCCAGGCATCCTGATACTGCCGCGAAAGTTCTTCGTATTCCTCGGGAACTTGGTCGTTCGGCCAAAGCTCGCCTCGTTCTGATTCGTATTCCTTCTCCATGGCCTCCATGCGCTTGTTCAGGTTCTGCAAGCTCGTTTCGGCTTCCAGATCGGCCATGACTTCGCTCCACCAGGACATGAGGCAGAAGCCCGCCTCCTCGGGCAGGCAGCCGGAGTCCCGGATCGCTTGATACACCGCCAGTCGCTCCTCTTTGGTTGATCCCGGTTCCAATCGCATCCAATCGCCATACCACGAAGGCGGAGTGCGAGATGCCTCAGCGATGGCGGTCAGCTTGACGTTAACGGCAGCAAAAAATATATCGTCGTCGGGCATATTCATTCCTCACCTCCCAGCAGCCCCCGAAGGGCCTTCTCGATCATTTCTGGCCTAGCCAACCCGTCCCGCCATTCTAACGGAATCCCCGACTCGCCCCAATAGGCCCCGGCAAGCTGGCCACAGACGGCCCCGGTTGTGTCGGCGTCGTCACCCAGGTTCACGGACTTCAGGAACCGGCTAAGGGCACTTTGGGTCGTAATGCCAATGTCGAAGCAGTGGCCGTTGACCGAGTATTCGCCCTTTTGCCACCAAGCGACGTAGCGGCGGGCTTGGTCGTTGAGATCCCAGCCGACGCTGGCGATGCTGTTGGCCAGGGCGAGTGCCATGCTCGTGTCGTCCGTGAATTCGCCGGGGGCTAAACGGTGTGGGCCGCCGTCACGATAACCAGTTACTTTGGGAAAAGTGCCAGGCCGCTTGAACTCGACGGCAGCACCGAGGGCATCCGCGATGGCGAGGCCGAGAAGGGTTCCACGTTGGTGATTAAGCGATAGCATGCCCACCATTGTGCAAGAAGCCTCGACTTGGTGCAAGGATAGGCGGGTTGGCAGAAAATGGTCTGATCATCGGCCGCCATGGCTGCTCCTCAGACGAATACGGCGGGGTAGAATCGGCTATTTGAATTTCTCGTCCAAGGAAACGTGGAATCCGAGGACCATGGGAATGAAATTCCTATCAGATTCAGTTTAGCCGCCAGATCGTGAAATTCAACACGCTGGCGAAGCTGACCCAAGCCAAGTAGGGTAGAAACAGAATGCCTGCTACCGAAGACCGCAACCAGAATAGGATCATCGTTGCCGCAATGACCGTCCAGAGTAGAACTACTTCCACGAATGCGAGGCCGGGTATCTCAAGACCGAAGAAGATGCACGACCAAAGGACGTTCAGAACGAGTTGAGTGCCGAATAAAATCAGTGGGAGCTTTACACCCGTGAAACCCGCTTGCCGCCAGACGAGCCAAGCGGCAACGGCCATACCGAAGTAGAGGGCCGACCAGACGGGACCAAAAATCCAGTTTGGAGGATTCCAGGTTGGTTTCGCAAGGGTCGCATACCAAGTGGCAATCTTCGGTGTCGTGACCGCACCGCCGATCCCCGCTGCGGCGAAGCAGACGGCGATGAAAAGGACGAGGCCGATCCAGGGATGTTTTGGAGTCATTGGTTCTCCTTCAACCGACGACCATCATGAAGACCACGAGGGTTGCCAGCACTGCGAAGCACTGAAAGAGCCGCCGCAACCATTTCGGCTGCGGAACAAGCCGCAGCCGAAAGATACCGGCGACTGCCGCAAAAAGTATTCCAAGATCATCGAACATAATGCCCCTCAGTTTACACCCCCCACCGTGACGAATACAAGAACCCTGGCGGCGATTCACGCTGAAGTGCATCAACCCGTATACAGTGATGCACTGTCCGCTAGTCGGGGTGGGGAGGGCCAAAGGCCCGCATGATACCAGCCCAGGGCAACGCCCTGGGTAGGGGTGGAAAACGGATCCCAGCCCTGAAGGGGCGGTGCATCGGCGAATGGTTGGAACGCCCCTCCATCCAAGCAGGAGCCTCAATGGCCAGAACCACTTCGCCGCCATTGATTTCGATAACCCTCACGCTGATGTCCCCATTGATGATGATGCTATCATCTTCGTGTTGGAAGAAGACTTTCATAGTTTACAGACTCCTATGGGTGTAGAAAGATGTGCAAAAAACAACCGATGCCCGAAACAGTCGATTATCGCCAGTTCCAAAACCAGTACCAATAGTCCTCGACCAGCCAGCAGTTGGAACTATCCTGCGGCAACTCCAACTCAATCAGCGGCAGTTTTAACTCGTACTGCCCTTTGCGGGTATTGCAAAAGATGCCGTCGAACTCGTCACCAAGATGGTTTGACGGATCGAGCAATTCCAGTACATGACAGCAGAACTCACTTTGTTCTTCGGTGTTCGTCGGATGAGGATAGTGAGCGACGAACGGGAACGACAGGTTTGCCGCAAGGTACTCGTAATATCTGAAAAGCGTCCTCTCGTTTACCTTGGGCAAGCGGCTGCCTGTCAGTCCGAGGGCCGTCATAATCCGACCTTTTTGATGATCTTCAAAAACGCCTACGGGGATAGCACTTGGCTCTATCCAAAGGGTATTGTTGTAGGTGCAGATTGACATGGAATGGACTCCTATAGTCTAAATGCATGACACTAGGCCAGAGCGGAAGAGTAGCCTTCGATCCGTTCATAGATTTCCTGCCGATGGACGGGCACCTCGGAGGGAGCCACAATGCCGAGCTTCACCTTATCGCCTTGAACCGACAGAACCGTGATCGTCACTCCGTTGCCGATGGCTATCGCTTCTCCACGCTTTCGACTTAGAACTAACATGGTCAAATCCTCCTTGTTAAAGAAACTTCTGTTTTGCTGAGAACGGGTTTCCCAGCATCAACCGTTGCATTTATAACAAACGTAGCTGTCATAAACAAGAGAATACCATGTTCAGAGAATGGAACAAGGGCAATTTGAGAATGATTCCCAAATAGCAAGATGGGTAAAATGAATAAATTGGCAGTCTTTTCTTCCGTGTTGCAGAGGACTGTCATCTTGGAATACTTGCAGACGCTTTCACTGGCCAGCTATCCCCGGAACAGAAATTGCCGGCGACCAGAGCCAGAGTCGGCACATTTTTGGGAAAATATCGCTGCGAACGGCCAACGGAAGTACCAAAGTACCCAAAAATACCGCCTCATCGTCGATCGGATGAGAATTTGCTGGTTTGTGACGCCGAAACAGGCCG
>Ga0194057_10001901_pt1 | contig 10266 bp, 2 predicted proteins | sample SepL4415m_MetaG_FD_155474 | JGI IMG/M metagenome (GOLD analysis project Ga0194057, IMG submission 155474) | Anoxic zone freshwater microbial communities from boreal shield lake in IISD Experimental Lakes Area, Ontario, Canada - Sep2016-L442-15m | ecosystem: Environmental > Aquatic > Freshwater >...
CGCGCCGACCACCGCGCCCGTGGCGTCCAAGGCGCGTCCCTGGTAACTGATGTAGCCGGGCACCGCGCTGGTGATGGTCTGGGCCTGCGCGCTCTGCAAGACACACAGCGCGATGATGGATATGATGATGTTTTTCATGATGTTTAGAATTTAGGATTTAGAATTTAGAATTTCATTGCGACAGCACGCCGATTTCCGAGACGCGGTGAAGTTCGATGGTGCCAGTGACGCTCAGAGTGTCTTTGCGCAGGCCGGTGATGATCTCGGCGTAGGTGCCGGCAATCACGCTGCTGCCGTAGCCGGTGGACGAGGTGCCGGCGGGGGCAGTGGCCGCAAAACTGAAACTCACCGCGCGGGTGACATCATAACTTTCCTGGCCGGTGATCAGGGCGGTGCTGCCGCTCTTGTTGTCGTGGTCCGGGTGGTATTGATGGACAAAGGGGCTGGCGGGGTCGTTGAAGGGTGTGGCGATGCTGCGGGTGAGGGTGGCACCCAAGGCAAAGCTGCCGGTCCCCGTGGCGAGCACGCGGTCGAGCGGCAGATGGGCGGCGACGAGACGCGAGGCGTTGGCCTTTTCCGCCGGGTAGAGAGCGCTTTCGGTGGTGCAAATGCCGGGGTTGTGGGGGGCTGCTGCAAGTTTTCCCAGAAACACTTGCGACAGCACCCGCGCGCTGCCGTCATCAGCCACGTGGATGATGTAGCGCAGCGGATAGACCTGCGCGGTGCTGGTACCGGTGTAACCGGCAGTCTTGCTTTCGACGCCACTGACGAGCGCGTCGCCGACCCACAACCCGGCGAGCGTCGTCTTGCGCGCGGTGGCCGGCAGTTGGATATCGTAGAGGCCAGCACTGTCGGTGAAGCGCAACTGCGAGGCAAACAAGGCGTTGGCCGCGGCGCCCGTCATGCCCGCGCTGCCGCGGTCGATGCCGAAGCTCAGTTCGACGGCGGCATTGGGCCCTATCACTTCGGTGTAGGCTGCTTGGATCGGCGTTTCCGTCCAGCGATTGCTCGATGCGGTGTAAACCCGGCGGGTCAGCGGCACACTGCCGGTGATCGCCTCCTGGCCGCTCGGTGCCGCATTGGAGGCCACCGGCGCGATGCTCACCGTGCTGGCGGTGGCGCTGCGATTGAGCACCCGCACGGTGATGACCGCTCCGCTGCGCCCGTAGTCGAGGCCGGCCCCGCTGCTGAGGCTGATTTCCACCGGCGCGTAAAAGTTGCCCACCACCTCCGTGTCGAACCAATAGGCTTTGGTCGAGTCGAGGGGTTCTGAGGTGGTCGAGAATACTTGCAGCGGATTGCTCGCTCCCAGATCGCCTCCCACGTATTTGAAAATCTTGGTATTCGCCGCGATGGCCGCAGGAAAGGTCGCAAAGTAGCTGCCAATGGTCGGGTAAGCGCCGCTGAGTTTGCTGGGAAAGCCCATCAGGTTCGCCCCGTTGCGCACCCAATTCGCGCTGGGCGCCAGGACTTTCTGCGGGATGGTCACGTTGTAGGTGTTGGAGGTGGTGCCGCTGCATTTCACCAGATACGCCGACTGGCCGATCATCTGGCTGAGCGCGCTGATCGAGCCGTCGCTCTTCCACAGCGTCCATTCGGCGGTGCCGGCGGAGGGAATGAGCGGCGAGGTCATGAACTGGACTTGGGTGGGATTGGTGTTCCAGCGCCAGACCTCCAGCACCTCCGGATGCCCCGCAAACAGCGTCGCCGGCGGCGCGTAACTCGCATCCCCGTGCAGATAAATCGCGTTCCACCCGCCTTTCAGCGCATAGCTCGTGCTCTGCCACTGGCCCTGCGCCACACCCGCACTCATGCCCGCCAAAATCACCCACAGCCAGCCCCCCAGCCGCACCCGCACCGTCAAAAATGCCATCATTGATTTCAAGTTCATGTGAAAAAAGTTCGTTACTACTCAGGTGTCATTCATTACCTAACTGTAAGCCGGAAAAACTCGCTGGTGGTGGCGCGCGGTGCGGTGAACACGGAAACGATGCCGACATTGGTGGCCTGATAGGCTTCGCTGCCCGATCCCGGCGCGCCCACCGCAAAGGGCACCCGCGTCCAGGTCTGCATATCTAGCGTGCTCTCGATGGTGTAGACCTTGCCGGTGATCGCATAGAACTCGAAGCGCACGCTATCAGGTAGCTTCTCCTTGAGCGCCAGACTGAAGGTCGAAGTTATATCCCCGGCGAAGGTGCCTGCAATATATGCCTGCAAATTCGTCAGGCCGTTTTTCTGAAAGTGACCGTTGATCCCACCCAACAAACTAAGATCCCAGTTGCCGTTGGCATCCGGGTATATGCCTGCTAGATATAACTGCCATTCCTCCCACGCGTCGGGCAAGCCATCCTTGTTAGAGTCCTCGCCCAGATTCAGATCCAGGCGGATCCGCTCGCCGCCCTTGCCCGCCTTGAGCGTGCCGTTGACCTCGATCGGATAGAACAACACCCCGTTCATCGACACCACCAGGCTGAAGGCGCCCAGCGCCGCAATCGCCTTGTCGCTGTAGGCAGTGGTGCCGCTGCGCGCCGCATCAATGCGGATTTTAAGCTCGTAGTTCTGGTCGAGTTGGCCGGTCGTGATGGGCGTGCGGCCAATCTCAGCCCCGCCCTTGAGCAATACAATCTCCGCCCCTTGGCCCGTGACCGTCTGCCCCACCTGATCGCGCACGATCCCGTAAAGCGTGTAATACGGCGCGGGCGGAAACGCGAGTGCCGGCGACACCGCAGCCAGCAGGCACACAAGGATTTGGCAGATGGATTTCATGGGTCAATATATCAACTTCTCAGTGGCGAAGGATCTCCGGATGGCTTGCTTTTTTAAAAGCCCTCCGGCTCCTGAACGGATTTGTTAGGCAAACTTCTCATCGCGTCAAGCATAATCCTGACAAAACAACGTTAATTCTTTTTAACCTCCGGATTGGCGGATGCCGTTAGTTCCCGGAATTCGAGTAAGTCCGCAGGAACAACTGGATATCCTTCACGCTGGCGACAAAGCGGTTGAGGCCGTCTTGTTCGTCGCTGAGCAGGGTGTAGGCTGGGATGACTATTTTCCAACGGGTGTTCCAGGCGCTGCGGCCGATCAGGCGGGTGTTGGTGAACTCGGTGGGAATCGAGCTATAGAAGAACGCCGGATCATTCACCGGGCGGAACGCCTGGTGTTTGCGCAGAATCCACGGTTGCTCGCTGAGCGTGCCGTTGGCATTGAAAAACTGGCTGGTGTTGAAGGCCGATGCCCCGAGGTTGTAGGGCAGCGGCAGCGCCTGATCGTGTACCGTCCAAGTGCGCAGCGTGTTGGTATCGCCCAGCGGTGGTGCCAGCATGCAGTCGATGCCACAGGGAATCAGATAGACATAGGGCGTCGCGCTCAGCGAGTTGGTGCCACTGGGTGCGCCGGTGGTTCCGGGCGTGCCGAAGGCGTAGGGATCCATGCCGGCGTAGCCTTTCAGGACGATGCCCACACTGCTGATTTTGGTGGCGTAGCTGCTAGGCGTGTAGGCGTGGTCGTTGGCAGCCAGCGGCAGGCCGAAGAAGTTCATGCCGTGTTGGATGGTGCTGCCGAAGGGAATGACGATGCCCGGAGCGGGCGAGCCATCGGGCTTCTTCAGGTTGTTGCAATACCTCGCCACATCGGGGTCGGCCAGGACGTCGGGCACGATGTATTGCTGCATCGTCTGTTTCCACGCGTCGTCATCGCTGGTGATGGTGTCGTCGTTGAGGATGCGGAACAATTCACCGCGCAGGCTGAAGAGCGTGCCATACGGATCGGGGTTGTTGATGCCCAACCGGCCCTTGGCCACCGAGAAGTCCGCGCTCAACTGCGCCATCGTGCCGGCCAACCCCGCATCGCCCAACGTGCTGACGGTGGCTTGGGGCACATTGTCGGTTAGATCGCCGAGTGCGCGGGAGGCGACGATGTTGGCGATGACCGCCTTGCCCGCGGTGCTGCCGAGTAAGCCGGTTTCGTAGTCATAACTCTTGGCCGCGAGATAGGTGTAGCGGCCGGCGAGGTCGAACAAGGTGCGGTATTGCTCGAGCGCTTCGTTGCGGAAGGTGCGGAACGTCAGGTCCTTGGTGCGATAGCCGGTGATGATGGCCGCCGCACGTTGACGGAAAGTCTCCCGGACGCTTAGGACTTGCTGGCCCTCCACCAACACGTTGGCCACTTGCTCGTTGGCCCGCTGGTAGGTGGTGGCGAGTTGTGCGACCTCGAACTGGCGCGAAAGCAGGTCGCGATAGACTTGTTCAAATTCATACAACTGCTGGCGCTCGTCGTATTGGAAGCCCGCCGCCTCCAGGTTCTTGTCGAGCGTCATCGAGATGCCCGTTTGGCCGGCGTTCAAGCCAATTGCCGCGCCGCGTGCGACGAGGGAGACATAGGATGCCAGGGACTTGGCGGAAGCGCCGGCCAATTGAATTGCCGCCCGGATGGTCGAACTCGGATCAACCGCCATACCCACGACGGCGGGAGGCACTTGTGCGACTGCAATAGCGATATTCAAGGCATTTTCGCCGCTGGCATCCGACAGAGCTGCCGCGGATTCCAGCAATGCCTGCAGCGCCTGCATGATGGTGATCGCATCCGTTGCGGTGCTGCGGAGTTCACCGGCATGATCGTGCCATTTAACCATTTCATCGAACAAGGTGTACTTGCGCTTGAAATTCGCCTGCAACACCAGAATTTTCTGATTGGACTCGAGCAAGGCCAGTTGCGCTTGATAGGAATCCAGCAATGCCTGCTGCAAGCGGCCGGTGCTGGCGCGCTGGCCGGACAAACTCAAACCGCCCGGCCACTGCAAGTATTGGTTAGGGTTGACCGTGACTGTTTTGCTCACGCTGTGGGTCGGGGTCACGCCGTTGAGGGTGATATCAGCTTTTGTGTTACTCGAGAAATTGGCGATGTCGGTGGGCACGTCCAGCGTCAGCGTCACGGGCTTGCTGGTATCCACCAGATCGGTGGGTTTGTCACAGACGAACCAGTGGAAGATATCGGGGCCGGAGTATCCTTGGGCGTAGGTTTTGCCGACGCCGATATCGCCGCCATACGGGCTGCCGAAGATATCGGTGAGCTGGTTCACAAAGGCGCTCTCCTGATCGACAATGGCGGTGTTTTCATCGCCGATCTGGTTTTCCTGGTTGCGCAGCAGGCGGGTCATCTTGGCAGCTTGATTGAAGGCACCCTTGGCATTCAAGGTTGCCCGCAGCGCTCGCTCGTAGATCTGTTCAAAGTGCGAGTGGCCGGCCTGCAACTGTGAGGGAGATATATCAAAGGCGATCGCACCCGGACTCAGGCCGAGCGGATTGAGGTGGGCGTTGGCACTATCGATGGCACCTTGGAAACTGCCGGCCGCGCTGACGAGTTGGTTGAGTTCAGGCACCGTGCTGCGGTCGATGATCTGCACGCCGCTGTGAAGCGGATTGGTGTCCTTGTCGGGCAGCAGGGCATTGGCGGCGGCCCAGTTGAGGAAACTGCCCTGCGCACTGCGCGACACCCATTCATCGAGTCCTTGGCTGCGGATGACGCCGGTGTTCGGATTGATTTTACCATCGCGGAACTGGCTCCAACCGCTGGCCGCATCGTCCTTGTAATTCTGACGATGCACCAGGCTCACGATTTGTTGCGCGCTCATGGCCACGTTGGCGGCGGCTGCGGCAAACTTCCGCTCGTCCTTGTAATCGATCTGGATCGACTGGCCGAGCATCGAGACATCCTCGGACGAGGTGGTCCAGGTGAAATAAGGATGCTCTAGCAGTTTGTAGTAACCTTTCAGCGCCGTCAGGTAATGGCCGTAGGCATCGCCGTGGCCTTGCGGGAACATCCGCTGGGCATCGGCGGCATCCACCACGCCATTGGCAGTGCTGCTGCCGGTCTTTTCCTTGATGTTGTAGTTGGTGGCGTAGAGCACCTCACCGCTGTTGATGCCGCGGGTGTAGTTCCACCACAGGCGGTTGTAGGCGGGAGCGCTGGCCACTCCGGGATTGGCAAAATCGTCGCGACCACGCAACAGCGCCAACTCTTCTTCCAGCGAACTGCTGACCTGACCTTCGAACGAGAAGCGGCTGGTGTTCACCTCGGTGACCGTCGTCTGGTCGTCGATGGAGATGGTCGGATTGGCGGCGTCGGCATAGGCCTCGTTGCCAAGGATCGTGTATAGGTCGTTGAGGTAGCCGGCGGCCAGAATCAACGCGCTGTTGGATGCCGTGAAGTCGATGTTGGATCCGATGGTGAAGTTTTTACCGCGGTTGAGGATGGTCTCGTAAATGGCGATAAGGCCCGCGTCGTTGATGTTTTGCAGATTGAGGGCGACATCGCCTTCCCAGCGGGTGCCGGCCTGGGTGAGCAGGGAGACATCGGTGTTGACCTGATTGTTATATAAATCGGTCATGCGCTGGTTGAACGGGGTGATTTTTGCCAGCACCCGCTTGATCCAGCCCTCGACGAGTTTCGGTTGCATCCAGTCGGACCAGGTGGGGTCGCCGATCTTGCGATAGGCCATGGTGAAATACGTGTCACCCATCAGCACCGCAGGGTTGCTAATGGTGGCCGTTGGCGAACCACCCACTACGATCATGTTGTTCAGAGTGCCGCTGGGTTTGATCCAATAATTGGTATCGGCGGCGATGTTCACGTTCGTGCCATTGAGCGGCGGACTGCTGCCGTTGGTCGGAAAACCGTAGCGCCACTGGAACTCATACAACTCGGGGTGGCCGGCGTAATCGCCGCTGTGGCGCAGGGTCACTTGTTCGTCCAGTGGATTGCTGGACAACAGCACCTTCAAATCCCCTTTGTAGAGGGTCGGATCGATCTTGATGACTTGCATCGAGATCGGATTGGCCGGATCGGTGAAAGCCTCGCCATTTTCAAACACCAGCGTGACGTAGCCCGTGCCCTTGCCCGTGGTGCTCAAGGCGTAGCTGTCCACCGCCGTGTCGGGATCGGTGATATCCGCCAACGTGCTCTTGTCGATGGCGCGGTGATCTTTGGCGGTGTCCACTACATAGGTTCCGGGAACCTTGGAGTCCTCACTGAATGTTTCCAACTGGGTGCTGAGGCCGGCAATCGCGGCATCCCATTTGCTTTTGTTGGTCGTGTCGCTCGCCGGGCAGAGATCTTTCAAGGCGCTGAGGTCGGCCGTTCCCAGCACGTTGAGATTGAGATAATCTTCGCTGGCAATCTCATCGATAAACTCGCCGGTGAGGGTGAGTGCGCCCTTGCTGCCGGTATTCGCGTCGTAGTAAAAGCGCTGCTGCAAATGCGGCGGCAGTTTTTGGAAGTATGTCTTGCCCGCATAATCGCTGGTCAGCACAGACTTCGGCAGCGATAGCAGGCTGCCGACAGTTCCCAACGGAAATGTCTTGGCGCGGGTCGGGTCGTGCAACAACACGCTGTTGTTAGCCGAACCGGTATTGGCGATGGATTGTTGATAGATCAGTTGCGTGCTGGTGGCACCGCGCACTTGCGGCAGATTTCCGGCGATCGCACTTGCCTTGGCCAGCGTCAGCGTTTCCGCCTGCTCGAGCACCGCCACGATTTTTTGCTGGGCGATGGGCAGCGTCGGGTCGTCCGGCCACTTCGGCGCATAGGTCAGGGTGACTGGCACGCCGCTGCCCGTGTCGGCAATGAAGGGCATGCTCGTGCCCGCCGCGCGTTGATTGGCGAGACTCCGGCCTGGCTCAAAAAATCCGTCGCGCGAGATGTAATAATACTGCATTCCGAATGCAACCGGCGGCGCGATGCTGACCAGCGGTGCCGTGCTGTAGCCGCTGCCCGCGCTGGTCACCGCGATGGCCGTCACGGCGAAGCCCGAGATGTTGCCGACTCCTGTCGGGGCGCTGCCTGCACTCGCAGTGGTGCCGCCGGTAAAGCCAATCGTCGGCGCGCTGGTGTAGCCCGTGCCTGCAGCGGTCAGGTTGATGCTGGTGACCAAGCCATTGGCAAGCACGGCGGTGGCCGTCGCGCCGCTGCCGCCACCGCCGGAAATCGCCACCGTCGGAGCGAGCGAATACGTCTGGGTGCCGCTGGTGATGGTAAAGCTGGCGGCGCTCAAGCCCCCGAGTGTTGCCGTCGCCGTGGCGGTGGTGCCGCTGCTCGGCGGCGCGACGCTGACCACTGGAGCACTCGCGTAACCCGCGCCTTTGACCGACACGCTGATGCCGCTGACGCCACCGCTGCCATTGATCGCGGTGGTGGCTGCGGCGCTGAGCTTGGCGTGGGCTCCGCGATAGGTCCAATTGTAGCCTTGGCGGTCGGGGAAAGTGAACTTGTTGTATGCCGTCGGCGCGTTGACCCCGGTGGCGAGGTCGGGAATTCCGGAAACCTCGGTGTTGAGCACAATGCCGCTGGTATTCAACGCTGGCGGCAGGGCGGCCAGCGGCATCGGCGGCTGGGCTTTGGTGCCCGCAATCGCATTGTAGGTCAGCGGATAGGTGAAGTTCGAACGCACGACTTTGTAGGCGTCGATGCTCGGCCGCTGGTCGTGCGGGTCGGTGTAGGCCAGCAGCACGAACGGCGATGAAGTGGTCGCGGCGTTGTTGAGGTCATCGCGCAGCGCGTAGGCGCGGCCCGCCATCATCAAGGCGTGCTCCTCGTTGGGATTGAAGCCGGGCTGGGTGATGTCATTTTGATAGTAGATGCTGCCGAGTTGTTGCGATGGCCCCAGATCCCCGGTGCCGAGGCCCGAGGCGATGACAATCTCCGGCGGGGCCGGACTGGTCGGGTAAACCACCGTGTAGTGGCCGACCACCGAGGGCAGGTAAAACGCCGCGAAATTCGCGTTGGGTGCGGGCACCTGCTTGAACCACCACACGGTGAGTTGGTTGTTGTCCGGCAGGGCGTTGACGGGGATGATGGCGCCCGCTTCCGCGGCTTTCACACCATTGGTGAATGGGTTGATGTAGCCCGCCGGATAATAATTTGTGCCGCTCGCGATATAGCCGGCAACCGAATACTCCGCGCTGGGCGGCGTCAACCGCTGGCCGACATTGACAGTTATGGAAATGTCCGCCACCCCGTCCGCATTGAGGTCGTTGATGGTTGTGACCGCGGGCGTGCCGGTGAGCGGACCCGTGCCATCGGGATCGACCACGGCCACACTGCCGAGTTTAGCCTGGGACTGGACATAGAGCGGCACATACCACGGCGTGCCCGCGCTCATAAACTTCAGCAACGTGCGGCTGGTCTGGTCGCTGGAATTGCTGAAGTCGGCCAGCAAGCGCTGGGTATTGACGTCGATGCTCACCTCGGTTTCCAGCGGATCGTCTTGGAAAATGACCTGTGGCAGATGGGCGGCATCGAACTGCGGACCGGTGCTGATGCCGCTGCCCGTGTTGGTGACAACCACGGGCTGGAATTCCGGAAACGTCGGCCAGACCTGGATGTATTTGCGCTGATACTTCGGCCAGCAGATCGCCAACCCCGGCGCGGCGGGCGGCGTCAGGAAGTAAATCGACGCGTCTTTTTCTTCGAGCCAGTAGATGACGATCCGATCCGGATTGTCGTTTTCGCGTTCGGCGTGATAGACCAGCGAGCCATTCGCCAGGGCGCTGGTGCCGTAGAGCGGTTTGTTCACCACCGTGCTATCAAAAACGAGCGAGGCCTGCAGTTGGTCGTCGCCATTCTGGGCGGCTTCCTGGCGGGGGCGGAGTTGCTGGCCGAGTTTGGTTTCGATGGTTGCTGACTCAGCGACCATTTTGACGTCCACGATATCGGCACCCAGAAACTCATGCGTGCCGGTGGCACCCTGCTGCAGCGCGCCGAGGTATTCAACGAAGAGGCGGCCTTCCATGTTGTAGGCGTGCAGTGCGGCCTGGCCATTGCCGTTATCAAACCACAGGGTGCGCGGTTCCGCGGCCTGTGCCGTGGCGGGATTGGGACTGTAGCCCGCCGGCACAAACTCATCCACCACATGGCTGGGCATGAACGTGTTATAGACCGGGTTGACCGCCACGATGCGACCGACCGGGATTTTGACCACCGGCGCGGTGAAGGATTTTTCCGTCCAGTAAATCGTCCGCGGCGTGCGGGCCGATGCCGATGACACCGAAAATACATCCGTCCGGAATTTGTAGGTCGCCGTCACCTCGCCCGATGCACTGGTGTCCGGCACATTCGACACCCACGTCACCGTCACCCGCCCGGGTTGACTCGCAAAAACTTTCCGGGCGTGCGGGCTGTAGTAATACGTCAGTGGCGGTTTGAAGGTTGTGGCGGTGGCCGTGCTGATGCTGCTGCTGGCCGTCGCCGCCAAGGTGATGGTGAGACCATCGA
>Ga0194057_10001904_pt1 | contig 10243 bp, 7 predicted proteins | sample SepL4415m_MetaG_FD_155474 | JGI IMG/M metagenome (GOLD analysis project Ga0194057, IMG submission 155474) | Anoxic zone freshwater microbial communities from boreal shield lake in IISD Experimental Lakes Area, Ontario, Canada - Sep2016-L442-15m | ecosystem: Environmental > Aquatic > Freshwater >...
AGTAGAGGATTAGCCTGTGGCTGAAAACTTCTTTGTTACAGCAATCTTGGTTTCACACGATGGTGCAACTTGGTTGCCCGAAACAATCGCGGCGATATTTTCGCAAACTAGACCTGTTGATCGAATTATTGCAGTCGATAACGGTTCACTTGATAATTCAGTAAAACTAATCGATGGCGCTGGAATAACGGTAATTAAAAGCGAGCGCGAAGCTGGATTTGGTGATGCCATTGACTTAGCCCTCGACCGGACCAAACCAATTCCGGACGGGGAACAAGAAGAGTTAATCTGGATTCTGCATGATGACTGCGCACCAAGTAGAACTGCTCTCAAATTTTTAATTGAAGGTTTGGAAAATAATCCACAAATAGCATATGTCGGTCCCAAATTGCGCGGTTGGTATGACCGAAACCATTTGTTAGAAGTGGGAATTAGCATCGCAGTAAATGGTGCTAGGTGGACTGGGTTAGAGCCACGCGAAAAAGATCAAGGACAACATGATCAGGCCAAAGATGTTTTAGCTGTTAGTACGGCCGCGATGTTGGCAAGGCGGAAAATCTTTGTAGATCTGGGCGGCTTGGATCCAAACTTGGCGCTCTTTCGCGATGATGTCGATTTGGGATGGCGTACTCGTGTTGCTGGTTTTGCAGTCGCAACCGCGCCCGAAGCTTTGGTATTTCACGCAGAAGCATCGGCATCGGAGCGACGCAGCGTCGATGTGGAAGAAGCTTTTCTTGGGCGACCACGACTGCTCGATCGCAGAAATGCCGCATTCGTTCTCTTAGCAAATGTTTCATGGTGGCTCATGCCTTGGGTTGCAATCCAATTACTTGGTACGGCAATGATCAGAGCAATTGGTTATTTAGTCGCAAAACTTCCTGGTTATGCTGGAGATGAGTTAGCTGCCCTCGCATTGATCGTGTTGAAGCCGGCCGACTTAATCAAGGCGCGGCGATCGCGCCGAGCGAAGCGTTTGCTTTCGGTCCAAGTTGTTCGTCAATTTATTCCACCGCGTGGAAGTCAGGCGCGCCTAGCATTTGAAAAAGCATCTGATGCAATCTCTAAATATTTGCACTTCAATCGGGAGGATGATTTAGCGAGCGAACCGGCCTCCTACGCCGACATTGGTGTAATCGATGAAACTTTTGATGATCAAGATTCTCAGCGCGCGATAAAAACAAATCGCTTCAAAACTCTGCATAACCGGCCATTACTTATTGGCTTAGGAATTATTACCCTTGTAACTTTGCTGGCAGCACGAAATCGTTATGGCGCGCTAAGTGGTGGCGCACTTCCAGTCTCACCAGAAGGTGCGAGTGATCTATTTAGAAAATTTGGCGAATCTTGGCACCAAGTAGGTCTGGGTTCAGCAGCCCCAACCCCGCCTTGGGTAGGGATACTTGGTTTGGCATCACTTGTAACTTTTGGAAAGTTAAAATTCTTTATCGCCGCACTTTTTTGGGTGACTCCACCACTCGCTTTCTTCGTTATGTATCGCTCAATTAAGCGGACAGGTTTAACAATTCGATTTGCAGTACTTGGTGGTTTGATCTACGCGATGTCACCTGTGGTTTGGAATAGCATCGCCGAAGGTAGGTTAGGAACGCTGGTACTGGCTCTAGTTGCACCAACGTTTATTAGTTTGGCTCCATTACAAGCAGCGACGAAGGTTGGATCTTGGCGTCGCATCTACTTCTTAGCGCTCTTCGCAAGTTTCATCTCGGCATTCTCCGCGCTCTTTATGACAATCTGGTGCGCAGTTTCGCTGTACTTCATCGTTACCGAACTCGTTAATCGCCTGGGCGAAATCAAGGAGTTATCAGCAGTTAAATTCCTGATGACCGCTGATCTCGCTAGAATAAAGCGGTTCTTTGCCTTCTTAATAATTCCCGTTTTGCTAAATTTTCCTTGGTCGGCATCTTTACTAGTTCACCCCACTCAAATCTTGCTTGATCCTGGGCTGCCAGTATCGGGCGGCTCGCTATCGCAAGTGCTTCTCTTAAACCCAGGTGGTACATCCGGAGTGCCAACTTGGTTGGTTTCACCATTCATAATCTTTTTGTTGATCGTCGTTTTCAGTAACCGCAATGTTGGTGAGTCGGTCACAGCTTTGGGACTTTTAGCCATCGCAGTGTCGGTTACGCAATTACATATCTCAGGCCACGGCAGCCTCGGTACCGTTTGGACTGGAACACTTTTATTGTTTATCGAAATAATAATCCTGCAGCCTGCCTTGAAAATTTCTTCAACCCTAATTCCAAATTTGCGCGGTTCCGCTCTGGGATTCGGCCACTTTGCATCAGCAATCACAGCAGTAGTTGCAGTTTTCGCCTTGGTTGGAACGAGCGCATGGTCAATCACAATTGGTGCAAATTCCCAGGTGACCAGCCAGAAGCGAGCAGTTATTCCAGCGTTTGTCTCCTCTTTAAGTGAATCACCAGCCAGACCAAAGACTTTGGTATTGGGCATGGAAGGCAGCGTGCTGAAATATTTCATTACACGTGGTGGAGACCTTGAAATTGGCGATCCTGATGTAACTGTTGCAACGCCACCAGAGATCGAACTTGCAGTTGCAGATTTAATTAGTGGCATCGGCATCTCATCTAGCAAAGTTATTGGTGCCTATGGAATTCAATATATTTTTATGAAGACGCCAGTTGATCCAGGTGTTGTGCGAACGATCGATGGAATCGGTGGATTCACGAGAAGCTCTGCAACTGCCGATGGAGTTATCTGGAAGGTTGTCGGTAGTCGCTCCAGGCTTTCTCTTTTTGATCCAGCAAGCGCCGTTACACCAATCGCATCAAATGATATTGGGGCGATGGCTGAAGTGCAGTCCCCGGGTGTAATTACCTTGGCGGAAAAATATGATTCTGGATGGCACGCGTTATTTAATGGTGTTCCACTACAGTTAGAAAAATCAGATATCGGACTTCCAACTTTTGTGGTTTCTGATGCGGGAACTCTCACTATTTTGCACGATGGAACTAAACGTCGAGCGTTGGTCTCACTCGAACTTATCTCACTATTAACAGTAATTGTCTTAGCGCTGCCAGCCGGTCGCCGTCGCCGTGAGATAGATGTTGAGGAGTTGGCATGAAGCTGAAACTCAATAAATTTACGCTAATTGCACTTGCCTTAGTTTTAGCATCCATTCTGGCGACAACTCTTACGCCAAAAATAGGCACTGCCATAAAGCTTGTGCAAAATTTCCCGGCAACCGCTTGTCCCGGAAACTTAAGTGATGGAAGTGCAACCGCAGTTTTAGCGAACGCTAAAGTCAAAGTTCGTTCCATACCTAGTAAATCCAACGCTTTGACTAAAGCCGGGTCATCAAATATTTTGGTTAATAACCCATTGCTCGTTGATGGAGATCCATTAAGCGCAATTTCAGTACTTCGCGGGAAAAGCCCTTGGCTTGCTACTGCGGTTTGTGCAATAAGTAATGGCGATGCCTGGTTCGTGGGTGGATCCGGATCCCTCACTAGCAAAGGCGCGTTCGATATTGTTAATAGTGGATTGAGCGTTTCGGTAGTAGACCTCTTAGTTTTCACTTCAAAAGGTCCGGCGCCGCTAGCTTCGGTAACAGTTGCGCCAAATTCGCAAAAACGGATATTTCTAGATGCGCTAGCGCCCGGAGAAGACAGTGTGGCCATTCATGCGATCACTCGCTCTGGTCGAGTCAGCACATTTTTCTTTGATGAGCGGCGAAAAGGTCTGCGTTCTTTAGGTGCAGATTTTGTAAGTCCTGGGGCGAGGCCGCAGAACCACGTAGTGATTCCGGCGATCTCAAATATCGTCGTAGGAAAAGGCAAGCACGCGACCCAGACGCTGCGAATTTTGGCTCCCGGAAATATCGATGCCACGGTTAAGGCAACGGTAATTTCAAGTGATGGTTCCTTTGCGCCAGTCGGCTTGGATGGCTTTTCAGTAACACGTGGTCAAGTTACCGACATTAACTTTTCGCCAGTAATTTCTGCTGGAATTTATTCACTAGTACTTGATTCTGATCAACCAATTGTTGCCGCTGTTCAAAGCACCACAGGTGCGTTTGGCACGAAAGATTTTTCTTGGTCAAGTTCAGCAAATCCGTTAACTTCAGTATCAATGAATTTCGGTGGCTTAACACCAAGTGTGCAGTTCACTGGAGGCAATATTGCCGTCCAAATTTCATGGATTGCAGTGGGCGGTAAGAGTGGAACTCAAACAGTTACCGGGAGCGACTCGGCTACCTGGATTCCTAAAACGGGATTGATTCGCGCATCTTTCACAAATTTGGCTAATTCAACTAAGGCGACTTACGGATCGGTGATATTCCAAGGATCGGGTGGACTAAGTCATTTACTTCTTGCACCGGGCGCCGTTTTGGAAAGTGCCAGCGTTCCAGTTCCCGACGCTGGAGTAATCGCCCGACGTTAAATGCCGTGTTTTTCACAACGCAGGGGCTAATCTCTAACTTATGACATCCCAGCAATCAGGTACGGCCGGTGCGGCACGCTCTGGTCGCTTCTGTTCACGTGCTGGCTGTCGCCACCTTGCAACTAAAACTCTTACCTATATTTATGCAGATTCGACTGCAGTGCTTGGCCCACTTGCAACATTTGCCGAGCCGCATGCATATGATCTTTGCGATCAACATAGCCAACGCATGAGTGCGCCAGTTGGTTGGACTGTTTTGAAAGAGGCGACACCTACTGAAGTTGCCGGACCAAGCAGTGATGATTTGATGGCTATCGCAGATGCGGTTCGTGAGGCTGGTTCAAAAGGCCAAGGGGAATCTCACTCAGGCCCAGATTCGCAGGGAAATCCACTCGGAGTTGCGCAGGAAATCGGCCGTCGGGGACATCTGCGCGCAATTCCAAATTAGAGTTACTAGACTTCTTTAGGTGTTCAAGCCTGAGTTTTTAAATTCAATTATCAAGGCCTATGACGTTCGTGGCTTAGTAGATAGCCAGATCACACCAGACTTCACATTTGCTCTCGGTGGCGCTTTTGCAAAATTCCTTCAAGAGGAACGTGAACCTTCATCGATAGTTATTGGTGAAGATATGCGCCCATCATCCGCACTTCTTGCTACCGCATTTAGTGATGGTGCAACTTCGCAAGGTATGGATGTGGTTCGAATTGGCCTGGCCTCAACCGACATGCTCTACTTTGCATCTGGCAAGTTAAATATGCCTGGTGCAATGTTTACCGCAAGCCATAATCCAGCGGCATATAACGGTGTAAAGCTCTGCAAGAGTGGCGCTCGCCCGATTGGCGAAGAATCTGGCTTACTTAGAATTAAAGATTTGTTGGTAACTGGTATTCCTATTGCAAATCGTCCAGTCGGCCACCAAGTGGAAGAAAATTTGCTGGACGATTATGTTGAATTTTTACTCTCACTCTTTCCAGAAATAAGTGACCCGGCCAAGAAATTTAGAAAGTTAAAGGTAGTAATCGATGCTGGTAATGGCATGGCGGGCCATACCGCCCCAGCCGTGATGGCGCGGCTAAATGTTGAAGTCACCGAAATGTTTTTCGAGTTGGATGGCAATTTTCCAAATCATGAGGCCAATCCAATCGATCCAAAGAATTTAGTGGACCTACAGAAGAAGGTTAAGAAAGTGGGTGCCGATATCGGCTTGGCTTTTGATGGTGATGCCGACCGCTGTTTCCTGATCGATGAAAAAGGTGATTTAGTTAATCCATCGGCCCTAACTTCACTTATCGCCGTTCGCGAACTTGCACGCAAGCCAGGGTCAACAATTATTTACAACCTAATCTCCTCCAAAGCTGTTCCAGAAATAATTACCGAGAATGGCGGAAAGCCACTTAGATCACGAGTGGGCCATTCATATATTAAGAAGATGATGGCGGATTCTGATGCGGTATTTGGCGGCGAACACTCCGGGCATTTCTATTTCTCTGATTTCTGGCGCGCAGATTCCGGAATGCTGGCGGCGCTCTTTGCACTTACTGAACTTGCTGCAACCAAAAAAAGTTTGTCCTCCCTCTTGAAACCATTCAACCGATATTTTGCGAGCGGTGAAATAAATTCAGAAGTCAAAGATGTTCCTGCGGCCCAAAAAGCCATCCTCGAAAAATATGGGCCAGAGCACACCATTGATGAACTAGATGGCATAACCATCACTGGGCCTAAGTACTGGTTTAACGTGCGGGCTTCAAATACCGAGCCCTTGCTCAGATTAAATGTTGAAGGCGACACCGAGGCGATTATGGCTTCGGTAAGGGACTCTGTACTCGCAATCATCCGCGCGAAGCGATAACCTACGCTCATAGCCAGAACGAATGTCATTTAATCACCGTGTTAGATCATCAAATAAATAGGAGCCGTTTGTGACTGTAGAGACCGCCGTTAAACACGATATTGCTAATCCAGCTCTCGCCGCCGAAGGCAAGAAAAAGATTGAATGGGCCGAACGAAATATGCCTGTACTCGCACAAATTCGCGCGCGCTTTGAAAAAGAGAAGCCATTTACCGGAATTCGAATTTCCGCATGCATGCACGTGACTACCGAAACTGCGAACTTGATGCGCGCACTTAAAGCGGGCGGTGCTGAATTAGCACTCTGTGCTTCAAATCCACTTTCAACACAAGACGATACGGCAGCTGCGCTAGTTCATGAATATGGAATTAGTGTTTTTGCTCGCAACTCAGTGGACCGCGATGGTTATTACTCACACATCAACGCTTCACTAGATATAAAGCCACACTTGGTTTTTGATGATGGTTGCGATTTAGTTAACACGCTCCACACAACTCGAACCGAATTAATCGATGGCATTGTGGGCGGTTGCGAAGAGACAACAACCGGCGTAATTCGCTTGAGCCAGATGGCAAAAGATGGCGCACTTAAATTCCCAATGATCGCCGTTAACGACACTGATACCAAGCATATGTTTGATAACCGTTTCGGTACTGGTCAGTCAACTATGGATGCGATTTTCCGTTCAACCAACTCACTTGTTGCTGGAAAAGTTATGGTTGTTGCTGGATTTGGTTATTGCGGTAAAGGCGTTGCAGAACGTGCCAAGGGAATGGGCGCAGATGTAATTGTTACTGAAATTGATCCAACTAAGGCACTTGATGCTTTGATGCAGGGTTACCGCGTCATGCCAATGACCGAAGCGGCAAAGTACGGGGATTTCTTTGTAACTGTTACCGGAAACCGCGATGTGCTTCGTGAAGAACACTTCAAGGTAATGAAGGATGGCGCGATTCTTTCCAATGCTGGCCACTTTGATATTGAAATTGACGTTGCTTGGCTCGAGCAGAAGGCTGCTAAGAAGAACGCCAAGATGCGCCACCAGACAGATGAATATGTAATGGCAGATGGCCGACGTATTTTGCTTCTCGCTGAAGGACGTTTGGTTAACCTCGGTGCCGCTGAAGGACATCCAGCATCTGTAATGGATATGTCATTCTCGGATCAAGCGCTGACTGCTGAATATCTTTTGAAAGCTGCAGCAGGACTTGGTGCCGGACTTCATAACGTTCCAACACAAATTGATAAAGAAGTTGCACGTTTGAAGTTGGAGAGCATGGGATCAACCATTGACAAGCTAACTCCAGCACAAGAGCTGTACTTGAACTCTTGGGAGCACGGTAGCTAATGACCCTGATCATGGTTGTCGATGACGACCAAGATCTTGCCGAGATGCTCGGTATTGTTTTAACGGGCGATGGCTATCAAGTAGACCTAGTAAACCGCGGAGATGAAGTCATGTCCGCATTCGCTTTGCAAAATCCGGATTTAGTGCTGCTCGATGTCATGTTGCCAGGTATGGATGGCGTAGAAGTTTGTAAATTAATTCGAACAGTTTCTATGGTTCCAATTGTCATGCTCACCGCGAAGGGCGATACCCAAGATGTAGTTGCCGGACTTGAAGCTGGTGCAGATGACTACATGGTTAAACCATTTAATTCATCTGAACTTTTAGCCAGGCTCAAAGTTCGCCTGCGCAGGACAGGTGTTGAAACAACCACTGGTCTTAGCATTGGAAATATCAAGATTGATCAGATTGCGCATTCAATAATTCGAGATGGCCAAAATATTCCATTGACTCGCTTGGAATTCGATTTATTAGTGGCACTTGCTAAAGAGCCAGGTCGCGTATTTAGTCGCGAGGCGCTACTCAGCGAAGTTTGGGGATATCGACCAGCAACTGACACAAGATTGGTTAACGTTCACATTCAACGCTTACGTTCCAAAGTGGAACGCGATGCCGAAAATCCTGAAATTATTCTAACCGTGCGCGGCGTTGGATATAAGGCTGGTGTTCTAGGCAGTTCAGAGTGAGCCCAATATTCTCGCGCTGGCGTAGTTCGCTGGTAGTTCGAGTAACTGGAACCATCGTAATAATTTCAATCCTGATTATTTCACTTCTTGGAACGATTCTTTATAACCGAATATCAACTGGAATTTTTGACGAAAAGCTCCACATTGCCATAGCTGATGCGCAATCCACAGCCAGATCAATTCAACTCCAACTTCAATTCGCAAAATATCAAGATAAAGCCACGGTAAAAATGGTTGCCAATGAAATTTTGGCAGTGCCAGGTGCAACGGAAAATAATCCGGCTCGCGAAGTGGCACTTTTCGCATTTCCCGGAGTTAAATCAACTCTAATTGCCAGTGGAACTTCAAACCTGATGTTGGACACGAGTATTCCGAAATCCTTGCGCTTAGAAACTAGAAAATCGCCAAGTACAAAGTGGGAGCGCACAACAATTCTTTATGCTGATGGACGAACCCAAGAGGCAATCGCTGTTGGCCATCAGATAACTGTAAGTAATTTCGGTAGGTATGAGTTTTATGTTGTTTATGGCCTATCGCAGCAATCTTCTACGGTCGCACTCTTCGCTCGTTCACTCTCACTTGCCGGCGGACTGCTTATTATTTTGATCGGCTTAGTTACTTGGTTTGTTCTTCGCAGACTTATTGGGCCGGTGCGCGATGCCGCGCGAATTGCGGAAGAATTAACTGCGGGTGACCTGGATCAGCGGATGGATGTTCGAGGAAGTGATGAAGTGGCGCGCCTTGGTTACGCGTTTAATGAAATGGCAGTTGCGCTAAAGCAACAGATCTCCAGACTCGAGAATTTATCCATGCTTCAGCAGCGATTCGTATCCGATGTTTCCCATGAACTGCGAACACCACTCACAACAATTCGAATGGCCTCTCAAGTTATCTATGGTTCAAAAGATGACTTTGATCCTTCGACAGCCAGAAGTGCAGAACTGCTTATTTCGCAGATTGATCGCTTCGAATCATTACTTGTAGACCTGCTTGAAGTGAGCCGATTCGATGCCGCAGCCGCAGTTATGGAGACTGATTCGATCGACCTAGTCGGTTTGGTTCGCGAATCGATCGATTACGTTCACCCAAGCCAAGAGCGAATTATCAATCTGATCGCACCGGCTGATGAAATTATGGTTGACGTTGATAAACGCCGGATTCAGCGCATCTTGCGCAACTTGATCACAAACGCCATCGACCACCGCGAAGGTCAAGCAATTGACGTAACAATCCGTGAAAATGAAACTGTGATTGCGATTGGCGTTAGAGATTATGGAATTGGCTTCTCAAGCAAAGATCGCGCCTCACTATTTGATCGTTTCTGGCGCGCAGATCCAGCACGCGCCCGCACAAGAGGTGGCACAGGTCTTGGCTTATCTATCGCGATGGAGGATGCAAAACTCCACCAAGGAACTCTTGAAGCTTGGGGACAACCAAAGCGTGGTGCACATTTTGTTTTAACGCTACCAAAATTCGCCGGAGGCGTTGTTGATTCTCATCCGATTTCAGTAGTCCCCAGAGGCGAGCAATTAACAGAGAAAGAAATCGGCGAGCTTTAGTAAGTAAATCTTTACAATAATTAGCCGGTGTTAAAATTTCTTTCACCGCTAACTTCACTTATTTACTCTCAAAGATGCATATATTGCGGCCGAATAAGAACCTACATTTGTGAATCCTGTAGCTCAATTATGAGTTCAGATCCCATAAAATTTCAAAACTTGGGGACTCCTATATTTGCCGGAGCGCGCTATTCGCCAGAAATGACCCGGATAGTTCTTGCCGCGAAAGAAGATAATGATAAAAATGCTAGGAAGGTGCTAGTTGGATTTTTAATGAGCGCTCTGCAATTAGCGCTAACTTCCCAGATCCAAAATAGCGGGATCACAGAATCTAGTGAATCTAGTGAATCTAGTGAATCAAGTGATTCTAGTGAATTAAAG
>Ga0194057_10001908_pt1 | contig 10231 bp, 6 predicted proteins | sample SepL4415m_MetaG_FD_155474 | JGI IMG/M metagenome (GOLD analysis project Ga0194057, IMG submission 155474) | Anoxic zone freshwater microbial communities from boreal shield lake in IISD Experimental Lakes Area, Ontario, Canada - Sep2016-L442-15m | ecosystem: Environmental > Aquatic > Freshwater >...
TTAATACCCACGGCACCCGCCATAATCCGGTTTTGCATGGTGGCACGAACACGCAATCCGCCCCTTGAACGGAACATAAAAAAATACACGCCGACTGTAACAATTAACGCCAAGCCCATAACGAATACCCCATTAATGGGAATATCAATATCGGGAGTGGGTTTAAACGAGCCAAGCAACCACTCTGGCAACTCTGCGCTCACTTCTTTGGCACCAAATGTGGAGCGAAAAATTTGTTGCATGACAAGACTTAAACCCCACGTCGCCAGCAACGTATCCAAAGGTCGTTTATAAAGATGTCGAATCAATAAATACTCAATAAAATAACCTATAAAAAAGGCGATAATAAAGGCAGCAATGATGGCAAAAACAAAATAGGTGTTAACTATCTCGTATTTAACCGCTAATTTTGACATAAATACCGTGGTGTAAGCGCCAACCGTCATAAACTCGCCATGCGCCATATTGATCACGCCCATCTGGCCAAAAATAATCGCGAGTCCCAGCGCCATCAGTAGCAAGACACTAAACAGGCTTAATCCGGAAAAGCCTTGCATCACCATAATGTTGCCTACTTCATCCATCGTATATCCAAACATAACCAGCCTCCAGCCAACTGACTTCACACAAAAAATCTACCTTTAAATCACCTTGGTCGCCCAATATAAAAGCGACCAGGGTTTTCCAAGTCCAACGTTAATGCTTATTGATAACCTTTTGGAAATGGATCCGGAGCAATCAAGCCGGACTCATAAACCAAATCCGCTTGACCGTCCTTGCGCCATTGACCGATGCGTAATTTGCTTAACAAATGATGGTTTGCATCAACCTTGACATAGCCTTCAGGCGCTGTAGTCAACTCATAACCCGGCAATGCGACAACCGCCTTGTCCACGTCAAAACTGCCGGCACGCTCAACAGCCGCTTTCCATAACCATGGCCCCAAATAAGCCGCTTGTGTTACGTCACCCATCACCGCATTTTCGCCATAAGCTTTCTTGAACTCTGCTACAAATTTTTCGTTGTTAGGATTCTTCAAGCTTTGAAAATACTTCATTGCTGAATAAAAACCTTCCAGGTTTTCACCGCCAATACCCAGCACTTCATCTTCGGTGACTGAAATAGTCAGCATGGTTTGTTTTTTGGAATTTAGACCGGCTGCATTCAATTGCTTAAACCAGGCGACGTTACTGCCACCCACCACGGCTGCGTATATTACGTCAGGTTTTTTTAGCTTGATTTTATTAATGACCGAACCAAACTGGGTATCGCCTAACGCGACATATTCCTCGCCAACAACCTTGCCACCCAAATGTTGCTCAATATGTTTACGGGCAATTTTCATGGAAGTACGTGGCCAGATATAATCTGAACCAATCAGGTAAAAAGTTTTAGCCTTTTTCTCTTTCGCTATCCAATCCAATCCTGCAAGAATTTGCTGGGTCGCTTCCTGTCCGGTATAAAACACATTTTTAGATTGTTCCAGACCTTCGTAGAAAGTGGGGTAAAACAGTAAGCCGTTGTCTTTTTCAAACACCGGCAGTGCCGCCTTACGCGAGGCTGATGTCCAGCAGCCAAAAACAGCGGCCACTTTGTCATTTTCCAGCAATTTCTTGGATTTTTCAGCAAAAGTAGGCCAGTCACTGGCGCCATCTTCCTGAATAACCTCAATCTTTCTGCCCAGCACGCCACCCATTTCATTAATCTGGGCAATCGCCAGTTTTTCAGCCTGAATGGAACCGGTTTCACTAATGGCCATGGTGCCGGTAGCTGAATGAAGAATCCCTACGGTTACCGTGGTATCGGTAACCGCAAGACCGGTCGTATTAACTGCCGCCGTTGGAAAGTCGGCGGCAACCGCACTGCCCGTACCCATGGAAAGACCCAGGGCAAGAGATACACCTACCAGAACAGATGCCTTTTTCATAAATTGACGTCTATCAGAACTACTCATCAGCTTCTCCTAATTAAAAAAAATCAAACATTCATATATTTGTTCAAAACAACATAAATCACTTCACAAACAACTATTAAATCTCTTCCTCCAACGTTTACCAACACCCTAATGGCTTAACATCCAGGGTCTTGCGGTTTTTTTGGTTTGCATCTGAAAAACAGCCCCCTGATTTTCTGACTGACTCGCCTGATCTTTTTTGGCATTCGATTTATCGATACCCGAATGACACGTATGTCCACCTGAACACCCGCAATTGGAACGACGCATTGTGCCCGGCTCATGGGCTGACTTTTCGTTACGCTCATGGGCTACACGCTGTTCTTTACCCAATAGTGCAAAATGGGGCGCAGAAATCACCCGTTCACACGCAGCGCCACAGTTTCCGCAAACACTCGACATACTGAATTCACTCATCTTTCTGATGGCAGAAAAGGTGCCGCAGTCATCACATCGATATTCATATAAGGGCATGATTAAACTCCATTTATAAATTTCTAAAATTAGCTGGTCTTTGCCATATCGGTGCTGCTGGTAATAATCTTCTTTGGCCCGTCCGCATTGGGTTTCAAATCAAAATCAAATATTTCCGTTGGCAGCCAGAGTGTCGCGCAGGCATTGGGTATATCGACAACGCCACTGATATGCCCTTCGACCGGTGCAGTCCCTAAAATTGAAAGTGCTTGCGCTCCGCTGTAACCAAATTTTTTGAGATACTCAATCGCGTTTAAACAGGCTTGACGATAAGCGACATGCACATCCAGATAGTGCTGTGTACCTTTCTCGTCAACAGAAATCCCTTCAAAAATAAGGTAGTCACGATAAGAAGGCGTTAGTGGACTGGGCTGAAAGATTGGATTTTTGATACCGTACTTCTTGACGCCATCTTTTATCAGGCTTACTTTGATATCCAGGTAGCCGGCCATTTCAATGGCACCGCAGAAGGTAATTTCACCATCGCCTTGAGAAAAATGCAGATCCCCCATGGAAAGTCCGCCATCTTTTACATAGACAGGGAAAAATACTTTGGAGCCTTTGGTAAGATTTTTAATATCACAGTTACCCCCATGCTCACGAGGAGGAACAGTTCGGGCACCTTCTGCTGCTGCCACTTTGGCTGCATCACCTGTCAGTTTGCCCATCACGGCAGACTGGGGATTTGGCGGTAACGCCAAGGCCGGAACGCGATCAGGATCCGTAGCAATGAGCTCGGCTTCTCGCTGGTTCCATTTTTCCAGTAATTCTCTTGACGGCAAACAGCCAATCAAACCGGGATGCATGATACCGGCAAACCTTACATTGGGGACATGCCTGGACGTTGTATAAATACCGTGAAAATCCCAAATTGATTTACGCGCGTCAGGATAATGATCGGTTAAGAAACCGCCGCCATTTTCCTTTGAAAACAAACCGTTAAAGCCCCATTGGGAATCATCAAAAGTACCCACATCCAGAATATCAACCACCATCAAATCGCCAGGTTCGGCACCTTCGACACCAATGGGGCCGCTAAGATAATGTACCTGAGTTAAATCCACATCCCGCACATCATTGGCACTATCATTGTTGCCAATTTGGCCGCCTGTCCAGTCCATACATTCCACACGAAATTCATCACCCGGCTTCACCATGGCAACCATTGGCAAATCCGGATGCCAGCGGTTATGGATCAAGCCGTCTTGTTCCCATGGTTTTTTATCACGATCTAATTTAATTAAACTTTTCATAAGGCAATCTCCTTAACTGTAAATTTCAATAACAACATTGTTGACTCGTATAAAGCCGTCTTCATAAACCCTTTCATCTAAAGTCCCTCGTTTCGAAGGTCAAGGCATTCGTTGCAACCTGATGTTGGCAACTCTGTCGGTTTGAATTATTCAATTTCCCGGCCGTTGGCACAATCCGTCAGATGACTATCAGTCATTTGACGTATGGCAGGTAAAGGCGAGGTTTCGTAAAGTATCAGTACACTATTTAGGGGACGCTATGAATTTGTATCATCAACCAACACACTTTGCCGTTATCGGCCTGCTGGTTTTTACCGGTCTGGCAAATGCACCGACATTTGCCGATGAGGCGGAAAATGTCGACAAGTCCGCAATTACGGCGATCGAGTTCAGCCTTGCCGATGATAATCTTGAGCAGTTCGGCTTTAGTCTGTCCAGGCAACAGCTAGCGGAACGGGTAAGTAAAAATCTGGCTGAGTGGCAGTTTCCGGTCAAGCTTGCAGACCCGCATTTTTCACACAGACTTGATGCGAAACTGGATAAAATCGTCCACGAGGAAACGCCGGTTGGTTTCTCGTTCAGTAGTGGTAACGCAGATCCCCGCGCTGCTGATTTTCAAAAGGCCGATGTACTGCCGATAACGTGCAGTTTTACCCGGATTGGCAGTAAGAATAAGGCTATTGTGCATAAAATGACCTTCAGCACTGGCTCGTTTTTTTCTGATGCCAGCCAAACTAAAGTATTTGAAAAACTGGCCGATCAAATCAGCACAACCTGCTTCAATCTGCTGGATGATTTAAAGCTGCCAAACGCTGATAAAAAAACCGACACCAGCACGTTTAAACCTGCCTGGATGCCGGCTGTGCAAGTGGTGGTTAAACAAGTGCCGAGTCCTGCGAACTCTGAAAAACCCGATGCGGCCAATAGCGAAACTAACAGTGTTGTCGATAAAGAGCTTATCATTAACAATCAGGGCTCGCCGCTGACCCTCCATTTAGGTCATGAGCGCCGCTGATTTTAGCGTTGTCTCCACGCCCTCGGCACCTTGACGGGTCGTGGGCGGGTCTGCGTAATTTAATGGTGCAGACGGGCTTTAAATGGCGGCTGCCGGATAGTAAACTGATTAAGCGAATGCCGTGAAAGCTGATATTCATCAACATATTACAAAAATACGCCGCGACTATAATGCACTGGTGGCTAATGAAACGATGGAAGATTATGCCTTGCGCTATGCGCCACGCAGTTTTCGTAAATGGTCTGAGTTTGAGGTGGCCAATACCGCTTTTGGCTCCACCTCGTTTTTGGTACTGGAAGCCATCGGCGGTTTTTTGTCTATCAACTACGGTTTTACCAACGCCGTTTGGGCCATTTTGATTGTCGCCATCATTATTTTCATCACCAGTCTGCCAATCAGTTATTACGCCGCCCGCTACCATATCGACATTGATTTACTGACCCGCAGCGCCGGCTTCGGTTATATAGGCTCTACCGTCACCTCGTTAATTTACGCATCGTTCACCTTTACTTTGTTTGCGCTCGAAGCCTCGATTATGTCGCTGGCACTCGAATTGTATTTCCATATTCCTCTGCCGATTGCTTATGTTGTCAGTGCAGTCCTTGTTATTCCTTTGGTAACCTTTGGCATCACCACCATCAGCCGCATGCAGTTGTGGACGCAGCCGCTCTGGTTACTGCTGCTGATTGCACCCTATATCGCGGTGGCGATGCGCGAACCGGATGCAATACCCATTTTAAAAACTTATTTCTGGTTTGCCGGCAGCGGTCAGGGTTTCGACTGGCTATTGTTTGGTGCCGCGGCAACAGTGGCGTTTTCGATGATGGCTCAGATCGGTGAACAGGTGGATTTTTTGCGCTTTATGCCCGACAAAACGCCGCCCAACAAACTGCGTTGGTGGTTGGCGATGATTGCGGGCGGCCCCGGCTGGATCGTTTTTGGCGCGACCCGGCAATTACTCGGTGCCTTGCTGGCACATTTGGCGATACGTCATGGCATCAACCCTGAGCATGCCCATGAACCGACCCAAATGTATTTGGTGGCTTACCAGGAACTGTTCGACAATCCGCAATGGGCGCTGGCGGCCACTACGCTATTCGTTATTCTCAGCCAAATCAAGATTAATGTAACCAATGCTTATGCAGGCTCGCTGGCTTGGTCCAACTTTTTTTCGCGACTGACTCATAGCCATCCGGGGCGGGTGGTCTGGCTACTGTTTAATGTGTTAATCGCGCTGTTACTGATGGAATTTGGCGTGTTTGGCGCATTGGAAAAAGTGCTGGGATTGTTTTCTCACATGTCGATTGCCTGGATCTGCACGATTGCCGCAGAATTAATGATCAACAAGCCACTGGGCTTAAGTCCGAAAATAGTCGAATTTAAACGTGCCTATCTGCCCGATCTCAATCCGGTCGGCATTATTTCCACGCTGTGCGCCTCAGTGTTGTCAATAGTGGCTTATCTGGGTCTGTTTGGAGAAATCGCCAAAGCGTTTTCAGGCTTTATCGCCTTGGGACTGGCTTTTATACTGACGCCTGCGCTTGCCTGGTTGACTGGCGGCAAGGATTACCTGGCACGCGACCGCGATGAGAATAATCTTAAAACCCAGAATAAATGTTCAATCTGCGAAAACGAGTTCGAGCATGAAGACATGGCTTATTGTCCCGCTTATGCCGGCAGTATCTGTTCGCTTTGCTGTACACTGGATGCGCGTTGCCTGGATGCCTGTAAAACCGGCTTCCGTTTCGATGATTATCTGGAGAAACTGGCCAGGCGGTGCCTGCCTGCCAGAATAGACATGACCTCCCGATTGCGCTTACTGCGTTTTACGCTGATGTTTTTATTCCTGTCGGTGTTGACCGGCATTTTTATCAGCATCATTTATTATCAGGATTTATTGAGCGTCCAACAGGACTTCGGTGCCTTTCAATTACTGCTAAATAATTTTTTTAAAATCTATGCCTCACTCTTGGTTTTTATCGGTCTGTGTACCTGGTGGTTGATCCTGAATGCAGAAAGTCGGCGGGTGGCCCAAGAAGAAACCGCTAAACAAACCCAGTTATTATTACTGGAAATCGAAAAGCATAAAAAAACCGACAGCAAATTACAAGAAACCATGAAGATGGCCAATGCGGCCAATCAGGCAAAAAGCCGTTTTCTTAGTAATATGAGCCACGAGATTCGTTCACCGCTGAACAGTATTATCGGCTATTCGTATATCCTGCACAAAGACCCGACCATACCCGAGCACAGAAGACAGGCTGTCGATACGCTTAAGCGCAGCGGCGAACACTTGTCGGCACTGATTGAGGATATACTCGATATTGCCCGCATCGAAGCCCGCAAGTTTGAATTAAACTACGAACCCTTTAATTTTCATGACTTTGTTGAACATTTGGTACGTATTTATAAAGCCCAAGCAGAAGACAAAGGTTTATCATTCCGTTGTCAGATAATCAACACGCTGCCGCAACGCATTCGAGCGGATGAAAAAAGGGTTGGGCAGATTTTAATTAATATCTTGAGTAATGCCGTTAAGTTTACCCAAACCGGCGAAATTGTTTTTAGCATCAGCTATAGCGGTGGCGTTGCCAAATTTCAGATTACCGATACCGGGGAAGGTATCCGTGAAGAACAGTTGCAAGACATCTTCCAGCCTTTCACCCGCTTGCAAAATGTCACCGGAAACGCAGTCTCGGGGAGTGGTTTGGGCTTGACTATCAGCAAAATTCTCGCTGAAATCATGGGTGGGGAGCTAACCGTAACCAGTAAACCAGGCCAGGGCTCTACTTTTACCGTGCGTTTATTTTTAGCCAATCTCGGGGCAAGTCCTGACCTGTGTGAGATCAAAAACATTGCCGGTTATCGCGGGCGTCGGCAAAAAATACTGGTCGTTGACGATCAACCTGAGCACCGCGACTTAATGATCTCGATTCTGGAACCCTTGGGCTTTATAATGACGGAAGCCGATTCGGGTGAAGATTGTCTGTCAAAAGTTGCAAAAATCCGGCCTAATCTTATCCTGCTTGACTTGGCCATGTCGGGGATAGACGGCTCGGAAACAGCCATTGAGCTGCGTAAAAAAGGCCTGATGATGCCTGTTATTATTCTCAGCGCCAATGCCTATCCGTCTGACCGTCTTAACGCCATGAATGCCGGCTGTAACGACTTTCTGGCTAAACCCATTCAAGTTCCACATTTACTGAATAAACTAAAACTACATCTGGCGCTGAACTGGATTTGCCAGAGCGAGGCTATTGACCTGCCCGGTGCGTCAGCAGAAGAGCCGTTCCTGATACCGCCTGCCGACATCATTGAAAAATTTGTCCATTTTGTGCGCATCGGCGATCTCTTGGGACTCAACAAGCACCTTGATAAACTGGCCAAGAATCAGCCGGAATATTATCCGTTTGCCTCACGAGTTAAAGTGCTGGCCGGTGAATTCCGTATTGCTGAAATCAAAAAATTATTGGTTTGAAGTTCTGACGCAGTACGCAGAAAATAACAACCAGATTAGAAAACTGGAGTGCAATCGCTTCAGCTATTGCTTGTAAAAACAGCTAAAGCGGTTTTACTCCAGTTGTATGCTTAACTTAACGGCATTGGGTGGGGGGGGTATTTATTGCGAGTTACCTGACAACACGAATTTAACTGATATAGAGCCATGTAGAAGTAAAGCGACATTCGATCACCCTCACCCCAGCCCTCTCCCGGAGGGAGAGGGAGCTTAATGTTGCTTTACTTCTAAGCCACTCTATAGACACGGATAAGAACAGCATAAAATGTCAATTTACCTGCCTTGGGCGATACCAATCTCCAGCCACATTAACAAGAGATGATTAAATGGAACCTGAAATACCCTACGCCAATGGCACCGTGATGATTGTTGATGATACCCCTGGTAACCTGGCGTTGCTGTCAGACACACTGTCGGAAGCGGGTTACCGTGTACTGGTTGCTACGGACGGCCTCGCGGCGCTGGAACAAATTGATTATTTAAAACCTGACATCATTTTGATGGATGTTCTTATGCCAGGTATAGACGGATTTGAAACCTGTCGACGGCTTAAGGCCAATCCGCTTAACGCCGACATTCCGGTATTATTTATGACCGGCTTGAGCGAGCTCGACAATCTGCTGCGCGGTTTCAGTGAAGGCGGACTGGATTACATCATTAAACCGATACGCCCACCGGAAGTTTTAGCCAGAATAGATGTTCATCTGGGCTTGGCACGCGATAAACAACGCGCTGAAAATGCCTTGAGCCATAGCGCATTATCAGCACTGGTTATCGATGCCTCAGGTTGCATCACCTGGCTTACTCCGACGGCTAAAACGCTGCTCGACGAAACCTTGCAGCACCCGACATCGATAGCCATCAGCGAGCAGCTACCAGAACCGATACTCACTTGGGCCAAACAACGCATCCAGGCTACCGCAACCACTGACAAAGAATCCGCCGATGATTACCGGACAAATGCAGGTTTTTCGATCAGAATGGCACCCTGCCAAAGCGCGGGTGAATATCTGCTTTTGCTAAAAAAAGGGTCCCGCGAATGGAATCTGGAATCATTGAAAGATTCTTTGGGGCTCACATTTCGTGAAGTGGAAATACTCATGTGGATATCACGCGGCAAAACCAACAAAGAAGTGGGACTGATACTCGAAAGCAGTCATCGCACCGTCAACAAGCATCTGGAACATATTTTTGAAAAACTCGGCGTAGCAACACGAGCGGCGGCGGTTGCAATAGTTCTGCAACGCGCGGGCACAGGTTAATACAACACGGTTTGGAAACAGGTGGCTATCAATTTAACAGGGGGCAGACCTGACAGGTTTTATAAACCTGTCAGGTCTAACGTTGGTATTTTTGTACTGACTAAAGTTGATAGCCGAAACAGGCACTACAAAAAAACCGGGTAGCTTTAAACCACCGCTTTACTATACAATCAAGCCACCTTCAAAAAATTGGCCTATAGATGTTAGAAATCCGTTTTATTAAGCAATTATTCAGTAGTTTTCTTGATCTGTTGCCCATACTTGCTGTTGTTTTGATTTTTCAGGTGCTAATAATTGGTCAACCGATACCTGATGTTACCCGTTTAATTATCGGTACGCTTTTTGTTATTCTTGGCCTTACCCTTTTTATTCAGGGACTGGAACAAAGTCTTTTCCCGCTGGGCGAGGCAATGGCTTATGCCTTTGCCCAAAAAGGCAGTTTATTCTGGCTACTGACGTTTGCCTTCTGTTTGGGATTTGGTACAACCGTCGCCGAACCGGCACTGATTGCCATTGCCAAGGAAGCTGCAAACATCGCCAGTAAAGGTAATATTATTGAGCAAACCGAAGCGGCCAGGGATAGTTATGCTTTGGGTCTTCGTATTACGGTTGCCCTGTCCGTTGGTTTTGCCATTGTAATCGGCGTGTTAAGAATCATCCGGGGTTGGCCTTTGTATTATTTAATTATCGGCGGCTATTGCGGCGTGCTCATTCTAACGCCGTTTGCACCCGCTGAAATCATCGGGATCGCTTATG
>Ga0194057_10001915_pt1 | contig 10202 bp, 10 predicted proteins | sample SepL4415m_MetaG_FD_155474 | JGI IMG/M metagenome (GOLD analysis project Ga0194057, IMG submission 155474) | Anoxic zone freshwater microbial communities from boreal shield lake in IISD Experimental Lakes Area, Ontario, Canada - Sep2016-L442-15m | ecosystem: Environmental > Aquatic > Freshwater...
GATCCACGACGATGGTTTCCTTTCCGTCGGCTCGTATGGCCGACCTTTCAGGTTTTCCGTTTACCCCCGACATTTTCGTCGGGGCGGAGACCATCGTCAACTTTTAACAATCAGCGGGACGCTTCCATCGTTACCGTCGTTCTGCTACTCCGGCGACTATGAGCTTATGCTCCGCTTCCTGCACAAGCAAGCACTGTCGGTCGCGTATATTCCGGTTGTTCAATTCACAGGACAGAAACCTTAAGCCCTGCGGTGTCGATGGCAAAATCGAAAAACCGGGCTTGCCCATTGGGTGGCGACTTGGTCAGAATTTTGCGAACCTCTTGAGCGGCCTCTTGGTCGCGGGCGATCATGAAAACGAATCCGCCTCCGCCTGCACCCGGCAGGACTTTGCCTACCAGGTACTTGTCAACCGCCGCGATCAACTGCTCGATCGGCGCATTCGTGTAGCCGGCGTCGATCTCTTTTTTGAGCGAAAAATATCGCTCGATGCCACTGGCAAATGCGTTGATATCATTGCGATCAAGATCGTGCTTCATCTCTTCCGCGGCGGCCTTTAGCGCACCAACGATGCGAAGCGTTTGCGGATCGCGAGCCAGGTATCGGCCGACCACGTTTTGCAAAATGTTCTTGGCCATTCGCTTGATGCCGGTGAAATAGAGCAAAACGCGGTCTTGGAGGAGGCTCCGTGGCGAAAGGTCAAGCTGGGTCCAATAGACGCTCGGCACTTGATTAGGCCCCGGCGTGGTGCGCACAATCTTCACGCCCGGCGTTATTCCGCCGACCTGATCTTGCCAGCCTCCGCCTGTCGTCAACATTTGCTCCAGGAGGGATGTTCGCTGAATGAGCATCTGATTGTCGACCGTCTCTCCCACGATTCGCGCCAGGCAGGCCAGGATTGCTGCGCCGAGGATGGAACTGGTGCCGAGCCCGGAGCCTTTCGGCAGCGCGCTGAAAAGCGTCAAATCGATTCCGCCGCCCAGTCGATTCAGACGGTCGGTGAGTTTTTCCTCGGGATCGCGAGAGCAGAGACCGCTTAGGACCAAGGCAGCCTTGGCCAGCGATGACCATTGCGATGGGTCGGTGTACTGCAAAACCGAAGCCGTATCGCACAGTTCGACATTTTCGCCCAAGTCGATGCTCCGCAGCGCGATCGTGGGCCGATCGGTCAATTTGGCAATCGCTTGGATTGGGTATTGGCCGTTGAGCGTAATGGCCGCGTTGAGTACGGTCCCGCCCAACTCCGTGCAGATCGGCGGCGTGTCGGACCATCCGCCGGCAAGGTCGATACGCCCGGGTGCCGTGGCCCAGCAGACCTGATCGTGCAAGATCGCCGCATGGCGGAGTTCCCGCGGCATCTCAATCTGCCGCTCGACCGCTCGAGCAACCGAGGCAAACGCAGCTTTTTCTGCGCTGCCGCCCGCCAAGGATGTCAAAATGGGGATCGCCGCGGGGTAACGCTCGCCGATCAACTGGGCCAGTTTGTAAAGCCGGGCAGAAAAGAGCGGATCGTCGCTGGCGTGGAGCAGTCGATCGATCTGCTTCATCACGATTTCCGCTTCTTCCTCCGATTGGATCTGTTGCAGAATGTGCAATGCCGATCGATTTGGATCGCGCATCAAGCACTCTTCCAGTTGCTGCAATTGGGCAAGCCGTTGAATGTTTTCCCGATGCGAGATCAGCCGGTCGTGATCGACCCGTTCCAAGAGTTCGGCCATGCTCAGCCGCGTGCGCCCTTCCCAAGACGGTGGCCGATCCGTCCGGTTCGGGTCGCACATCCAGAGTGTTTGTTCGAGAACTTCGTCGATTGGGCCTTCCATCCAGAGCCGGGCATCCCAAAGGGTATTCCCCGCGTCAGGATTGGCCCAAAGCTGGTCGGCCGAAAGATTGTGGCGCACCAGGAAATCGTCGATGCGCTGGTTGCCAATCGTCCCGCCGTCCTGCCAGCTCGTCTTGAAATCATCCGCAATTCCGAACAGTACCGCAGACCAATTTTCTTCGCCCACGGGCAGGCATACGAGTCCCCAGCCTTGCGGCAGACGCAGGGGCGTTTTCGCTTCCGCCGGCCATCCCACCACGACATTTTGCCCACACAATTCGACCGGCACATCGCGCACATGGCATGCCTCGACAAACACGCCCTTGGCAGCACGAAACTGGTCGGTCTGAAGCATGCTGTTGTAGACAAACGCTCCTTCCGCCGATGCATGAGGCGGAAGGACGGAGCGATCAAAGTTATTGAACCCAAACTGGTGCGCGGTGCGATTTAGTCCGCTAATGTTTGAAAACAGTTCAAGGGTCGTGCCAATGTGGAAGAAATCGCAAAACGGGAGAATATTAACGAAAAATGGTTTGTCGTGCAACGATCGATGGATTTGCGCGAGCAGTTTGTGAGGCGTGGCGGTGCGCGCCCGAGAACCGTTCGGGGCGTTCATCTGTCGCACGTAAGCGTCCAGGTCCAATTGCGGCGGAATGGCCATCAATAACTGTTCGTAGAGGTCAATCGCTCCGCTATCGCCATCGACCACGGCACGGAGCAATCCGGGCAGCAACTCCATCCGACCGTTGTGGAGTCTGGAGCCAGCCATCGTCAACCATTCTTGAACCGACTCAGGATCCAGGCTAAGAACGCCGGTGTCAATCAGCACGCATCCGACCGCGTCGACCGCGTTGGAAGATCGCGCAGTTGCCTCGTCCGGTTTCTGGAGAAAATCGATGACGTCTCCCTGATCATTCGCCACATAAACGCCATGGTGCGACCCTCGCGCGATGGAACCTGGGTAGGCGACACCGACGACGCCTGGCTTCTGAAAAATGACTTCCTCGCGTTGGCAAGTCAAAAGAACATCGCCACTGGCAATCATCACTTGACCGCATGAGGGCGTCGGAAATTTTGCGAGGCTGTCAACGATCAGATCAAAGAGTGTTGCGGCGTGCTCACTTTTGCTCGGCATGTCGCATGGCAACGGGATAAATGCCTTCCCTTGTGCCGCATAGGCACAGAGCCTCCGACTATCTCCCCCCGAATGAACGACCACGATCCGCCGGACACGGAAAAGCTCAGCGATCGATTTTGCCTCGGGAGACTCACGCAGCAATAGCGATGCGAGTTGATGCAGAACCCAAAGGGTCGAACCGCCTGATCCGACGCGGTGGCCGCCGGGGTCCGCAATAACTTCCCAATGCTCAATGGGCCCCAGGCAGCCATGGTTGCTACGGTTCTCCAATTGCCTTTGGTAACCGCGAGCCTGGGTGGCGTTCGCAGCCGTCAGCACGAGCCAGTCAATTTTGTCGGACAAAGCATCACTCCAAGAATAATCTTAACCTTCAAAGTCTAGCACATCATCCACCCACGGCAGTTCAACCCCCGAGTACACCGCTCTGCGCTAGGGCACCCTCAGGCTGGTCGTGGATTGGGCGGAACCGCTGTCGAGGATCTTGGTAACAAACTGGAGGCTGAAGACCTGGCTGAAGTATCTGGCGATCGCTTCGTTGGGCGTCTCCTGCAAGAATAGGACGTCGCCCGCCTGAACGAGTATATTCTCACGGGGATCGGCCAGGGCACGATTCAGGTCAACGCGGATGGTCACTTGGCCATTGTTGGGCGTCTTGCGGAGGACCGTCAGCAGGCTCGGCGAAGGATTGCCAAGCCCCGGTTGCACAATCGTTCCGTTCAAGTTATCGATGCTCGTTGCACCGCTGAGAACGGAGCCACTGACTCTCAGGACCGCTTCCAGGACCGTGAGGTCGGTATCACGAGGAATCGGCACCTCGCGGGCAGGCAGCAGGCCACCTGTATAGTAAAATTTCGGTTCCAGGAAGCGGACGACAACAATATCGCCCGCCTGAAGCACGATGTCCTGTGGCGTGAAGGGTAGTTTCTCGCCAGGTCGCGTGCGGAGCGGAATGCGAATGTTCTTCTGGTTCTGTTTCTCTCCCGGAATCAGGCTGGGTGAATTCGGGGGTAAGGTAGCGGCGTGTCCCTTGGGATCCACTTTCTCATCCCAGTAGCCTCGATAAACGAGGACTTCGTTGATGGCGTCCAGGCCGGGCAGTCCCCCGGTTTCTGCCAGGGCGTGAAGAACGTCGTTCTCGTAGGCGGCTAGCTCCACGACCATGCCGGTTCCGGAATGTGCGCCGCCGATGACACTCTGGGTTGAAGGCAATCCCCGCATCCCACTGCTGCCGATCTTCAGCGATCGCTCTTTTGAGTCCTCGCGGAGCACCAGCACCCGCGTGTGGCGTGGTCGCATGAGGGTCACCAAGATCCGCCGATCCTCCGGTCGCAGGATTTTCTTGTCGCCATAGGCTTTGGCGATCGCCTTCTCGGCCTCTGGAACGGTCAGCCCCTCGACTGATACCGGATCCACCAGCGGCACGGGCACGGCACCATCTTGCCGAACCGGCATCGGAAAACCGAAGGAAGGCGGCATGTCGGACCCCTCGGTGATATTGACCGGGGGTGGGGTGTCGGCCTGACCCAAAACGCCCTCGATATAGACTCCAAGGATGTCTCCCGCCGCTAGCTTGTAGGAAGTTGGCGGTGGCTGGCGAAGGAGGGACAAGGAAATAGGCTGGAGATCTTTCTTGGACTCGGCCAGCAACTCGTCGGGAAGAATGCGAACGGGAACACCATTGGCAACAGGATTGGTGATTGCCGCACATCCGCAAAACGAAACAGACATCAAGAGCCATGCCACCAGGGACCACGCAGCCAACCACCGTCTGACTCCGTATTGCGATAGTCGATTGCGTTGCATGTTGGCCCAAGAGCAACTCCCCTCCCGCGTACGAGGGATAGGGGCAGGGGATGAGGAAATATGTGGGTAATAAGTCATGGCGTTGCGTTCCGTACGTCTTTGGTAGGCCCGGTTTGCTTGAGCAAGCGGGCCACATGCAGGCTTTGCAGGAGGACACTTCCGACTGCGCTCAAGGTTCTCGACTTTTCGGCCCGGGCGACTGGGACTGCGGTACGATTTCAGTGGGATTCGGAGCCAGGACTTCCTCAGGGGGATCTGCCTGTTCCACCCCTTCGGAAGGCGATGCCAAATTGCTGACATGCTTGTCCGGCAACAGGGACGACCGAATCGTCATGGTTTCCCGATACCCCCCGTCTCGAGCCGCGGCAGCACCATGCCGGAACCCGGCAAACCAGTCATCGACAGCCCGACGGCCTCCGGGCGTTCGGTAGTCAAGGTTCCAAAGGCGTCGCGGAGGCACCGGCGGTGCCTCACCCGTTCCTCCGGCATACAAAAAGTCTGCGAAGCCCTCCTTGAAGCCTCTCTCAAATTCCAAGCGGCAGGCAACTTTTGGGTTCTCTGCCACACACTCGCTCCAAGCACGAGCAGCGAAATCCTCGCCCCTCGTTTGGGAGCGGTGGGCATCCTTCTGAGTTGCAAAGTTCCATGGTTCAACGAACAGCGTTCTCGCAGCGTCGCTGTATACGCTACAGCCTGCCAGAAGGAGACAGCTCAGGAGGCATGAGACGATGCGTACGATCTGTTTCATGCCTTACCCCCCTAAAGAGCCAATCTACCAAGGTCACTATCCAAGGTTCCTGTCTATTGGCTCAAAGCGACAGCCTTCAAGAGCCAAGACATCCTCCGCGCATGCGGCTTCAATGGTTGTATCGGTTATTCGGATTAGGGTAATTAGGTAAGTTTCGTGGATTTTGCACTGTAAAGTCCGATTGAGAGGCTGTTGGCCTCGATCATAACCTTGTCAACTGCTATCATTGCTGGCTCGCCGTAGACATAATGGTTGGAGCTATCCCTGTCGCATTAGCTAGCATCGCAAGTCTCGGACGAAAGAAATTTTAATCACCCGGGTTGCCTGATGCGTAAAATGCTATTGTCTTTGAGATTAGGTCAAGGAGCCAGCGTGTGGCGCGGCATGATGATTGCGATTCCAGAGCCGAATTGGGCGGAAGCATTTGCCGACCTCAAGCCCAAGCCCTTGGCCGACCTGCTCGTGGGACTGGCTAAGCAGGTGGACCTACCGCGATTTGAAAAGCATCCGCGTGGTGCCAAGAAGCCGGTCCCCAAACGTACCAGCGGAAAGCTACAGAAACATGTTGCCACCGCCAAGATCCTGGCTCAACGTAAAGAAAATAAAGCCCAAAAAGCGAAACCTCTCCCTGCTATCCCTGCTAGCTAATGCAACAGGGTGACTCCACGCACCCTACGCCCCCCTTCCCGCACCCGACACCCGATTTACCCATATTATGATATACTGGGTTCTGTTGGAAAATCACTTTCTCAACAGTACTCTTCGCTTCAGCGATTAAATGCCCGTTCATTCTGGTAGAATCGGGACATACATAACTAACGAAAGGGGCAACGTGAAGACAATATTGCTTGGAATAGATGGCACTGGGGATCTGTTCATGAACACGTATCGTCACGAATACCAGAACTCGTTCGTGAACAAAATATGCCGGGAGTCGCGTGCCGAGGTAAAAAAATATTTACGCGGTCCCGCACTTGAGGGTTTCGATACGGGGATCATTTCTTCTGAAGGTCATAACTTCGTACGTTTGGCAAAGTTTGCAAATCCAACAGCATTGGTGGTTTTGACAGGCTGGAGTCGTGGCGCCGCATGTGTCATTTCTGTAGCCAATCGCTTAAAGGACGATGATATTGGGGTCGATGGCATGATGTTGTTCGATGCCGTGGAGCGTACAATCGCAACATTTGGTGTTACTTATGTACCCAATAATGTGAAACGTCTCGTCCATGCCAAGCGAGATCCAGGTGCTTTTTCACATCCGTCTTTTGGAAATTGCGCAAAATACTGGCAACATCCGACGCAATGCGATCAGAGAAGTTTCTTTTGTACCCATAGTGCCTTAGGCGGTATACCGTCCCGACCTGGTCCCGGGGTTTCATCGGCGTCGTTTATTTACGAACTCCCTGAGGTAGCGACGTCCATGGTAACTTACAATATGGATTCAGTAGGCTCAATGGAGGTTTGGTCATGGGCTGCACCACGGTTGCGGACAATGGGTTTTTTTCCGTGACAAAATTGAGTTGCCGTGCAGAAGTGGCAGATCGGGCGATACTGCGGCCACTTGATCAAAGAAGTTGGAATGAGTCATTCTTCCTGGGCAGGCCCATGGTTGTATAACCGGCCCCGGCGGTTCTTTACCGCTCAACGACTCGCAATGAGACCCGACCCCCATTTGCAACCGATGCGGTGGTTTCTGCACGAGGCTCCCACAGCAGCATAAGGTAAGGGATGTCCTTTTGCCCAAGGATTTGGCAGGGATCTCGGTGTGAAGAAGGACGAGAGTTTGGGGCGTGGGATTGCAGTACATGAGGTCACAGAAACGAGAACGGGCCACCGTAATTGGTGGCCCGTTTCGATTAGGCTGGTGTGGTGTGGGGATTAGGCTGGTTTGCGATTTCGCCAGGCGTAGGCCAGCAGGCCGATGGTGGTGACGCCGAGAAGGGCGAGGGTGGAGGGTTCAGGTACTGCTTGGGTCATTGGCGAAGCAACATACGACAAGCCTTGGGCCGTGGATGCGTGGAACGAAGGATCGAAGATCAATGTCCCGCCCGCACCGATGGTCAAGCCACGGTTGTTAGGCAGGGCATGGCTGTAGGTCACGGCCAGAATGCCGGCAAGCACGTTCGTGCCGCCGGTATAACTGTTGGTGCCGCTGAGGATCAATGTCCCGGCACCGTTCTTCAACAGTGCGCCCGCTCCGACGATATTGCCGGTGATTATCAACCGATCCAAGCTATTCGTCACGGTCATTTGGGTGGTACTGGCCAAGGTCAACACGCTTTCAATCGTCTGCGTGCCGCTGCTGACATTCACGGTGGCCGTGCTGCCCGACATAGTCAGGCTACCCCCCGAGAGCGTGTAGCTTGAAGTGCTGAAACTCAGCGACTTCAGGTTGGGATTCTCGCCGGTCAGGTCAATCTGAGTCTGTGAGCCGGAAACGCTGAAGGTGGCCGTGTCGGTATCGACTGGTCGAGGAGCAACACCTGGGGCACCCTTGGTGCCGTTACCATCGGTCCAGTTATCGCTTCCGCTCCAGGATTTGCTGCTCAAGGCTTTCCAGGTGGCCAAACCGGTAAACGGGTACGCAACCTGAAAGTTGTCGTAATAAGCTGTTCCGGTAAACGCCTGCGAAGTAGTATCGCCCCCAGCAGCCAAGGCCGAGATGTCTGCATCCGTGAAGGAAATTAAGGATCCATCCACGAACCCTTCGGTCACCAACGGCGTGGAGTTGTAATTGAGGTACGCACTGTACTGATAACTCGTAAAATCGAGGGGAGATAGAAAAGTGATTCCAGCCAAGACCGACCTTGGTTCCCGTTGCAGTCAGAGCCTCGGGTGTTTTCGCGGTTTCTTTCTTCAGATAAAGAACATCAAGAGTCTTAGCATCAACACCCAAGGAGCCAAAAAGCAATGCGGGACTGTCTTTGGGGCCGTCGTATGCCTCAACTCCGAAAAACGGCCCGAATGTGTTGAACGCGGTGCTCGGATTCTGTAAAACCTTCATATCCCAGCTAATCTGGATGATCTTGTTCGGTTGCTGCGGATAGCCGCTGACGGGGACAAGCCATCGAGCATCCGAGTTTGCAGCCCGATTGACTTGCACAGCCTGGCTTCCGGAAGCCACCACCGTGCTCTCCACCATCGCAGTGCCACCCGAGCCAGGGGGGATTTTCCAACTGTTCGAGCCTTGCAGCGCACCGACACTGTATGTCGGAGCCTCAAAGCCCTGACTGTCCACAATCATGCCTGCGAAAGATGCCGTTACGGAAATGAACATCACCCCCGCGGCCAGCACAATCTGCGAAAACCATCGATTTTCAAGCATTTTCATCATTCCATGACACAACTGTCCGGTTATAAGTCGAATAATATCAACTGGTTAGAGCAACGATCTTCCGATTTTGGAGTGAAAATCGTGGAAAGTGCATCAAAAACAGGCGTTTTCTCGAAGGGAGTCGCACTCAGAATTTGGAGAATTCCGAAGAGGCTGCGGTCGAGTTTTCCAGAACTGCGATACCTAGGGAACGCAAAACACATTATCCATTACCTCCACTCTGCTTCGCCAATTCGCAATTGCAATGGAATGTTTTCCTAAACGGGCTAAGGTTTATTCTCTCGCGATTCGATCGCAAATGGCTCGGGTGCGTGGATTTGATAGAGACCACCCAAATATTAGCCCTGTCAACCACTTCCAGCCCGTCCTCGAAGCTGCAACGCATCAACGTCTGTTCCGCCCAAACCAGTTCTTCGCCAGGAGCCAGATCGGGCGGCAGGATCGGATAACCGCGATTGTCGTCCACAATGCGGTCCGCGGCCATCGCCAAGCCAATTTCCGATGCTTCGGATTCGCGATAATCAATCAAGCCCAATATTCTGGAGATTCTGTTGCGGAAATTCATGGCCAGAATTCTCTCATCCAAAGGCATCAGTCTTCCACGAAAAGTTCGCTGGTGACGTAGCTCGGTGCCAATACACTCCACGCCATGCCCCTCAATTGCTCGAACAGGGTCCGTTCCGCGGGTGTGGCGTCGGCCGGAAGGTGGACTGTGCCGTTGGCGTCGGGGGCCAGGCGAGCGTTGCTGTTGTCGCCATCAGGTGTGTCGCAACGGCTCAAAGTCGATAGAATTCGAGAACTGCGGTTTTTGACGTTCATGATTGGTTTCTTTCGTTCAAGCGTTCTTCGATCTGACGTAGCTGCTCGTTGATGTCAAATGGGAGCGGCTCGCCGACCGTGTATTGCAACACTAGTTTTGCCGCCGCCACGTCGCCACCACGGGCTTTGTCGATCATGGCCCCGATGATACTCTTTACGTCGCCGACCTTGACGGCATTGAGCATCGCCGCGCGGAGCTTCGCGGCTTGACCGGCCAGTGGGTTACCGTGGCCGAGCTTGTTCCCAGGAAGAAAACGACCGTTTGTGCCCTGTCCGTTACTTCCGTGAGTTAACGGCTTGTCGTTACCCACATTTATTTGATCGTTTGTGCGATTTCGGCCCCGCGCACGAGCATGTAGAGTTTCTGCCAACCGCGCCAAATTGTGATCCAACCCGGCTCGCCGTCCGACTTGCGACCAAGGAAGCCGCCAAGTTTTGCCAGTTCGCGGTAGAATTGCCCGACGGTCATGGTTGTCGCCGTCACTTCTTTCAGCCGCTTGCACGCGGCGACGAGCATTTGTATCCAGCGCCACGGGATGAT
>Ga0194057_10001920_pt1 | contig 10188 bp, 5 predicted proteins | sample SepL4415m_MetaG_FD_155474 | JGI IMG/M metagenome (GOLD analysis project Ga0194057, IMG submission 155474) | Anoxic zone freshwater microbial communities from boreal shield lake in IISD Experimental Lakes Area, Ontario, Canada - Sep2016-L442-15m | ecosystem: Environmental > Aquatic > Freshwater >...
GATTATTAATGACTGTTGTCAGCCTTGGCTTGGTTGACAGTCGAATTAATAAAACACGCCATTAATCAATTTTTTCCAGAACTGGCGCTTTGGCTTTGAGCAACTCGGCTAAAAGCCCAAGTTGGGCATCCAGGTGAGGTATGGCAGGAATTTTCCAGGCTTTTCCTGTGATACGCGACATTAAATTATTCAACCAAGGTCGGTCAGATTTTGCTTGATGAAGGATAAACCGGTAAGATTCACCATCATTAAAAACAGCAAAATCTTCCAGATAAACTTCAATCGTTTCTTTTTCGCCATAGAGCCTTGTTTGAACGTAGACTTTTCGGGCTTCAAGGTCAAAATTAAACGCGGTTAATTCTGCAATGCCTTTAAGAATTATATTTGCCCCCCAAATGATCAATCGGTCTGGTGTCAGTTTTATTATTATTTTTAGTACAGTAGATTTTATACTCATTTTTAGTCTTCTTTCGCTAACAGGATAAAAGTCTTAATTTTAACCATTCTTTGCCCGGTTGTGTCACAAATTTTATAAAACGCCACGATTGGCTTTAAAATCAAAATAGACTTCAATTTGACTTGTTAAGATTTTGAGCGTTTCTCGTTGCCCTTTGTACTGGACAATAATAATTTTTAAGGTAAATTCTAAAAGAGCTTAATAGAAATCGGCTTGGAAATTATTAATTAACTTTCACTCAATCCCGTTAAACAGAGGAGAAAATCATGGGGCCTTTTTATCGACATACATCACAAGGGATGGGTCATTTTTTTGATCTGTTTTATGAATATCCCGCTTTAATGGTTATCTTTGTAGCCGGCACTATCGCTGCGGGTATTTATTTTTGGCGTAAAAACAAAACGGAATAACCAGCGGTTTCGTGATATTTACTTAACCATCGGGTAATCATTCATCCCCCTTTTTAAAAAAGAGGGGGATGAATGATTACTAAGGTAACTCGCAATAAATAACACCCGCCAAGTTTCGCAATACTACTGTTTAGCTGAGTAGGGTGCGCATCGCACACCACAACCCTGCCAGAGAAAGAACGCTCATTACGCTACAGGTAAAAAACAATAGATTGTGGTGCAAATAAAACCGTTTAGTGGATGCGGTTTTAGGTGCGCGATGCGTACCCTGTCTTCGTGGGCATTGCCCGCTCCCTGGTTCACCTTGCTGTTCCTGCATTTTGCATCTTTGCTTCGGCTGAGTGCTTTTTTTGTCCCATACAGCTGTGTTTTGTTATATTATTAGGCTGGATTTGAGATATTCACGGTCTCTTTAGCAGCATAAGTATCTATCCCCGTAAAAGCGCTTTCTCTTTGTGAGAGAAAATGAAGCGTACAAGTCCAGTCGAGTGTAACAACGCCGTCATTCCGGCAGGAATGTCGAAAGCCAGTGCTCTGTAAGGTCACTAATGGTTACCCAGGTTTTTGATTGAGCATCCGTGTAAGTTTGCAATTTCATATCCCGGCGCAGCCTGCTCCTACAAAATATTTTGTAAGTATTCACCTCCCCCTTTGAAAAAGGGGGATCGAGGGGGATTTATCTAATAAAATCTCCCCTAACCCCTCTTTTTCAAAGAGGGGGACTGAATAACTACAATATTTTTGCTTATTAATGGCCGTGGCGGTGAAGATGCCAATAACCCATCAAATTAAATAAGGAAACGCAATCATGAGTTATCGTAAAAAATTTGTTGTTGAACCGGGTGGAAAAGTTCACCTGGATAAAATTGATCCTTCGTTCACGGGCAAGCACGAGTCCCACGAAAAAGCGCTGCCGATAATACAAGAACATGTTGCCCGTATGGACAAGTTACAGTATTTGCTTTATGCGGATGGCGATCAATCTTTGCTGGTTGTATTGCAGGCCTTGGATGCGGCGGGTAAAGATGGCGTGATCCGGCATTTGTTTACCGGCATGAATCCGCAAGGAACCTCTGTGTTCGGCTTTAAACAGCCCAGTAAGGATGAAGCCGCCCACGATTTTCTTTGGCGAGCCCATTTGCATACGCCGGGCAAGGGAGAAGTCGTTATTTTTAATCGATCGCATTATGAGGATGTGCTGGTGGTACGGGTTCACAAGTTAACTGAAAAGTCGGTCTGGTCAAAACGCTACGACTTGATTAATGATTTTGAGAAGATGCTGTCAAGCAACAGTACCCGAATTTTGAAGTTTTTTTTGCACATCAGTCCGGATGAACAGTTGGCACGTTTCAAACAGCGGCTTGATGATCCCGCCCGAAACTGGAAAATTACCGATGCCGATTATTCCGAGCGTGAGTTATGGCCCAAATATATCGAAGCTTTCGAAGAGGTATTGGAACGGACAAGTACCAAGATTGCGCCGTGGTATGTTATTCCGGCCAACCACAAATGGTTTCGGGATCTTGCCATCTCGGAGATAATCGCTGATACGCTGGACGAAATGGGGCTTAAGCTGCCGCCTACGCATGTGAATATGGACGAAATTCGTAACAAGTACCATGACGCCGAGCAAAAGCAGAAAAAGAATGCAAAGCAAGTCGGCAAAGTTGCCAAGGCAAGTCAAGTTCCGCCTGACAGCGGATATTTGCTGGATTGCGCCAGTGACTGGACACCCGAAGAGAGTTAACCGGCGATGGCGATATGGCTGAATTTTTTTGCAGGTCTTAGACCTTTAAGCCGGAGTGGCGCGATGCGTGATGCTGTCGCCGGTTTAACGTTGGCGTCGATGAATATTCCACAGATACTGGGTTATACCCGTATCGCAGGCACGCCTGCCGTAACCGGACTTTATACGGCTCTGCTGCCGTTGCTTATGTTTGCTATTTTCGGCTCCTCCCGGCATCTGGTGGTAGCGGCAGACTCGGCAACGGCAGCTATTTTTTCCAGTGGACTCTCAGGTATGGCACCGCAAGCCACTGTTAAATATATGGCATTAGTGGGTATAGTCGCGTTACTGACGGCCGGATTGCTGTTGCTGGCGCGGCTGTTTAAGCTGGGTTTTCTGGCTGATTTTCTTTCACGCACTGTGTTGGTCGGGTTTCTTACCGGTGTCGGATTTCAGATCGGTATCGCCATGCTGGGTGAAATGTCCGGCATACCTGTGACGGCGCATAAAACGTTTGAGCAGTTGCAACAGCTTATCGACGGCCTGTTGCAGGTCAATCTTCCCACGCTCAGTCTATCGCTGCTGGTGGTAAGCTGTATCCTCGGTTGTCGCCATTTTCTGCCACGGTTTCCCGTGCCACTGATGGTGGTGGTAGCCGGTATTGCCGCCAGCTATAGTTACGATTTTGCCGGTCACGGCATCGTCGTTATCGGGCCCGTACCTGGCGGACTGCCTTCATTCACCTTTCCAGCGGTAAGCTGGAATGAGGCGCTGGACGTTATCCCCATCGCCTTATCCTGCTTCGTGATTATAATTGCCCAAAGTGCGGCCACTGCGCGTGTTTTTGCCGTGCGGCATCATGAACGGGTGGACGAGGATGCAGATATTTTGGGTTTATCGGCAGCCAATGCAGCCGCTGCCTTATCGGGTGCTTTCGTGGTCAACGGTAGCCCGACCCAGACCGCAATGGCGGAGCTTGCGGGTGCGCGTAGCCAGGTTGCGCAGTTGGTGTTTGCCGGCATTGTCTTGCTGGTCTTGTTGTTCTTTACCGGGCCGCTACAGTATTTGCCACATAGTGTACTGGCCGGTATTGTATTTACTATTGCCATTGGCCTGGTCGATCTTAAAAGTTTGCGCGGCATCCTCGCCGAGAGTCCGGGCGAGTTTAACCTGGCGATTATCACGGCTGTTGTCGTGGCACTGGTCGGTCTTCAACAAGGTATTCTGCTGGCGGTGGCGCTGTCCTTGCTGCGGCATGTACGGCACAGTTATCGTCCGCATACCATGGTATTGGTGCCTGATGAGGCGGGACGGTGGTTGCCAAGAGCGGTAACGCCGGGGCTTGATACCGAGCCTGGGTTGGTTGTTTACCGGTTTGGTGCGGATTTGTTTTACGCCAACGACAACCGGTTTACCGATGAAGTACGGGCGCTGATAGAGCACGCTCCGACCCCAATACGCTGGTTTATCGTTGATGCCGGTGCGATGACGGATATAGACTTTTCCGCCGCACGTTCCTTGCGTGATTTGTGTGACGATTTAAAGCGTTACGGCGTTATCTTGGTCTTCGGGCGTGTTAATGCTTACCTGCGAGCGGATATGGATCGACATGGCATTACAGCGGCAATGGGTGAGGAATTTATTTTCTCGACGCTGCACGAACCCCTGGCAATGGTGCGTAGCGGTGCAACTGTATTGCAGGGAAGTGATCAATAAGGTTGTATAGATTTCCAGATAGTTTTGTGCTTTGCTAATGCGACAATCCATCTATAACACCAACATACAGCCGCCTGACGGACAAAATTTATCTGGGTAACTATACTTTAATATCAGCTGCGATCCGTGAGGCATACCAAAAAAGTTTCAGCAGATCTCATTGAGAGGAACCGGTTTACTCGATTGATGAGGGGTATGGATGTCGTTTTTTATAACCAATGAAACAGTGAGTTACATGAGTCATAAGACAAAGCCAACACATTGAATGGTCGATAAAAGAAATCATTCTGGCAATATAAATACTCTGTGCTACCCATAGTATCTGGCTGACGTATAATGGTTTCATTTTATCTGACTGTTTTGATGCCTTCTTTCGATCTTGTTAAACAACTCACCCAACAATTGCCGCTTTGTCTTAATCAGGACAGGCTTGTTTTTAAACGCCAGTTAGACAGGTTACGGAGTGAAAGTCAGAAAGGCAAAAATCCGCTAGAGCAGCTCAATGCGCTGGCAAGTCGTATTGACAAATCGGTTGCCTCCAGAAACAAGCGTCTTGCCAGTATCCCGCCTTTAAATTTTCCTGATTTACCGGTTACCGGTAAAAAAGATGAAATCGCCAAACTGATCAAGGAAAATCAGGTGGTGATTGTTTGCGGTGAAACGGGTTCCGGTAAAACTACGCAGTTGCCCAAGATTTGTTTGTCTATTGGTTTGGGTGCGGCGGGTTTTATCGGTCATACGCAGCCTCGACGGATTGCCGCGCGGACGGTGGCTGATCGTATCGCCGAAGAGCTGGGTGAGTCGATTGGCAAGTCAGTGGGTTACAAAATCCGTTTTAATGACAAAACGCATTCAGAGTCATTGGTTAAGTTGATGACTGACGGTATTTTGCTGGCGGAGTCGCAAAATGATCCTTACTTGAGTCAATACGACACTATCATTATTGATGAGGCGCATGAACGCAGTTTAAATATCGATTTTCTGCTGGGTTATTTGAAGTGGCTATTGCCCAAGCGTCCCGATTTAAAGGTCATCATTACCTCGGCAACCATTGATCCACAACGTTTCTCTACGCATTTTAATAATGCGCCCATTATTGAAGTGTCAGGCCGGACTTATCCGGTTGATATGCGCTATCGTCCTATCGAACAACGTGAAGAAGATGATGACCAATCCGCCAGGAGCGGATTGGCACGCACAGCGCCCGAAGGGTCAAGGGCAGGGACAGCCCTTGATGAAACCAGTGATGATTTGCAAAATGCGATACTGGATGCGGTTGATGAGCTGTATCGGGATTTACGCGGCGATATATTGATTTTTTTGAGTGGTGAACGGGAAATCAGGGAAACGACTGATTCCTTAAAGAAGCACCATCCCACGCAATATGAAATTTTGCCGCTGTATTCAAAACTCAGTGTCAGCGAACAGGAGCGGGTGTTCAAGCCCAAAGGCGGAAAAATACGCATCGTGTTGGCAACCAATGTGGCCGAAACCTCGTTAACGGTTCCGGGCATACGGGGCGTAATCGATACCGGTCATGCGCGTATCAGTCGTTATAGCCATCGCAGTAAAATCCAGCGTTTGCCGATTGAACGTATTTCGCAGTCCAGTGCCAATCAAAGGGCAGGGCGGTGTGGTCGGGTTGCCGAAGGTATTTGTATTCGCCTGTATTCGCATGATGATTACTTGGCCAGACCGGAATTTACCGAACCCGAAATTATGCGCACCAATTTGTCTGCGGTTATTTTGCAGATGACGGCGTTAAATCTGGGTGAAATTGAAGATTTTCCGTTTTTGGAACCGCCTGAAGATAAAATGATTCGGGATGGTAAAAATGTATTGCATGAAGTTAATGCCTTGGATAAAGCGGGCAAACTCACTGACATCGGCAAGCAGTTAGCCAAGTTTCCGACCGATCCCAAGCTGGCGCGGATGCTGATTGCTGCGGCGCATGAGCATTGCTTGACCGAAGTTGCCATTATTGTCTCTGCATTAAGCGTACAGGATCCACGCGAAAAACCGGCTGATAAAATGCAGCAAGCCGATGCCAAACATGTGGCGTTTCGTCATCCTGAATCTGATTTTTTAACGGTACTGAACATCTGGAATACCTTTGAAGAACAGAAAAAACATTTATCCAACAGTAAACTGCGCAAATATTGTAGTGATAATTTTCTGTCTTACATCAGAATGCGCGAGTGGTTTGATATTCATGCCCAGATTATGCAGGTGGTTAAAGGTGATTTAAAAATGCACCCGAACACGGATGATGCGGGTTATGAAAAAATCCATCGCGCCTTGTTACCGGGGTTGTTATCCAATATTGGTTTTCGGCATGAATCCCACGAATATTTGGGCGCACGCGGTTTAAAATTCTTTATTTTTCCGGGATCAGGACTGCACAAGCTAAAACCCAAGTGGATTATGGCCGCAGAGCAAGTTGAAACCAGTAAGGTTTATGCCCGCAATGTCGCCAGAATTGAACCGGAATGGATAGAGCAATGCGCAGCGCATTTGGTTAAGCATAACTATTATGACCCCCACTGGGAAAAGAAATCGGCGCGTTGCAGGGTGTCGGCAAGAACCTTGTTATATGGCTTAACGTTGCAGGCAGGGCGCAAGATTCCTTATGACCATGTTGATCCCAAAGCGGCCCGAGAGATTTTTATTCGCTCGGCGCTGGTTGATCATGATTACCACAGTAACGCGCCTTTTTACGTTGCCAATCAAAAATTGTTGGAAGAAGTGGGCATTATCCAGCATAAAGGCCGCCGGGTTGATTTGGTTGAAGATGAACAATGGCTTTATCAGTTTTACGATAACAAACTGCCGCCCGAGATTTTTAGTGGCGTTACTTTGGATACCTGGCGTAAAACCGTCGAGCGCACTGATCCCAAATTCCTGTTTTTAACGAAAGAGGGTTTGACGCGGGAACAAGAAGCCGACTATGTCAATGAATGGGATTTTCCGGACAGCAAGAAAGTGGGCAACTTAACGATTGCTCTGCAATACCGGTTTGAGCCGGGTCATAATGAAGATGGGGTAACGGCAATCATTCCTGTGCATCAATTAAATCAGCTTTCTCAAGCGGTGTTTGATTGGTTGGTGCCCGGTTTATTAGAGGAAAAATGCGTTGCCTTGATTAAATCTCTGCCCAAGAACATTAGAAAACATTTTGTTCCCGTACCGCAAACCGTTAAACAGTGTCTGGAAATTGAGCCTGATTTTAAAGGACTGGTACAAGAATGGTTGGGCAATCGGCTACGAAAATTAACCGGTGAAGCCATCCCGCTTAATGCCTGGAGTTTGGACAGTTTAACGGATCATTTAAAGATGAATTTTAGAGTCATCGATGATCAGGGCAACTTACTGGATTACGGTCGGGATTTAAAAAAATTACAGCTTAAATATGCGCTTAAAGCGGAAGACAGTTTTGATCAGATAGCGACGGATGAATTAAGTTATACGGGTTGTATTCAGTGGGCCTTTGATGATCTGCCCGAGACTTATCAGTTTATTCAGAAAGGCCAAACTTTCATTGGTTTTCCTGCCATTATTGATGAAGGCGATGCGGTTGGTGTGCGTATTTTTGACACGGAACAGAAAGCCGCACTCCAGCACCAGTCAGGGTTAATGCGTTTGCTTCAGTTGCAATTACGTAAAGAATGCACTTATATTCTTAAAAATATGCCGCAGTCAGCGATGGCAGAATTAACTTATAATCGTTTACCCAAACATCCGGTTATACCCAGTTTGTCTAGTGGAAACTTGGGAGCAAATGCCTCTTATAAAGAAGATATGTTGTTTTTGATTTTTTATAGTGTATTTATTGAAGGTAAAAGCCTGCGCACTCAAGAGGCTTTTGAGCAAAATTTACAACAACACAAGTCAGAGTTAATAGGCGTCGCTAATGATGCCGGGAAATTGGCTTTGGAAATTATGGCGCATTATGGCGACATAAAAAAGACGGTAGCTCGTATTTTAAAAGCGACTGATCCTTTGGCTGTCGATATTAACGAGCAATTGGATTTACTGGTTTATGTCGGTTTTATTCGCAATACGCCTTACCAGTCGCTTAAAGCCATTCCGCGTTATCTCAAGGCAATACAGTATCGTCTGGATAAGATTGATAACAACCTGCAAAAAATCCAGGAAGTCAGGCGTTATTCAACACGTTTTTGGAATGACATCGAGAAAAAAGCAAAAAAAGACCTCGTTATTCCTGAACAAGATCTGTTCCGTTGGACTCTTGAGGAATTCAGGGTTTCGGTATTTGCCCAGCAACTTAAAACCGCTTATCCGGTTTCCGTAAAACGCATGGATAAGCTTTGGGATGAACGCGGGTAAGTCTTAAAAGATTATCACCACGAAGACACGAAGGACACGAAGAAAGAAATTTAGGGGGAAAGCATGACGGAGTTTGCAACTCCGTTACTTACGTTTTGAAAGTGATTGAAGTCTCCAAACGTTTCGGTCGGGGTTGCAAACTCCGACCGGCATCGGCCGCCCCTACGAAACGAAAAAACATAAAGCATTCACCACGAAGACACGAAGAAAAGCAAAAACGGTTAGCATTATTTTGGTTCCCAAGCTCCGGCTCTCGTCGTTATACACAAGTATGTGAGGACACCCAAAGCTCGTTATTCCTGCCGGGATTGGGAATGCGCCTACAATGGAGGTCAGGCTTTGCCTGACAGTCAGGCAGAGCCTGACCTCCACGAGTTTATTCTGGTTCCCAAGCTCCAGCTTGGGAACCGAGAAGCCGAAGCTCCAGCTTCGCGAGACTGGAAGCAGGAGCTTCCAGGTCGGCATTCCCAAGCCGGAGCTTGGGAACGAGTACGGTTTTCCAAAGGCGGTTGTTTTTAGGTGATGATGTCGGTGTTCTTCGGCATGACGGGGTTTACAACCTCGTCATGCCCAATAAATTCTGCAAGGATTCTACAAAAATAATTAGGAGTCGCCTTAACTATTTTTGTAAGCGCCCAATTAATAGTACTAAGCTAGCAATAAGTTTTAGTAAGCGGCCAACAAGTTTTCTGGCGGTTGTAAACTTATCATGTGGGTGGGTTGGCACTATTTGTAGTCGTCCTAATTGTTTTTAGACGCTCCCTGACAACCATAAGAAGCAATTAATAACCGTTAGAGCGCATGCTATAATAATTTTCTTGACAGTTATCTCTTAAAAGGATTAACTTAGCCGCTAGCAAAAAAAGGCTGGCACTCCCGGCAACGCTGCCCGCTCTGCCAAGCTCTTCCTAATCCCTGAACATTGCATTTAATTATCCGGCTGGAGTCTGCCTGTTATTATGAGCGTCAATAGTTTTTTCCCTAGGACTGAGGCCGGGCAACTTGTCTGGCTTACCCATTATTCTTTAAAGCTTCCTGTTAACGGGCCCCTGTGCGGCATCAGTGCCGAGGAGATCACCCTGACTCAGGCCGACATCCTCTATTACCTCTGGCTGTTGCAAGAGTGGCATCCTGCTACCCAGCGGGATGCCAAGGAAGCGACTGCGTATAAACAGCTGATGATAGGAGGTAATGGCAGCGGCACAACGGAGTATCCCAAGCCGACTGTCTTTCCCAATCCTCCCCCTGCGCCTGCGCCCGGCATCCAAAAACGTCTTTTCAGCCAGATTGCCCGTATTAAGGCCAGCCTTAATTATAATGAGGCTATCGGTAAAGACCTGGGTGTTATTGCTATACAAGATAATGTTGAACATTTAGTTCCAGAGTTCGGGCTTACCGTAGAAATGGGGCTTGATGTAACCCAAGTGCGCATCGATTTTAATAAATACGGCCACGATGGTATCTGGATAGAAAGCCGAATCAACGGCGGTGAGTGGGCTTTTTTAGCTATTGATACGCTTAAGCCTTATCCG
>Ga0194057_10001921_pt1 | contig 10186 bp, 9 predicted proteins | sample SepL4415m_MetaG_FD_155474 | JGI IMG/M metagenome (GOLD analysis project Ga0194057, IMG submission 155474) | Anoxic zone freshwater microbial communities from boreal shield lake in IISD Experimental Lakes Area, Ontario, Canada - Sep2016-L442-15m | ecosystem: Environmental > Aquatic > Freshwater >...
CACGCTTTATCGACTTGATGGTGTCCAGTCAAACCGGCAGCGGCAAGACGGCTGCCTTCTTGTTGCCTGTCTTGCACACCCTGTTGACACAGCAGGCGCAGGCCGAGGCTAAAGAACGTGCAGACTTTGAGCATGCGGTGGCTCAGGCTGCTGCCAAGGGCGAGGCGCCCCCGAAGCGCGCCAAGCGCAAAGATCCCACCAATCCACGGAATTTTTCTGCGGCTGCACCTGGCGCACTGGTGGTCTGTCCAACGCGCGAACTTGCGCAACAGGTTGCACACGATGCCATTGATTTGGTACAGCACTGTCGTGGTTTGCGGATCGCCAACATTGTCGGTGGCATGCCATACCAGTTGCAGATTGCAAAACTGCAGAATGCCAACCTCGTGGTGGCCACCCCGGGACGCTTGCTTGATCTTCAGCGGTCAATGCAAATCAAACTGGACCAGGTTCAATTTCTCGTGGTGGACGAAGCCGACCGGATGCTTGATCTGGGTTTTTCGGATGATCTGGCCGAAATAAACCAACTGACCATCGCTCGCAAGCAGACCATGATGTTCAGCGCTACTTTCGCCCCACGCATTCAGCAACTCGCATCCCGTGTGATGCGTGAGCCGCAGCGTCTGCAGATTGACAGCCCGCAAGAGAAGCACCAGAACATCGAGCAGAAGCTTTTCTGGGCTGACAACGCTCAGCACAAGCGCAAATTGCTGGATCACTGGCTGCGCGACAGCAATATCAACCAAGCTATCGTTTTTGCCAGTACTCAAATTGAATGCGATGGCTTGGCCAATGATTTGCAGCAAGAGGGATTCTCGGCAGTCGCTTTGCACGGTGCGTTGAGCCAGGGCTTGCGCAACCGTCGCTTGATGGCACTGCGGCAAGGACAGGTACAGATTCTGGTGGCAACCGATGTTGCGGCGCGTGGCATTGATGTGCCCACAGTCAGCCACGTTTTCAACTTTGGGTTACCCATGAAAGCCGAGGACTATACGCACCGCATTGGTCGTACCGGGCGCGCTGGGCGCGATGGGCTTGCGGTGACCTTTGCCGAGTTCCGCGATCGCCGCAAGATCATGGACATTGAGTTTTACAGCCATCACCAATTCAAGGGCGAAACAATTCCTGGTCTGGAGCCGCAGCAACGTTTTCTTGATTCGCGCCCGAATTCAAATTTTGCCGGCCGTGATGGCCGCGGCGGCCCTAACCAACCGTCTCGAGAGCGCAATTTTGGTGGCTCCGGGCGTCCAGCGGGATTTGGTGCGAACCGCGGTGGTTTTCCGGACAGGAATGCTGCTGGTAACCGTGAAGGTTTCAGCTACGAACGTAAAGGGGGCTTCAATGACCGATTCGCCGGCGCGCGCAACGACAGTGCCGCGCCGCGCGGGGATTTTGGACCGCGCAAGCCTGCCTTTGGCAAGCCGATGGGCGTGAAGCCTGGCAATGGCGGGAAGGTCTTTGTACCTCGTGATGCCAAGAAGCGATTGGCGCGGAGTGCTTGAACGTCAACCGTCCAATTTCAACTGCAGATTCAGCGGGTTATTGCCTTATAATCATCCGCTGAGCAGAAAGATCTCGAGTCATTTTTGCTTGGTCGTTGCAGTTTAGCTGCAGTGACAATTTCCGGAAATTGTTTCATTAACTCACTAGGTAATTTTCAAATGAAAAAAACGCTCATTTTGGCTGCTGTTATTGCTGCGGCCGCTTTGGTTGCTTGCGGTAAGAAAGAGGAAGCTCCTGCTCCGGCTCCCGCTCCCGCTGCTGCTCCCGCTCCTGCTGCTTCGGCACCTGAGGCTGCTGCTTCCGCTGCTGCTCCGGCTTCCGCTGCTGCTCCGGCACCAGAGGCTGCTGCCAGCGCCAAGAAGTAAAGCTTCTGATTTCTCAACCAGTTTGAGAAGAAAAGCCACCGTCAGGTGGCTTTTTTTTGGAAGATTGGTCGAAACTGATCGGGCGTGTGGCCTACTTCAGGTCATCGGCAATGACTTTGGCGATACGCTGTGCGTTGGCCGTGTTGTCCGCAGCACCACTGGCATTCAAAATAGTTACGGTTGTTGATTCCCCTTGACTGGCCAGTTTGATGCGGTATTTCAAAGGCGCAACATTGTCCTTTGACGTCCCGAACAAGGATGCCAGGAAACCGGGCTCCGACTTGTCAGCCGAAGGTTCGACATATCGGACAAAGTAGATGCCTTGGCTACGATCCCTATCTTCGACTGTAAAGTTGGCCCGGTCAAGCGCCAAGCCAACACGTCGCCAAGCGCGGTCAAAGCCATCGTCAATCTGGACTACCGAGACGCCGTTGACCACGGCGGTGCGAGCAGCTGTTTTGCCCGGTGCAACCGCAATGATGGCCTTCGATTGCTCAGGCGTGGCCCCGAGTCTGACCATCAATCGGCTCAGGAATTCTGCTTCAAGTTCCGGGTCCGGTGCCTTCGGTTGCCACACCGTGGAGTCCTTCTCCTTGCTGCTGTACACCTCCATCATGCCGCGGTGGCTGATGTAAATTTCAGTTCCACCACTCGCATTGCGTTCCAGCCGAGTGCGAAATTTGTCGCGCTCACCGGTCGAGTACAGTGAATCAAATACACGTCCCAGTGTGCTGCGAATGAAGTCCTGTGGTAGCTTGGCGCGGTTCTCGGCCCACTCTGTTTCCATGATCCCAAGATTGGACTGGTCGAGAATCAAGAGGAAGCCGTTTTCCTGCCAGAAATCTCGAACCGTATCCCAAAGCTTGTCGGCGGGTCGACTGATGACCAACCAGCGTTGATTGCCGGCGCGCTCAATGCGTGCATCTCCCAACTCTGTGATTGCAGTCGGCGTGGTCGAGGCGGCTTGGCCGAGCTGGAAGCTTGACGCAGTGACTACTCCGCCGGGAACGGCATACCTGGTGTTACGGGAGAGCTGGGTCAAATCGGGCGGGACATCCAGCGACGGGCCCTTGCCTGCGCTCTTGTAGTTGATTTTGTCGGTATCGAGAACCGAGCATGCTGCCAATGCCAGCGGGAGGCTCAGTAGTACGAGTTTGCGGAAATGATTCACAAAAAATGTTCCCTTACGGTGATGAATTGGGTCGGGTGGAATTTGTCAAAGCAGGCCGGTTGCGCGCAAAGCGCTCTCGACGACCGCCTCGTTGGCCTGCGTCAGACGCGTCATGGGCAGGCGCATCGTTCCCCCACACAACTTGATTCGTGCCATCGCCCATTTCACCGGAATAGGGTTGGCCTCCACAAAAAGATGCTTATGCAAGGGAAGCAACTTGAATTGAATTTCCATCGCTCTGGCTCTGTCACCAGCGATGGCAGCGATGCACAACTCGTGCATCAGTCTGGGCGCCAGGTTGGCCGAAACGCTGACGTTGCCGTGGCCACCACACAGCATAAGGGCGACGGCTGTTCCGTCATCACCTGAGTAAATAGCAAAGCCCGCTGGCGCCTCCCGGATAAGCCACTGCGCCCGTTCAATATTTCCGGTAGCTTCCTTGATGCCAACAATACCGTCGACGTGAGCAAGACGCAGTGCCGTGTCGTGGGCCAGGTCTGCGACCGACCGACCCGGAACGTTGTAGAGCACCATGGGAAGGTCGACCGCCTCTGCAATGGCCTTGAAGTGCAGATACTGTCCTTCCTGGGTTGGCTTGTTGTAGTAGGGAACAACCTGCAGTTGGCAGTCGGCACCAACCGCCTTGGCGAAACTTGCCAATTCAATGGCTTCGGCTGTTGAATTGGCCCCGCATCCAGCCATGATCGGTATGCGCCCGGCAGCCTGTTCGACCGCAACACGGATGATTTCGCAGTGCTCCTGGACATTGACAGTGGGCGACTCACCGGTGGTGCCAACGACACCGACGCAATCCGTGCCTTCTGCTATGTGCCAATCGATCAGTTTGCGTAGGCAGGAATAGTCCACCTTGCCATCTTCGTGCATGGGTGTGACGAGTGCCACGATGCTGCCGGTGATTTGGCTGAATGAGGATGTCATGTCCAAGTGCTTGTTAACGTCGTAAAGAAGCATTCTAACTAGAGAGTCAGGCGCCTTGGCGACTGTATGCCCGGATTCGGCGAATCCGGTTTTACGGCGGCAATTCGCTGCAGAAAGCGAGCCGGTTGATCAAGAAAGCCTTCTTCAAAGGCGACGATGTGCAGGCTCGCAAAGGCGCGCAGCAATTCCGCCGGCTGCAGCAGAAAATCTGCGCGGCTGGGTTTGCCAACGGTTTCATTTCCAGCGGAGAAGGTTTCATAAATAAGCAGACCGCCTGGGGCCAGACTGGCAGCGATGCGCGGGAAGAGGGGGCGCCACAAATAGTTGGTTACAACGACAACCCCAAATTGCTGCAGGTGCTGGTCATTCTGGAGTGGCCAGGGGTCACTTTCGAGATCGGCCAAAATGACTTGACCGAACGTTGCTGCCGCCTCCAGTGCCTCGGTGGAGCGATCAACACCAGTGACAGCATGACCCTGCTGGGTAAACCATTTCATATGGCGACCCCTTCCGCAGGCGATGTCCAGGACCGATTGCCCTGGCGCAACCAAATGAGACCAGCGCTGGACCCAGGCAGATGCCGCCATGGAGTCCTGCGAAATGTGCTGGTCAGGTCGATGGGTCATACCTGTCTGGTCTAGAAGCAACCCCATACCTGATTTGCCAGCGTGACCAGGAAGTCGGGCCGAACATAAAGTGAAAACACCGCCAGAAGCAGTCCGGCGGCCGTGACAAAGAGCAGAATTTCCTTGCCGTTCTTCACGATTTCAGGTCGTTTGAAGTGCCACAGCGCGGACGATGGAGGCTTCCTTGATCGGAAGATTCACAAGCGCGGCCAGAACACCTAAGGCGATGGAGATATACCAGACCAGATCGTAGCTGCCGGTCCGGTCGTACAGGTAGCCACCCAGCCAGACTCCCATGAAGGAGCCGATTTGATGGCTGAAGAAAACAAAGCCGCTGAGCATGGAAAGATGCGCCACGCCGAAAATCTGTGCCACCGTGGCGTTGGTAGGGGGAACGGTAGAGAGCCATAGCAACCCCATGACGCTCGAAAACACATAGACGCTCAAGGGCGATAGAGGTACCAGCAAGAACACGCTGATGGCGATGGAGCGAGCGAAATAGATAAAGGCCAGGATGTTCTTTTTCTGCAGTTTCTGTCCTAACGCACCTGCTGCATAGGTTCCAAATACATTGAACAAGCCGATCAGGGCCAGGGCGTAACTAGCCACTTGCGGTGAAAGGCCCTTGTCCCTAAGGTAACTCGGCATATGGACACCAATGAAGACGACCTGAAAACCACAAACGAAATAGCCAGCCATCAGCAACTGGAAACTTGGGTACTTGAAAGCTTCGATCAGGGCTTGCACAATGGATTGCTCACGTCGGCTCGCATGACCACTGGCGAAGCCGGGCTCGCGCAAGCCCCAAGCCAGGGGAACTGTCATCAAGGTGGCGATGCCAAGGACGATCAATGCCTCCTGCCAGCCGAGGCTGCCGATCAGGAACCCTTCAGTTGGGACCATCAGGAATTGACCAAACGAGCCGGCTGCCGCTGCCACGCCCATGGCCCAGGAGCGCTTCTCTGCTGATACGTTGCGACCAATGACGCCGTAAATGACGGCGTAAGTTGTGCCGGCCTGCGCCATGCCGATGAGAACCCCTGCAGTCATTGAAAACAGCAATGGGGTGCTGGCAAAAGCCATGCCGGTGAGTCCGAGTGCATAAAAAATGGCACCTCCAACAATCACGCGGAAGGCACCAAAGCGGTCAGCCAGCATGCCGGCAAATATGCCGGAAAATCCCCAAACCAGGTTTTGCAGGGCAATGGCAAAGGCGAAGGTTTCACGACTCCATCCTTGACTCTGCGTGACAGGCTGCAGCCAGAGGCCGAAGCCGTGGCGGATGCCCATGGACAGTGTCACGATGGTGGCGCCGCACAGAAGAACCTGCAGCATGGACAGTGGTTTTGGGGGTGGATTGCCGGGCATGCCAAATAGAGCTCAGAGTTGCAATGGGAATCAGTGTCTTTCGCCACGGAGCGAAAGTATCAGCCGCCGATTCTACGTAGTAGCGGCGACAGGCGTGATCGATGCGCGAAAATAGCACATTGAGATACTGACATTAAGGCGAACAAACTCATGAAGATCGAAAAGAATTGTGCCGTCACATTGCGCTACAAAGTGTGCGACATCGCGGGCAAGGTGCTGGAGCAGAGCAGCGAGCCGCTGGCCTATCTGCATGGTGGCTATGGCAGTCTGTTTCCCAAGGTGGAGCAGGCGCTGGAGGGCAAGACCTCAGGGTACCAGACGACACTCGATCTCTCGACGCAGGACGCCTTTGGCGAGCGTGACGAGAGTCTGACCCAGGTCATCCAGAAGTCGGACTTTCCGCCGGGTGTCAAGGTCGGCGGGCAACTTCGGGCCCAGGGCCCAGACGGGCAAGCCCGCATGTTTACCGTGATGAAGATCAAGGGTCAAGCGGTCATGCTTGATGGCAACCATCCGCTGGCCGGCAAGGACTTGCGCTTTTCACTCACCGTGACAGAAGTTCGCGCTGCCACTGAGGAAGAGATTGCACACGGTCATGTGCACGGGGCGCATGGCCATCATCATTGATTACCGCCTTGTTGCGCTCCATCATCCCAGCCTTGCACGGTGCGACGCAATTTGCAGTTGTACCTGATGAGGTGCTGTCCCACCCGTGACGTCCCTCGACTGGAGCGACCCGCGTAGAGACAGCACTTGGAATACATCGGCTTCAATCAGAGGATTGAACTGTTGCAATACGTCGAGTGGCAATTCGGACAATTCGAGCTGCCGCGAAATCGCCGTCTTCACGGCGTGGGCGACGGTCTCATGCGCGTCGCGAAAGGGCAGCCCCTTCTTCACCAGGTAATCTGCCAGGTCGGTAGCTGTGGCATAACCCAATGAGGCAGCACGTGCCATGGCCTTGGCGTCGACCAGGATGCCGCCTTCGAGCCGCCCAGTCGACGGGTTGGGTTGGCCGCCGATCATTTCGGCAAATATGCGCAGCGTGTCCTTCAGGGTGTCGACCGTGTCAAACAAGGGTTCCTTGTCTTCCTGATTGTCCTTGTTGTAGGCCAGCGGCTGTCCCTTCATCAAGGTCAGGAGGCCCATAAGATGACCCACCACGCGGCCCGTCTTTCCGCGTGCCAGTTCCGGCACGTCAGGGTTTTTCTTCTGCGGCATGATGGAGCTGCCTGTGGTGAAGCGGTCCGCGATCTTGATGAACGAAAAGCTCTGACTCATCCACAAAACGAGTTCTTCGCTCAAGCGGCTGATATGCACCATGCACAGAGCGGCGGCAGCCGAAAACTCGATGGCAAAATCACGGTCACTGACTGCGTCCAGCGAGTTTTGGCAAATTTGCGCTTGTCCACTGCCATCGACCATGCCCAGGGTTCTGGCAACCCGTTCGCGGTCCAGCGGGTAACTGGTGCCGGCCAGCGCTGCTGCCCCCAGGGGCAGACGGTTGGTGCGATGCCGAACCTCGCTCATGCGTTCGCCGTCGCGGCTGAACATTTCGACGTAGGCCAGCAAATGATGGCCAAAACTGATCGGTTGCGCGACCTGCAGATGAGTGAATCCCGGCAGGATGACGTCGATGTTGCTCTCTGCAACATTGAGGAGTGCCGCTTGCAGTTCGCGCAGCAACGCACTGATCAAATCTATTTCTCCGCGCAGCCACAAGCGGACATCGGTGGCGACCTGGTCGTTGCGTGAGCGACCCGTGTGCAAACGCTTGCCGGCATCGCCCGCCAGTTGCGTCAGGCGTGCCTCAATATTCAGGTGCACGTCCTCCAGGTCGAGTTTCCATTCAAACGTACCAGCTTCGATCTCCGCTGTCACCGTGCTCAAGCCTTGCTCAATGGCATGGCGATCCTGTGGCGAGATGATCTTCTGGGCGCAGAGCATCTCCGCGTGAGCCAGCGAGCCTGCAATGTCGGCTTGCCAAAGCCGCTTGTCAAAAAAAACACTCGCGGTATAGCGTTTCACGAGGTCGCTCATGGGTTCAGAAAACAGGGCTGACCAGGCTTGGGACTTGTTGTCGAATTGGTTGTGTGTCATGCGTTTGGAACCTGGTTTAAAAAGCCGGCCTTCGCAGCCCCATTGGACTGGTGGCAAGGGATCATCAATAATCGGGTCTGTCAAGTGAGCATACGCCCGAATCCTGAATGAAAGACCTGCAAATTTTATCGACCTTCCAGGAACTCCCGCCGGAGCCAGGCCGACCGGCGTCCGCGCCCGCATTGTTGTTTGATGCCTGCCACGTTGGTGTGGCGCTGCGCGCCGTGCTGTTTGTGGAACTGGTGGTCGGGGTTGGGGCTATGTTCGGCGCGGCGACTTTTTTCGAGTGGGTGACTCGTTTGTCGGTGCTCACAGGTGCTGCTTTGCCGGCTACCCTGGTCTGGCTTATTGCTGCCTGTGGACTGAAAATCCTGATCGCGCTGATGGGTCCGATTCTTCAGCATGCAGCGGGCGTGGTGTTGGGTGCATTGGCTGGCCTCTGCGGCTGCGCCATGTTGTACATGGCTGGCTGGCAGGAGCCGGTACCTTGGCTGGCAAGTGCTTTTGCTGGTGCCTTGTTGGCGGCATTGTTGGTGCTGGCGCTGCTGTGGCGCCAGCGCAGCAAAGCGCCAGCACAGACCAAGGCGCGTTTGAATGAACTGCAGTCGCGTATTCGACCGCACTTTTTGTTCAATACCTTGAATAGTGCGATCGCACTGGTGCGCGCTGAGCCGGCCAAAGCCGAGGCGCTGCTGGAAGACTTGAGCGATTTGTTCCGGCACGCGCTGGTCGAGCAGGGCGAATCAGTGACATTGGCCGATGAAATTGCGTTGGCTCAACGCTATCTGGCGATAGAGCATGTGCGCTTTGGCGATCGAATCCAAGTCGAGTGGTCGCTCGATGCGGCGGCGGCGGCGGCCAAATTGCCACCTTTATTGCTGCAGCCGCTGGTGGAAAACGCAGTGAAGCACGGCGTTGAACCCAGCGCAAGCGGCGCCCAGATCAGAATTTCGACAGAGCGCCGTGGTTCCCGCGTCGTCATCAAGGTCATCAATACGGTTCCAGCCGGTCAGGGCGAGTCCGGTAGCGGGCTGGCGCTGGAAAATGTACGGGACCGACTGAGCTTGTTGCATGACGTGCAGTGCCAGTTCAGCTGTGTCTTGCGAGACGGCATTTTTCAGGTCAGGATCGAGGTGCCGCTGTGATTTCGCGAGCCTGCCCATCATGCGCCTGAAAGTGCTGCTGGTTGATGATGAGCAACTGGCACGGGCGCGCCTGCGCACCTTGCTGGCAGACTGCAATGAGCCACAAGCCAGTGTTGAGGCGGAGGCAGGCAACGCGACGCAGGCGCTGCAATGGCTGCAGCGCCAATCCTTTGACCTGGCCTTGATGGACATTCACATGCCGGGAGCCGATGGTCTGGCACTGGCTCAAGCCCTGCGTGGGCTACCCAATCCGCCGGCGCTGGTGTTTGTGACCGCACATGCTGAACACGCCGTACAGGCCTTTGAGCTCGAAGCGCTGGACTATCTGACCAAACCCGTGCGCCTGCAGCGCTTGCAGAGGGCGTTGGAAAAGGCGGCGCGCTTTGTGCAGTCGCGGCGCGACACGCAACCGGTTCCGCCGGAGGAGGTAATGATCATCCAGGAGCGTGGCCGAACAGAGCGTTTGCCACTGTCCGAAGTGCTGTATCTCAAGGCAGAGCTGAAGTACCTCACGGTGAGAACGCAAACTACCAGTTATCTGCTGGAAGGTTCACTGAACGAAATGGAAACCAAATACCCCAACCGCTTTCTGCGCATTCACCGAAACACCCTGGTCACCAAAGGACGTGTGCGCTCGCTTGAGAGGCAGCGCGATACTGCTGACGGTGAGAGTTGGGGGGTCCGACTCTACGGTATTGAGGAGTCGTTGCTGGTGTCGCGACGCCAACTCGCGGCAGTGCGCGAGTTGGTGGCTAACCTGTGTTCCTGAGTCCAGCGGCGATGCCGTTGATGGAGATATGGATGCCACGCTGGATCCGAGCATCGGTCTGTCCCGAGCGGTAACGCCGTACCAGTTCGACTTGCAGATGGTGCAGCGGATCGATGTAAGGAAAGCGGTGCCGAATGGATCGCTGTAGCGCTGCGTTGTGGGTCAGGCGCTGCCTGTCGCCGGTGATGCGGGCGAGCGCA
>Ga0194057_10001922_pt1 | contig 10183 bp, 9 predicted proteins | sample SepL4415m_MetaG_FD_155474 | JGI IMG/M metagenome (GOLD analysis project Ga0194057, IMG submission 155474) | Anoxic zone freshwater microbial communities from boreal shield lake in IISD Experimental Lakes Area, Ontario, Canada - Sep2016-L442-15m | ecosystem: Environmental > Aquatic > Freshwater >...
AGCGCCGACTGGCCTGTGGGGCGGGCTGTGGGGGTTTCCGGAGTTCACGAACGCAGCGGCGGCGACGCGCGAGGCGCGTAGCCGGGGGGCGGCGCCAAAAGCGCGCGCTCGGCGCCTCGAGGTGATCGTTCATGAGTTCACGCACTTCACGTTACGTATTACGCCCTTGCTGCACGAGGTGCCGGATGAGCAGGCCGCCGATGGGGTGATGGAGGGAGGCGGGGAGACATGGTACAACTCGCGCCGGCCGGCAAAGCTGGGTCTGGCCGCGCCGGTCACGGCGTTGGTGGGGTTGCTGGCCGTACCCGGTTTTGCGCAGCGCAACAGATGATCTGCACCTAGGAGACGTGATGGCTCGCATCGTTCAATGTGTCGTGTTGGGTCGCGCCGCCGAAGGGCTTACCTACGCGCCGTATCCAGGCGACCTCGGCAAGCGCATCTACAACCAGATCTCTAAGGAGGCCTGGCAGCGGTGGGTTGCTCACCAGACGATGCTGATTAACGAGTATCGCCTGACGCCGATCGATCCCAAGAACCGGGAGTTCCTGGTCACTGAAATGGAGAAATTCCTGTTCGGCGGCGGGGTGGCTAAGCCCGCCGGCTTCGTCGATCCGAGTGGTGGGACGCCTAGTACCTAACGAATCCGTGCGGCGCGCGTCGACAGACGCGTGATCGTCATCGGTTGAGCAAAGCCGTCCGTGGCGAGACCCTTCATGTTGAGCAGTCGAAAGTCCGGCTATCCGGAGCGCATCGTGTGTCTCACCGAAGAGACCACCGAGACGCTCTATCTGCTCGCTGAGGACTGGCGGATCGTTGGGATATCCGGCTTTACGGTGCGACCGCCGCGCGCGCGTCGAGAAAAGCCACGCGTCTCGGCATTCATCAGCGCGAAGATCGACCGCATCGTGGCGCTGAAGCCTGACCTCGTGCTGGGATTTTCCGATCTGCAGGCTGACATCGCTGCCGATCTGGTCCGTGCCGGAATTTCCGTGCACATCTTCAATCAGCGCAGCGTTGCCGAGATACTGCAGATGATCCGCGTGCTGGGCGGGATGATTGGTTGCGAGGGGAAGGCCGCGACGTTGGTCGACGAACTCGAATCCGGCCTCGACCTGGCGCGGCGGACCGCGGCGCAACTCGTGCGACGGCCGCGGGTCTATTTCGAGGAGTGGGATGAGCCGCAGATCTCAGCGATCCGTTGGGTGTCGGAGTTGATCCAGATTGCCGGCGGCGACGATTGCTTCCCTGAGTTGGCTGCGCAATCGCTGGGTCGCGATCGCATCATTGCCGATCCGCTGGAGGTGCCACGACGCGCCCCGGAGCTGATCATCGGCTCCTGGTGTGGTAAGAAATTTCGGCCCGACACCGTCGCTGCGCGGCATGGCTGGGCCGAGATCCCGGCGGTGCGCGCCGGGCAACTGCATGAGGTCAAGTCACCGATCATCCTGCAGCCGGGGCCGGCGGCGCTGACGGACGGCTTGGAGGCGTTGAGCCGCATCGTGGTGAACTGGACGCATCCGTCGAATTGAGCGCAGCCCGGCGGCCGCTACGGCAAGCGAGGGCTGGCGGCTATAAAAACAGAGAATTGCGAGCCAACCTTGACGGCTCTGGGCCGGCCCCGGTCTAATACGCGCCCCGCGCCCCTCCGGGTAAAGCGGGTCTCCTTGAAAAACAAGGAGTTAAGATGGCCGGGTAGCTCAGTTGGTAGAGCAGCGGATTGAAAATCCGCGTGTCGTTGGTTCGATTCCGACCCCGGCCACCATTTCCCCCTGTTGATTCATGCGGTTAGCGCCCGCGGTGTGCGGCTATACGCCGTAGCTCACCGTTCGCACGGCGTCGGGTTGTCGTGACGACTCGGCGTAGTTCCGGCGGTGCCGGTCGCGGTTGATAGCTGCGCGCGCAGTAATAACATTGTTAACACAATGAGAGCCTTGCCCGTAAACCTCCGCCGCATTGGGAATTCACTTGGCATTGTGATCCCAAAGCCCGTTTTGGCTCAGGTCGGCCTATCCGAGCAGGCCGAGCTCACCGCCGAACGCGGGGCCATCGTGTTGCGCAAGCCTCGTAAGCCTGCGCGCACGGGCTGGGCTGACGCCGCGTGCGCAGTTGTTAACCAGGGCGAAGACGAGCTCTTGATGGGCGAGTTTGCGAATGCTGCAGAGTCGGAGCACGAGTGGTGAAACGTGGTGAGATCTGGCTGGTCTCTCTTGATCCGACAGTCGGCAGTGAGATCAAGAAGTCGCGCCCTTCGGTGTGCCCGTGACGCACGCTGGAACCAAAGCCTTGATCGTGCTCGACCAATTAAGGACAGTGCACAAAATTCGTCTGGTTAAGCAGCTTGGCGTGGGCAACTCGAAGACTCTATCGTCAGTGCTGAGTACCCTTCAAGAGGTATTCGCAGAGTAAGAGATCTTCACCTGGCACTCGCGCACGCCGGCCGAACTCGACCCGCGGCCGCTTGGAGGGTGCGGCTCAAGCAGCGGATTGAAAATCCGCGTGTCGTTGGTTCGATTCCGGCCCCGACTAGCATTTTTCCCTGTTGAGTCGCCATGACCTCGCCGCGAATTTGGCGCTGAATTGTCCGGCTGGGCGTGCTACAGATGCGGCTCGGGATATATAGCGGACACGAACAATCACGCGACGCGCATGCAGCGCGCCGCAAAGCGGCTGGCAGCGCCGCGGCGGTGACCCTCGTGTCTCCACGGCCCGGCCAGTGGGCTTGCAGCCTGTCATGCGACCGAGCGAATTCGGAGAAGAAAAATGTACCAGCAGACATATGATCCGATGGGCAACGCGGCCCTGTCCACGCTGGTGGCGGCGACGCCAATTCTGACGCTGCTCTACTTCATCGCCCTGCATCCACACCGCGACTCGAACGGGGTCAGGCACCGCGGCATCGCCGCGCCCTATGCAGCGTTCTACGGCGTCGTTGCTGCGTTTATCGTCTCCTGCGTCGCGTTCCGGATGCCAGTGGCGGCGGCGGCATCGGCGTTCGGGCTCGGCACGCTGTCAAGCCTGCTCGGCATCATCTGGATCCTCGTTGCGGCGATGTTCCTGTACACCATGACCGTCGTCTCCGGAAAATTTGAGATCGTCAAGGAATCGATCGTCCACATCTCGTTCGACCGCCGCCTGCAGTGCGTGCTGATCGCCTTCTCGTTCGGCGCAATCATCGAGGGCACCTCAGGCTTCGGTACGCCGGTCGCCATCGCCGGCGCCGTCATGGTTGGACTGGGCTTCAAACCCTTCCAGTCGGCCGTGCTCAACCTGCTTGCCAACACCGCGCCGGTCGCATGGGGCGCCATCGGTACACCGATCGTGACGCTTGCCGCGGTTACCGGGCTCGACGAGGTGACTCTGTCCGCGATGGCGGGACGCCAGTTGCCGTTCGTCTCGATCCTGGTGCCGTTCTGGCTCGTCGCGACTTTCGTCAAGATGGAGGGGGGAACGTGGAAGCAGGTCTTCGAGGTCTGGCCCGCCGCGCTTTGCGCCGGGGCGTCCTTCGCTCTCATGCAGTTCTTCGCCTCTGGAACGAACGCGCTGCATCTGATGACGGACGTCGTCTCCGGCTTGTTCTCGGTGATCTGTACGACGATCTTCCTGCGCTTCATCTGGCATCCGAAGACCCGCTTCCTGCTGCGTGAGGAGCGCGTGGAGCTGGCGCGTGCCGGCAAGAGCACGTCCACCGCTACCGTCAACAATGGCGAATGGACCTACCGCTACGACACCAGTGAGACTATCCACGCATGGATGCCGTGGCTGGTGCTCATCTTCTGCTGCGCTCTTTGGGGGACACCTTCCTTCAAGAAGCACCTGAACGAGCTTTTCTCCGGAATCACGTTCACGACGACGCTGCTGGGCTCGAAGTTCGGTGGCACGCTGTCGCTGCCGGCTTGGGACATGCCGGCGCTGCATAACCTCGTGCAGCGGATGCCGCCGGTCGTCGCTGCCGCTGCCAAGCCGGAGGCCGCCCGGCTGACGATCAACTGGCTTTCTACCGCCGGCACCGGCGTCTTCGTGGCCGCGCTGCTGAGCGGGCTCGTGCTGCGCCTGAATCGGCGCCAGTGGCGTGACGCGCTCAGTCAGACGCTGCACCGCCTGAAGATGCCGGTGCTGGTTATCGCCCAGGTGCTGGGGCTCGGCTTCCTGACTCGCTATTCGGGCACCGATGCGGTACTCGGCCTGGCCTTCACTGGGGCCGGCTTCATGTATCCATTCTTTGCCGCCTACCTGGGGTGGCTGGGCGTCTTCCTGACCGGATCAGATACGGCCTCAAACGCTCTGTTCGGCAGCCTGCAGCGGATTACCGCCCAGAACCTCCACCTCAACCCGATCCTGATCGTGGCGACGAACTCGACGGGCGGCGTGATGGGCAAGATGATCGATGCCCAGTCGATCATGGTGGCGTGCGCCGCCTGCTACGACAAGCCGCAGGAGCGGGCCCACGCGCTCGGGCCGATATTCAGGACCGTGTTTTGGCATTCGCTCGCTGGCGCGGCCCTCATCGGAGTGATCGCGCTGCTGCAGGCCTACGTGTTCCCCGGGATGATCCCGATTCCGCCGATCAGCAAGTGAGCGGCGGGTTAGCGGCCATGATGGGTGTGAGCTTGCGGTGATGGGCAAGACACCCCCCTGATCGTCCCGGAGACCGGCCGCTCAGAGCGCCTGTCGTCTTAGCGGGGTCGAATCCCAGGCATCGATCGCACGTCGGGAAATGAGTCTGTGTGAATGACCACGCCCAGGACCGGTATGCGTCGGTCAGGTCTTCTGCACACTGCCCGGCAAGGGGGCGGCGGCGAAAACGCCGTCAATCAGTCGCGGCTCACGCCTGACCCTGATGAGCGTCAAGGCTTGTTCATATAGTCGAGTCGGTCGGTCTGGTGGGCAATCACTTTCCATGCGCCGCCTTCTTTGCGGAACACCGTGGATGACCGGATGCTGACGCTTTCCGTCTTGCCATTGACTGTGTTCTCGCCGCTTTCTATGCAGGCCAAAAAGCGTCCTTGTGCCCGGCGCAGGCAGCTCGACGTGAATGCCGTTCCAAGGCTATGAGTTAACGGCATATTTTCCATAACGCCGTGGGCGGCCGCCGACTGCCGAGCTGCGCCGCGGGGTCGTGGGGCTGATGATTTATCCCCGTCCTCGTTGTGACGTACCATGGCGCACTTTCTGGAGCTGTGCACATGTCTTATCGCGCCCCGATTGCCCTTCTGGCGGTGACTCTCCTCCTCGGGCCGGTCTGCTCCAGAGCGGGTGAAACGCCCGCTGTCATCCAGAGCGCCCAGGTGGAGGTCCTGTCTGTCGGCGAAGCGCGGAGCAAGGCGCTCGGAACCACTGTCACGGTCGAGGGTCTGGTGACCACGCCCTCCGGCGTCTTTAATTCCAGTTTCTTTGATCGTGGCTTCGCTGTGCAGGATCGAAGCGGCGGCGTGTTCGTCAGCATGCAGTTCGACATGGGGCTGAAAGTCGGACAGCGGGTGCGTGTCACGGGCGCCATCAGCAGCCGTACGGGTCTGTTGCTGATCGTCCCGGTGCACCCAAACGAGGTGCAGATCCTGGCCGGCAAGGGGGAAACCAAGTCGCTCGAGGCCGCAACACGGGCGATCGGTGAAGCCACTGAGGGCAAGCTGGTGGAAGTCGTGGGGCGCATCACCCAGCCGGTGGTGACCGATCTGCCTTACGGCAACAAGCTGTTTGTGGACGATGGCTCCGGTCCGGTGGTGGTCTACGTCAATCTGGACACGGGCATCGACGTGCTTTCGCTCGCCCCGGGCCAACGCGTACGGGTCACCGGCTTTAGCAGCCAGTACGAAGATCACTACGAGATCGATCCGCGCTCGCCGCGCGACATTCGTGGCGTAGCGAAGCGGGACTGAGGCCAACAGTTCTGACGCGTTAAGCCAGCGTCGGCAAGCGGAGGCTCCATTTTCGGGACGCAGGCATGGCGACGCTGGCTCCGCCGTCAGCGCAGCACGGCAACGGCCTGTCTGGTTGGCTCATTGAGTCAGTCGTCAGTTCATTTCGTCCCGACGCTTCGAGTCCGGAAGACGCAGCAACGTGGCGCCGCGTCTGTGTGGCCTGTCTCGGCCCACTTTTGGCCTTCATCAGGGTGATGCTGAATTGATCTGTGGACTCGGCGAGCGTAAGCCGCCGCTGGCCTTGGTTTTGATCTGGTGGCTGACTGTGCTTTGCCCCCCTCCGCCGCGCAGAATTTTGAAGCGGTGGCAAGAATTAATCGTCATTAGGAGCCTCTGTGATTGACCTCCTGAGCAAGCAAAGATCGCTGGCGGCGCCTGGCTTTAACCGCTGGCTCAGTCTTGCCGCGGCCGCAGCTATCCATATGTGTATTGGCCAGGTGTACGCCTTAAGCATCTTCTATGGGCCGCTGTCTCACCTGGTGAGCGGGGCCGATTCTCTGTTCAGTGATTGGACGACCGCGCGATTTGGCCTGGTCTTCACTCTGTCCATCTTGTCGCTCGGCTTGACCACCTGTCTTGCTGCTAACTGGCTCTATTCGGTAGGGCCACGAGCGGCGCTGTTCGTCGCAGCATGCTTTTTTGGCGGCGGTTTTTTCATTGCCTCACTGGGCGTCGCCACACACCAGCTATGGCTCGTCTACGTAGGGTATGGCGTGATCGGCGGTATCGGCTTGGGTCTGGGATACGCCGCACCAATCCAGACGTTGTTGGAGTGGTTTCCAGATCGAAAAGGCCTGGCTACTGGGCTTGCGATTACCGCGTTTGGCGCTGGTGGAATAGTCGCGGTGCCTTTGTGCACCTTGCTGTTGGAGAAATTTGGGACTTCCACGACTCTGGGCGTGAGCGAGACGTTTCTTGCGCTAGGAGCGCTCTACTTTCTGATCATGAATGTCGCGGCATTCGCCATGCGTACGCCGGGGCCAACTCGTGCGATGGAGTTGGCGTCGGTCGCAAATGCGGGCGCCCCAACCGTGGAGGTTCAGCTAGATCTATCGTCAGCGCAGAAAACTTCGCAGTTCTACCTGATCTGGATCGTTCTGTGCGTGAACGTCATAGCCGGCATAAGCGTTCTGGGCTCGGCGCCGACTGTGCTGATGGGGATGACGAATTTCAGTACTGGGCCGGCCTCTGTGGCTGGCTTTGTCGGCTTCCTGAGCCTCTTCAACATGGCTGGTCGAGTCTTGTGGGGGTACGCCTCGGATTACCTGGGACGGAAGAATTCAAATGCGCTGATGCTGCTTTTGTTGATCCTTCTGTACGCCAGCGTGCCGATTTTCGGCGCTATAGAGCATCCGGCGTTTTTCGTGCTGCGCTGCGCCGTGATGGTTGCGTTATACGGCGGCTTGTTCGCAACGACGCCTTCCTACATTGCCGATATCTTTGGCGCGCATATTGCCGGCCGGGTTCATGCGCGGATGCTTACAGCGTGGTCTGCAGGCGCTGTTGGCGCGTTCGCCGTCTCGTGGGTTGGTGCTCAGCGAATTGCGGATGGCCAGAGCTCGTTCTCCGTCTATGCCGTGACTTGCTCATTTATCGTGGGGCTCTTGATTGTCGGCTTTGTCTGCAACGCGCTGATTTTTCCGCTGCAGCCAAAGGCGCGTGACGCGGGTGGCGTTCGGGCCGGTATATCGAAAATGTTCGCATCCGATTCGTTCTTGCCCATTGTGCTTGGGGTTTCCGTCATCGTGGCGCTGGTGGTTGCGACTAGCGCGTCCATAACTAATGCCGCGCGTTATTCGTTGGTCGCTCCTATTTCCATGACGATCTTGCCGCTGCTGCTCGGCGCTGGCGTGTGCGTCGCGTTTCATTTTCTTGACCGGAGTCGATTCGCCGTCCGCGGGGTTGCGGGCCCGTATTTTGCCGCAATCGCACTCTTGTTCAGTCTCTACGCGAGTCTTCTTGCCACGGAAATATGGCAGAAGATGGCGCGCACTGAGGTGCTGATGCAAGCCGAAGTTAGCTCGCTGCAGGCTGCGCAGCGTATTGCGACTGGCGTAGATGGCGAAAGCCGCGTGGTGGCGAGCGCTATAGAGTCCTACGAGGAAGCGATGGCTGTCCGTACGAAAGTGGGTGCGCCTGCTGATGGGGCGGCAGACCCGATGCCGACGCTACTTCGGTCACTCTACAAAGTTGCAGCCGACAAAGAGGCGTTTCATGGCAACAATTCGGCGAATTCTGCTTTCTATGGTGCGCTCGAGGGGATTCGCTCGTCGCGGGCGCAGCGCGAGAATTTAATGTCAGAGCGCGTGGCGCCGGTGAAGATAATTAGCCTCATGCTGTTTGGATTTCTGACTCAGCTCGCGATCGCGTTCTGTCACGCTGGAAATCGCCGAGCAATAGGCACGACGACTATGTTGTTTAGCGTGGCGTTCGCCACTGCGATCGCCATCCTTGAGCTGTTGGATGGCTCCTACTTGATGACGGCAGGCGTTACGTCGTTGGGCGCACTGCAGCGCTAAGGAGCTCGGCGCCACCGGCAGGATAACGGTCGCTCAATGTTGCGCTGCGTCGCGCGGCTCGAGATGTGCGATGGGGTCGAGCAGCTTGCTTGCTGCGTGTGGCGGCTACTGCGCCACGAACCGTCGCGCTACCGTCCTCGGTGCGGAAGGTTGCTGTGCAGTTCCAGCGAGCGGACATGCCGAGGGTGGCGGCGTGCATACGTCGGGGTGATCGTCCCGCCGTTCAGCGTTCAGCTCCTTAGCGCAGCCGCGAAGTCATCGGCCAGCTCGTTGAGCTTGTAGGCCGGCTTCGGACGAGATGACAAGGCTTGGCCGCGCAGGTCATAGCTGATGCCGCGGAAGTTGGATCGAAGCTCCCAGATCTGCCCGTCCCAGCTATGGCGTGACATGCCGATGCCATGGAGCAGGCGCAGTGGCGGGCCCCTCTGCCCCTTGATCGAGCGGCCCGAACGTAGCAGGGCGCTCGCCGCTCAGTCCGGGAACTTGTCGGCCATGACTTCGCCGGCGACGGCCCAGTCCTGTTTGTCGACGTCCTGGAAGAGAATGGTGACGACTTCTGGCGCACAGCCGGTGACGCGGACGCATGTTTCGGTGAGCGCCTGGGCAAGTTCCCGCTTCTGCTCGCGTGTGCGGCCAGCGAACATTTCAACGTGGATGAGGGGCATGGACGTTTCTCAGTCTGGGGAAATATGGGAACGTGCAGAAACCGTACCATATTATCCGTGTGGATGAGGCAGTCGCCTGCGGCTAGCGCCGCTCAGGTCGGCGAGCGCACGGATCAAGATTCGGCGCGAGCCGGACGGACCGTGTACTTCAATTACTTCGAAGCGGTCGCCGAGATGCGCCGTTTCTCGCGTGGTGAAGCGCTCAGTTAACGCTTCGGACGCATCTGCGGCTTTGAGCAGGGGCCACGCTTACGAGGCGGCCGTCAACGCCACTCGTGCGGAGTGACATCCGTCAGTCACTGCGGTGTGGGAGTGTGTGGTGTGACCGCGCGACCGTAAAGGCTGACATCGGGTGTGCCGTCACCGGCCGGGATCACGCGCTCGAACCTGAACCCGACCCGCTCGAGTGTCGCGATCGAAGGGGCGTTGTCCTGCGAGACGATCGCAACAACACGCGTCAGCCCGAATACGTCCCCTGCGAGTTCTAGCAAGGCCTCGCAGGCCTCGCTTACGTAGCCGCGGCCACGGTAGCGAGGCAACAGTGCGTAGCCCAGATCGACGTCGTCGAGCGTGGGGCGGCGGATCAGGCCTGCGATTCCGACTGGCGATGCGGTTGCCGTTTCGCTGATCTTCAGCAGCCCAAACCGGTTTGCTTCGTAGCTGCGCCAGGGTCCGGCGCTGAGGTACCCCTCGACGTCACGCGCTTCGCGAACACCGCGATCGCCGATATTCCGGCGGAAGTCGGGGTCGTTGAGCAGTTCGACGATAAAATCAGCGTCTTCAAGGGTCAGCGGCGCGAACGTCAGGCGCGCTGACTTGGGCAGGATGGGTTTCACGCGGCCTCCGAAGCGGTGCAGGTGCGATTGTACGCAGCCTGCATCGCACCGGTACGGTCGCTGTTACTTCGAAAGCTGGAACAAGACCGACGACACCCAGCCCTTGTTGCCGAGTTCGTCCTCGACCTCCCACAGCATTCCATCCTTCTGCCCGGTGGGATACAGCATCATCCCCGGATCCAGTGTGCGCACCACTGCGCTCTTCGGGGATGAGCTGGTGTACTCATCCCCGAAGAGCGCAGTGG
>Ga0194057_10001926_pt1 | contig 10165 bp, 9 predicted proteins | sample SepL4415m_MetaG_FD_155474 | JGI IMG/M metagenome (GOLD analysis project Ga0194057, IMG submission 155474) | Anoxic zone freshwater microbial communities from boreal shield lake in IISD Experimental Lakes Area, Ontario, Canada - Sep2016-L442-15m | ecosystem: Environmental > Aquatic > Freshwater >...
TCGACGTCCTGGCCGGATTGCTCGGCACCGTCGGCACCGGGGGAAATCTCGTCAACGATGGACACCTGGCAGCACTGGCCGTCGAGCATCGCGGCACGATCGTCAGCTACGACAACGACTTCGGCCGCTTTGGCGGCGTCACCTGGCATACGCCTGACGCCCTGCTGTAAGCACCGCCTGATTCGCAGGTCGCAGGAGTCAGTCGACGCCGACAGCGTCGCGGTGTGCCGCGGTTTATTCCTCAGACGATCCGCAACCCGGCGGGGATCCGAGACGGATCGCGCCAGAAGGCGTCGTTGGTGAACCGCTTGAAAAGGTCTGGGGGCAAGAGGGTTTCGCGTGGTTCGGCTTTGACCGTTCCGCGCACCGTGTGCAGACCGGGGGTGCCCGCGCGTTCGTCGAACTCGGTGACGTCGTAGTCGACGTGGCCGAAGTCGTGCTCGAAGTACGGCTCACCGATGAAGTCATAGATGGCACGCAACGTTGCACCCGGATCGACAGTCAGGGTCTCGTACTGCACCAGTAGCAGCCGCTCTCGCTGAGCGCCAAAACAGGCCTGCTTGAGCCCGTCAAAGGGCCCGCCCACCATGCCGTCAGGGGCCGCCACACTTTTGGCTCGGGTGTACACCGTGCCGCCGGGGCTGTAATTGAAGATTGACGACGGGCTGAAGACGTTGCGCTGCACCAAACGCTCGATGCTGTCTAGAACCCAAGGCATCTCACGGACGCAGGCGATCACCTTGGCCTCGGGGAAAAGCCGTGCGATCGCCGGCATCCACCCGCACCACGCGCGGCTGGTGTCGAAGATGACCTCTGCCGGGCTGTCGGCGTAGAAATTATCGAACAACCCGTGCACGATTCGCTCGCGCTGGGTGTCGTCGATGAACACCGAGTACTCGTTGCGGGCACTCATCTGACCGAGCAGTGCACCGAACAATCCAGCCAGTGGACCCGACATCCCCGCCTGGAAGCGAGGGTTCTGGCGCAGGAGCGCCGCCAGCAGCGTGGAACCGGAACGCGGGAGCCCGGAGATGAAGTGGATCTTTGACACTGACACTTCTCCCTTAAATGGTGATGACTGTTCCGCTCACGCAGGGCGCGACGTCTACGCCCGACTTGTGCGTCACACTACCGGGCTGAAGATCGTGTAAGCGAAATCTCCCCGAGGCTGTGGCGTTCCGCTGTTGCCGGTTGCGCCCGGGGTCCCTGGCGCAGCCCGGGATCGAAGGCCAATGTGAGTATCGTCAACATTGAGATGACGGATAGCCGCCGGTCCCGGACCGCAGACAACTACCACCACGGCAATCTGCGGCAGGTTCTGCTGGAGCAGGCCGTGGAACTGGCCCGCGTCGGTGGCCCGGACGCGGTGGTGTTGCGCGACGTCCAACGGATGGCGGGGGTCAGCAACTCTGCGGCCTACCGGCACTACTCCGATCGCGACGCCCTGCTGGCCGCGGTCACCGATTACGCCGAGGCTCGCTTGGCCGACGCGATGCTCGCGCGGCTGGGTTCGGTGTCCAACCGCGGAGCCAAGAATAAGCGGGCAATCGCACGCTTCCGGGCCACCGGCCAGGGATACATCGACTTCGCGCTTGATGAACCTGGTTTGTTCCGAACGGCTTTTGCGCATACCCAGGCGGGTCGGGATGTTCACACGCGGCATTCCACGGCCGCTGCCGACACCATCAACGAGCATCACCCCTTCCGTATCCTGGTGCGCTCCATCGACGACCTTGTCTCCGCCGGTGTCCTCTCGCCGGATCGCCGCGACGGCATCGACGAAGCCGCCTGGGCTGCGGTACATGGGCTCTCGACGCTGTTTCTCGACGGTCCGCTCAGCGACGCCGACGCCGTCCGGAAGCAGCTGATCACCGACCGGATGCTCGACCTCATCGACGTCGGTCTCCAGTAGGGCCATGCCCATGTTGACAGCACTAACATCATCTGCCATTCTCAGTATGTTGTCAGCGTCAACATTGAGAGGTTGATCCCATGGCCATCGACACCCGGTTCAGCCCCACTCAGGGCGCGCACGCCGCGCCACCGCGCGTGCGGCCCCTCCTCGTTCTCACCGTTGTCTTGGTGGCCGCCCTGGCGATCAACGTCGAAACCACCATCGTCAACGTGGCTCTGCCCACACTCAACTCGGAGTTGGGGGCATCAACGCGCGGCCTGCAGTGGATCGTCGACGCCTATAACCTGGCCTTCGCCGCACTGGTGCTCGCCGGTGGCACCGTCGGGGACAAGTTCGGCCGCCGCGGCACGCTGATCGCCGGCCTGGTGCTCTTCGCGGCCAGCAGTATTGGGGCCGCCCTGTGCACCACAACAGGCCAGCTGATCGGGATGCGACTGGTGATGGGAGTCGCCTCCGCCCTGATTTTCCCGACCACCCTGGCCATCATCACCGACACCTTCCGCGATCCGAAGCAGCGCGCCGGAGCCATCGGCGTCTGGGGTGCCGTCACCGGTCTCGGCGTCGCGGTCGGTCCGATCATGGGTGGCGCATTATTGGAGTCCTTCTGGTGGGGCAGCCTGTTTCTGGCGCTAGCACCGATCGCACTGATCGCTGCACTGGGCGCTGTCGTGCTCATTCCAGCATCGGCCCCGGAATCCAATACTCGACTCGACCGCGGCGGACTGCTGCTGTCGGTGGTGATGCTCGGCTCATTGGTGTACACCATCATCGAGGCACCCGATCACGGATGGACCGCGCCGCGGACGCTGTTTGGCTTCGGCATCGCACTGGCTGCGGCAGTGGCGTTCGTCGTGTGGGAGCGACGGCAGTCCGATCCGCTGATCGACGTCAGCCTGTTCACCAACCTCCGGTTCAGCGCGGCCAGTGGCGCGGTCACCGTTGCCTTCTTTGCCTTGTTCGGATTCATCTTCCTGATCACCCAGTTCTTCCAGTTGCTACAAAACTACGGCCCGCTGGAAACGGGTGTTCGTATCCTACCGGTGGCGCTATCGATCGCCATCGGATCTGTTGTGGGAACGCAGCTTTCGGTTACCCGAGTCGGCACCAAAGCCGTAGTTTTTATCGGCCTGTTGATGCTGACCGCGGCATTCGCCTGGGTGTCCACCGCCAGCGTCGACATCTCCTACCTTCAGGTTGCCTCGCAAATGGTGGTGCTCGGCGGGGGACTGGGACTGACCACCGCCCCGGCCACCGACTCGATTATGGGCGTCGTGCGTCCCGAACAAGCCGGCGCGGGTTCGGCCGTCAACGACGCCACCCGTCAGATCGGCGGAACACTCGGAGTCGCCATCGTCGGCAGCATCTTCTCCACCATTTATATCCGGCACCTCTCCGACAGCGCGGTGCTCTCGGCGGCACCGGAATCGGCGCAGGCGACGGCGCGCGAGGGCCTCGCTCAAGGCCTGCAGGTCGCCGCACAGTCACCGGTGGAAGTCGCCGGACCTCTGCGTGACACAGTCAGTAACGCCTTCATGTCCGGCCTGCACGCCGGCTGCCTGACCGCCTCGGCTGTGTGTCTGGCCGGTGCTCTGTTCGTCCTCGCATTCCTCCCCGCTCACCCGAAGAAAGCCGATCAGGCATGAACCGACAGAAGTACGGACCCTGGGCGTTGGTCACCGGCGCCAGTGATGGCATCGGAAAAGCTTTGGCCGAGAACATCGCTGCGCGCGGCAGCAGCGTGGTGCTGGTCGCCCGTGGCGAAGACAAACTCGAGGTGTTGGCGTCGGACCTGCGGGCCGCGCACGGCGTCGACACGATGGTGATCGTGGCCGACCTCGCCGACCCAGTGGCCGTCGCCCGCGTCGAAGGACTGACAGCCCACCTCGACATCGGACTGGTGGTGCTCGCCGCCGGGTTCGGCACGACTGGGACGATCTTGGAGACGGCGCTGTCCGACGAACTGGCGCTGATCGCGGTGAACATCACCGCGGTGACCCAGCTTGCCCACACCTTCGCAGCGAGGCTGGCGGCCCGCGGGCGCGGCGGTCTGATTCTGTTCGGTTCCATCGTCGGCTGGCAGGGAGTGCCCGGACAGGCGAACTACTCCGCATCGAAGGCTTACGTCCAGAGTCTGGCCGAAGCACTGCACGATGACCTCAAGCCCCGTGGAGTCGACGTACTGTCGGTCGCGCCCGGTCCCGTCGCCTCCGGCTTCGGCAGCAGGGCCGGCCTCTCGATGAATTCGGCCACCACACCCGAGGTTGTTGCTGACGCGGCGCTGAGTGCGCTCGGTAGGCGCGCAACCGTCATTCCCGGAGCGAAAGGAAAGTTCCTCACCGCTGCACTGACGCCACTGCCGCGCAGGGTGCGCAGCCGTATCCTGGGGAAGGTCATTGCCGGAATGCGAACGCCCGCAAAGGTTTCATAGGTATGACCACCGGAACGCCCACCGATGCATTCCTGAGGCAGGCCATTCGCGCAGACGCCAGCGGAACCGGATTGTTGGGGCTTGCCGCCGCTGGATTCGCCCAGCCTCTGTCCCGACTGACCGGGCTGACACCGACGCATGTCTACATCGCGGCAGCAGCGTTCGTGTTCTACGGCGCTGTCGGCAATCTGCTGGCCGGCAGGGCACGTATCCGTGGAATCGGTATCGGCCTCAGTGCTGTCAACGTCGTAGGCACCGCCGCGGCGGTACTTCTCGCGGCGTCGACCGTCCTGCCACTGACCGGTTCGGGAAAAGCGATAATCCTCGGCTGCGGGTTCTACACCTTGTTTTTCGGCATCATGCAGGGGTTCGGTGTTCGGCGACTAGCCTGAACGCCACGTCTATCCGGCGACCACCATTGCGTGATTGCTTGTCCGCCAAGCAGATTCGAAGGTCTCAATGCTGACTTGTGAGTCGGGTCCGGGGCTGGGGATGGCGCTGTCGTTGAGGTGAACGATGCCGGCTCCGGTATCGATACCGATGACGACGACGTCGTGATCGTGGACCGTGCGGTCACCGGCCTGGTTCCAGATGGTTTCGCCGTTGATCGAGGCGATCACCTTCTTGCCGTCGGCCAATAGCAATTCCAAACCGGGTATGCCCGTGGGGGGGCCTCCATTGGAGGCGATCGAATCGTTGGTGTGGATGGAATCGACGCCGTAATGACTAAGCAGGACAGGCAGATCCGAGATGACCGGCAACTGGTTACTGCGGGGGACTGTTCCCGATTGGGCGGCCGGGTCGGAAGCCATGATGTAGATCGGTCCCGAACCGCGGCCGTTCGGGATGGATCCGGCCAGTGCGATGACCTCGTCTTCGGAGGGTTTGTTACCGGTGACTTCGCCGACGACGTCGGCCACGGCCATCAGCGCGCAGTCGTCGTAGCGTTGCCGGCCCCAGTATTGGGCTGCGGCATCGGGATCGCCACTGAGCCCGCCCGATTCGGCGGCGGCAACGCCGACCGGTGCACTGAGTGTGACGACCGCGATCACCGTGGCAGCGAGGCGGCCTATCGCGATCTTGTTCACTCCATCAGTTATAGACCCGAGGCGCGACCACAAATTGCACCAATCGGACTAGTCCGTCTAGTCCGAACTCAGTACGCTGGGGCCATGAAGAGTGTCACGAGCACCGAAGCGAAAGCCCGGCTCAATGCCCTCCTGGCGGAAGTGCAGCGCACGGGTTTACCTGTCACGATCACCACGCATGGCCGGCCCGTTGCCGTCCTGGCGCCTATGCACGCGCGTCCCCGCGCCTTCGGTCAACTCCCGACACTGGTGGTCGGAGCCGACTTCGACGAGCCGCTTCCGGAATCGGATATCGCCGCATGGGAAGGAGGTTCGGGTGCCGGTGCCTGAAGCCCCCTCGAGTGCCATCCTGCTGGACACTCACACCCTGCTGTGGCTGGTCAGCAATCCCGATCAAGTATCTACTGCCGCGCGCGAGCAAATCGCCGACTCCACGCGTGAGGTGATGGTCTCAGCCGTCTCGGCCTGGGAGATCGCGATCAATACCCAACTCGGTCGCCTCAACGGGGAACCGCTGCTGTCGGCGTGGCCCGACATCATGGCCGCGATGGCGGTGACGGAACTGGCGATCGAGGCCGCCGACGCAGTCCTGGCCGGCCGGCTTGCGTGGAATCACCGCGACCCGTTTGACCGGATGATCGTGGCCCAGGCCGCCCGCCGCGGTCTGACCATCGCCACCCGCGATGCCGACATCGTTGGTGCCGCATTGACGCCGACCTTGAAGGTGTGACCAGCGCCGCACTCTCCGGCAAGTCACCGCAGGAGTGGCTGCTCAGGAGTTTCTCAGGTACTCTCAACTCAATTCGGGTCTGGGGACTGCGGAGCGGTCGGGAGAATCAACGTGATGCGAGCGTCGGCCCACGTCGGACGGGTTGGTGGTCTGGCTGTCGCGCTCGGAATCGGAGCCGCGGTCGTCGCGGGCGGCGCAGGTTCCGCCTGGGCCGCGCCGGCCGACGCGACGGACTCCCAGACCACTGCCGATACGGCCGTTCACACGGACCCATCGCCCGCGGCGCCACGGCCTCGCGGCACTCGAGCGGTTGGCCGTGCCGCTACCAGGGCGCTAACGGGCGCCGGCCGCGATTCGGGGCCATCAGGCCAGCCGTCCCACCCGAGCCAACCTCTGAACGTCGCACCCGCTGCTGCCGCCCGATCAGTGCCCGCGTTGGGGATCACCTCGCCGCAACAGTCGGACCGGGTGCGCCTTCCCGCCGCGATCACGATTCCCGCCGGGTCCGTCCCACCCGGGGCGCAATCGGCGACGAGCATTCCGGTCGCCGTGCAGGCTGTGACCGCACCGGTGACGCCGGCCGCACCGGCGATGGTTCAAGCCCCCGCGGCCGCCGCGGTGGCATCGGTGCCCTCTCCGCTGCTGGGATCCGGCACCGGCACCCCAACTGAGTCGCCGATTTCATGGGCAGTGCTTGCGACGGCGCGCCGTCAGCTCGGGGCATCGAAAACCCTTGTGGCCCCTGTGTTTTCGATATCGACCGGCCAGCCAGCCACTCCCAGCGCCGCCGCCACCACCGCCAATTCCGCGCCGGTGATCTCGAGTGTGACGCTAAGCTCTCCGAACTCCAGTACCGGTGCCGTCACCGGCACGGTGAGGGCAACCGACGCCAATCGCGGTGACACATTGACCTACCGGGCCGCGACGTCCTCCAAGGGTGCAGTGTCGATCACTGCGTCCGGAGTTTTCATCTACACCCCGACCGCCCTGAGTCGCCACGCCGCGGCCAGGACCGGTGCGAGCACTGCCGTCACCACCGACACGGTGACCGTTACGGTCACCGATTCCAGGGGTGCGACGGCCACCAGAGCGGTCACCGTGACGATCTTGCCGGCCAACAGTGCGCCGGTGGCCAACACCACGGTGGGCACCCCGAACGCCACCACCGGCGTCGTGACCGGTTCGGTGACAGCCACCGACGCCAACAATGACGCCCTGACCTACGGCGGCAGTGCCACCACGACCAAGGGTGCATTGACCGTCAACGCGAGCACGGGCGCGTTTGCCTACACGCCGACGGCCACCGCGCGGCATGCCGCGGCCAAGATCGGGGACATCGCCGCAACCGCAGACACGTTCACGGTCACCGTCACCGACGGGTACGGCGCCACGGTCCCGGTGACCGTGACGGTAGCGATCAGTCCGAAGAACACCGCACCCGTCGCCGGCACCACCACGGTGGGCACCCCGAACGCCGCGACAGGAGTCGTCACCGGCAGCGTGAGCGCGACTGACGCCGAAAGTGACGCCCTCACCTACAGTGCGCCGTCCACCACGACCAAGGGCGTGGTGAGCCTCAATGCGGCCACCGGGGCGTTCACCTTCACTCCGAGTGAACCCTCCCGCGCGGTCCCCGGTACGGACACCTTCACCGTGACGATCACTGACGGCTACGGCGGGTCCACCCCGGTCGCGGTGTCGGTGCCGATCGCGGGGACGTCGCAGACGGCGAGGATGACGTTCGCCTTCACCTATACAACCGGTTCGCAGTACTGGACGCCCGAGGCGAAGAACGCGTTGCAGTCTGCCGCGAACAAGGTGGCGTCCTACATCGTGGTCAGCAGGCCCGTCACCCTTACCTTCGACGTCACCGCGGAGAGTTCACCGACGTCGTGGACGCTGGCTTCGACGGGCAGCGACCTCACCAGTACCAGTGCCGGCTTCTTCAATACCGTTGTGCAGAACAAGATTCTGACAGGGGTGGACTCCAACGGCGCTACGGCCGACGGATACATCGATGTGAACTTCGGAATCCCTTGGGCCTACGGCGATTCCGTCACCAACACCCAGTACGACTTCACCTCCACGGCTATGCACGAGATGCTGCACGCACTCGGTTTCCTGTCGTATGTCGACGCTCCGGGCAGCAGCTGGAATGCCCGCGGCACGAACTGGACGACATTCGACAGCTTCATTGTCACCAACAGCAATACGAAGGTGATCGGCACCGCTTCGAACCGGTACCGGTGGAACACGGCCTACAATAGGAATCTGACCGGAAGCAACGGCGGACTGTACTTCAACGGCGTCAACGCCATCGTGGCCAACGGAGGTCTGCTGGTTCCGCTGTACACGCCGAATTCGTGGGAGTCGGGCAGTTCGGTGACGCATCTGGATGATTCGACGTTCACCGGCGCGAAGACCCAACTGATGAACGCCATGGCGGATACCGGCAAGGGCATCCGGGCCATCAGCGCAATTGAGCTCGGTATCCTGAAGGACCTTGGGTACACCGTGATTCCCGCTCCGGCGACCGCCAGCACGTTGTTGTTCGTCGGCTTCGTCTTCCTTCGGCGCCGCAGGCGGTAACGAAGGTTCGCGGCCGGTCCCCGCGTTGATCGATCGCAGCGGACTCTGTAAGAATTCGGCCGAACCGCCCGCCGAGCGATTGAGGTGCCCCGATGGTCCTACCAACCGACGTGCTGCCCGCGGCCGATCCGTTGCGAACCATCAAGCGCGCATTGGCCGAGGGCGATCTGGCAACTGCCGACGCGCACGTGACGCGACTGACCTCATCGCAGACCGTCGATATTCTGGAACGACTGCCGGCCACCCAGCGCGCTGTGCTCTATCGGCTGCTGCCCAAGGCACAGGCCTCGGAGGTCTTCGAGGATCTCGATCCGGTGCTGCAGAAGGACCTGATCAGTTCTTTGCGCGACGAAGAGGTGACCGCGGCCTTCGCCGACCTCGAACCCGACGACCGGGTGGCACTGATCGACGAACTCCCCGCCGCGGTCGCGAGCAGATTGATGCAGGGACTCTCGACCGAGCAGCGTGATCTGACCGCCGACATCCTCGGCTATCCGAAGAAGTCGATCGGCCGACGGATGAGCCCGGAAGTCATCGGACTCGACCCGACCCTTCCGGCGTCCGCGGCGCTGCGCGAAATCCTGCGGACCCTCGACTACCCGGAGACGATTTACACCCTGCCGGTGATCGATGCCGATCGGGTTCTGCTCGGCGTGGTGAGCCTGCGCGATCTGATGGGATCGGCGCCGGATACGACGGTCGCCGACATCATGCGGCCCGCCGACTCGGCCCGCGCCACCGACTCCGCCGAGGATGCCGCACGACGGTGCGCCGACGGCAAGTATCTGGCACTTCCGGTGGTGGACAACGACACTCGGCTGGTGGGCATCCTCACCGTCGATGACGCGCTCGCGATTCTGGAAGATGCCGACAGCGAGGACCAGGCCCGCATCGGTGGTTCGGAGGGCCTACGCCAGCCGTACCTGACCACCAGTGTCGGCAGCCTGGTGCGCTCGCGGGTGGTGTGGCTGCTGGTGCTAGCCATCGGCGCAGCGCTGACCGTGCAAGTGCTGGATACCTTTGAAGCCACGCTCGAGAAGGTGGTGACATTGGCGTTGTTCGTTCCTCTGTTGATCGGCACCGGCGGCAACACCGGAAACCAGGCCGCGACCACCGTCACCCGCGCCCTGGCGTTACGCGACGTCACCCCGCGTGACGTCGGCAAGGTGGTGTCCCGCGAATTCCTGGTGGGCATTTCCCTTGGTGCGATTCTGGGAACGGTCGGGTTCGTTCTGACCAGCGTGATTTTCGACCGTTCCCTGGGACTGGTCATCGGCCTGACATTGCTGAGCGTATGCACCATGGCCGCCACTGTCGGCGGGGCGATGCCCATCATCGCCAAGGCGGTGCGCGCCGACCCGGCGGTGTTCTCCAACCCCTTCATCACCACCTTCGTCGACGCCTCAGGTCTGATC
>Ga0194057_10001927_pt1 | contig 10162 bp, 8 predicted proteins | sample SepL4415m_MetaG_FD_155474 | JGI IMG/M metagenome (GOLD analysis project Ga0194057, IMG submission 155474) | Anoxic zone freshwater microbial communities from boreal shield lake in IISD Experimental Lakes Area, Ontario, Canada - Sep2016-L442-15m | ecosystem: Environmental > Aquatic > Freshwater >...
GAGCGGAGCAGGTAGAGCTCGCCCGGGCCGCGGCGAACCGCCATCTGGGCGCCGGGCGCATGGCGGTTGGCGAGCAGTTCGAACTGCTCGTGGCTAGTAACTTCGGGACCGGCTTCGCCAGTTGGTGCTTGGAGCCTTTCCGGCCCACCGTCCTCGGCTGGCCATGGGCCATTCCAGTAGGCGGCGTTTGCGAGTTGATGAGACACGACGTCGCAGCCTAACGCTGCTTAGCGCGGCTGGTCGCTCCGCTGACTGAGAAGGTCACGAATCTCAGTCAGCAGCGCAAGCTCCTCTGAGCGTTCGGTTTCCTCCTCTTCACCGGTGATCCTCGCAAGGGCAGTCGCCGGTTTGACGACGAAGAAGAAGACCGCAAGGCCGATCAGAGTGAACGAGATCAACTGATCAATGAACTTCCCGTAATAGAAGACACTGTGGTTGATCGTGAAGTAGAGGCTAGAAAAATCAGGCTTACCGATTATTGCGGCGACGATTGGTGAGAGCAGGTTGGTAACGAGCGAGCCGACTAACGCGCCGAAGGCGGCACCAAGCACAACGGCAACAGCTAGGTCAATCACCCTTCCGCGCAGCATGAACTGTCTGAACTCGCGCAACATGTGGGACATCCTACGGGCAGTCGCCGCGGCGGCTAACCGAACTTGCCGGAAATGTAGTCCTCGGTACGAGAGTCAGTCGGGTTAGTGAAGATTTGGTCTGTTCCACCGATTTCGACGAGTTCACCTTGCAGGAAGAATGAAGTTAGATCCGCGACTCGCGCAGCCTGCTGCATGTTGTGGGTGACGATGATGATCGTGTAGTCGCGTTTCAGCTCGTGGATCAGATCCTCAATTTTCAGTGTTGCGATTGGATCAAGAGCCGAGCACGGTTCATCCATCAGGATCACATTTGGCTGCGTTGCGATCGTGCGGGCAATACAGAGCCTCTGCTGCTGGCCTCCAGACAGTCCGATACCTGGGTGACTAAGGCGGTCCTTAACCTCATCCCAAAGCCCCGCAGCGATCAGCGATCGCTCAACAGTTTCGTCCTTGTCAGCGCCGCGAATGCCAGCGAGCTTAAGTCCGGCCGCGACATTGTCAGCAATCGACATCGTTGGGAACGGGTTCGGCTTCTGGAAGACCATCCCGATTGCCCGACGGACCGCAACGACATCGACATCCGGTGCATAGAGATTCATTCCGTCAAGCCGAATATCGCCGGTTGCATAGGCGCCTGGAATCTCCTCGTGCATTCGATTAAGGCAGCGCAGGACAGTTGACTTGCCGCAGCCGGATGGTCCGATCATTGAGGTCACGCTGTTCGGCGCGTACTCAATCGTCACGTTCTTGACTGCGTGGTTGTCGCCGTAGTAGGCGTCAAGTCCCTGTGTTGTGATCGTGTGTGAGCGTCGGCCTGCCGGTGTTGCCTGTTCGGAATCGTTTGCAACAAGTTCCGGAACCTCGCTGCTCGCGAAGTCCTCGGCAGCTGATTCGCCAGTATGAGGCTCGAGTGGGTCGGGGTCTTGTGTCATTGGGTTGTCTTGAAGTGGCTTCGGATCGCTCATGGCTTCAGCCGGCTTCTTCCAGCAACGATACGCGCCAGAAGAGTTATCGCAAGCACAAGCAGGACGAGAGTCAGTGCCGCACCCCAAGCTCGCGTCACAACGGCCGGGTTTGAACTCTGCACGTCATTGAAAATTTCAAGCGGGAGACTGTTCATCCGCTCGGAGAGATTGAAGTTGATTCCCATTGCCGCCTGCACCGTGAACAGCAGTGGTGCCGTCTCGCCAGCGCCACGGGCAACAGCAAGCAGCGATCCGGTGATTAGGCCTGGCAGTGCTGTTGGAAGCACCACGGTCGCGATAACGCGCCAGCGGGGTGCGCCAAGCGCAAGCGCCGACTCGCGCAATCCATTAGGCACGAGGTCAAGCACAACCTCAGATGAGCGGGCAACGATCGGCAGCATCAGCAGCGAGATTGCAACCGACCCCTTCCAGGCCGCAAAGCCTGAGCCACCAATTCCAGTCTCGACCAGAGACACATAGATAAACAGTCCGAAGACAACCGACGGAACGCCTGTCATTACATCAATCAGATAGCGAATAATCGCCGCTGGCTTCGACCGTTTTCCATACTCAACTAGCCAGATTGCGACTGCGATTCCGATCGGAACTGAGATTAGTGTCGCGATCGCAACCATCTCGATTGTCCCAAGGACCGCACTGCGAATGCCACCGATGTCACCGGCAAAATTGCCGGTTGGGTCGGTCGTAAAGAACGCCGCCGAGAACTGCGAAGCGCCCTCCTTAATTAAGTAGCCGATGATCAGCAGCAGTGGCACGAGCGCGATTCCAGTCGCCGCGTAGAACAGGCCACTCATCAGCCTGTCTGTTCGTCGCCGACGGGCGCTGATCGGCGGCAGGATTCCGGTACTCATGCAGCACCTCCAGGCGCAGCGGCAGACTTACGCTCGCTGCGGCGCGCGCGTTCGACGCGGCGCTCAATATCGCCGAGCGAAACGATGTAGCGAGCTAGTCCGTTTACAACGAGGGTGACGATAAACAGGAGCAGTCCACAGGCAAATAGGGCTGAGCTGTAAAGCGGTACGGCTGAGGCCTCACCGAACTCGTTGGCGATAACGGCGGCCAACGAATATCCCTGATCGAAAATCTGGTGGCCGATAACGGCGGCGTTTCCGATTACCAGCGTGACTGCGATCGTCTCGCCAAGCGCACGGCCAAGACCGAGCATCGCCGCGCCGCTAATTCCAGACCTCGAGTAGGGAAGAATCGCCGTGCGGATCATCTCCCAGCGGGTTGCGCCAAGAGCCAGCGCGGCCTCCTTGTGATCGGTCGGCACAGTTGAGATAACTTCGCGCGAAATTGCTGAAACGACCGGAATAATCATGATCGCGAGAATCAGTCCTGCGATGAAGTAGCTCGGCCCGGCGACCGGCCCGCCAACCCATGGGAGGAATGAAAAGGTGTCGGCAGCCCACTGCTCAAACGGCCTAAGTCGAGGAATCAGGAAGAAGACTCCCCAGAGGCCGTAAACGACCGAGGGGACCGCGGCGAGCAACTCGACAAGGATTGTCAGTGGCGATCGCAGTCTTGATGGACAGAGTTCGACGATGAAGACGGCTGTTGCGACGGCAATCGGTACGCCGATCACGAGAGCGATCAGAGCAGTTGCGACCGATCCGAATAGCAGCGCGAGGCCGCCAAACTGTGACTGGCTCGGATTCCAGTCATTACTGAAGGCAAAGCTGAGAATCCCCTGGTGCTGGAATACATCAACCGACTCGAGCGACAGCTTCCCGAAGAAGTAGACGAGCAGCAAGAGGATCCCGAACGAGAGCGCGGTCAGAATCCACCGCAGCGCTTGATCGGGAAGCCTCGCCATCGGGGAGCGCTCAAGCATTGAGCGCTCCCCAACTGATCCCGCTTCAACTGTCATCTACGGTTTTCTATCCCGTCAGCCGTTAGAGCGCTTTGCCGTTGCAGACCAGCTTGCTCAACTGGGCAGTTGCCTTGCTGTTGATGTCCGCAGGCAGCTTCGCGTAGTTCAGTTGTGCCAGCGCATCCTGGCCTGCACCGAGGCCGTAGGTCAGGAAGGTCTTTATGCCCTTCGCGACCTGTTCTGTAAACCCGGCCTTGCACGCATCTGTATAAGCGACAACAAACGTCTGCGAGGTGATTGGGTAGGCAGCAGGGTCCGACGGATTGCTGATCGTGAAGCGCAGGTCTGCAGGCACCGTGGTGCCCTGACCTGCTGCTGTTGTTGATGCAAGCGTTGGCTCCACATAGCTGCCAGCAGCATTCTTAACGCTCGCAACCGTGAACTTGTTTTGCAGAGCGTAAGCCTGCTCGACATAGCCAACCGAGTTCGGCGTCTGCTTGACAGCAGCTGCAACTCCGTCATTGCCCTTAGCTCCGGTCCCGGTAGGCCACTTGACCGTCTTACCCTTGCCAACTTCGCTTGACCAGTTCGGGTCAACTGCTGTCAGATAGCCGGTGAAGCCCTTTGTGGTTCCCGATGAGTCGGAACGGTGCACGACGGTGATTGGGTTACTTGGCAACGTCACGCCAGGGTTCTGGGCGGCGATTGCTGGGTCGTTCCAGGTTGATACCTTGCCGAGGAAGATCTGGGCAAGCGTCGCGCCGTCAAGCTTCAGGCCGGTTGCAACACCGGAGACGTTGTAGGAGATTGTGATCGCACCGAGTGCCGTTGGGAAGTGGAGCGGAGCGCTCTTCTTCGATGCTGCGGCAAGTTCCTCGTCGGTCATCGGTGGGTCTGAACCTGCGAAGTCAACGGTTCCCGATGTCAACTCGGAGATGCCTTGGCCGGAGCCAACGCCCTGATAGTTAACGGTCAGGCTGTCGTCGGTCTTGGTTGTTGCGCCCCACTGCTGGTAGATCGGCGCTGCAAAGGTTGAACCAGATCCGTTGATCGTGCTGGCGCTGCCTGAGCTACTGCCGCCACAGGCGACAATTACCAGAGCGGCTGCAGCTGTCAGGCTTAGAGCACCAGCCTGCTTCGTGAACTTCATCAGTAAGACTCCTTATTTGGTTGCTTGAGTTAGGCGCGGGTAGAGAACCCGGGGTAATCCTGAACGGCGGAAGTAGCAAAGTTGTAAAAGAAGTGTGAAAGAGGAAACCTTGCGGTTTTGCCGTTTTGCAGACCAATTCGGGGCCAGCACCCGTAGTCTCGTCGTGTAGATGGCTGATGTAGCAACCAAGACCACCGAGCGCGGTGACAAGCCAGAGCACGGAGTTCTCGTACTCGCAGCACTGATTCTTGCGGCGGCTGTTGCAAACCTGAATCTGTCAGTCGCAAATGTTGCCCTGCCGGAGATTGGTAAAGCCTTTGATGCTTCGCAGACCGAGCTAAACCTCGTGGCGGTTGCCTATTCGCTTGGCCTTGCGTCGTCGGTCCTCTACTTGGGTGCGATCGGGGACCGCTACGGACGCAAGCGAATGCTTGTGCTTGGAACTCTGATCTCAATTCCAGCCTGTTTGGTCGCCGCCTGGGCCCCGACGATTGAGGTGTTGATTGCCGGGCGGCTGCTCGGAGGCTTAGGCGCTGGTATGGCCTTCCCAACAACGCTCGCACTCGTTACTGCCCTTTGGCGCGGTGCGTCACGGACTAAGTCGATTGCGCTCTGGTCAGGTATTGGCGGCTCAATGAACGCACTTGGACCAGTTGTCTCTGGTGCGTTACTACTCAAGTTTGCTTGGGAATCAGTCTTTCTTATAACGCTGCCGCTGGCCCTGATCGCGCTTGTGATGGTGATCAAAATCGTGCCTAAGCATGTAAATGAAACAACCGATCCGGTTGACAACGCCGGCGGCGTCATGTCAGCGATCTTTGTCGCGGCGGTCGTCATCGCGATCAACTTCGCCGGGGTTCCTGGCAAGGGAATGTTCGCGCTCGGGCTAGCGGTGATTGGTCTGCTCGCTGGCGCACTGTTCTTTAGACGCCAGGCGCGCAGTAAGTCACCGCTGTTTGACCTCAGGTACGCGAAGCGCAGCATCTTCTGGGTTGCTGCCTGCGCGGGAATGATCGTCTTTGGTTCGCTAATGGGAGCGATGTTCATCGGTCAGCAATTCCTCCAGGATGTGCTCGGCTACACAACCTTTGAGGCAGGCCTGTCAATCATTCCCGGAGCCGTCCTAATGGTGCTTGTGGCGCCTCAATCGGCAAAGCTTGTTGAAACCAAGGGCTCGCGATTCACACTGCTGCTCGGCGATGTTTGCTGCCTGCTTGGCTTCGCTCTGATGCTCTTCACATGGGGCGATGGAATCTCTTACTGGCCGGTCGGAATCGCCTACGCACTGATTGGCGCAGGCGTTGGACTCGCCGGCCCACCGGCCGCTCACTCTTTGACCGGAGCCGTACCTGTCAAGCGAGTTGGCATGGCCTCCGGAACGGCAGATCTGCAGAGAGACCTTGGCGGGGCTGTAATGCAATCAATTCTTGGCGCGCTGCTGACTGCGGGTTACGCGGCTTCGTTCAGTAAACAGATCGGCGCCGCGCCAGGCGGATCGTCAATCTCGGCAAGCGTTCAGACCGAACTCGAGAAGTCTTATTCAAGTGCTGCCCAGACCGCGGAGCGTTATCCGCAGTACGCCGACCAAATTGTCAGCGCCGCGAAGATTGCATTCACTCAAGGTCAGTCATGGGCTTACACGGTTGGACTTGTAGCGATCACCTGCGGCGCCCTGCTCGTTTGGAAGTTCTTCCCCGACCACGCAACGGAACTGAAGTTGCTGGGCGAGTATGGGACCGAAGACGCTCCAGCAGCCGCGTCCTGATCTATTGCTGCACAACTATTCTACGGTAGCCGACAATCCGATCCGTTTGTAGGCCCCGTATTTGCCTTCCCTTTATAGATCGGGGCACAGAATGAGGTCATGGTTCGAGGTCTGATCACCGTTGCCTTGCTGGCACTTACGGCTATCGCAGCGCCAGCTGCAGGTGCCGCTACTCACCAGCTGTACATCTCACCGCGCGGTTCAGATGATGCTGCTGGAACCGCATCGCGCCCGCTGCGCACAGTAGGAGCTGCGTGGCAGCGGGTTCCGCGCGGCGCTTCAGGTAACTGGCACCTGCACCTAGCGCCTGGTGATTACCGAAGCGGCGCGCCGATCTATTGGGACGAACGTTCCGGATCGATCACGATCGAAGCGAGCGGCGTACGTGGTTCGGCGGTATTGCCAGCCATCAATGCCTTCGGGATGCGCGGATTCAAGCTGATCGGACTAAAGCTGATCGATGGAGGCGATGTTTTCCACTGTGAACAGTGCAATGGGGTGCTGCTGTCACGCATGATTTTGCGTGGTCGCGGTGCGCAGGAGACGATCAAAATCAATCAGTCATCGAATGTCACGGTTGCCGACTCGGATGTCGCGGGAGCGGGCGACAATGCCTTTGATGCGGTGGCTGTCAACCATCTGAGGCTGCTTCGCAATCACTTCCACTCGGCGGAGGACTGGTGCGCCTATGCAAAAGGTGGCTCAGCAGATGTCATCGTGCGCGGCAATCTCTTCACCGACTGCGGAACCGGTGGCTTTACTGCAGGTCAGGGGACTGGGTTCCAATTTATGAGCTGGCCATTTGTTCACTACGAGGCAACCGGAGTACTCGTCGAGGGCAATACCGTTCGCCACGTAGAAGGCGCGGCCTTTGGTGTTAACGGCGGAGCGAATGTTCTGATCCGCAACAACCTTGCCTCGCGGGTCGGCTCTCGTTCGCATGTCCTTGAAGTCACCTACGGCGGACGGTCCTGCGACGGTGCGCCTGGCGGCGACGGATGGTCGCGCTGTGGCGAGTACCTCGCACGCGGAGGTTGGGGAAACTGGCTGGTCGGAGATGGGAACAACTATGTGCGGATCCCAAATCGCAATGTTCTGATCTACGACAACCTGATCGCAAACCCCGACGCTCAAGCCAGTCGGTGGCAGGTCTTTGAAGTGCCAGGGCCACCAGAGGCAAAATACGAGGCGAGTATTCCATTTGCTGCGCACGCCGATACCGGCCTTCACATCGTTGGGAATGTCGTCTGGGACGGTGGTCCGGGCCACGAACTGGGTCTCGGCGGTGCCTCATGCCTACCAGCATCAACCTGCTCCGCGGCGAGCGTAATTGCCAACAACACTATAAACCGGCGTCGCCCCGCAGTCAGGCTGCTCCCAGATGGGAGACTTATCCGAACCGGCTGGGCTTCCGCACTCTCAAATCACAGCCCACCAGCACCTGATTCACTGGCAAGGATCGGTTCTGAGCCGACTGTTTGGAGCAGTTGGCCGAACTGATCGTCGCGTTAGCCGGCCTTTGCCGACGAGTTGGCGGCCGGCTTCGGTTTGCAGTTGCGTAGCCGGTAGATCGACAGGACAGGTCCAGGGCGCTTGTAGGCAAATGGGTAGTTGTCGTAGCTCCACTCATAACTAAACCGTTCCCCGCCAAGGTCATTAGATCCGCCGGCCGATGAACCGAGCGGGCTGTCTCGATGGACGAGCGTTGCTTGGCGATGCAACTTGCGGTAGTAGGCGATCGCGTTCGGGAATGAAGTTGGATCGTTTGCGACTCTGCCAGCCTGATAACTCGAGACAACAAACCAGCACCATCCCTTTGCTCGGGCAGTATCGATTAGCGCTGGGCCTGCGCTTGCCGCCCAAAGGCCGCGGTCAAGGAACCCGAATGGTTCCGGCTTGACCGTGTACTTCGGCCGGCCGCCTTGCTGTGGCCACCATGGCGGCAGGTACTGATCAACGACTATCTGGGATCCGGTTGGAATGTTCGCCTTAACCCAGTCGACGCTCGACGCTGCCGTCGTTTTCTGCGACCAGACGATGTCGAGGTGGAGTGAGTGCGCGAGCGGCTGGCCACAGAGCGCGACCGCCGCGAGGACGCCGGCGCTGCCCTTAGCGGCGCTGGGGTAGTGACGGTTGGCAAGCCTGACGAGTTCGGCTGCCGCAAATGCGGCGAGCAGGCACAGCGCTGGATAGGCAGGCAGCAGATATCGCGCAAAGAAGAGCGGCTTCCCAACTAGCAACAGCAGGAGAAGCAATGGCGGGAATATCAGCAGCGTGGCAATTCTCGGCCGTCGGACCGCGAGCAGAATTGCGCCACCGAGCGCTGAAAAGGAAGCAACCCAGCCAAGCCCCCAGCTGAGACTCCACGCGTAGTAGGCCGATGGGCTGCGCTCGATCTCGCCGGCGTAGCGAGTGCTCTGCAGGCCATCGAGCGTCGCCAGGTCATTGCGGAAACGGCCGAAATCGATCGCTGCGTAAGGGTTCGAGACAAGGAATGCGCCAAGCGCAGCTATTACGAGCAGGGCGAGATCTACAAGCGTTCGTCGCACTCCGTCTTCGCGAATCCGAATCAGGCTTGCGATTAGGGCGCTCGCAATCACGAAGCCACCCGTGTACTTCGTGCCTGCTGCCAGGCCAGAGCTAGCTCCTGCGATCAGGTACCAGTGTCGACCGCCGGACTTGTAGATGCCGATCGCAGCTAGCAGCCCAACCGCCGCTGGCAGCATCGCAGCGGAGTCGTTGACGGAAATATGCGAGTAGAAGACAGGCAGGAATGCGCAGGCAGCGAGCAGGCCAGCGAGCACAGCGGCGCTGCGGTCAAAGGCAATTCGCGCGGCGGCGTAGACTACCGGCGCCACTGCCGCACCTGCGATGGCACTGATCAAACGGGCATCAAGGATCAATGCACCCGGGTCGCTCGCAAATGTCCGTGTTACACCCGCGCCAAAGCCATGCAGCAATCCAAACAGCAGGTAGCAAGCGTAGGTGTAGCCGACCGGGTTGAACATTGAGCTCGGCGCCAGGCCCGCTGTTGGAATCTGAGCGGCATGCAGGACGTAGTTGTTGACCTCGTCGATGTTTGCTGGGAAAGGAAGACCGCCGCCAATTCCCCATAGCCGCAGAAAGAGGGCGAAGAGGAAGATGCCAGCAGGTATCTGGAATGCCCAACGGTTGGTTACGAGCCTTCTAAAGCTGTTCACCGGCGTGGCTGCTCAATCGGTCGGTACTCGCGCAGGACCGTCGAAAGTAGTCCCGGCCAGCTCTTTGCCCACACCGGACGGTAGGCGGCCTCGAAGCTCGGTGGTGGTGTGTCAAACAGGATCTGATTACTGCCGTGCACTCGGTAACCAATTATGAAGACGCGTGAGCGGCTCCGTAACGCTCGCATATAAGCCTCGGCGCCATCGACAGTGACTAGTGAAAGGCTCCTAGCTGGAGCCGGGTCAAGGTTGATTCGCAGCTCGCTCCCGAGCGGTCCATCAGCACCGTTCAGGCAGCAGAGATCAATTACCCGGTCGCCAGCCCGCCAAGCTGAATTGACTGCCGCAGCGGCTTCGGCGGTAGCGGGGCGATTCACTGAGCGCAACTCCTCAACGCTGCCGGCGGCGAGTCCCACGACTGTCAGCAGGGTTGATGCAATTGCTAGTGGCCGAGGACAGCGTTGAATCAGGATCCCAACGAGCAGCATTACGGCGGGGAGTGAAACAAAAAGATTGCGAGGTAACAGCATGCTCTGTCCCGGCTGGAGGCTAAGCAGAACCGCCAATAGTGGCGCGGAAGCGGCAACGGCGAAGAGCAACAGGGTTAAGTCGGTCGGGCGACCGAGCTCGCCACGCTGGCGCCTGCGGATCGCCG
>Ga0194057_10001936_pt1 | contig 10144 bp, 7 predicted proteins | sample SepL4415m_MetaG_FD_155474 | JGI IMG/M metagenome (GOLD analysis project Ga0194057, IMG submission 155474) | Anoxic zone freshwater microbial communities from boreal shield lake in IISD Experimental Lakes Area, Ontario, Canada - Sep2016-L442-15m | ecosystem: Environmental > Aquatic > Freshwater >...
CCCCAGGAGCTATCGAGTTGTGTGCGAAAGTAAATGACGCTGGAACCGTTCTCGCGGACAATAGCATTTACTATCCAGATGGATTTGTTAAAGATTTTTCAGACGACCATTTCCACTGTACGGGTCTCTCCAATAACGACTGGGTTATCGGTGGCCGATGGGGAGGACTGAGCTGTTGGTCTCGCTCTACGGGGTTCATCGTTCTTCCTATAGATACGCCTTACGGGTATTGCCCGAATGAGCGTCTGGAAACGATCGGCGGGCTCGAAGGTCAAGATGTAGTTGTCATAAATGGTCGCGCTAAGATTCTGAACGAGCTCATTCCAAAAGACTATACCATCGACTCCCAAATGAAGAATGATAAAGAAGCCCCCATAGACCTGAATAACAATGGTTGTATCCTCGGGGAAGCAAGTCGAATTGGGGGAGTCAGCCACTCACCGCCAATCCCTTGTTTGTTGGTTCCTATGGATATCGCGGTTGATGCCAACAGGGATGGGGTTATCAAGTTTGCGGGAAATTCCAATAGCACCGATCCGAATCTGGCAGGCAAGCCACAGGACAAGACAACCGAAGCCAAGCCGTTCAGGTTCTGGTTGAATGATGACTATGATTTCCGCGAGCAGGATACCCCCGGTGCAATCCTGAAAGACAGTGATTGCGATGACATCACGTCATTGCGTGATCTGGAGGATTACACCCGGCTGGCAATTCACATCGGGGGATTGTATGAGGGGATTGCAAATGGCACAGTAAAGATTGGATTGAAATGGAAGAACACAAGCGGGGGAACACCTTCAATTAAAGTCTTCAAAGCAGCTAATCAAGACGGGGTTGATGAAAATGGGAAGAACTATCTAAACGACAATGCTAAAGCCCTTGAACAGCGTGCAGGCACATTACAATACACATTGGGCGCGGTTACCGGCACACAACCACTGATCCTCCCTCCCGACTTCTGGACAGGATATAGCGAGGCGAGCCCAAAGAGGTTTTTACTCTTTGAAGGTGTCACTGAAGGCAAGGGACAACTTTGCATTACCATACACAAGGCCGACGGAACGCTGATCGGCGAGGGGCCTGGGATTTGGCTCGATCTATTGAACATCAAGAAAATGTATGTTCGAGCAAAGGGAACTCCTGAAACCAATATTGATGCTCCTTGGGAGGACAAGCCCTCGGTAGTCACGGGCTATGTCTCCGATTCTAATGGAAACAATTTCATCCAACCTTGGGACGAAGAGAAGACCGCTCTGATTTACGTTCATGGAATTCATGGCCCGTTCGTTGGAGAAACCGCTGCCTATCTCGGAAATATCAATGTTGCTGAAACGATCTTCAAGCGACTCTGGCATGCAGGATACAAGGGACGGTTTGCATTTTACAAGTGGCCCGCGCTCAATCCGGCTGGTTTCTTTTTAAATGGCACTGGCTTTGAGTTTAACCAGAGCGAGTATCGCGCCTGGAAGTATGGCAAAGGGCTTTCAGAATATGCTGCGAGCATGCCTAATGGGTACAAACGTCATGTGCTGGCACACAGTCAAGGCAATGCTGTTGTTGCTTCGGCATTCAGGGATTACAGCTTGGCGGCAAGCACATGGATTATTACGCAGGGGGCTATTCCAATAAGCTGTTTCGACGACAATCCCATTCACCTTGTTTTTCCTTACAATACTCCTGACCTTGCTGTGAATTTTGGTTATCGAGGTTATCTGAAGGGAAAAATTGCTGCCAAAGTCGTCAATTTCTTCAATACGCGAGATCGCGTGACCGGGCAAACCTGGGAAGCAAATCAGTCCCTCTTTAAACCAACGATGGAATTGTCGGGAATTACGCGCATTGAATATCAATATTTCGCTGGATCTGGAGAAGTTCGACTGCAGAAACTCTTTAATAATGTCCTGCTTAGCGACAGGGCGGTAAGTGATCTTCACGAATCGATGGCGATGGTTGTAAAATCTCGCAGCAAGGCAATAGGGCAAGGCTTGAATGCTGCGGGAGAAGTCGACATGCCTGTCGATCTGTATTCTAGTTTTGGATTTGAGAACGAACATGGTTCTCAATGGGACCGAGCAATCCAAGCGAATGTAACACTCTACTTTGAGAGACTTCTGGATGAAATTGAATAACTCCCGCTATTGGTATTCGGTTTTGCTATTAGTTGCACTTTCTGTTGCTGCCGTTCTTTTTTGGAAATCAGGAGCTCCGGCGAATACTACCCACCAGACGAGAACCTCGCAAAATCCATTTCCAGCAACATCCGGCACGGTTAGCGGCACAGTAAAAACAACTGACTCAACTTATGAAGCTGTGAAAGAACAACGCGAGCAGAAACTTAACGAGATGGCAAATGCTCCCATTGACTTTTATGGTAAAGTCATAGACGAAAAAGGGAATCCTGTCGCTGTCGCCTCTACATTTTACATTGTAGGCGCGTTTGGTTTTCAAGGAAGTCCAACATTAGAAGGACCAAAAACCGACAATAACGGCTTATTTGCTATAACAGGAAAACATGGGCCAGATTTTAGCATTCGTGTGGAGCATCCAGATTATTACAAGACAGCATCTGCTGATCAGCAGGTTGAATATGCTCGCAAAGCCTATGTGCAGGGCAAGTCGCCGCCGCTTCCCCCTAGTAGGGAGAAGCCAAGCGTTTTCGTTTTGAAGAAAAAGGGCGCCACCGAACCGTTGATCAATTATCAGCGGATCAAAGTGAAACTTCCGATGAACGCAACCCCGGTAAGCATAAACGCCAGAACCGGTCAAATTGGGAGCGAGGGAAAAGATATCATCTTGGTGAAAATGAAGTCTGACGGTGACAAGTTGCCTCTCAACACGTTTCATGCATTTGACTGGACTGTAACCATCCAGATCCCTGGTGGCGGCTTGGTTGAACGTTCAGATTTTCTGAATTTCGAGGCCCCCGCGAAAGGATACGTTCAACAACTGACAATTGACATGCCTGCCTCGCTGCCGCAAGACGCTTGGAAAGCAGACGTTCAAACGGATTTCTTTGTCAATTTCGGATCAGGAGATTTCGGCCGAATTCGATTGAATCTCTCGGGAGACAAAGGCCGAGTTATTGCCGAAGTCTTTCTTAATCCCACTCCAGGCAGTCGAAACTTGGAGTTCGATCCAGCGAAAGCCGTCAAATCACCGTAAACTCCGATGGGCCGTCAAAGGCGCCAGTCTTTTGGATTATAGGAAGTGGAAAAATGACCCTCGGCTTCGCTCGGAAGGAGCCACACGAAAGCGGCCTGTCACGGGACCTGCTGGCTATGACATCGCATAACAGCGGTGAGGCACAGGGCCGCCCTGGTTCGCCGCACTCCGCAAGCGGAGGCCTCCGGCGAGGGCGGTTCCCTCCGCTTCGCTCCGGCCCTATACCTCACCGCGAGTTATGCGATGTAATGCCCTCCCCCGAAGCGGGGGGCAGGTCCCGCGCCAGGCCGCAATATATCCCGCGATGCGGTATGGTCACGAACGCCCTTGCATCGTGGCGTGTCGTCCTCGTCGCAGGCTCCTGCGGGCGACCCGCCACCATGCTGCTGGCGGCCCGAAAATATCAGCCGCCCCATGCTCCGGTGCGGTGGCTCCTCGCATCGAGCGGGAGGGGGCGCAGCCAACGTGCCAGGCCCTGCGGTCCTGATCACGCTGGCTGCTGGCCTGGGGTGCGAGGCCTCCGCTCCTTCGTCGCTGCGGCCGCGCCGCAGAAACAAATGTCCGGCGGCACGCGAGGCCCCCGAAACAGGAGAGCCTGCGCGTGCCACCGGAAGAGGTGATGTCGATTGCGCTCATTGCCGCGCGGGCTAGAGATCGATCAAGAGAGGGAGCAATGTTCGAGAGGAAACGGCGAACGGCAGGAAACCCGATTCCTTCCAGTCGTTGGAACCGGTTGCCAACAATCGGCGGTGTGAATCCCCGTGGAAGCTGGCGCAGGATCGGCGGGCCGGCGAGGGCAGGCGCGCGCGCGAAGAAAGAACCAGGGCCGTGGCAAGCCACGAGCCCGCGCCACCGCGCGCGGAGGCTTTGTGTAACTCGATGCCCTGGGAGCGAGGGAGGGAGCGCGGTGGCGCTCAGAATCAGAACACGAAACGGCTCTGCTGGCGCAGAGCCAATAAAGAAGCTGTCTTTTTTATACGAGCACACCCCGCCCTACCCGAAAGCCACTCGAAAATAAGCGGTCAGGTTGGACGGCTGGAAAAAAGAAAGTTGGTTAGTCGGCGGACCTGCCTGTCCCGCTGGCATGCTGCAACACAAACGGCTCAAGTACGGCAGCAACCTTTTCCTGCTGGCTTCGTGACAGACTGGAAGCGACTTCAAAAAGCTGGAGCAGACGCCCCTTGGGACCTTTGGCTTTTAGAGGTTTGGTCTCGCGGCCAAGGAGAAAATCAGCACTCACGTTGAGGGCGTCGGCCAGAGCAACCAGTTGGTCGGTTTTGAGGGCAACGGGTTCGCGTTCCCACCAGCTTAAAACCCGTTGGGAAACGGCGATCTTGTCCGCCAGTTGCTTTTGAGAAATGCCCAGCCGTTCGCGTGCCTGCATGAGGCGTTCGCCGAACTCGGTGCGCTTGCGTGAAGTGGGTCTGCCCATGTTGGCCATGTCGGGACAATACAGTGCATTTTGCGCCAGACAGGAAAGTGCTTGCATAGATAGACGCAATACGTAAAAGTCAGAGGCATGTCAAATCATGAAACTTCCGGCTTGACGGTTTTTGAGGAAGGCAACTCCGAGCTGTTGGCAGAAACCAGCCCCGCGCTCCGGGAAGCCTTGCTGGAATCCCTCGCCGTTCTCAACGGACAGGGTTTTTGCGATTACGGGCAATATCCCTGGGACCACTGGCAGCGCATGGCGTTGGAACGGGGAGTGCCGGAGGAGTTGGCCGCTTTGGGCCGGTCGGTGATGAGGGAGGCAAGTCAACATGAATGGGGGGAGCGGTTGCGTTCGCTTTGTGGATGGAATGACGAGGGGAGGCGCATGATTGCCCTTGCGCTGCGCTCGCCGAAAACTGCCCGTCAACGCTGGAGCTGGTTGATGGAGACGGACGGGCAGAGGGTCGATCCGGCAACTTGTGAGTGGATCGGGGAGGAATCATGGAAATGGCCGAGCCTGCGGCGTCGGTGGAACAAGGAGGGGAGCCGATGAATCCCGACTTCGAACACATCAAGAGGACGGTGGATATCGTGCGGGTGGTGGAATCCTGCGGGGTGGAGTTGAAGAAGGTGGGGGCGGATCATGTCGGGCTCTGCCCCTTCCATGAGGACAAGAAGCCCTCGCTTCATATCACGCAAAGCAAGGGGCTGTTCCACTGTCCGGCCTGTGGGGCGGCAGGGAATGTGATCCAGTTCGTTGCGAGGAAAGAAAACCTCACCGACCGGGAAGCGGCGCAAAAGCTGCTCGGGGCGATCCCCGGCGTCTGCCGTGGTTCCGAGATCATCGCCCCTGAGCCACTCACGTTGCCAGATGGCAAGTTGCTTGCCGCCGTGGTGGAGCATTATCACGAAGAGCTTTTCGGCCGTGACGGGCGGGGGTTCAAATACCTGCAAAGCCGTGGGCTGGCCGATGTGGAAACCCTCCGGCACTTCAAGGTTGGGTTCGTCAACGGTTCGTTGAAGCGCAAGCTCTCGCCCGCGCAAATCACAACGCTGGGCATCCTGTTCAACGATGCCGGGAACGAACGGTTTTATCTTCGCGTTGTCGTCCCGATCTTCGACGGGAACGGGCAGGCGGTCGGGCTTTACGGGCGCAGCATCCAGGCGGAAGCGGAGGTCAAGCACCTGTATCTTGCGGGCGGACACCGGGCCGTTTGGAACGGCGCGGCGGCGGGAGTCTATCCCGACGAGCTGGTTGTGGCGGAAGCGATCCTTGACGGGCTCGCGTTGTTCCAAGCTGGGAAAAAGAACGTCATCGCCTGCTATGGGGCGGGCGGCTGGACGCCGCACCATGACGCACTCGTTGAAAAACACGGTGTCCGCAAACTCGTGTTTGCGTTCGACAACGACGAACGGGGCGAGACATCCGCCCGCGAAACCGCATCAATGCTTGACCAACGTGACGTTGGATCCGGTAAAGGCATCAAATGCCACCGGATCAAATGGCCCGCCCACATCAAAGACGCCAGCGATTACTTCCGATACCATCCTGGCACGGAGAGCAAAGGGACGCCGGAAACGTTCTCTTCCCTCCTAGCCGTTGCCCCCCGGATCGGCTTTGCCCGATCCGCTTCGGCCCGCCTGACGCTGGCCGAACGCACCGAAGACACGGCGCTGTTCCAGAACGGCAGCGCGAGTTACCGGGTGAAGGAACTTGGCGGGGCGGGGCTCCGCGTCGTCCTGACGGCTAGGAAAGAAAACGGAGGCTCAACCCACGTCGACAACATCGATCTTTACGGGGCGCGGTCGCGGAAAAGCTTTGCGGCGGCCGCCGCCGAACGCCTGGACATGGAGGCGCGGAAAATCGAGGAGGATCTCCTCTCGCTTTTGGAAACCCTCGAAACCCTTCAATCGGAAACCACCCGCGAAGCCGCACAAACACAGGCCCCGGTGATGTCGGAGGAAGAAAAAGCCGAAGCCCTCGCGTTGTTGCGTTCGCCCGATCTGCTCGCGCGGATCGCGGCGGATTTGGAACTGGCCGGATACGTGGGCGAGCCCCGGAACAAGAAACTTGCTTACTTGATCGGCACAAGCCGGAGGCTCCCGAAGCCGCTCTCAGCCATCTTCCGTGCGCAAAGCGGGTGCGGGAAATCGTTCTTGATGGAATGCGTGGCCGAGCTGATGCCGCCCGAGGACGTGCATTATTTTAGCCGCCTGACGCCGCAGGCGCTTTATTACCTGGAGCCCGACGCGCTCAAACACAAGCTGCTCATCGTTGATGAACGCGACGGGAGCGAGGAAGCGGAATATCCGATCCGCACACTGCAAACCCGGAAGGTCCTGAAACTAGCGGTCCCGATCAAAGACCCGAGCAGCGGGAAAATCAAAACGGCGATTTTGGAAATCTACGGGCCGATTGCCTACATGGAAAGCACGACCGACCAGCACGTCAACCCGGAGAACGCGAACCGGTGCTTCGAGCTTTACCTCGACGAGAGCGAGGCGCAGACGCGGGCGATCTTCGCCGCGCAGAGGCGCGCGCGCTCGCTCGCGGGCTGGCGCGAGGACCGCCGCAAGGCGGCCGTGCTTCGCGCCCACCACAACGCGCAGAGGCTCTTGCGTCCGCTGAAAGTGATCATCCCGTATGTGGACATGATCGAGTTCCCGGAATCGTGGTTGCGCGGGAGGCGCGACCACGACCGCTTTTTGAGCCTCATCGAAGGCATCGCGTTTTTGCACCAGCACCAGCGCGAGGCCGGCGAGGAATCCGGCGAGCGCTTCATCATCGCTTCGCTCGATGATTACGCGGCGGCCTACGACCTGGCGCATGCCGTCTTCGCGCAGGCGGGCAGCGACGTTCCCAAACCGGTGGCCGATCTTCTCGCGCAGATCGAAACCGTCATCGCGGCCGAGGCGCTCAAACAAAAGGCCCGCGCCGAAGACATCTGGTTTACGCGGCGCATGATCCGGGAAGCCGTCCGGCTCCCGGACCACATCATCAAGGCCCACATGCGCCAGATCGAGGAGCTGGAATATGTGCAGGTGCAGCGGGCGGCCAGCGGCGGCAGCTTCCGTTATCGCCTGCTTCCGCAGAAGAAGGCACCGGCCATCCTCGCGGGCCTGACGGCCCCGGAGGAACTGGCAAAAAGATGCCGCCCGTCCGGCTCGGACCGCCTGTCCGGCATCAAAGCGGAAAAAGCGGGTGAAAAGCGGAAATCGGCCAAAACCGTCCGCAAACCCGCATAGATACAGGCTTCACGTAAAGCAGCAGAAGCGGAACAGGAACGCATGGGAAAACAAATAGAACTGTTGAGCGAAGTGCTGGACGCCTACGGGCAATGGCTTCGGGTGGCCGGGAGACACGCGGAGAGCGTGCGCGATCACCTCTGGAAGCTGAGCCGGTTTTGGGCGTTCCTGGGGGAATGCGGGTTGATGGGGGCCGACCGCGCCGACCTGCTTGCCGTGGATGCCGACACGATGGCCGCATATCAGTCGCACCTGTTCGAGGCGGTGAGCGAGCACACGGGAAAGAAGCTCTCCTGCAACACGCAAATCAACCTGCTCTCCTACCTGGTGACGTTCTTCGGGTTCCTGGAAAAAACCGGGCGCATCGCGATCAACCCGGCCGGTGTCATCAAGCTGCCCCGGCATCCGCGCTTGCTTCCGGCCACCCTGTTGACCGGCGAGGAAATGAGAAAACTCCTCGCCCAGCCCGACGTGAAAACCGTCATGGGGTTCCGGGACCGCACGATCCTGGAAGTGCTCTGGTCGACGGCCCCGCGCGTCGGGGAACTCGTGCGATTGGCAACCGGGGACATCAACCTGGCCGAAGGACTGGTCACGATCCGGGAAGGCAAAGGCGACAAAGAACGGGTGTTGCCGCTTGGCCAAGGCGCGTGCGCGTGGCTTGAAGAATACCTCCGCAACGTGCGCCCGTTCTTGCTCAAGCAACCCTGCGAGGCCGTGTTTATCAGCAAGATGGGCCGCCAGATGGACAAGACCGGCTGGATGATGAAGCTGGAAGTGTACCTGCACCGCGCCCGGATCAGGAAGCACTTCGGCACGCACGGGTTCCGGCACATGCTGGCCACCGAAATGCTCAAAGGCGGAGCGGACCTGCGGCACATCCAGCAGATGCTCGGCCACGACAACCTCACCACGACCGAGCGATACCTGCAGGTCGTCAAGGCCGAGCTGCGGCGAGTGCATCACCAGACCCACCCGAAGGAACAGGCCCCGGCCCTGCCGGTTCCTTACCGGGGTCGCTGGGAGGAAGAGGAATGACCCCGGCCAAGGGCGCAGCCCTCTACATCGCCCAGCTCGAGACGCTCCACCAGAACCCGAGCACCCTGCGCAATGCCCGCAGGTTGCTGGAGAGGTTCGCGCAGTGGCTCGAAAAGCGGGACATCGGGGATCTGCGAGATGTCGCCATGCAAACCCTGCTCGATTACCACGTCGCGCTGGGAGCCCGGCGCAAGGCCAACGGCGAGCCCAATAGCGCCGATTATATCAACAGCCAGGTATGGCACATCAAGGCCATGTTCCGGCTCCTGCACGGGCGCGGGAAAGTGCTCGTCGACCCGGGCCGCAACCTGCCCGCGCTCCACAAGCCCAGGCGGCTTCCCAAAAATGTGCTCACCGGCAGCCAGGCCAATCGGCTCCTCGCCCGGCCCGACACAAAAACCCTGTGGGGATACCGCGACCGCGTGCTTTTGGAACTGCTCTACTCCTCGGGCCTGCGCGGGCTGGAAATCGTCCAGCTCACCGTCCACGACATCGACTGGAAGGAAAAAACCGTGCGCATCGTCCAAGGCAAGGGGCGCAAAGATCGTATTACCCCCATCGGCCGGGTCGCCCTCAACTACCTGCGCGAGTACGTGGAACGCATCCGCCCCGTGCTGCTCGGGTCCTACTCCAGCAGATCCGGGCGCCCGGTTATCACCGGCATTTTGGACCTTCTCTTTTTCAGCCGGCTGCGCACGCCCATGACCCGGCAATACCTGCGGTGCGCCATCGCCCGATATGCAAAACAGGCCGGGATCCCCGCGCGAGTCACCACCCACTCGCTCCGCCACGCCTGCGCCACTGAGATGCTCAAGGGCGGGGCCAACGTGCGCCACGTCCAGGAAATGCTCGGCCATGCCAACCTCGCCACCACGCAGGTTTACACCCACGTCCTGCCCTACGACCTGAAGAAGGTCCACGCCCGCACGGCCCCGAGCGAAAAGCGCCGCGTCCTCACCGTGCCAGAGTTCGAGGCCGCCGCGTGGAACGATCGGAAAAACTCCGGCCACTACCGCTGAAAAGCTCGCCCTCTTCCTCCCAGCCGTCTATCCTCTGCGGGCAATGGCCCACTGCCCCACAATCCCGGTTCCCAGGCAAACGCGCCCGTTCTGCAAAATCCGAACGGTGGTCGTCCTGCTTGTTCCTATGGATATCGCGGTTGATGCCAACAGGGATGGGGTTATCAAGTTTGCGGGAAATTCCAATAGCACCGATCCGAATCTGGCAGGCAAGCCACAGGACAAGACAACCGAAGCCAAGCCGTTCA
>Ga0194057_10001941_pt1 | contig 10138 bp, 11 predicted proteins | sample SepL4415m_MetaG_FD_155474 | JGI IMG/M metagenome (GOLD analysis project Ga0194057, IMG submission 155474) | Anoxic zone freshwater microbial communities from boreal shield lake in IISD Experimental Lakes Area, Ontario, Canada - Sep2016-L442-15m | ecosystem: Environmental > Aquatic > Freshwater...
GAGGTGTCCAAGGTGTCTGAGGTTCGCAGAATCTGGGGGCGTTGAGTCTGGGGTTGGAGGAGCGGATTTGGCGTTTTTCGGTGTGAAAACGGCATCGAGGTGGAGTTGGGCGGGGATGGCGCTCGCGGCGTTATCGGAAAAGCGCAGCAGATGGCGGATGCTCTTGCTGCCGCTGGCGTCGATTTCCAGGGTGATCCCGCCGAGTTCGCGCCCCTTGAACTTGCGCAAGTGGATGCCGATTTTTGTCTTGGTGGCACGGGCGTCGTCCATGCTGAAGCTCCCGAACCATGTGAGGTCTTCGCTGTCGGTGGACGCAATGAGCTTGTAGATGTCGTCGGTTTCGACCCAAACCGACGGGTAGTGCTGGAATCCGAGCTGGTAGATGGCGGCCATGCCCCGGGTCATCCGGTCGCCGCCAACGGCCAGCACGTCCTGCGGGTCTGGCAGACAGGGATCGCCTAGGGCGGCGTGGTGCATCACGCCACCGACTGTCGCCGCCCACTCGGGGAATGAAGCAAACGGAGATGGCCCCGGAGGCATTCCCGCCTTGATCCACTGGTGGACGAGGGAAGCCACAGCCGAGAGCACCAGAGAACGGTTCCGGTTGATCCAGCCGAGAAGGTCGGTGCGTTTGAAGGATTGGCTGTTCTGGTTTTCCTTGGCGAGGAACAGGTCGATCCGGCGCATCCGCCGGGAAAGGTCGTCACGGAAGGTGAGCCCGGTGTTGGCAGAAATCGAAAACTCCGCCTCGTTGGCGAGGTTGAGGTCGGATGATGCGTTCGTGGAGCCGAGGTTGCGGGCGTTGAATGTGGTGGAAGTGAGCAGGCCGATGAACGTCTGGTCCTCGATGTGGATCTGGCAGTTCGCGAGGTGAATAAACCGCCGGCCGGAATTGAGAAACGTGGTGATGCGCTTGCGGATTTCCTCTCCGTCACGACCGAGCGGGGCATCGCCGACCCTGTTTCCGGTGTAGGCCATGTGGGCGACGTCGGCGCAGTAGTCTTTGCCGGCCCCCGGCTGGTTGGCCTGAAATACCCAGAGCGGTGTGCGGGCGTTCCACTGGAAGAGGCCTTTGCAATATGGGGTGATGATGCGGGCGATGGCGTTGACGACGCTCATCTGGTTCGCCCAACAAAATTCGGAGTAGATGTCGCGGATCACCTCGCGTGCCTTTTCGACCGGCATCGGGTGGATCGCCGGGGCTTCATGGGGAAGCCAAGTGCGCAGAACGGGATCGTAACCGCGCTTGGGAAACACGATGTCCCCTTCGGAGGTCCTCACCGGGATCGCCACGTCGAGGATCCGGATAATGCGTGGGATGCGCTCGATAAACTGCGGAGCAGCAATCATCTTTGCCGCCGTTTCCCGGCTCATGGAAACCGGGACGAAGATTTTGTCGCCGGTATCCCTGTCGCGCTCAAGGATGCCTGTTTCGGAGTAAATTTCGACCTCGGTGCAGACCCGAACCGGCTCGATCTCGTTGAATGCGATCTGCTTCACGGTTTCGGAGAACTCGCGCAGGCCGACCCAAACCAGTTCCTCCCCCTTGTTGAACCAGACCTCGCGGGGGCCGATGATGTCGCCCATGTCGATCGCGAATTTCGAATCGGGGCGACCGAGGCCAGGGAGGACGACTTGCGGCAGGCCGTCTTTATTTATGCCGCCCTTTTGAAAGACGCGACGGTCCCGGCAATGGCGATCCACGAGGCCTGGGTTTTCGGACTCGATTGCGAGAAGAACGTCTTTGATCGAGCGCTCAACGCAGTGGGTGTGGAGGCACTTGAACGCCGGGATCGATTCAGAATCGTCCTTCTGGAAAATGACAGTGGCTGTGCCTTTTGGGCCGCCGCCAGTATGATTTTTTTGCCACGGGCAGGTGACAGACCATTTTCCCTCGTCCGGGTTCAGGCATTCGCCCAAAATCCCAACCTCTTTGAAGAGGGCCACCGCATCGAGGGTGTAGAGGTTGCCTTTGAAGTCCGACCACCAGGGTTTTTCCTTTTTGGGCCGCCCACGCTTGGCCGAGTCCGGTTCCTCGAATCCGAACCACTTGGCGAGATCGTCCCAGCTCACTTCGGGGATCGCTCCCGTTACCTCCCAGAAGTAGCGGTGCCCGCTCTTGTGAACCGACGGGCTGAGCACGATGTTCATGCCGTCGGTGTAGAGTTCGGCCTGCACGGTTTCAGTGATGGATGCGGTGATCGCCTTTTTCGCCACTGCCACCGAACCGGGCAAATCCCGGCAAATGAAGAGAAGGTGCGCTCCGCCGCCGGTTTGTTCCCGCGGCACGGCAGAAAGATGCGGTTGGGCGGCAAGCCATGTGCGAACGGATGTCCCGGCGTCCGGTTTGGAATCCAGATCGATGTGGGCGTAAGGTGGCCGCACGACTGCGCCGAGGTTGAAGTTGCTGCCGGGACCGAAGTGACGCTCGAGGTATTCCGGCGTCACCTCGGCGGCGACGTGGGATCGCCAGCCTTTGGAAATTGGCTTCTTTCCACGCTCGTTCTCGTCTCCCCGGTCGGGCGGAACCAGCGCATGAACGGCGAAGTTGAGGGAACGGTGGTAAAACCGGGCGGCGTCGAGCTTGGAGAGGGAATTGATGTTGGACGGGATCGAGGGAATGGCAGCAGCACTATTGGTGCTGCCACTTTCAAGGGAGGCTGCTGCCATTTTGCTGCCACTTTTGGCAGCGGCGGTATGGTCACCGCTGCCATTCTCCGCACCGGTGCTGCCAAAATCGTTCGTCGTGCTGCCACTTTTGGCAGCGGCGGCATGGTCGCTGCTGCCATTTTCGACACCGGTGCTGCCAAAATCGTTCGTTGTGCTGCCACTTTTGGCAGCGGCGGCATGGTCGCTGCTGCCATTTTCGGCACCGGTGCTGCCAGAATCGTTCATCGTGCTGCCACTTTTTGCGGTGGCCTGCTGCCACTTTTCGGCAGAAGCCCGTCGAAACAGCGTCCGTTCGGCCACATTGAACCGTTCGGCCAATTCGCGCAGGCTCCCATCTCCCCTTTCGTAGGCGATCCTGATTTCGTCGAGATTCCTCACGCGACCTCCAATCTTGCACGAGCCTTGCGCCGGCTGGCATGGGCCAGGCGAACTTCGTTGTCCACGCTGTAGGTTTCCCATCCCTGAGCAGACCAGGCGTAATTCGGATATGCCTGTTCATTCTCGAACAGCGTCCAGCGGTAGCCTTGCGGGTCGCGAAGCAACCGTGCCAGATGCCCGCCGGTTTGGTCGTCCATCTCCTCGAAACAGCAGGTGAGCTCGGCGAACTTGTTCATGGATTGTGTGAACGCGGGGTGATCGCTTCCCCATCCGCAGATGATGCGCCACCAGCGCTGGTCGAGGTAGTAGCTGAGCCAGACGTGGATAATTTTCCCGTCCATGACGACTCGCAGACCGGGACGACGGCGGCGGAATTCGATATTCTCGGCGGCAAGGCCTTTTTCGATGACGCGCAGGAGTTCGCTGCGAAGGCGGTCCATCTCGTAATCTGGTAAAGGGAAAACGAGGCTGGGGAGTGGATCGGGAAGTGTGGTTGTCGTCATAGTGAGAATTGGCAGATGTCAAAGGGGACGGGTTCAGATTTTCTTGATTTCGCGCCAGCCGATGCCGGTTCTCCAGATCTCGAAGGCGGTGTGATTTTTGACGACGGCGTGCGCAATCCCGCCGCGGCGGAGGTCGGCACAGAGGTTTTCGATCATCCAGGTTTCGAGATCGCTGTATGGACCGGCGAGCGGACGGAGCCCGCGTTTCTCAGCAGCGGTTGGCGATATGGGTTTGTTCATTGTTTTGTTTTTGGAAAAAGACTCTTGGCGGCGCGTTCGATGTCGCGGACTTGGGCTTGGAGAGCGCGGAATGCAAAATCGGCTGCGGCGGCGACGGTTCCGGCGAAAACGATCGGGCAGTAGCGGGTTGTCCAAGCGGCGATGGTTCCGGCGATGGCGTTCTGATTCAGTCCGCGTGAGGCGCTGTAAACATCGGAAAGGCTGCCCTCACAGACGACGATGAAGCGGCCGCAATACCGGGAGCGTTTCAACTCGCGCTCGAATCGTTCTCGGGACGCGCCGATGCAGCCGGCCAGATCGGAGGCCGTTTTTCTTTCGATCACGACCCCGTCTGGCAGGCAGGCAAGTGCAACGTCGCCGGTTTCGAGCGTGCCGATCTCGAACGTCCAGCCCTCCGGGAGAAATTGTTCCCACGGGTGCGGGCTGGGTTCGCGTGTGTCGATGATGACGGTCATTTTGAGTGGAGGTAATAATCAATCGCTGAGCGGCTGACATAGATGCCCGAGAACCAGTCTTTGAGATGGAGGCCGGATAGTGTGCGGACGCGGGAGAGGGCGACGTATGCCTGGCCGGGCTCGCGCGCAGCCCGCACGTCGATGTAGGCGGCTTCGAGGGTGATTCCTTGGGATTTATGAATGGTTACAGCACTCGAAAGTCGGAGCGGAAATTGTGTGAACGTGGCGCTTGTCTTGTCCTTGGAATCGAAATGCCAGGTGAACGGATCGACCGCGATGATGCGGCCGTTGGACTCGACGTGGATCCGGCGGGAGCCGAGGTCGGTGACAACGCCGGTCTGACCGTTCACGAATCCGCCCTCGGAAGAGTTGACCGTGAACATGACTCTGGCGGTCGGTTTGAGGACGAGTTGGCGAGGCGTGAGAAGGTTTTTTTCCAAAAACTGCTGCTGGCTTTCGGGGCCGGCGAGTTCGGCTTCAAACACCGTCGGTTCGGCATCGATCTCGCCGAGACGGTAGGCGTTCCATCGATCCACTTGGACATTGCGGCAAAACAGGCGCGTCAAGTCGGCATCCGGGAACCGGGTAATTCGTGAGCGCAGGAGCTTGACGCTCGCAGTCCCAAGCACGCCGAGCCGGAATTCAGAGAGCGCACGAATGAACTCCATGTCGTCCTGCCTTTTAACCTCGGTGAGATGGACGGTGCGGACGTTCGCCTCCTTCCACGCCCGGGACTGGAACGCCCAGTCGTAATGGCCGTTTTTGCTCACGGGCGGGAGCTGGCAATGGTCCCCAACAAATATCACTTGGATCCCGCCAAATGCCTCGTCACTGCGCCGCAGCCTCCGGCAGAGGAAGTCCAAGAAGTCGAGCGTGCGCCCGTTGAGCATGCTGATCTCGTCGATCACGAGCGTCCGGCACGAACGGATTCGCTCGAAGCCTTTCCGCACGCTCCGGCGGGGGTCGTTCATGAGGTCGGCGAGGTAATGCTCGTCCTCCTCGCCGTCCCGCGGTCCGAGCATCATCCCGCTCCAGCGGTGGAGGGTGGTGCCGCCGGCATTGAGCGCCGCGATCCCGGTCGAGGCGGTCACCGCGAAACGATCCGGGTCACGGGCGATCATCCGCCGCGTGAGGGTCGTCTTGCCGGTGCCGCCTGCGCCTGTCAGGAACACGTTCTCCCCCAGGGTCACGAGCGAATCGAATTTATCCTCGATAGTCATACGAACCCGTGGGCGAGCCAGCCGATGATGATTCCGAGGGTGAAGAATCCCGCCCGCCAAAGCCATGTGTGGCGTTTGCGATTCGGGGGCCGCTGACCGGGCAGGAGGAACGACCTGGCGTTTCCGAAGCCGCCCGAGAGGAGCCACATTTTGTGAGGATCAATAGTCGTAGGTTTCATCGGATGCGGTGGTTGGTGCTGCGGGAGCAGCTTTCTTCGTGGCGGGTTTCGCTGCGGGTTTCGGCGATGCGATTGCCCCGTCCTCGATGACGACCTGGCAATCCGCGCCCTCGGACACCCGCTCCAGCCAGACCTGCGCGTCGGCGGCCTCGGCCATCTCGCGGATGATTTCGAGCGAGTCGGAATCCAGGAGCGATCCGTCGCGGATCAGGCAGACCCGGAGTGACGGGTTCATGGCGAGGGCGACCGCCATCGAGACACGCATCTGCTCGGCCGCACTGCATTGGGCGAACGGGATGCCCCGGTAGGTCACGCCGTCCGGATCGAACGCGAGTCCGTCCACCGGCAGTTTCGAGGAGGCGAGCGCGAGCGCTTTGTCCCGGTCGAGGGATGTGATGCTGGCGGTCAGCTTGCGCGATTCCTCCAGCAGATCATCCATGCTGAGCTTCAGCGTCAGGTAGGCCCGCTTCGCCCGGATCGTGCGGTTGGTGGATTCGACTCCAGCCAGGCGGGATTTGAGATCGGCGGCGGGCGTGTCGGATTTTCGAGCGCCAACGAGCGCACCGAGCTTCTTTTTTGTCCGCGACAGATCCGCCTCGATTTCTGCAATCCGGGCCGCTAGCGCCTCGCATTCCTGAACGAGCGAGAGTTCATCCAGAAGTATGGCGGAATCGATCTCGTCCTCGGGCGCTTCCAGATCGACCTCCTCTCCCGCGAGCCGTGCCTTGATCCGGTCGGCATCCCGGTTGAACTCCGTGCGTGCGGCGTAGAGCTTCGCCCGTTCGGCTTCGATCGCGCACACGTCCACGCCGCTCACGGCTCGGAGGGTTTCCGCCTGCTTGCGTGCGTCCATGCGGACGAAGGCAAGGGGATCAAACGCGATCCGCGCGGTGAGTTTGTCGAGCACTGCCTGCGGGGAGGCGAGCTTCATGCCGTCGCGGGTGCGGACGACAAGCGTGGGTGCGTTCTTGACCGAGTAGCGCCGCTCGATGATCAGGTCTTCAGTTTCCACTACGACATGCGCGGTGGAGGCACCGGTGCGGATCGGCTGGTCGGGCGTGGATGCCGCTCCGCCCAAGGCCATCGCGATGCTGTCCAAGAGCGAAGTTTTTCCGTTGGCGTTTTTTCCGCCCACGGTGATGAGGTTTCCCTGCGGGGTGACTTGCACGGCCCGCAGGCGTTTGATGTTTTCGGCTTCGAGCCGGATGATTTTTGTTGGCTTGTTCATTTTAATAGTCGGTTGGTGATTCGGGCGCGACGAGCACGCCCAGCTTCACGGCCAGTCGGGCAGTGAGGTTGATGTCGTTGAGCAGGTAGGTCCGTGCCTGGGCGCGTTCCTGCGGAGTGCCTTCCCAGAGGCGGCAAAAGTCGGCCCCGTGGCCGTTCTTGCCTTCGAGACCGAAGGCTTTCGAGAGGCGGTCGAGGCTGATCCGTTCGCCGTAGATCCCGAGCGTCCACGACTCCATGAGGTCGAAGCAGCGCCGGTTCCAGTAGCGACCCTCGCGGATGTCCTGCGGGAACGGGATGCCGAGCAGCATCGAGCGCCGGATGAGAAACGGCAGGTCGAAGCCGTTGGAGTTGAACCCGACCAGGCGGGCATTCGGATTCATCCGGACGACGTGCCAGAAGTCGGTGATGACTCGCGCCTCGTCTGCCGGATTCTCGGTGCCGATGATCGTGGTGGCGTTCTCCGGGAACGTGGAAACCCCGATGGCGACCACCCGCCCCGTGCTTGCGCACAGGGCGGCTTTGCCCAGCCATTCCTCGTGTTTTTCCTCAAGGGCAGCGGCGATCTTCGCCGGATCCTTGAGGTTGCGCGGGGCCTCGAACTCGGGCCGGATGGCATCCAGCTCGGTCCGGGGCCGCGCACCAGTTTCGATGTCGAATACGATCGTGTGCATGGCGATCAAAACGCGCGGTTGCCACTTGGGATGTCGTCTTCGCCCCGGATCTCGGCGTCGGCTGCCTCAACGGCGGCCATCAACCTGCGGTCGTCGGCCGTGGTTTTTTCCTGCGCCTTCACCGTCGGGAGCCAGCGGGTAATGAGCGCGTTGACTGCCGCCCGGTCGAGGTCGCCCATGTCCAAGCCCTTGTGATTTCCGACGTGGACTTTCACGCTGCGCCAGTCGAAGGCGTCCTCATTCGGTGCCTGTTCGGCACGGCGGAACTCGGCGTCTTTCGGTGCGCGATCCTTCGCTCGGGTGAACTTCCCGCTAGGCGTGAGGGGTTTTCCGGTGCGATCCGGGCGGATGAGGGCGATGTTCGCATAGACCTCCCCATTGCGCCCCTCCTCATGGACGACGGTGATTTCGGCGGAGCGACCGACGAGATCTTCGGTGTCGAAATCCGCCTCCTCGGCTGCGGTGAGCGGACGCCCGAGCCACTTCTTGAGGAACTGGGCGAAGGCCGACTTCTCGTGAAGCGATGGGGAAAATCCCCTGCTCCACACGCAGAACGGCGATCCGTCCTCGCGGAGCATCCCAATCTCGAAGACGAGTTTGAACTGCTCTTTCGGACCGAACGCCGTCTCCACGGTTTTGGGAACGGTTGAGTCAACGCAGACAGCCTGCCCAGTGAACTCAGGTGATGGATCGAACGCTTTGCTTTTCTTGCTGATTTTCATGATTATTATTTTTTGAAGTCGCTCTGCATTGATGCCGCCCCCGGTGCGACCACCTCCGAGGGAGGCGAAATTCATTGCTCGGTGTTTGCCGCTACGAGGCGACGGAGCCGCCGCTTTTTGTTGAGTTCCTTCTGGTCGGGCTTGGGATCGGTGGCCGTAGCCGCCTTCTTGCGAACTTTTGGCATGAACAATTGAGGAGTCCCTGGAGGCGCTGGATGGCCACCGTAGAGCCGGATGTTGACGACCTGCTGGAAGATTTCCTTCGGCATCACCGCCCGCCACCGGCGGTTCGGAGTGCCTTCGGGATCAAGCCATGTGAAATCCATGCCAGGAAGGATCGGGAACATTTTACAGACCCTCCTCGGCGGGGAATTCTTTGAAGGCGTCGGATGCAGCGCACGAGGCCGCGTCTTCGTTGTCGGATGTGGCAATGTCGCGGAGCTGCTGCTCGCGGCCTGCCGGATAGGCGCAATAGTTGGGGGTTTGAATAGCCATGGTTTTTTTCTGAAGAGGCGGGTGTCAAATCCCTGCCGGATGTCATTCCCTGGTCGGCCGTCAACTAGCTGACACCGATTGCAGCCAGTTCCCGTTTCACAGCCCGCCGGATCAATTGGCTCACGGTCAGATCGCTCTCCCGGCAATGCGCCTGGAGGCGTGTTTTCATGGATTTGTCCATCCGCACGGTGATAGGGGCTTCTCGGTGGTTCCTGCGGACCGCTGATTTTTGTTGGTTTGTTCTCATTTGGTGCCCTCATGTAATCTATGCTACTACCAAACATTGCAATATATTCTTGCGTTATGCATGGAATTTGGTATTACACACTCCAGACAGTCACTTCCGAGCCATGCCGCGATACCCAAAACAAGATTTTCAGCAGAACATTTCCTTCAAATGCACGATGGAGTTCCGCTTCGCATTGAAGCTGGCGATGGAAAAGACCGGCAGCCGGGATTTGTCCACATTCATCCGCGATCACCTGGCCCCAGCGATCAACAAGCATCTCAGCGCGGACGAATTGCGCGGGCTTGGGGAACTGAATTCTCCGGTGAGGCTCAAGGAGGCATTGCGGGCGTATTTCCGCTACAACGCATCACGGATCACCGAGGCCATCAGCCAGATGCTCAACGGCAATATTCCGACAGCCGAGCGCCGGGCGGTGGAATTGCTCAAACACCTTCACGCCTACGACGACCAATGCACCAAAGTCGCGGAGGATTCCAAGTCGCCCGTGCTGCTGCGCGCCGGGATCACATCAGTTGCCGCCGATTTGACGAAACTCATCAAGTTGCTGAACAAGCCGTGGGAGCAGTCCACATATATGAGCGCGCTGCGCATCGCCGCAGAATTGCCAGAATCCCTGAGCCTCGATGTCGGGAACGGTCTGGATTTCCTAAACGACGAATCCCCATCGCGCAGCAAACCCTACGCCCAGAACAGGGGATTCCATGATGTCTGGAAGCGGATCGCAAAAGCTGTTGCGGAGGAGCGAAAAACCGAGGCTGTCCTCATTTATTCGCTCGAATACAGCCATTGCGAGGACGACACGATTTTCATCTGCGTGCCGGAAGGGCAGGTTTCAAAAATGAGCTGGTTTTCGATCCCCCGAAACACGAATCTCTTCCTCTCCAAATTGGAAGCCGAGATCGGCCGGCCCGCGCAAATCCGCTTCCTCAGGAGCGCTGACCTGCCATTTTGAATTCATGCTGACAATATCCGTAATCAACTACAAAGGTGGCGTCGGAAAGACGACGACCACCGCGAACCTCGGAGCTGCCCTGGCCGCGCGCGGGAAAAAAGTCCTGCTCATCGACGTGGATCCTCAGGCGAGCCTCACCTTTTCGTTCATCCCGCCGGAAAAATGGAAGGAGA
>Ga0194057_10001943_pt1 | contig 10133 bp, 10 predicted proteins | sample SepL4415m_MetaG_FD_155474 | JGI IMG/M metagenome (GOLD analysis project Ga0194057, IMG submission 155474) | Anoxic zone freshwater microbial communities from boreal shield lake in IISD Experimental Lakes Area, Ontario, Canada - Sep2016-L442-15m | ecosystem: Environmental > Aquatic > Freshwater...
GGTAATACTATTAATAAACATGTCAACGAAATTATCCAGTCGAAGAAATAAAGAGCAATAACCGCTCCGCTGATAGATATAGCATTCTGAATGATTTCAGGCACACGGTATTCCAGAAAACTTATGAACTGCTGGGATAATTCCACGCGTGCAGTGGTTCGTGAGATGGATATCTTCTTAAGTATTGAAGTTCTGCTTATAGAAGTTGCAATTCTTGTGTATATTCTCAGAAATATCTTTGGGTCTATGGAACGCCTGAATGCTCCGACTCCTGAATTAATCGCGAATGCAATTATCCACAATACAAGTGGAAACAATATAGTGTTCTCGGGGTTTTCCTTAATTGATATTTTTAAAGAATCCCATATGTGACTTTGGGTTTCCGGTTCGTTCGCGAGTGAATCAGGAATCAAATCCTCGTCCTGCAGACGCTTGATTTTGTCCTGTTCTGTTACGTTTGGATTGTTAATAATATTGCTTTTTTTCTCAAATACCTGAACATCGATAACAGCATCGATTACTTTACCGAAAATATACGGTTCCACAATCCAGGCAACGTCTTCAATCACTACAAGCATTAACGCAAAGATAATCAGTCTTTTGTAGTGTTTTATAAGCAACATTAAATTCATATATTAGTCCAAAATATTATTGATTTTTATGGAATGTTTTAAGCAAAATAACTATTATATGTTTATAATATAGATAATAATTAGAAATTATTAAGTATATAAATTTTGTTAATAATAACCTAAAACAAATATGACAAAGAAATTTACAAAGGGGTTTAAATACCTGCTGATTGTTGTAGCACTTGGCTTTTCTTTTACGGGTGCAGAATGTGAGAAGTTGCTTACGGCTTCGTCCGGAGATGTTGCAGGAACCTGGAAATTGGTAAAAATGCAGGGAAACCTTCAGGATGTTTGTCTCGGGGAAATAGCAGTATTTAACAGTGGAACAGCCACTTTAACGTGTCCGGGAGCTACTTCGGTCACAAAAAGTTATTCCTACACAAACAGCGTTCTTACTTATACTGCTTCAGGGGTAACATACAACGTTGCCTTTACGGCAATAAATGGTGTTGATAAAATGGTGCTGACGGCGACAGGAATCGAGCGTGTCTTAACTTATGATAAATATTCTAAATAAAAGAAGGGAAAAAACATGAAAAAGTATATATTGAACTTTACGGGTTATGCAATCGTCACTCTTCTTGTTGTCTTTCTATACAACAGCATCGATAGTAAGCAGAATGTCGGAATAACACAGGTAAAAACAAATAAAGAAACTATCGCCCCTGTTCAGAGAATAAGCGATATGATTAATGAGAGCAAAGCAATGAATAAGTTTTCGGAAGTAAACTTATTTGAAATACAGAATGTACCGTTTTCTAAAAGCGATATTTCTGCTAACATAAAGAAAGCAGTTAACATTAAAATTGATAAAGCCAGGTTAGAAAATTTAAATAACTCCAGGAACAAGAACTTATCCTTCAAAATACCTGTCGATTCTAAAAAGAATATGACTATAGACCTTCAGGAAGTTGAGTTGTTACCGAAAGACTTTAAGTCAACATCGGTTTCGGCCAATGGAAAGAGAATGGAATCTTATAAAAAGGGGATTTATTACAGAGGTATCGTAAACGGTGAATCTAATTCTATAGCGGCTATCAGTTTGTTTGATAACCTTGTTATGGGTGTTTTCTCCTGCAGCGAAGGAACATTTAATCTTGGTCCGGTATCTGATAATTCCAACAACACAAATTATATACTGTATAACGAGAAAGACCTGCTGGTAAAGAATAACTTCAATTGTAAGATTGACGGCAAGGATATGCATTATTATAAAACAGGAAAGAATCCTTCTGTCCATAACGGTAACGGAGATGCAGTAACAAGCAGACTGCCGGTTAAAATATACATTGAAGCGGATTATCAGATGTATCAGGATAAAGGTTCGAGTACAGCAAACGTTACTGACTATATTACTGGTTATTTCAACTCAGTAGCAACAATTTATCAGAACGAATATTTACCGGTTCAGATTTCTGAAATTCAGGTTTATACAACCCCTGACCCGTACAGAAATCTAACACAATCAGATGCATACCTTGTTGCATTCGGTGATAACAAACAGGATAATTTTAACGGAGACCTGGCTCAGTTCCTTACAACCAGACCTTTACAGGCAGGCGGTATTGCATGGATTGGTACTCTGTGTTCGAGTTATAATGCAAATGACCATTCTGGAAGGTTCTCATTCTGTAACATAGAAAATACATACTATAACTTTCCTACTTATTCCTGGACAGTTATGGTTTCAACTCACGAACTCGGTCATAACTTCGGTTCTATGCACACACATGCATGCTGGTGGCCTACAAGAAGCAATGCTATCACTTCTATAGATTCCTGTACAACCGCAGAAGGTGGTTGCTTCAGTGGAAGTCAGGCATCAACAGGCACAATCATGAGTTATTGCCACTTCTGGGAAAATAACGGCGGCGGTATAGACCCGAGACTTGGATTTGGTCCTATGCCTGGTGATACAATAAGGTTAAGGTACAATCAGTGCTCAAAGTTTGGATCTGTTATAAATTCTTCTGAAGTGCCGGTTAATTATGCACTGATGCAGAATTTCCCGAATCCGTTTAATCCGAGTACAACAATAAGGATTGCAATTCCGGAAAATTCATCCGTTACACTGAAGGTGTTCGATATTAACGGAAGGGAAGTTGCCACGTTAATGAATAACGAAAACATTTCTATCGGTGTTGTCAATTATCTCTTCAATTCGGGAGTATACAACCTTTCGAGCGGAGTATATTTCTATAAAATGGTTGCTCTTGACCAGGTTTCAAAAGTTAACAAATTCACAGAAGTTAAAAGAATGATTTTAATTAAATAATAATATGAAAAAATACTTAACATTATTTGTTTTAATGATTATTCTCACTGTTACAATCTCAGGTTGTATGAGGTGCCAGAGTAATGTTGTATACACGAGTCCTTTGGTCGAATCTTTCCTGACTAATTATAGCTTTGTTCTGACTGATTCAACAGGTGCAACTGTGCTTGAAGGTACAATGAAACCTAAAATATTCGAAGACCCTGACTTTACAGGCGTTTTTGCAGTTACCAGAGTTATTAACGATAAATATTCATCCATCGTACCTCAGGGCGGTAAATTTTCAGGAGTGCTGGATGAAAAGAAAAAGAAAGCATTTATAAACCTTAACCCGGCTTTAGCGGATAATAATGTTTTCTTAAGGTTCGATATCAAAGATAACGAACTGAGCGGTACCTGGGAAAAATCTACAATGATGGGTATCAAAGACAGAGGCGGATTCACAGCAACAAAAGTAGTTATTAAAAAATAAATATATATCAGTGTTACTGAACAGCAGTAAAGGCATTATGCCTTTACTGCTGTTTCTTTTTAAGGGAGATATTACTGATTCTATAACTCTTACACCCTGTGATGTCTTTTGTGCCTGTGCCCCTTCTTTGATTTCTTTTCCTTGTGCATATTCTTCATTGCCTTCATCTGGTCGTCTGTAAGAATTGTCTTCAGCGAGTCTTTGTATTCGGAGCGCTTCTTCTTCATATCCGAATTTTGCTTTTCTTTGATTTTCCTGAATTCCTTGTTGTCTTTTATCCTCTGAAGGTTTAACGCATATATCTTCGTTGTCTGCTCATCGGTTAAGTTTAACGATGTCTTTAATTTCTCTGATGTTATCCTTGCCTTTTCTTCGGGTGTCTTTTTTGTATCCTTGTCCTGCGCAAAGCTGCTTATCGATAAAGCCAGAAAAGCCAGCAAATAAACTAACACCATGTACAACTTTGTTGTTTTCATATCATTTGTTTTAATTCTGATTGTTTGACAATGCATTCAGTGTATTAGTTTAATCAGAAGTAATTATTTGCAATATCATACTCTGAACTTAAATAATAGTTATACAGTTATATCTATAAATTAACTGTATATACATATAATTAAAACATAAACGATATGGAAAACAACAAATTCAACAGAAGGGACTTCCTTATTAAGGGAGCAAAAACAATCGCCATAGGTGCACTTGCTTTAAGTTCTTTCGATATTCTTAAACTTGTAGCAGCTTCAAAAGACTCAGAATATGAACCCGGTTCTGCCAGTAAGGTTATAAACCTGTCTGAGTATCCGTCACTTTTAAACAACGGAGGTTATGCTATGATTACGAATAATGTGATTGTTATCCGTAAATCATCTTCAAAGTTTATTGCTCTAAAAACTATATGTCCTCATAAAGAATGTGATGTGGATTACAATGGTGATGGTTTTGAATGCCCTTGTCATGGTTCTACTTTTGATAAAAATGGTATAGTTACAGAAGGACCATCTGTCAAAAATCTTAAATCATACAAGGTAACTTATAGTTCAGACGATAATACGTTAATCATAAATATGTAAATCAGTGTTTTATTCCGGCCTTTTCTTTGATGAGATAAGGCCGAATAAACCTTTTAATCCTACTCTGTTTGCTTTTATTAATTTCCTATCTATGAATTTATCAATTTCGTATTTTCACTTAAATTAAAACTGATTCAATGAAAGTTTGTTTCGTTTCAAGCGAATGTGTTCCATACATAAAAACAGGGGGACTTGCCGACGTGAGCGGTTCACTGCCTTTGTCTTTATCAGGACTCAATACTGATGTGAAAATATTTATTCCTCTGTACGATAAAATCGACAGGCAGAAATATAATCTGGTTAAACTCAACGAACTTTCAGGTGATTCCGTATCAATTTTAAACATGAAGCATCAGTACGATGTTTATCATACAAAACATTATGGTAAAATTGATGCTTACTTCATTGATTGCCCATTCTATTTCTCAAGAGGTGTTGTCTATACTTCCGATATTGATGAAAACGAAAGATACATTCTGTTTCAGCATGCAGTTTTGAAGTCGCTTCAGAAACTTGGCTGGAGCCCCGATGTTATTCATTGTAATGACTGGCAGTCATCTCTAATCCCGTCTATGCTGAAGTTACAGTATTCATGGGATAATTTGTTCAGCAACACTAATTCACTGCTCTCGATTCATAATATAGGCTATCAGGGTGTTTTTCCTTCTGACTCTGTTGTTAAAGCGGGGTACGGAGAAAGTCTTTACGTTCTCGGGGGTCCTTTTGAATTTAATGGTTTTGCTAACTTTCTGAAAGCAGGTATTTATTACTCGGATATAGTCTCAACAGTCAGCCCGACGTATGCTGCAGAAATTCAAACTCCAGAGTTTGGTTCAGGGCTTGACGGAGTTCTGCGTGCAAGAGGAGAAAATGTTTTCGGCATACTTAACGGTATCGATACTAATGATTGGTCTCCGGTTTCTGATAACCTTATCGCGAAGAATTATTCGTACAAATCACTGAAAGATAAATATGTAAACAAGAGTGAATTACTTAAACTATCAGGTCTGAAGAATGAAGATAACGTTCCTCTTTTCGGAATAGTATCGCGCCTTGCCTGGCAGAAGGGATTTGAACTGATAGTTGAATTGATGGAAAAGAGAATAGGTGATAACTTTAAACTTGTCGTACTCGGAGCGGGTGAGGAAAAATATGAAGAGTATTTTACAAAACTGATGAATGATTATCCTGATAAGATAAAAGTGTTCCTCGAGTATAACAACAAAATGGCACATCTTATTACTGCAGGCTCTGACTTCTTCTTTATGCCTTCAAGGTATGAGCCGTGCGGATTGAACCAGATGTACAGTCTTAACTATGGCACCTTGCCAATAGTGAGAAATGTTGGAGGACTTGCAGATACTGTAATCGATGTTGATAAGGTAAACGGCAACGGATTTTCCTTCGATGAGTTTACGCTTGAGGGTATTGAATCTGCTTTCGATAAAGCATTAAAACTCTATTCAGATAAACAGAAAATGAAAACTGTTATTGGAAGAGGAATGTCCTCTGATTTCAGCTGGGATAAATCTGCTAAGGAATACCTGAGTTTGTACTCTAAACTATAATGTTTCTTTGTTAAACAGTCTGTTCCTCAGAACGAATATTGCTATAATCGTAATTACTGTCATAAATATTGCTCCCGAGATGAACGGATAATGATAACCAAACCTGTCGTATATAAAGCCGCCCCATAAAGGTCCCAGAAATCTTGCGAGCGAACTTAAAGACTGATTTATGCCAAGTACACCGCCCTGGTCCTGCCTGCTAACATTCTGTGATATTAATCCGAGTGCCATTGCGTTGTTTAATCCGTTACCGAATGCCAATATCGTGAGTACAAGAAGTAATATCCATACAGTAGTTGAGAATGGAATCAGAAACAATCCGATTGCAACCAGTACATTCCCGAACATTACAGATTTTTCTTCTCCTATAAATTTCTTGAATGGTTTAATTAATGTGGATTGAACAATGGCAGCAATGATTCCAAGAAATGAAAGCAGGTATCCTGTCTGCTGCTCATTCATTCCAAGTCCGTCTTTTCTTTCAATAAAGTACTGGAAGTTTCCGAATATGTTTGCAAATGAAAATGTGATGAAGAAGAAAATGATTACGTATATCCCCACATCCTTATGCTTAATTACATCATTAACAGCTTTCAGGTTAATAATCTTTACATCCCTGATGTTGAATTTATTCTTGTTATGCAGTCTTAAATCTTCGGGTAATGTTTCTTTGAATATAGATATGCAGACTATAAGTGCTATAAGTGAAAAAGCCGCTGAAAATATCAGCGGTACTCCGTAACCGAAGTAGTAGGATAAGAATCCGCCTAATGCAGGTCCGAATACAAACCCTAATCCAAACGCCGCTCCTATTATTCCCATTCCTTTTGAACGTTCCTCGGGTACAGTTGTATCTGAAACAACTGCCTGTGCGGCTGATAAGTTCGCAGAGAAGAATCCTGCAAATGCTCTTGCGACAAAAAGTAATGAAACAGAAGGTACAACATTCGTAAATACAAGAGCCATGAGTGTGTATGCAATCACGTTCCCCGTAAGAGACATAGTTAATATCGGTTTTCTTCCGTACACATCCGACAACGAACCCCAGACAGGTGTGAATACGAACTGCATAAGTGAATATATTCCTGTTAATAATCCAATCTCGGTCTTTGACATCATTAACACGTTTTCCGAGAAAAACGGAAGAACAGGTATAATGATACCAAAACCTAACAGGTCAATAAATATCACTAAAAATATTACAAACAGCGCTCTTTTATTTTTCATAAATTATAATCCTTCACTTACAGGTACCGGACAAAATGATATTATAAATATTATGTATGAAAACCACCCGATTATGGTTCTTGTCATACCTAATGGAGTATGCATATCCGTACAAACAGGCGGATGTTTAATTTTTATTATAAAGAAAATTAATACTGCCCAGATTAACCAGTTTATCGAACCTATGTTCAGGTTAATATCTAACAACGGAAATATGCCTAAAATTCCAAAAAACACTAACAAATAAAATACAGTGTACCCTACATACTTTGATTTATCTCCGAACATTGTGTAGGAAATGTGTCCTCCGTCAAGTTGTCCAACGGGCATCATGTTTAAAGAAGTAATCAGTAAACCGAACCACCCTACGCATAAAAACGGATAATGGTATATCTCATTCATCGGAGGTATGAAAACATTACTCTTCAGAGAAAATAATTTCTCAAAAACCCAAAATATCAGATTGTAGCCAAAGGTTAATCCTGTTGTGGGTATTCCTGTGAATGAGTATTCAGGATGTATATTGTATAAATAATCGACCGATGGAAGCGTTGAAAATCCAATCACAATAAATACCATGGAAAGTACCCATCCTGCTATCGGACCCGATACTCCGATGTCAAACAATGACTTTCTCGTCTGTGTCGGAGTCTTCATCTTTATTACTGCACCCATCGTTCCGAATGGATTCAGGAATAAAAACGGAAACGGTATGTAATACGGAAGTGTAACGTTTATCTTATGGTATCTTGCGGCGAAATAATGACCGAATTCGTGAACAGTTATTATTGATAATATCAGTATTGAATAAGTAATACCCGTCATGAAGTTATCAAGCTGATAAGGGTCTTTGTTCAGCCAGCCTACGCCGGCAAGTGTTGTAGTGAAAAAAGTAAGAAGAAATAGTAAAACATTTATAAGAAATGAAAACTTCTTTCTTTCTTTTCCATATACCTTTTCATACTTCGGTTCTTCAGAATGATTTTCTATAGTGTCTTGCATAGACAAAAATAATTTTAATATGTATTAAAAGCAATTTTATAAAGAGTAAATAATTTATTTAAAATGAGTTACAACCTTTTAATTCAGATATATAATTTATAATTTTACAGCAAATTATAATTGAATAACGAAGAACAGAATAATAATGGTTTTGAACGCATAACCGCCCCGCTCGCAAAAATGCACCCTGCTGTGTTTGTTGTGCTGGTATTGTTTATTGTATTCGTTACCTACCAGATTTTCGGAGGTGTCCTTAGTATTTTAGTCCTCGGTACCGACTTTAAGAAAATGGATGGCAATATTACTCTGGCAAGAATTATAATTTCCTTCTCGCAGTTCATGTTTATACTGATTCCCGTTATTATTCTGAGTATGCTTCAGGGTAATAATGCAAAGAAAACTTTCAGGTTTAATCTGCCGAAACAACCTGTCTTATGGCTGAGTATTCTCGGTGTTCTCGTTATTCAGCCCGCAATTCAGGCATATATGTTCCTGCAGAATAAACTGCTTGCTTCTTTGCCGTTCGGCGCACAGTTTATAAACAGTTTGAAAGAACTAATGGATTCTTTTGAGTCTGCAACCTTGAGCCTTGTTACTGCTAATAATGCAGGGGAATTTATTCTGGTTGCATTCGTTATTGCAGTTACTCCGGCAATCTGTGAAGAGTTTTTGTTCAGGGGACTGGTGCTTACTAACTTTGAGAGGGTTATGACTCCTTCTAAAACAATTTTTATGACAGGGTTTATATTCGCAATATTTCATTTTCATCCGTTCAATATAATGCCGTTAATTCTTCTCGGCTTCTTTCTGTCATACGTTGTATACTATTCGAACAGTATATTCACAGGTATAATTGTTCACTTTATTAATAATTTTCTCTCTGCTTATCTTGTCTATCTTTACGGCAAAGAAGGTTTTGAAGATGCTCAGGGTTCGATTGCCGATAACTATGGATTGCTGGTAAGCGGATTAGTATCTTTTGTTGTCTTTCTGTTTATACTGAAAGGAATTAAAAGTGTAACCACTGAAAAGAAAAGTAAAATAATCGTTAATGTCTAACACACTAAAAAGAATATTAATCAGCATTGTCGCTATTCCATTAATGCTTTATGCCGCTTATGCGGGAGGTTATCCGTTCTTTGCCTTTTGCTTACTGGTCCAGACTTTGAGTTTGTATGAATTACTTAAAATGTTCGAAAATAAGGGATTCACTGTTTCAGTATATTATTCGCTTTTTGTTTCTGTCGTTGTATTTGCTGGGTTCGTGTTTTTCAGAGAGTATTTTAATGCAATTCTTGCGTCAGGATTAATTTCTGTTCTGGTGCTTGAACTTCTGAGAAAGAAAGAAAACAAATTACTCAATGCAGGACTGGTATTCTTCGGGCTTATTTATATAACATTTCCATTTGCACTTTTCTTTAAACTTGATAAAAACTACACGTACGTATATCTGCTGTTCCTTCTGATATGGGCTAATGACAGTTTTGCTTTCTTTGGCGGAAAATATTTCGGTAAACATAAGTTCTCAAAAATCAGTCCTAATAAAACAATCGAAGGACTGGTTGTGGGATTTGTGTTTACTATTATTACCTCGGTTATTTTTCACTACCTTGTTTCTGGTATTACAATGACTGACAGCCTCGTTGTTGGTGTGTTTGTAGGGGTATTCGGACCGCTTGGAGATTTATTTGAATCATTCCTTAAGCGCTACACAAACGTAAAGGATTCTTCAAACATTATTCCCGGACACGGAGGTTTACTGGACAGATTTGACAGTCTGATCTTGTGTGCTCCATTTGCATACATATATTTTAATTATATAAAAGACGTAATAAAGTAACTTGAAATGAAACTGTAAATTACTAATTTTGTGTTATAATTCAC
>Ga0194057_10001946_pt1 | contig 10120 bp, 10 predicted proteins | sample SepL4415m_MetaG_FD_155474 | JGI IMG/M metagenome (GOLD analysis project Ga0194057, IMG submission 155474) | Anoxic zone freshwater microbial communities from boreal shield lake in IISD Experimental Lakes Area, Ontario, Canada - Sep2016-L442-15m | ecosystem: Environmental > Aquatic > Freshwater...
GGCCTACTCCGGCCCCCAGCAAAACCCATCAACCCATCGCGAGCCGCACGGCGTTGCACCGTTCCGTCCTACCCGGTCATGTCTGGAATGGACACGCAGGAAACAGGAGGGTATGGCAAAGAAACAGATTCAGGCACGGGCTGCCCATTGGTATAAGCAGGCGTTGCCGGGATTGAGCGGGTTGGTGAAGGAAAAGGTGGAGGTACGTTTGCGGCAGACCGAACCAAACGGAAAGGCGGCCTTCGCACATAAGGGCAACTCCAAGAGCAAACTCATTGACCTTCTGGCTGATGTCGATGTGAAACGAGATAGCTACGGTGGTGAATGGGTGAAAACTGCGCAAGGCATCACGACAAGTACGCCCGACAATCGGTTTATGTTTGCACAGGCTGTTGAGGGTAGCTACGATCTCAAAATCGGTTTCACACCACAGGGACAGGGGAGAAATGAGTTTCATATCGTACTCCCGGTTGGAAGCCATGATATTTGCGTGGTATTTGGAGGCTGGAACGCCCAGGCAAGTGCCCTGGAATATATCGATGGAAAATCAGGAGAACATAATGAAACCAATACGGGTATTCGCCTCGTTTTCGTTCCGCAGCAGCGATATGACATTGGTGTTTCAGTGAGACAAATAAAAGGGAAAGCAGCAATTGTAGTTTCCCTCAACGGAAAGCGTATCATCGCATGGAATGGGAATGAATCATCCCTTACTTGTCCGCATTTTGCTAGGCCGCCTCAATCGCAGCGAATTGGGATTCTCGTTGGACCGGCTGAAGTTAATTCGGCATTGCTGCTTTTTAATCGTCAGCCCACGGGCCAGAAGATACATGGTCGCTGAGTAACATTATCACCAGAATTCTTTGGATAGGCACGATTAAGTCTGATCGAAACGGTGCCAAAGATGTAACCATGTCCGAACAATTCGATCCTTACCATAAATGGCTCGGCATTCGACCCGAGGAACAGCCCGCCAACCATTACCGGCTGCTGGGAATCACGCTCTTCGAAGACGATCTTGACACCATCACCCACGCCGCCGACCAACGAATGGCGCACGTTAAGTCGTTTCAAACGGGCCAACACTCTACCCTCTCGCAGAAACTCCTCAACGAAATTGCCGCCAGCAGGATTTGTCTTCTCAACCCAGAGAAGAAGGCTAATTACGACGAGAGCCTGCGGCAGTTAATCGACTCCCCTGACATTCCGCTCGAAACGACTCCGAGTGTTTCATCTCCCGAAACCGCCTATGTAGACTTTGCTGGCTTCCAGTCCACACATCGGCCCAGTGCCCGTCGCCGCAAACAGCAATCTTGGCAAGTCCCAGCATTAGCCATCTTAGCAGGCATGATCCTGCTTCTTTTGATCGCAGCCGTGGTCGCATTCAGTGGTAAGAAGGAATCCGCTATTTCCAAGGCAGAGGAACAAGTCGCACCATTCTCCAAGCCGGAACAACAACCCATTAGGCCACCCAAGAAGACAGAACCCATCATCCAACCGAAGCCAAAGGAGGCAAGGCCCTCAGCGGAAGGCGAGAACTTAGCTGTTGTGCCTCCTCAGTTGCCAGTGCCTCCACCTGTTGTTAAGGAGGAACCGCCTGCCGAAACGGTGAAAGAAATGCAAAGGCGGTTGACGACTGCTCTTGCCGACGCAAAAGGACCAGCAGAGTTCAAGGCCGTTGCGGAACATGCCCTTGAGTTGGTTGATCGAGCCATCGTGGACTCGAAACAGGATGTTGTGAAGAGCGTTGCCAATCTCGCTCTTTCTGCCGCAAGGAGATCGGATGACACGGCGTTGGCCAAGCAAGCCACTTTGCGAGTTATCGAAGCCGACTCGCCACCCTCTGATGCGATGAAAGAGAAGGCCAGGAATCGGTTGAACGGATTGGTCAAGGATAATGGATTGTACCAAAGTGGCCCAGTCACACAAATGTTGGTGAAGGCTGAAATCGACAACCACAACTGGAAAGTCTTGATTCGTTCATCGAATCCCAAGATTTGGAATACCGATGTTAATGATCCGAAAGGCGGATTCGCCATCTCTATTTCCAAAGTGCCTGACAACATCAAATACCTACGGATACAAACCGACAACAAACCTCCCGTTATTATCCCAATTACTAAGGATAGGCTTCTCATCCAGAGTGCCGATGGCAGATCTGGATGGCAAGGGGCCAACTTCTTTAACTGGCAGGCGAATCATTTGGGGGTGTATGACATGAACATGAATTCAATGCGCCGTGGTGCTATTAGCCTTGTCTGTTTCGGCAATATGGATGATCGCTCGGGATGGGGCTTCGGGCACAGGGCTGGAGTAGACGACCATCAAGCGTATGTATGGGCAGGGGATGAAATACCGGAGACCGTATTCAAGATTTCGGTTACGTCCAGTGACCTTACCAAGGTAGAAGAACAATACTTGCTTAAATGAGCCATTAGACTGGCGGGATAATTCAGGACCACTCTTTGAATAACGAGGTACTCTAAATGTGCATCCCATCCAAGGTCGGTTACGCATTGCTCAGCATTGTGGTCTTTTCGGCCCTGCCTCTTCTAGCCCAGGAACCACCCAAAAAGGACCCCGTTCCCACTGCCGACGCCCAGACTGAAGCAACCAAACTCGTCAAGGAGGTCTATGGTGATGAATGGGCCAAGGCTAGAACGTCCGCCGAAAAGCAAGCCTTAGCCAAGAAGCTGCTCGGCAAGGCGATGGATACCCAGGACGATCCGGCCAGCAAGTACGTTCTATTGAGACTTGCCAAGGACATTGCTACGCAGTCAAGAGATGGGCAGACGGCATTTAAGACAATTGATGCGATGGCCGAATCGTTTCAAGTTGATGCCACCGAAATGAAACTGGCGGTACTGACCAAACTTGTTACAGGAGCCGAGAAGCCTGCACAGCATAAGGCCATCGCAGAGCAGTCGTTGAAGCTGGTCAATGTGGCGATAAGCCAAGACAATTTTAAGGTTGCCGATGAGCTTGGAAAACTGGCTCTTGCAGAAGCTCGGAAAGCCGTTGAAAAGGAACTGATTGCCCATGTCCAAGGCCGGATTGCTGAAATAGCCGAACTGTTCAAGGCGTATGACGATATGAAGGCCGCAAGAGTCACCTTGGAGAAAACGCCGGATAATCCCGAATCCAATATGGTCATGGGCAAATATCTATGCTTCGTGAAAGGCGATTGGGATAAGGGGTTGCTTATGCTGGCTCTAGGGAAGGATGAGACTCTGAAGGCACTGGCGAAACGGGAACTTGCAGGGGCGGCATCATCGGCTGAACAAACGAAACTTGGAAATGATTGGTGGGATTTTGCCGAGAAGCAAGAGGGAATGGCGAAGAAGCAGATTCAGGCACGGGCGGGGCATTGGTATCAGGAGGCGTTGCCTGGGCTTGCGGGACTTACGAAAGACAAGGTGGAGAAGAGGATGACACAAGGAGTGCTGCTTACAGAGGAAGGTCGTTTACCAAGTGGTGTAGTTCTTCTCTTTACCTTCGATAAGGCTACCTTCTATAGGCGGGGTGGCAAGTTGTACGTGAAAGACTTGAGCGGCAAGGGTAACCACGGAATAGTAAACGGCGCAAATCTGGTAGAAGGCCGAGTCGGCTCTGCGTTGTCATTTGGCGGGAAAGACCAATGCGTTGAATGCAAGAATTCAGAAAGTCTGAATCCAACAAAGGCGATTACGATTTGTGCCTGGGTAAAGGCTCATTCGTGGGGAAGTGCAGATATTCACAATCTTGTCACCAAGGAGAGCAACGAGCAGGGAAGTGTCCGGGGATACTATCTAAGACTTTGTGGAGTTACTGTTAGTTTACTAGAGTTGACAATTAGTAACGGAAATTGGCACGGTACAAGGTGCCCCCCATGCCTTGAGTTGGGGCGATGGTATCACCTTGCCGGAACTTATGATGGCGACAAACTCAAAGTGTTTGTGGACGGAAACTTGAGAAGTTCGTCAGAAATGAGTGGAGCAATGCCGCCGTCTTCTAGTAACTTGAAGGTGGGGGCAGGCCCACCAAGCTGGTCATTTGATGGTGTCATGGACGAAGTGGCAGTTTTTGACAGAGCATTGACCGACAAAGAGATTCAATCAGTCTGGCGGCTAGGCTTGCAAGGCAAGAGTCTCGCCAAGTAGTTGAAGGAATTTGCGGCTCGAAAGATAATTCCAATAGGCAATCAGTACGGCGGAGACGGCCACGTGCAAACGGCTCGCGAAATCATTCGAGACGATTTTTCCGCGCCGACGAGCATTGGCGTGATCCGCCTTCGTGAACACCCGCTTTTCCGGCCGGAGTTTCCCGTTCCCGACTTCCTCGCTGTCCTTGGTGAGATTTTCCACGGATAATGCATGAGGCAGTTTCGATGACATTCTCGACGATCTCCTAACCCATGCCTCCGATCCATAACCCCATCTTTCGTGGGGAAAGATTTGTGGACGCCTGTTCTATCGTAGATATTCTTGTTGCAACCAAAATATCTTGTTTCCACCAAGAATTCTTGTTGCAACCTACAATTCATCGGTTATACTTTAACAGATGGGCGAATCGATGAATCATCTCTGGTGGCGAGAGGAATTCACCCCCCTTAACGGCGGTGATGAGTTTGGGTACGTCAGCAAAGATGGTCGCACTGTTGTTGGAGTCAAAAACGCCACGGGAATTAGAGGGCTGTACAGCGTGGCAATGCAACTCGCTCTGGCCCTCTCCGATAAGCCCGAGATCAAGCGGGCGTGTCTGGTATTGCGGCTCTCCCGTCTCTCCCTGGGTCGTGTGCGGCGGGAGTGGATGAAGATCAAGGCGGTGCTTCATCCCGAAGCGGCCCAGGGATTGTCGCTGGTTGCTATCGGCCAAGGCGATGCGTGGGTCGAGCCTGACGAGGAGTTCCTTCATCGGATCGCCAACGTATTCCAGGTGACGAGTGGTGAGACCCCCGATACGACACCGGTCCTCATCAAATCTCACCCCAAGCAGAAGCACCTGGAGGTGCTGAAGGTGCTGCTTCACCGCTGGTTGCTGCGAGAAGGAGCTATTCCCATCGGCAAGTTGGCGGAACAGGTTGGCTGTGCTTACTCCACGGTCAAAGAAGCTTTAGAAAAACTCCAGCAACGGAGAAGCATCACTAGGCAAGTGAATCGATCCGTCGAACTTGCCAAGTTCCCGATCAGTTCGTGGAACGAACTGCTGGCTCTTTCCGGGAGCATGAGGCGATCCTTCCGCTACCGGGATGTTTCCGGGGAGAAGAGCGACCCGGAGCAACTCCTGAAACGATTGGAACGAATGAAGCCATCATCGGTCGCCCTGGGCGGTGTGGTAGCCGCACGTCACTGGCATTCGGAATTTGACCTGCATGGGATACCTCGACTCGATCTGCTGCTCCATGCACCAGAGAACACCGCAGATCTGAGCTTTGTCAGGAAGCTTGATCCTGCGTTGAAGCTTACGGAAGACTACGACGCACCGGCAACACTCGTTGTTCGGCCATTGCAGCGGTCTGCCCCGCTCTTTGACGTTGTATCGGGCAAGAGCCTGCCCTTTGCTGATCCGGTGGAGACAACCCTTGACCTGTACGACCTCGGATTGACCGCACAGGCTGGACAACTCCTCGCTTATTTCAGACCCGAGATCCGGTTGCCATGAAGCTTGATCCAGTAGCCTTGTTCCAGCGACTCGCCAACGATATTTCCGACGAACTGCATAAGAATCTGTTCGTTACGGGGAGCCTCGCCGCCGCCTACCACTTCCGGGCTCAGTTGGAAGAAAGGGCTATCAACACCAAGGATGCCGATGTGGTCGTTCATCCAGCGGGTAATATAGCCTCATGCCAGCAGATGGCGGCGAGGCTGATTGAGCTAGGATGGACGAGAACCGAGGAGTGTTACCCAAGACCAATTCCTGAGCCCAAGGAAAACCTTCGTGCCATCCGCCTGTATCCACCCGGCCCGCATGACTATTTCATTGAGTTTCTCAATTTGCCTTCGGAAAACCAGGAGGAACTCAAAGAGTGGATTCCAGTAGAGTTGGACGATGGTTGGTATGGCCTTCCGAGTTTTCGTTTTCTCAGCGTGACATCCTTGCACAGACTCAAATCGGGTGTCGGTCTTGAATATGCATCTCCCTCCATGATGGCTTTGGCAAACTTGCTCGCTCATCGCCAGATCGGCACAGCCCGGATCGAATCCGGCCCTATGGTGGGCCTCTTACGTGCTGCGAAGGATTTGGGGCGAGTGATCGCTCTGGCGAGGCTGGCAGGGCGTAACGAAACGGAGCGATGGCTCCCTGAGTGGCTTGAGGCATTGCAGTTGTGCTTTCCAGGCAACTGGGGGGAGCCAGCCTTTTGTCTTGGGGACGGTTTGAAGGAATTGCTCGGTGACGATAACGCCCTGGACGACGCACAAAAAACGACCGATGTCGGGCTATTGAATGGGCAAGGCGTTACGTCGATGATGTTGCGGGCTACCGCTGAACGACTCCTACTGGATGTCATCGATCCACTTGCCCAACGGCGTTCCTGGCCTTAATCCTGACCGCCAGCCCCCGGCCCCTATGCCCAAGGTCACGTCCAGCCCGCACAGCAAGCTGATCTATGGCGGCAGCAGCCCCAATGCCGCCCCCCTGGCCTGGTGGCCCTCGTCCCCGCAATCACGTCCTCGCAGCACGGCGATCTGATTTATATGACGAGGGTGGCCTTGATGCTGCTCGACCGGGATTTTCCTGCGCTCGGACTCCCTGGAGTCTGGGGTGAATCGGAATTTGTGCCCGTCGATTTTGTTCGACTTAGTTTTCTTTCGTCCGAGTTTTGCACAATACCGACCGGTGACTCGGTCGAAGCTCATCTCGGTACGGCGACTTCTCGACTTGTCAACACGCTCGTCCGAATCGGGCTCAAAATCGTCTTCCATGTCAATGTCTTCGCTCATAACTTCACACCACCCATAATGATGGATTTCCTGCGGGGTTGATGGTCAGTGGGACGTTACTAAGGGACAGCCGCACCACGTTTCTGCCTGCTAAAGGGACAAAAACACGATGTCTATGGGACTTTTACAAAAAACCGGGGGGTAATGATCGTTTTTACGCTACAGAGCAACGATGCAAAACACCAATAGAATAAGCCACTTACATCAAAAATGCAAGTGGCTTATTATGTGGAGGCGGCGGGGACGAAGCATGACACGAACTGACTTGCTCCAAACACTTATTACATAAGCATTTACAGAGAATGCGGATTTTGGCAAAAACATCAAAAAATGGCCAAAATCAGACACGGAATCAGACACATCAGACACGAGACAGTTGCAGTGAACGCGGCAAGGCGTTTTGGTGGAGATCAAAGGCATCGAACCCGTGTCCTGCGACACTCCATGACACGTCGTGTGGGAAGGCCCGAACGGCTCAGATAAGTTCAGCGAAAGGTCGCAGACCCGCAACCGTCTGTGCGAGTCCCTGGCGTTCCAACGCTGCGAGGTATTCCTCAACCGTCTTGGGTGGATTTTTGAGGTTCTGTCGTTGACGCTTGGCCGCCGCACATACGACAGGGGCGGCGAGGTTCAGCAGGTGCGTGATGAACTCGTCGGGGTGCTGGGCGTCGATCCCATATGTAGTCAAGACGTTGTCAGGAAAGTGCTTCAGATTGAAAGTGACGATCACGTCGGTTCGTGATCTTATCGCCGCCGCGAGAACATGTCGGTCTTTCGTGTCGGGCAGGGTCAGTGCTGGGATCAACTCCCCATAGCCGGTCACGAGGCAATCCCGGACATTGTCGTTCATCAGGCAGCGGGTTCGTTCCAACTGCTCGGGTCGAAGATCCGGCCGGTTCTCCAAGAGGTTCCGAATCCACTCTTCGTGGATCTCGTCGGTCCACTTGGCACAGAACAGGTCCGTCACGGCGAGTTGCATCAGCAGGTCGCGGAGCGGTGCCGGATAGAGAACGCAGGCGTCGTAGAGGGCAGTGAAACTACTCACGATCAGTAACCCATCCCGAGTTCCTGGGCCTGAGCCGCCAGTTCTTCAAGCGTCTTCAGCCGATCCTGGTCCATGCGACGTTTATACTGAAGGAGATCGTCAAACCGAATCCGGCGATGGGTGCCGACCTTGCGGCAGGGAATCTTGCCTTCCTCGACGAGACGAACTAGGAACGGGCGGGATACGTTCAGGATGTCCGCTGCCTGCTGAGTCGTAAGTTCCGCATGCACCGGAATCAGGGTGACCGCGTTTCCCTTGGCCATTTCGGTCAGAATGTCGTTGAGAAGGCGGAAGGCCGACGTCGGGATAGCGACGGTTTCCTCCGGCTCGTCGTCCGCTTGGACTCGCAACCGAAAGCCCTTACGCTGCTTCCCAAGGAATCTTGTCAGGCGACGGCTCGACTCCTCGGCAAGTCGGGTGTCGTCCTCGCTCGGTGCAACCGTTTCAGAAAAATCTAGTAGTTCGCTCGACATGTTTTGTCCTCCACACCAGCCACCAATGGTCTTTGCATCGGCTCCTTACCATTCTAGGCTGCAATCGAAACAAATGCAATATCCAAAATATACGAATACAATCAATCCAAAGGTGGCATATTTGTAACAAGCTGTGCCAAATCGGCATCAGGATGCAGCAAGCCCGCCTACCCTCGGACTTGTCACCTCGTTGCCGTGAGCCAACTCCCTAGTCGGTCGGCAGCTTGAAGGCCCCTCGCACCACAACGACCGGACAGCTCACCCCTGTCTTCTCCAGTAGTTGGCAAATGCCAGTCCGCAGTTCTTCAGGCTCGTAACGGCGAGAGATATGGAACAGGATTAGATTACGAACGCCGGATTCCCCCGCGCAACGAAGTGCATCCTCGACGGTTGAATGGTGCCCCTCCTTGTCTACCTTCGCGTCCTCTGGGTTCAAGAACGTCGCCTCGTGGATCAGTACCCTCGCGTTGCGGCAGAACTCTCGGTCAAGGTGCTCCGTGTCGCCGCTGTAGACCACATCGCAGTCGAAGAACGGTTCCTCAATCTGAGCACGCCCGCCCTGCTGTGCGATCGCAGTGATCTCATGCTGGGAAAGGTTCCGGTACTCGTGGCGCAATCGACGTCGCATTTCTCCTGAGCGGTACGCGAAGCAGGTCTGGTCAAGCGTATGCGGGACAGTTCGTGCTTCCAGGAGACGGCCTCTCTTTTGTGTTACGGCAAGTCCCTCCGCACATGGCTCGAAGCGGATGTTATCCAAACTCCGCTGCTCCACAAACGCCCTGGCGGGAGCCAACCAAGTCTCCATCGTGCCCGATCCCTCTGGGAAGGCAATCGTCAGGGGCTTGTCCGTTGCTCCCTTGATGCCTGTGCGGACCTGCAAGAATCCAACGAGTCCTTGACAATGGTCGGAATGGGCGTGGGACAGCGCAACCACGTCGGCTTGAAAAACATGCTCGTCGAGCCGAATACCGGCCGATTCTCCGCAGTCAAACAGAACGCCGCCCCCTTTCCAAAGGAAGAAGTGGCTGAACGACCAGCTCAAACCCTGAAGATTCGATGCAACGATCTCGGGGAGGGTCTGGCAGTTGAATGTCATGTACATGGTGGTATTCGCTTCAGGTTGCCGATACCCGTACCAGTTGCTTGCCCAGGTTCTCCCCGTGGAACAGACCGATGAACGCCGCCGGCGCGTAGGCAAGGCCGTCCACGATCGTCTCCTGGTACTTCACCCGGCCTTCCTTGATCCATTCAGCCATCTGCTGCTGGCCTTCGCGGTATCGGCTGGCGAAGTCGAACACCAGGAACCCCTCGGCCCTGGCTCGCTTGACGATCAAGTGCCAGAACAGTCGCGGGCCACGCGGCGGCCGGGTGGCGTTGTACTGGTCGATCTGGCCGCAGACGACGACCCGTGCCCCGACGTTGATCTGGGTGAACACGGCGTCGGTCAGCGGCCCGCCCACGTTGTCGAAGTAAACGTCGATCCCGCCAGGGCAGACCTCTTGGAGCTTGGTGTCGTAGTCCTTCACCTCCCTGTAGTTGAAGGCCGCGTTGAAGCCCAGTTCGCCGGTGAGGTAGTCCACCTTCAGCTGCGAGCCGGCGGAGCCAACCACACGGCAGCCCTTGATCTTCGCGATCTGGCCGACGAGCGAACCCACGGCCCCGGCAGCACCGGAGACGAACAC
>Ga0194057_10001947_pt1 | contig 10120 bp, 7 predicted proteins | sample SepL4415m_MetaG_FD_155474 | JGI IMG/M metagenome (GOLD analysis project Ga0194057, IMG submission 155474) | Anoxic zone freshwater microbial communities from boreal shield lake in IISD Experimental Lakes Area, Ontario, Canada - Sep2016-L442-15m | ecosystem: Environmental > Aquatic > Freshwater >...
GGGTAGGCCGGATTGATGGCCAGATTGTTCCACGTCAAATCCGCCCCGCTGGTCCATAACAGCACCTTGCCTCGCCCCACCGGCCGCTCCAGAAGGATCGGCTCTCCGCTGGTCAACTGCAGGAGTGTTCTTCCCTCGGGCATCAGGCGGACGCGCAGGTGGCGGTAGCAGCGGGCTTCGCCCAACAGCTCTTTGGGCAGCGATCGCAGGGGACGCACCAGAGGATGATCCGGCAGGTCCAAATCGAGCGTGGCACCCGAGACCTCGGACCCCGACTGGCGAACCAACGAGACGAGTTCCGCCGGTAAGAGCGACGAGCCGGAGGCCGTCAGCCTCCGCCCAAGACCTTCCGGCTTGACATTGTTGCCCGCCATCACGATTAGTCCGCCGCCCTGCTCGACAAATTTTCGCAACGCCACGGCCCTGTCCTCCGGCATATCGGCCACATTGACCAGAACCACGACATCGTAGTCGGTAAGCCGGGCCGCAGGCAGCGCGGTCCAGGGAATGCGTTCCACATCAGGCAGGGCCTCGGAGCGATCGATTGTTTTCGGTGCCAGTGCCGTCATGACCAGCGAGGTTGCGCTCGTATCGGAGCGGTCCATCGGCTCGCCGTCCACGCACAGTACGCGCAACATGTTTCGCACGTTGAGTACGGCATAGCGGCTGTTGTCGGCGGTCAAGGCGTCGTCGCCGAGTCGAGCCGTCATGCGGAGCACGCCTGCCCGGCTGAGTGGGGCATACAGCCGCACGGGCATCGCCTGCCCCGGTGCCAATAGGCCGACGAACCGCTTATCGACCACCTGGTCGCCCAATAGCAGCGACAGCTCGCCGGCGTCTTGTGCGGTGCGGCCGAAGTTCTGCACCACGGCCTGAAAGCGAGCGATCGCACCCACGCGCAGCACGCCCGAGGCCAATTCCAGCCGTGTCACCGCCAGATTCTCTTCGCTGGCAGACAACACGGGCAGCACCAGCAGTTGCGCCGACTCGGCCAACCGCTGCGTCGCCAGCCGGGCCTTTTCCGAAAGGTTCCGGAAGGTTGCCGTCTGGGCGTCGGTGACGAGGTACAACTCGCGCCGCGGGGCCTTGATCTCCGCCACGAGCGGCTCCAACTCCGAGAGACATCCCTCCAGGTTCAGCGGCTCGTTCAACGGCTTGAGTTCCTGGAGCACCTGCTCGAAGCGCGTTGGGTCGTAGCCCGCGTTGCGTAACAGAACTCGTGGCCGGCTGCCCATTTCCACGAGCGTCACCGGCCGATTAGGCTCGACGGTCTTCAGAATCTCGCGTACGCGGAGCACCGCCTCGTCCAGTCGCGAGGTCAGCCCGGGGCGGTGCGACATGCTCAGCGAGCCGTCGATAGCGATGACGACGCCCGTATCGGGTTGGGTCATCGGCAGCCACTTCGTGGTGGGCCGCGCAACGGCGAGTACGACCAACAAGACCACGGCGCACCGCACCAGCATCAGCAGCAAGTCCTCTAGCCGAATCTGTCGGGAGCGGAATACCATGACACGCCGCAGTAATTCCATCGCACCCCACTCAACCGTCTCCGTGCGGTGGCGGTTGAGCAAGTGAATGAGGACCGGAATGCCGACGGCCGGCAAAGCGGCCAGCATCCAGGGATTCAACAGCGGCAATTCCATGATTCGGTCCTCCTTATCGTTCTAGCCGCGTTCCGCCGGCCGTGAGCCGGTTGCGGCGGAGCAGGTACTCGCTCAGGACGACTTCCAGGGGATGCGAGGTGTTTACTAGGACGTAGTCGGCATGGTTCCGCTCACAGGCGCGACGCACTTGTGCGGTGAAGTCGGAGACTTCCTTCATGTAGGCCGCACGGATCCGCTTCGGCTGCGTGGTGATCTCCGCTTCGCCCTCCAGCCCAACGAAGCGGCAGGTGCCGTTGAAGGGCAACTCCAGTTCGTGCGGGTCGAGCGTGTGGAAGACGGTGATGTTGTGCCCGCCAAAGGCCAGATGATCCAAGCCCTTGATAAGCTCGTCAACGCTTCCGAACAGGTCGGAAAAGAGCATCACGAGACTTCGGCGTTTGATCCGCTGCGCGATCTCGTGGAGCAGGGCGGCCACGTCGGTCCGCGGCTCAGGCACGGTCTCTAGCAGCTTGCGCTCGATGGTGGCGATCATTCCCTGGGTGCCGCCGGGCGGCACGAAGCTCCGCAGTCGAGAATCGAACACTGCCAATCCCACGGAGTCGCGCTGAGCGAGGATCAGATAAGCCAGACTGGCGGCCATGAACTTGGCGTACTCCAGCTTGCTATGCTTTGTCGAGCCGTAGCGCATGGAAGAACTGGCGTCCAGGAGCAGATAGGCATCAAAGTTCGTCTCGGCGTCGTAGAGCTTGACGTAGTAGCGCTCGGTTCGGCCATAGACTCGCCAGTCCACATGCCGCACCGCATCGCCTGCGACATAGGGCCGGTGATGGGCGAACTCGGTGGAAAACCCCCGCCGCGGACTCTTGTGCATACCTACCCGCAGACCTTCCACGACTTGCCGCGCAGCCAACGGCAGCGAGCCGATCCGCTCGAGCACCTGGGGGTCAAGATACCGCAATTTTGGACCGCGAATGGGCATGGTTATAACGCTAGTTCGCAGGAATGGTGGCCATCAGCTTCTCGACGATGTCGTCGGGCGACATGCCCTCCGACTGTGCGGCAAAATTCGGAATAATGCGGTGCCGCAGCACGGGCTTGGCCACCGCCTGGATGTCCTCGATGGCGACGTGGAACCGGCCGCGCAGGGCCGCGCGAGCCTTGGCCGCCACCACCATATACAAACTGGCACGCGGACCTGCTCCCCACGCCAGCCACTGCTTGATGAACTCCGGGGCATTGGCGTCGGCCGGCCGCGTGGCTCGCGCCAGCCGCGTGGCGTACTCCACCATGTGCCGCGCAACTGGAATCCGCCGCACCAAGGCCTGGAGGTGAAGAATCTCGTCACGGGCCAGTACCTGGGTAAGCTGCGCCTCCGTCGCCGCGCTCACGCGCTCGACAATTTCCAGCTCCTCTTCCCAACTGGGATAGTCAACCAAGATGTTGAATAGGAAGCGGTCGAGCTGCGCCTCGGGCAGCGGGTAGGTGCCCTCTTGCTCGATCGGGTTCTGGGTGGCCAGAACAAAGAACGGCTCGTCCAGCGGATAGTCCACTCCGCCGACTGAAATCTTCTTCTCCTGCATGGCCTCCAACAGCGCGGCCTGCGTCTTCGGTGGCGTGCGGTTGATTTCGTCGGCCAGGAGGAGGTTGGCGAAGACCGGTCCCTTGGAGAACTTGAACTGCCGCTGATGCGTGACTGGGTCGTCCTGGAGCAATTCGGTGCCCGTGATGTCCGAGGGCATCAGGTCGGGCGTGAACTGGATCCGCTTGAACACCAGCGACATGGTCTGTGCCAGCGAGCTGACCAGGAGCGTTTTTGCCAGCCCGGGCACGCCCACAAGCAGGCAGTGCCCGCGGGCAAAGACGGCGATCATCATTTCATCGATCACCTGATCCATGCCGACGATGATTTTGCGGACCTCGGCGACGATGCGATCGCGCGCGGCACCGAGCCGCTCGACCGCCTTTTCGTCCGGGGCCCCGGAGAGCGAGGATTTTTCTTCAGACACGTTAGGCTCCTTTGCTTCGTACGGTCAACGATGGCGCATGGCCAAAGGCCGCAGGGTAGGTCGTTCGTAGTTTGGACAGTCGGTAGGCTCGGCCGCAGCCAATTCGGGGGGCCCGTACAATTGCCGTGGCCTGATGGGGTGGGGTGGGGTTTGGTAGGCCGATATCTTAAGACTCGTAAATGCCATTGTAATACACGCGGAACCAAAGTGCAACAGGATAAACTTTTCAGGATAAATTATTCAATGTATAAATTATTCATGCCCGCCGACACGCTAAATACGGGGGTTGACGGATATTTTGACCTCCGCTAAACTAAGGACTTGATTGCTCTGTCTGCACCGGGATTCGACCTCGTGGCGTGGCGATTCACCAGACTAGTGTGGACTGGTTTCAGATTCATCGTTCGTGGGTGTTTCAATAGAATTGAGCCGGAGGAACTGCTATGGCCTCGAAGGTAATCAGTCACGTGCGGTTATGTGTATTGTTGTTGTCATGCCTGTCACTTACCTCGTGTGTGGAGTCAACCAAGCCTCTTTCCAATCCTGACACTTGCCAGGGAGATGATAGGCTTGATGGAGTATGGACACGAACAGATGACCTCGGCGAGACCCTGGTCGTAGTTGATGCCGTTACTGCCCACGAGAAAGTTGACTTGGGCTTTCCGGCAGGAATGAGGAGGGCGGTTCTTATCACACGTGGTAAGAACGGCATGGGCGCCCCAAGTGTATACCTGTTCTTCCCGACCAAGATTGGAGACGACAGTTACCTCAATTTTTTGCACTTGGCTGGCGACAACGATACGGCTTTGAGGACCGGCACACTCAAATGGACCGCGGAGATTAGGAATTCGCACTACGCCTTTTACAAGTACGAGGTGAAGGCTGGGAATCTTGTTTTATATAAGGGCGACCAAGCTGCGGTTCGGCAGGCGATACAGGCAGGTAAAATTGGCGGTACCGTAGGGGAGGGCCTCGTCGTTGACTCGTTGACCGACAGCACGGAGAATCTTGTGAAGTTCCTCGCGTCGGGAGGAGGCAGCATCTTCGTCAGACAAGGCGACGAATTTAAGAAGCTTGAAGACTGAAAGGAGATTTGAGAGCCACCAAGCTGGAAGGGCCCGAAACGCCATCAGGTTCTTGCGCTCCGCACGAACCACGCCTCAGCCGAACAGCATCAAGCCGTCAGGGGCTCGCCACGCTGCTCGTGAAATGCATGCCTCCTTCCCAACTTGCTCAATCTTTTTCAAGGTTAGAGGCGGCAATTTTTTCGATCTCCGAAAGAATCGAGCTAGGGCACAGGTGTAGTGCTTGATTAGGCCGAACCACCATTGTCGTCGTCTTCGGGAAGGATCGGGAATACCTTGAGACGGTCCACTTCGACCATCAGAATCTCCCGAAACGCTCCCTGACTCGTGCGACTTCTGCTGCCCAATCCAGCGCGCGATCATAGCGTCATCTTCGGAGGTGTAGTCGCCACTGACCACGACGACAAGGGAACGGCTGTCGGTGTAGTTCACCCGATGCTTCGATTCGATCGCCTCGACGATCACGTCCGGGAACTGGAGATGATCGGAAGCATGCTCATGATAAACGAACGTGGATGCACCGCCGGACGCGATCCCGCGGAATTTGATTTTGACCCGATCTCCTTCCACTTCCACGGTTCTCTGTCCGCCCTTCCGGATCTCGTATTCGTTTTTCGGCAACGCCTGGACTACTTCGTACAGAACCTTGCCTCCAACCCGAGCGTCCCAAGCTTCCCTTTCGTTACCCAGCTCGATCAGTTCGGTGCCTGGGATCGCCTTGTGGTTAACCACTGCGAGGATAGCAAGGTGCTCCTCTCGAAGATACTTCTTTTGCTGCAAGTAGTCGCAATAGGCTTCGAGGCTCACCCGCGCCTGAGCCATATCGGCGATCAATTGCTTGAACTCAGCTACCGTCATTTGTTTTGCCAATCCATGCCCTCCCTCAAAATAGGCACTTCACATCGACTAGCGGTTCGCATTTAAATCAGAGTAGCGGAGACAGACGTGCTTTTCAAGAAGCTTGCACTGTCGTTCCCGCTAGAAGGATACGACTTGCCCCATCTTGTCAAGTCAGGTGGGCGACCTTCCCTCCGTCAGCCACCCGGCCTTTTAAGATATTCACTGATCGTGAGCGTCTGCTGATCGAGATACATGGGCGATCCAAGTATAGGGTCGGTCACGACATGGGTGAACCCTCGCTCCGATTGTTCAGTCAGTACCCGAGTGATGTCTGAAGCCGCGACAGTAGCCAGGACAGCACCGGCCGGCATATCGGGGCACGTGCGCGTAAACTCTTCAGCATTCTCACGCTGCGTGAACAAGAATACGGCCATCTGACGCTCATCGACCGGAATTGCAAAGAGGCTTGCCTCGTCCTGCGGATTCTGCCGAATCACCCAAACGAAAGCCGCTGGCTCACCGGTCGTATTCATTTTCCGTCGTTTGAAAGCACCGGCCGCTGGACTAGTCCAAAGCGGGATCGCTTCGCAAACGCACTCATCCAGGACGTGGATACCCTCATTTTGCCCTTGATTCGCCATAGTTCACCTCATCCTCAACGGGCGTTCCTCGACCAGTTCTCCGTCGTACCAGAACTGAACGGAGTACAGGCCCGCTTCGGGGAAGAAGCAGTCCCGAATCCGGAATGGAACGCCAACAATATTCAGTGGGTCCAAGCCAAACGCAATCGGCCACACCCGTGTTTCAAAAACCCTCTGTCCGCTCTCGTCAAAGACGCAGACAATTTTTCCCTGCCCTTGTCCGCGACCTTCGGTAAGAACAAGAAAAACGCACATCTCCCGGTAGAGCAGCGGATAGGGAGGATCCTCTATCGCGTCGATGTTGCTAAGCAAACCGATGATCGTAACTCGCAAATTGTTTTCGGGGTCCGACCGCCAGTCATCGCAGAGCAGCATATACCGGACGACTGGCTTTATGGCCATGCTCGTGCCCGCCAAAACCTGAATCTAATGTCCATTGTACCACGCTTTGTTGGGGAAAGCTAACTCGCTAAAGCGGTGTTCGACCGCCGAAATGCGGTGAAACTTTACCGCATTTTCGCCGCTGAGCATGGAATTGTCAACCGTCAATCCGGATGTCAATCCGGATGTATTAACTTTTCAAGTTTTCCAGCGTGTTTTGACATGGCATCTGGCGTCGCTACAATGGTGGGTTGTAATACAATCTCTGTGCGAAGGAGAATCAACGTCAATGCAAGGCATTACTCCGTTTGTGTCGTTTGCTCTACTTTCCGCTCTTCCCGCCCAGGCATTCCAGAGTCTTGCCCAGGTGCAGGCCGACAAGGCGGGCAATGCCGTAACTGTCCGCTACACCTCGCCGGGGCCGGGGCGAGTCAGCTTGTACAAAAATGGTCAACTCGTTCAGGGCATGGCTGTGGTCGAGACCGGTGCCAAACCCTGCGCGGCAGGTGCCGGGCTTGCGGTGGCCGCGGGAGACCTCGTGCAAGTGCGGCGGGATCGCGGCGATGCGGCGATTGCCGTTAAAGCCATCGAGATCACGGATCGGAGCGACAAGTATGAGGCCGAATCGGCCGTTATGCTTGGCGGTGCCCATGCGTATGCGGCACCGGATGCCTCCGGCGGCAAAGCCGTCCGCTATATCGAGAAGGCGGGGGAAGGGGTGAGATTTAGCCGCGCTTCCGGCGGATCGGTGCTGCGAGTTCGTTACGCCGCGCCGGAAGCCTATTGCAACATGAGCCTGTACGTGAACGGGCGATTTGCCAAAACGCTTCCCTTTCGCATTACCGATGGGTGGGACCATTTCCGCGTCCTGGACTTGCCGGTCAGCGTGCCCGAGGGGGCGGTCATCACGATCGTCCGCAATCCGGACGATGGGGAGGCGGCCATCGACAAGATTGAACTCCTGGGTGCGCCGGCGATCCCCGCGCCGGAACTTGCCTCGGCGACGCCTTCCCCACCTGTCGAAATGACGGCTGCAACCGGAACCCGCACGACGGTTTCTCTCGACGGCATCTGGTTATGTCAGGAATCGACCGCGGCGGACAAGGAGACTATTCCCGCCTCTTGGAAACATTCGATCCCCGTTCCAGGACTTTCCGAAATGGCGCGGCCTGTCCTTTACGGCAACGATGGCAGCTACGATTACCTTTTCATGAAACGGGAATTCATCCTCAAGGGCAAAGTACCCGAAACCGTGCGGCTGAAGATCAACAAGGGCTGGTATGGTAAGAAGGTCTGGGTGAATGGAGTCGCGGTTGGCGAGCATCGGCCCAACTTCACTCCCGCCTACTTCGACATCGCCGCGGAGGTGAAGGGCAACGGGGCCGTGAACACCGTTATTGTGCGCTGCGGCAAGCGATACACGCTTCCGCCTGGGTCTTCCCCGGGAGATGATCTTGGCGTCCGCTATGACTACCAGCCGGGGCTCTACGACGACGTGAGCCTGATTCTGGCGGGAGACGCCACGGTGGAAAACATCCGTTCCGCGCCAAACCTTGAAAACAGCACGCTCCGCGTAATTGCCGCGATCAGGAATCGCGGTCCGGCCAGAAACATTCCCGTCACGATCGAGATACGCGAAGCCAAGACCGGCAAACTAGCGGGAACAGCACGAACCGCGATTGAGCTTGGCAGGGGGACAACGGGCAATGCGGAAATCTCGGTCAAGGTGGCCGATTGCATGCCATGGACGCCCGAGACGCCGTTTCTCTATGAACTTGCGGTGAAAACGCCGGAGGATGTATTGTCGACAAAAATCGGGATGCGTACCTTTGCCTTTGACCCGGTGACGAAGAAGCCGATGTTGAATGGAAGAATCTACATGCTGCGAGGCACCAGTATTCCCATGTATCGCTTCTTTGAGGATCCCGAGTGTGCCGCCAATGGCCTGGCATGGAACAAGGAGTGGGCGCGGAAGATCATTCGACTCTTCAAGGGGCTGAACCTGAATACGCTACGTTTTCACGTCGGCTTTGCGCCGGAAATCTGGTACGAGGTATGCGACGAGGAGGGCTATCTGGTCCAGGACGAGTACCCTATCTGGGGTCTGAGCGGGCGGATGGCGGAGCGTCTTACCGCCGATATTCTCCAGCCCGAATTCAGCGACTGGATGTTGGAGCGGAACAACCACCCCTGCCTCGCGATCTGGGATGCGCAGAATGAAACGGCCAAGGCACGCGAGACGGAGAAGCTGATCCGGCGAATGCGTAGCTTTGACCTGCAAAACCGGCCCTGGGATGGCGGCAGCGGCAAGCCTCAGTCACCGACGGACACTCTCGAACAACATCCCTACTACCAACTCGGAAAACCGCTCTGGACAACCGAGGCGTTCAACGGGCAGGTATTGGCCGATCAGGACAAGCCGCCGCCGAACCCTGTGGATTTGAACGAGTATTCCTGGACCTGGCTCAACCGTGACGGCTCCGTGCAGACGGGGCCGGCTGCGTGCGACGACGAGTTCTACGCCAAACAAGATCCGCGGGGCACGGTGGATAGTCGCCGCAGGCTTCGCGCCGAGGTACTGTCGCAGGAAACCGAGTGGCATCGAACCAATCGCCATGCGATGGTCATGTATTTTGTCGGTCTCAACTTTAGCCGCAGTCTGCCGGAAAACGAAAGCCGCAGCGACACCAGCGACGATCTCCTGCCTGGGATTTACCCCGAGCCGGAGTTCAATCGCGAATTCCAGCAGCGGATGCAAGATGCCTTTGCGCCGGTGGGGCTGATGATCCATTACTTCAACAAGCAGGAGACGGCGGGAGCGAAAAAGTCGCTATCGGTCTATGTGATGAACGACAAGCCGATGCCGTGGAGCGGCGAAGTCGTCCTGCGCGTCGAGCAAGATGGTAAGCTGATCGTGGATGTCTCCAAGACATTCCTGGCAGTCGCGACCGGCTACCGCGCTCGGCAGGATTACGTCCTACAGTTTCCGGCAATGCCTGGGCACTACCAGCTTGTGGCGCAGTATGTCGAGAACGGAAAAACCGTGAAGAGCATTCGTGAAGTCGTGTTGGTCGCGAAGCACCCCTGCGATTGACGCCCCCTGGCCGCGGTGCCATAATCTGCCTAGAATCGGCGAATCAATTACAGTCGCCTTTCGCGGAGCGAAAGCAGCGGAAGTTCAAAGACGGAATTTTATCTGCTGTAAGTATAAGAGGAGAAAAGGCGGCATCGACCAAAATTGGTGCGGATGCACAATATGGGAAGCTTATCGTGCCGGATGAAATGCCAAAACATGCCTGTTTTCTCTGTTTTCTCTGTTTTCTCCGTGACCTCTGTGGCTAAATATGAAATAAGGGCGTATGAAATAAGGGCGAGTTGACAGCCAGCCGATTGGGGCAAGGAACAGGAGCCTGACGAGTACCGTATTGATTTTCCGGACTTGGCCGTGTTGTCGTTTCGGTATCGGGTGGTGCAACTGAACCAACTGGCGTGGCAGGACTTTGAGCAACGGACCAGCCCGATCCTTGCGGCGTTGATGGCAAATATGCAAAGGGGACCGAAAG
>Ga0194057_10001950_pt1 | contig 10114 bp, 5 predicted proteins | sample SepL4415m_MetaG_FD_155474 | JGI IMG/M metagenome (GOLD analysis project Ga0194057, IMG submission 155474) | Anoxic zone freshwater microbial communities from boreal shield lake in IISD Experimental Lakes Area, Ontario, Canada - Sep2016-L442-15m | ecosystem: Environmental > Aquatic > Freshwater >...
CTTGTAGAGGACGTCATCCATGCCTGCCTTAAGGCATCGCTCGCGGTCGCTGGAAAACACGTTGCCGGTGAGCGCGATTATCGGCACGCGGCCTGTCGCCGCCGCTTCGATCTCGCGGATTTTTCTTGTGGTCTCAAGGCCGTCCATCTCAGGCATTGTCATGTCCATGAGGATGGCGAAGAATTTTCCAGGCGCAAATGCCTTGAGTGCCTCGCCCCCACTGGCGGCTGATGCGACCTGGTAACCGAGTTTCTCGAGCATTTTGCCTGCGACCATTCTGCTGGTCTGGTCGTCATCCACGACGAGCACGAGGCCGCCGCCAGAGGGTGTGGGCGACTTGGCCGTTTGGACTTGCGGGCGAAGCTCGGTAGGCGCCGAGTTGGGTTGTTCTCGCATCGCAATATTGGACGGCACGGGGGATATTCCGCCAGCAGGAGAAGGTGCTGATTCCAGGGGTAAGCGGAAGGTGAACGTGCTGCCTTTGCCAGGAGTTGAGGTGACGGTGATTGCTCCGCCCATGGCTTCGGCGATACGTTTGCTGATCGCGAGCCCGAGACCAGTGCCGCCAAATTTCCGGGTTGTCGTGGTGTCGGCCTGCGTGAAGGGCATGAACAGACAGCCAAGCGTTTCGGAAGGAATTCCGAGGCCGGTGTCTTCGACGCAGAAATCCAGGAACCTTCGTCCTCCGTCGGAGGCGGTCGCCACACGGAGGACGACTGATCCGCGGTCCGTGAATTTAACGGCGTTGCCGAGCAGGTTGATGAGAATCTGGCGGATTCTCCGCTCGTCGCCGGGGATCTGGTGCGGGACACCTATTGCCAATTCGCAGCGGAGTTCGAGGCCTTTGTCGGCGGCGGTTTTGCGGACGGGGTCCTCTGCCGTTTTCACGAGGTCGGCCACGGCCAGCGGCGCAACATGGACCGCCAGGGTGCCTGCATCAATGCTGGTGAAATCGAGGATATCGCTGATGATGGCCAAAAGGTGCTCGCCACTATTGCTGATCGTCTCCACATAGTCCTTTTGCTCGCTGTTGAGCGGGGTGTATGCGAGCAGTTGCGCGAAGCCGAGCACGCCGTTGAGCGGGGTGCGCAGTTCGTGGCTCATGACCCCGAGGAACTCGCTCTTGGCGCGGTTGGCGGCCTCGGCGCGATCTAGAACCACAAGCATTTTTGCGGCCGTTTCTCGGCGCTCGGTGATGTCCGTATCGCTGCCACGATAGCCGCACAGGTTTCCTTCTGCGTCCAAAATGGGAGAACCGTTGGTGGACAACCACAGTTGCTGGCCATCTTTGGTCTGGATGGCGTTGACTAAATTCACAAACGGTTGCTTCTGCGCGAAGACCGTGAAGGCGGATTCTTTGAACGCCTCGCGCCCGGATTCTGGATGTAGGTCATAGAAGTGCTGCCGTCCCATCAGTTCATCAGGGCGGTAGCCCCAAACCGCCTCTGATACTTTGCTCACATAGGTGTAAAGACCTTGAACGTCCACCTCCCAAGCTATAGTTAAACTTTGTTCGGCAAGTTGAGCATAGCGAGCCTCGCTCTCGCTCACCAAAGCGGCCTGTTTGAGCATCTCCGCCTCCATCCGTTTGCGCTCAGTGATGTCTTTGATCGCGCCGATCATTTTTATGAGGCGATTGGAATCATCGTGTTCCAGCATACCCATCCCATGCATCCATCGCACCGCCTGATCGTCAGGGCGGATGATGCGGTATTCCTTGTCGAACGACTTCCTCAGCCCGAGCACGTCGTTTTCCAAGTAGTCCACCATCATCGCGCGATCATCGGGATGGATCAAGTTTAACCATCCCTCCACCGAGCGTTCATAAGATTCCTCAATTCCAAACAACCGGTCCATAACGGCCGAACTGGTCCAGAAACCGGTTGTTAAATCCAAGGAGTAAACACCCAATCCCGCAACGATTTGTGCTTGTGTTAGCAAATTCTCATTATCCCTCAGTTCCCGCTCCGCCTGTTTGGCTTCGGTGATGTCATGGAACACCACGATGCCTGCGGTGACCCGACCCGCGTCGTCCAGGATCGGGGCCGCATTGGCCTGCACGATGCGGTCCTCGTTTGCGGTGCGGCGAATGATGAATTCCTTGCTGCAAGTTTCCCCGAACCGAACCGCCCGCGCCAGTGGCACCTCATCCGTCTCCATCGGCGTTCCATCGAGATGCAGCAACGTCCAACTGGCGACGTAGTGCTCCGCATCCACACCGGTCAACGCCTCCGCCTCCGAAGCACCTCGAATCAACAGGCCCGCCCGGTTGACGTAGCGGAGTTGGCCACCGGGCGCTTCTGCGATGGCGATGCCCGCCGAACTCTGGTCCATGGCCGTTTGCAGAAGCGTCTTGGTTTCGACCAAGGCCGCCTCGGCCATCTTGATCTCATCGATATCGGTACAAGTGCCGAACCATTTGATAATCTCCCCCTTCGCATTGCGGTGCGGCGTGCCGCGAATCAACCACCAGCGATAGACCCCATCGGCGCGCCGCAAGCGGCACTCAAGCGCGTAGGGAGCGTCCTTTTGCGTCGCCTCTTGCCAGGCATCCGACGCTCGCTGGCGGTCGTCCGGGTGGAAGGGTGCGTTCCAGCCATGACCGTAACTTTCCTCCAGCGTCAGCCCGGTGTAATCCACCCATTGCTGATTGAAATAGATGTTCCAACCATCGGGCCGGGTCATCCAGACCATCTGCGGCACGGATTCGACGAGCATGCTGAATTTCTGTTCACTTGTCTGCAGTCTGTGGTTCAGGCCAATGATGCGGACAAACGCCTCGACCCGGGCGAGCAATTCACGGTTGGCGATGGGGCGCGGTATGTAGCCGTCGGCACCTGCATCCAGCCCTTCCGCTTGCTCGTCGCTTTGTGTATACATGCCGGAGATGAGGACGACAAACACGTCCGCCCGCGCCGGGTCGGATTTTATGCGTCGGCAAAGTTCCACGCCGTCCATCGCCGGCATGTCCCGGTCCGATAACACCAATTGTGGCTGAAACGTCGCCAGCATGGCGAGCGCCTCCACGCCATCCGCCGCCATGGCAATAACGTAACCTGCTTTTTCCAACAGACGCGCCGTGCCGTGTGCGATGTCGGCATCGTCATCCACCACGAGGATTCGGATTTGATCAGCGTTCATGATTACTTCTCCGGGTCGTTAGAGCGGGCATGACGGGGAAGTTCTTCGGACGCAACACTCATTTGTCCGTCGCTGATGGTTACGAAGATCGGAATGTTGACGATCAACCATTGGAAGAACGGATACAAGGCTTCGAAAGTGTCCGGAGTGGTTCGCTCGCGGAGGATTTCCACGAAGGTGTCGAGGTTGGCCGGCCAATAGGTAGTGCGAAAACCATGCGCGCGGTAGGCGCGAAAGACCCATAACGCAGTTTGCACCAGCACATCCGGTTCGTAACCATGAAACATCGTGCTCATGAAGCGGCAAAAATTGCGGCTGTTATCCTGCATCATCGGCAGGTTGCCCTGACCGATGAGTTTCTCGATGTCCGGACGGGCCATCATGCGGCGGCTTAATTCTTGCGCCAGGCTTTCCCGGCAGGCTTCGAATTCGGCGGCTGCCGTGGCATCGGGTTGGTGGAGTTGGCGGGCAGTGTGTTGCAGTTGTTCTGTTTTCATACGTGTTCTAGTTTCTCCTCTGGGTGCGGTGGCTGGACCGGCACGGAAAAAATGAAAGTCGCGCCCTGGCCCGGGACGCTTTCCACCCAAATCCGTCCGCCATGGGCCTCGACGATCTTGCGCGTGATAAGCAGGCCCAACCCTACGCTACGCTCGCCGGAAGTCTTGTGGGTACTCGCTTGTCCGAACGGCTTAAACAACCGCGCCTGATCTTCCGACGTGAGCCCCGGCCCTTCATCGCGAACGGCAAACACGAGCTGCCGATCATCCCATCGCGCGGACACCCACACCCGCTGCCCGGCCACGGAGTGCTCGACAGCGTTACCTACGAGGTTCACCAAGACTTGCCGGAGTTTGGCCACGTCCACCGGCAGCCGCCGCCCGTTGTCCACCGCTTCCACAAGCAGCATGATCTGTTTCTTCGCCGCCGCCAGCCGGATTATCGGTCCAGCCCCGGCCAGGATTTCCGCCACACCCGCTGCCGTCAGCTCTAGCCGCAGTTTCCCCGCCTCGACGATCGAAAAGTCCAGAAAATCACTGACCATCCGCTTCATGTCCGTTGCTGTCGCCACGCAAATTTGCAGGAACTCCCGGTGCTCGGCGGAAAGCGCGGCGCCGGCCTCGTCGATGACGAATTCGCAAAAGTTCATGATCACGCCGATGGGGCCGCGCAAATCGTGCGCGGCCATGCCGAGAAACTGGTTCTTGAGTTGGTTTAAGTCGCGCAATTCCGCGTTTGCCAGGTGCAACTGCCGGGTCAGGTCGTTCAACTCGCGGTTCAACCCGAGCACCTCGGTGCACAGGTGCGCCTCCTCCGGGAAATCCAGGCTGCCCAGCGCCAGCGTGCCACCCGGCAGCGCGAAGTAGCGAAACTGAAAACTCTCCGGCACGCCGCCGGCGGTTTTCAGCGCGAGCAACTGCACGCCGACACCGGCCGGCGGCGGCGTGAAGTCCACCACAAGTTCCGCCAGCGTCCGCCCCACCAACGCCGGGCCAAGAACGCGCAACGCCTGAGCGTTGGCCGACACCACGCGCCCGTCCCCGTCTAGTTGGAGCGCGAGCACCGGGGCCGTTTCCATGACGTAGGTGAGGGCGGCGGCGGCGATGACGGGGTCAGTTGCCATGAGTTTTGATCCCCGCTTCCAATTCGGCCAGCGACGGCAGGTACTGCACGCCGGTGATCTGCTCAACGCGTTCCCGGCCGCCCCACCGGAACGCCTGGCCGCCGACGAGGATGGGCAGCGCTGGGAACTTGGCACGGATTTCCGTGGCGGTGTTGAGCAGCGCGTCCATGCCGAAATAGATCGTGACCGAGAGCACCGCCACATCCGGCTTTTTATCCGCGAGTAGATCGGTCAAGTCGTGGACCGGCGTATTCGCGCCGAGAAAATAACCGCGCCAGCCGTTCAACTCGAAGATGTCGGCGACCATCTTGCCACCGAGTTGGTGAAATTCGTTGGCCGCGCAACAAACCACCGCCGACTGGTTGCATCGGGGTTGAGTGAAGAGTCGGGGATACACAAGATTGAGCAAGCTCTCCGTTATCGCCGTGGCTAGGTGTTCTGTGGCTACCGACACACAACCCGACTCCCACAACGCGCCCACTTCGTAGAGCGAGCGTTGAATCAGGTCCGCGTAGAGCGTCCGCAACTCCATCCCGCTCCCCAGCCATGCCTCGAACTCCGCCCGACACCGGTGGCGGTCACCGGCCACCAAGGCGTCCAAGTAATGGCGATATGCCTGGTCCGCAGGATCGTTGGTGGTCGGATTATTCTCCATAGGACACTTTACGGCATGTTGAGCTTGTTGCGATCGTTTGGGATTTCCAATTTGGATTAATCTTGTGACCGCCGTTCACTTTTTGGTCCAGACGAAGTGAAATAAATGCGATGTGAGTAGGACTTGAAGACAGGCACTGGCAAGCATATTTTACAGCTCGCCGACAACTCTCTGGAACCGGCGGGTGTCAGCACAACTGGCGTTACATATTGCTATGAAATTGCTTGTGAGGTGAAGGCCGTTGGAAGAGTCGGTGCCCGGACCGGAGAGTTGGGAAATGGGGGGGGCAAGCTTCGAAGCGTGAATGGTTATTCACCGCGCAGAGATCGGAGAATGAAATCTAAAATCGTCGACTTCCTCTAGGCTATACCAGCTAACATTAGGCTACTGCCGCTCCCGCCGTATAACCCGGAACTCAACCCGGTTGCTTTAAGCCGCTTGTATGGCACACTTCCCCAGCCAGCCAATCGCATTGTGATTTCCGGCGGAACGGTGAAAAAAACGGTGAAAAAAACTTGAACAGCAATGCGAGTCGATAGAGTCACTAGGAATCGCCCGCGCAAGCCGCTGGCACCCATCCAAATGGCAAATCCCAGTCGCAATCCTCCCCACCCCGTAACGCCAGCGACACTGGCCAATCTCGCCGCATTTTTGGGACTGTTCCTAGCCGCCCCGACGGCATTCTCGGACACCCTCACGAGCGCATGGATCGGAACCACGGCGAATTGGAACTTGAATGCCAACTGGGCTACAAGCCAGTTGCCGGATTCCACCCACAGCGCCTCGTTCAACTCGACCTTCAGCAACCAGCCGCAAACGACCGGCGCGACGACGCAGGGGATTTATCTCACCAGCGGAGCAGGCCAGGATGTGAGCATCACCAGCGACGCCACTCAGAGAACCCTGACCATCACTGGTAACGCCACGCTCGGCGGTCAGACCAACGCGGCGATCATTCTGGATGACCCTGCGAACCACAGCCTAACTCTCGGCAGCACAACGGATTTCCTGATCGTTAGTCTATCGAGCGACACCGGGTTTTACGTCAACAATGCCGGCACTCTAACAGTGCAGGGCGCGAAAACCTTGAGTCTCAATAACCATGTCTTAACTCTTGGCGGGACGAATGCAGTGGGCAGGATCGTCATCGCCAAAAGCACGGGCGCCGGTTCGTTAGTGATCAATACCGCGGGCACCGTGACCCTTAGTGGCGCAAATGCCCACACCGGGGGCACCACCCTCAGCGCTGGCACGCTCAATATAAACAGTAGCAAGGCCGTCGGCTTGGTTGCCAGCACTTTCACCATCAATGGCGGCACGCTCGACAACACCGGCGGGGCTGCCGCCTCGTTGATGTATAACAACCCAATCGTCATTGGCGGCGATTTCACGTTTAATGGCGGAACTGGCACGACGCACGACCTCAACTTGGGCACTGGCACAGTTGCCCTCGGCGCTGCGCCGCGCACCATTACGGTCAACGCTGGCACTTTAACCCTGGGCGGAAGCGTGACCGGCAACGGTCTAGTCAAGAACGGCGCAGGCACCCTTGCTTTGGGCGGAAGCAATGTGATTAGCGGCGTCATTGTTTCCAGTGGCACATTGGCCGTTAAGGGTTCGCTCACGGCAGGCAACATCCAGGTGAACGGGGGCACGCTGAGCTGTTCCGGCAGCATGAGCGGATCTGTGACCGTGGGCCCGGGGGGCTCGCTGGTCGTGGATGGATCGTTCACGTCGGGAACGATCCAAATGAACGGGGGCGTGGTCTCTGGTTCTGGCAAAATTAGCGGATCGTTGATTTTTGGCCCGGCTTCCACCACCACCATGCAGTTGGGCACCGGCGCTACAACCATTCGCGGCGATAGCACGCTCATTTATGGAGGAACGCTGGTGGTTAACAACAACGGCGCAGCCCTCACCTCCGGCAGTTCGTTCAAGCTTTTTGAAGCCACTGCCTACGCGGGCACCTTCACCTCGACCAGTCTCCCGGCCTTGGCCCCGGGGCTGACCTGGTATCTGTCGGATTTGACCACATGCGGCACCATCCGGGTGATCCCGGCCTGGTCGGTGGCGGCGGTCTTTGCGGACAATATGGTGTTGCAACGCGGCCTGCCGGTTCCGGTGTGGGGTTCGGCGGAACCCGGTAAAACAGTGACGGTCACTTTTGGCGGCCAGACCAAGACGGCCACGGCCGGGCCGGATCGGAAATGGATGGTCCGGCTGGATGCGATGGCGGCAAACGCCAATGCGCAGCAGCTCACCATCACCATTCCGGGAGTCACCACCGTGGTGTATTCCAATATCCTGGTCGGTGACGTCTGGCTGGCTACCGGGCAATCCAACATGGACGCGGGGGTGACGAGTGTCGTCGGCTCGGTTAATTCTTCTGCGGAAATTACGGCGGCGAATTACCCGTTGATTCGCCACATGAAAGTAAAAAAACAAGGAGCCATCGCACCCGCATGGGATACTGAATTTGACCGGGTATGGGAGGCCTGTTCCCCTTCCACCGTCTCCGGTTGGGGTGCCACCGCCTATTTCTTCGCGCGCGGAGTGTTCCAGAACGCCAATGTTCCCATTGGCATAATCGAAAGCGCCTACAGTGGAACCCAGGCTGAGTGGTGGACCAGCCTCGATGCGCAGGAGGCAATTCCCGAGTTGAAGACGTATGCCGATTCACAGATCGACCAGCATTACAAGGGGAAGGCGGCGCTCTACAGTACCCCCGGTGGGTTGTTTAATAGTATGATCTCGCCCCTGATACCGTTCGCGATCCGCGGCGCAATTTGGTATCAGGGCGAGTCAAATTCCGCTGATGCGGTGAAATACCGCGTGTTGCTTCCCACGCTGATTCAGGACTGGCGCAGCCGCTGGCAACTGGCCGACTTTCCCTTCTACATCGTGCAGTTGCCAAATTATAGTGACAATAACTGGCCCGCTTTGCGGGAAGCGCAGATACTCACCTTGCAGGCGGCAACCAACACCGGCCTGGCCGTGACCATCGATGTTGGTAATCCCACCAATGTCCATCCCGCCTATAAACAAGAGGTCGGACAGCGCCTGGCCTATCTGGCACTTAACCGGAACTATGGCTTTGCCAACGTGGTGCCAAGCGGCCCGATTTATCGGAGCTATGCGATCGAAGGAAACCAGATCCGCATCTTCTTCGACTATGCTGAAGGCGGGTTGATGACTGCCAACAAAAACATAACTGTCCCGTTGTCCCCCGTTCAGGAGCAGGTCGGTGTCGGTCCCAATTGGTTTGAGATCGCCGGGGCCGACGGAGTCTATTACACGGCTACCGCCACCATTGACGGCACCACCGTGTTGGTCTCGTCACCTTCGGTTCCCAATCCCACGCTGACGCGCTATGCGTGGTCGGCCAATCCGTTAGGCAACAACCTATACAACCGTGCCGGACTTCCCGCGTCGCCGTTCCGGATTCCCGCGCAGTCATACACCATCCCGGCGATCTCCATCCAACTAAACGCCGGCATGATTCAACTGGGCTGCGCCGTTCCTAACAATGTGACCGGATGGGTCGAGTTCACCGACGACCTCACCAGTCAACCATGGACTCCTCTGAATGTCCCACAAACCGGCACCGGTGCCATCCAATCCATGACCGCGCCGACCGTCGGCACCACCAAGAGATTCTATCGCTGGCATTTCGCACCATGACACGTCTGGGAAGCGATCACACTTTCCCGGGATCGTGCCGCGTTATTCCGGACGGATGTGAATCGCAAGCAGCCACTTCAATGGTCCAAGCTGAGCCACCGGCAACCGGTGTTTACAGTCTTCTTGCTAGAAATTAAATCCGGCACACTGCGTTATCAGAGTTTGTTTACCTGGATGTCTTTGAAGCGGATCCGTAGCTCGTCACCGCTGTGGAGTTGTAGCGCAAAGTGGCCGGTCTGGCCGACGTTATGTTTGATGTGAGTTGTATTGTTCAACACGCCGGTGCCATCCCAATCAGTCCGCACCACGCCGTTTAGCATGGTCTTCACATGGTTCCCGCGGCAAATGAGAACAAGATCGTTCCAGCCATCACCGTCGCCGGCATATTTGAAGATATGGTTTGCAGGCTTGAACTTGGGATCCATGGCGGCGTTTTTCAGGCTGGGAGAAATCCAGCGCTGTTCACCCCGGGTCTCGTCGTAGATGAGGCCGGTGCGCCAGGACATGGCAGCGGGCGGATGAATATCCACCTGCGGGCCATTGAGCCAGCCGCCACGTATGGTGTCGTCGAAGCGACTGCGGAACTGCAGGCCGCTGTTGCCGGGCGAATCTTTCTCCGCTTGAAATTTCAATTTGATTTCGAAGTCAGTGAATTCCGTATCGGTCATCAGCCAGACGTAGTTGTGATCTTTGCGGCCGATGGAGTCGCACTGAATCGCGCCGTCGGTGACGGTCCAAAAAACTTTGTTTTTGTCCTGCGGTTGGCATCTGACGGTCCAGCCACATAAATCCTTGCCGTTGAAAAGAGATATCCACTTGGCTTGCTGGCCGGTCCGACAACCGGTGCCGACAAGGAGTAACAGGAGCAGCAGGAATTGTCGCATGTGCAGGTTTTAACCGCTGACCGAAGCCAGACAATGCATTTGTTCCGGGCGGGCAAAGACCTGCCTGCGGATCACGCGTCAATCTGAGGCGACAAAAATACCCCGGCGAAAATGCTTGCCAGGGCGTTAAAA
>Ga0194057_10001952_pt1 | contig 10103 bp, 8 predicted proteins | sample SepL4415m_MetaG_FD_155474 | JGI IMG/M metagenome (GOLD analysis project Ga0194057, IMG submission 155474) | Anoxic zone freshwater microbial communities from boreal shield lake in IISD Experimental Lakes Area, Ontario, Canada - Sep2016-L442-15m | ecosystem: Environmental > Aquatic > Freshwater >...
TACCCATATTATTCATGATCAGCACATGCGCCGGTATTACCGGGTTGCCCGATGTGGCAGCCAGTTCTGAATAAAAAATTGAATGGGGGAATATTTTTTTAATCTCCTCCAGGTGCAGATCGTTGATCTCGTGAGGCGCAATGATAAATTTTATTTCGGGATGCACTTTCACAAAATGAGAAAGTTCGATCTCATCCTCTCTCCAGGTACTACCCGCCACGATCACGGATTGTTGACCACAAAATTGAGCGATAAACGGAACCGGTTCAGCATGTTCGGCAATGGCGATCACCCGGTCGAAACGAGTGTCACCGGTAACGGATACACGCTGTTTAACGGAAAGGGATTCGAGCAATTGCTTAGACGACTCGTTCTGTACAAAAAAGCAAGTGAACGCCTCCAGCATCTTTCTCCAGATCGATCCGTACCAGGCAAAAAATGGCTGGTTAGCGCGGAAGATGCCGGATACCAACACGAGGGGAATTTTCCTTTTTCTCAATTCATCCAGATAATAAAACCAGAATTCGTATTTCACCCATAGCACCAGGGTTGGCTGAATGGCATCGATGAATGCGCGGGCATGAATGGGTGAATCCATTGGAAGATAAACGATGCGGTTGGCCAAAGGATCGCCTTTTACTACTTCATATCCCGATGGAGAAAAAAAGCTGAGTACAATTTGCATCTCAGGGTAACGCTGTTTTAAGGCTTCCAACAAGGGGCGCCCTTGTTCAAATTCGCCCAGACTGGCACAATGCATCCAAACGGTGTTGGCGCCTTGGTTGGAAGATTTTGGAATCTCCTGTTCCCTTCGCCCCTGCACCCATCGCTTTGCCTTCGGATTCCATAAAGCCGCAACCCGTATCCCCAGGGCATACAGGTAAATGAATATGGTATAGAAGATTTGTCCCACAACAGAATTTCCAGCAAATCTAATCCCAAATCCTTAATAATAAATTGCTATTTGAATCGTTATCTTTGCGCCGCATAAATAACCTATTATGAGACCCTTACAAATGGTGGATACCCGTACCCAGTATCAGCATATCAAACCCGAAGTAGATGCGGCTGTTTTGGCGGTGATGGAGAGTGCTATGTTCATTGGCGGAAAAGTAGTCAATGATTTCACCGAACACCTGGGACAATACCACGGATCAAAGCATTGTATCCCCTGTGCCAATGGCACGGATGCCTTGCAGATCGCGATGATGGCACTCGGACTGGAACCCGGAGATGAAGTGATCACCCCTTCCTTTACCTATATCGCCACGGTAGAAGTGGCCGCATTGCTGCGCATCAAACCCATATTTGTAGAAGTGGATCCTAAAACTTTTTGCATTGATCCAGATGCCATAGAAAAAGCCATCACACCACGAACCAAGGCCATTATTCCTGTTCACCTATACGGACAGGCAGCCAATATGGAACGCATCATGGAGATCGCTGCAACACACAAACTTTTCGTGATTGAAGATAATGCACAGGCCATCGGTTGCGATTACACTTTCGGCAACGGCACCACGAAGAAGACGGGCAGCATCGGACATATCGGATGTACCTCCTTCTACCCTTCCAAGAACCTGGGTGCCTTTGGTGATGGTGGTGCCATCTTTACCGACGATGATCAGTTGGCCGCTTCCATTAAGATGATCGCATCGCACGGACAAAGCAAACGCTATTACCATGATGTGGTGGGTTGCAACTCCAGATTGGATGCCATGCAAGCCGCCATCCTGGATATTAAATTGAAACATCTCGACAACTATATTGTGGCGCGCAGAAAAGCAGCCGATTTCTATGACGCAGCCTTTGCAGGTAACGCGGTCATTCGCACACCGTATCGTGCCGCCAATAACAAACATGTTTTTCATCAATACACCCTGATCCTGGATGCCAAAGAAAACCCAGCCGCTTACCGCGATGGGATGAATGCTTACCTGGCCGAAAAAGGCGTGCCCTCCATGATCTATTATCCGGTGCCGGCCCACCGCCAAAAGATGTTTGATTCCTTCGGCGGAAGCAGTTACCAATTGCCGATCACCGACTGGCTCACCGAAAGGGTGATCTCCCTCCCCATCCACACAGAACTGGATGAGGAACAACTTAATCTCATTGTTTCACATGTATTAGACTACACAAATAAATAGACCATGAAAATAGCGGTTATAGGTACGGGTTATGTTGGACTGGTTACAGGCACATGCTTTGCAGAGACCGGAAATGATGTTATATGTGTTGACATCAACACGACCATCGTAGAAAAATTGAATGCCGGACAGATCACCATTTATGAACCCGGACTGGAAAAGCTTTTCCTGCGCAACCAGAAAGAAGGCAGATTGCATTTTACAACTTCCCTGAAAGCTGGTATTGAGGGAGCACAGATCATCTTCCTGGCCCTGCCTACTCCTCCGGGAGAAGATGGTAGTGCTGACCTGAAATATATCCTGGGCGTAGCCCATGACCTGGGTGGAATGATCGATCCCAAGGGTTATGTAGTGATCGTAGACAAGAGTACCGTTCCGGTAGGCACTGCCGATAAGGTGAAAGCCGCCATTCTGAAAACAGACGCTAATTTGTCTGAGGCTTTTGATGTGGTGTCTAATCCCGAGTTTTTACGCGAAGGCGTAGCCGTAGATGATTTTATGAAACCCGACCGGGTGGTGATCGGCACAGGATCTGAAAAAGCAAAAAAGATGATGAACGAACTATTCATCCCCTTTGTACGACAAGGCAACCCCATCATCTTCATGGACGAAAAATCTGCCGAACTTACCAAGTATGCCGCCAATGCATTTCTGGCCACCAAGATCAGCTTCATGAATGAGATCGCCCAGCTCTGCGAGCGTTTAGGCGCCGACGTTGATATGGTGCGTAAAGGCATGGGCAGCGATGAAAGGATCGGCCGACGCTTCCTGTTTCCCGGCATTGGGTATGGCGGAAGCTGCTTCCCCAAAGACGTTCAGGCCCTGGCAAAATCGGCCGGTGAAGCCGGTTATGATTTCAAATTACTGGAAGCCGTGATGCTGGTCAACAAAAAACAAAAACAACATTTACTGCCTAAAATAAAGAGCTGGTTCCAAAACGATCTGAAAGGAAAAAAGATCGCTCTTTGGGGACTTGCATTCAAACCCAATACCGATGATATTCGGGAAGCGCCTGCCTTAGACATTATTGAAGCCTTGCTGGAAGCAGGTGCACATATCACTGCCTACGATCCGGAAGCCATGAAGAATGTGAAACAATTGCTGGGCGATCGCATCCAATTTTCCGACAGGCAATATGATGCCCTTATCGACGCAGATGCACTGGTGATCGCCACGGAATGGAGCGAATTCAGAACACCTGATTTCTCGAAAATAAGCAGCTTATTGAAAAATAAAGTAATTTTCGATGGAAGGAATCTGTTCGACCTGCACAAAATGGAAGAATTGGGTTTCCATTATGAAAGTGTTGGAAGAAAAACAGTGAATCCATAGTTTCAACAGACGATCAACACCAGGCCAATTTTTTTCTGAAGCATAAAAACAAAGCCGACTTGTCAACACCAAAAACAACCCATACCGAGCCCATCCATTCACCTGCATCAAGCAAGGGAAAAGTACTGATCACCGGAGCAGCAGGATTCTTAGGCTCGCATCTTTGCGATCGTTTTATCCGCGAAGGTTTTCAGGTGATCGGCATGGATAACCTCATCACCGGCGACCTGAAAAATATTGAACACCTGTTCAAACTGAAAGCCTTTGAATTCTATCATCACGATGTTTCCAAATTCATTCATGTAACCGGCGACCTGGATTATATCCTACACTTTGCTTCGCCTGCCAGTCCGATCGATTATTTAAAAATACCCATCCAAACCCTGAAAGTAAGTTCACTGGGCACACATAATTGTTTGGGTTTAGCAAAAGCAAAAAATGCAACCATCCTGGTGGCCTCTACCAGTGAAGTATATGGCGACCCCTTGGTTCATCCGCAAAACGAAGATTACTGGGGCAATGTGAATCCGGTAGGACCCCGAGGTGTATACGATGAAGCCAAAAGATTTCAGGAAGCCATCACGATGGCCTACCATACCTTCCATCAGGTAAGTACCCGGATCGTAAGGATATTCAATACTTATGGCCCAAGGATGCGACTCAATGACGGAAGGGCGCTGCCTGCATTCATCGGACAAGCATTGCGGGGTGAAGACCTCACTGTTTTTGGAGATGGATCACAGACCCGCAGTTTCTGTTATGTAGACGACCTGGTTGAAGGCATTTACCGTTTGCTGATGAGCGACTATAAACAACCGGTAAATATTGGCAACCCCGATGAGATCACGCTTAAAGAATTTGCAGAAGAGATCATCAAATTAACCGGCACTACTCAACAGATCGTGTATAAAGAGTTGCCCACAGATGATCCCAAACAAAGACAGCCCGATATCAGTTTGGCAAAAAAATTATTGAACTGGCAACCTACTGTCAGTCGCGCAGAAGGACTGAAGATCACCTACGAATATTTTAAAGGATTGCCGGCTGAAGAATTGTATAAATTACCAAAGGAATTCAAATAATATTTTCCCGACCAGTGCTTTGTATTTTCGGGATTGAAATTACTTAACCCCTATTTCAAAAAAGATGTATCAAGACCTTTTAGATAAGAAAAAGAAATTAGCGGTGATCGGACTGGGCTATGTAGGACTGCCGATCGCGCTGGAATTTGCGAAAAAAATTAAAGTGATCGGTTTCGACATCAACAGCAAGCGTGTAGAGATGATGCGCAACCATATTGACCCCAGTCAGGAATTAGAGGCCGCTGCTTTTGAAGGTTGCGATATTGAATTTACCAATGACCTGGATATTTTGCGCCAAGCCAATTTCTTTATCGTGGCTGTACCTACTCCGGTTGACGAACACAATGTACCCGATCTGGTACCGGTGATCCGCGCCAGTGAAACCATCGGAAAAGTGATCAAGAAAGGCGATTATGTAGTGTATGAAAGTACCGTTTATCCTGGTTGTACCGAAGAAGATTGTTTGCCCATCATTGAAAAAATATCGGGACTTAAATTTTGTACTGATTTCAAAATGGGATATTCGCCCGAAAGGATTAATCCGGGCGATAAACTGCATACCCTGTCGAGCATCGTTAAAGTAGTGAGCGGTTGCGATGCCGAAAGTTTAGACCTGATCGCCAAAGTATATGAACTGGTGGTTACCGCAGGCGTACACAAAGCCTCTTCTATAAAAGTAGCAGAAGCCGCTAAGATCATTGAAAATACACAGCGTGACCTGAATATCGCGTTAATGAATGAACTGAGTATCATCTTCGATAAGATGGGCATCAATACCTATGAAGTACTGGAAGCCGCCGGAACAAAATGGAATTTTCTGCGCTTTCAACCCGGGTTGGTAGGCGGCCATTGCATTGGCGTTGACCCTTATTATTTAACACATAAATCTAAAGAACTGGGTTATGATAGTCAGGTGATACTGGCAGGCCGCGTGATCAATGATGGCATGGCCGGTTATGTGGCCAAGAAAGTTTTGCAATACATTATCCAGCATAATGGCAATGTAAAGAATGCTCAAGTGCTGATCATGGGTGCTACTTTCAAAGAGAATGTAAGCGATATTCGTAACAGCAAGGTTGCCGATGTAGTAAAAGAATTGCAGTCCTATTCGCTCAATGTACACATCACCGATCCGCATGCCGAAAGTGATGAGTTGAAGCATGAATACGGATTTGAATTAACGCCGGAGCCGGGTAAGGAATATGATGCCGTGATCATCACGGTACCGCATAACGCTTATAAAGCACTGGATGATGCTTATTTTGCATCCATCACCAAGCCCAATGCACTGGTGGCCGATCTGAAAGGAATATACCGGGGAAAGATACAAAGCCGGGAATACTGGAGCTTATAAAATATTAATACAACCTGAATGGATATTTTTCACAACAGCAATATCAGCGGAGATTCCTTTTTGGTAACCGGAGGTGCCGGATTCATTGGCGGCCATATCGCAGAATATTTATTGCGTAATGGTGCAGCCAAAGTACGCGTTCTCGATAATATGGCCAATGGATTTGAAAGCAACCTGGATGTGCTGAAACAATATCCCGCCTTTGAATTCATGGAAGGCGATATCAGGAATTTTGATACCTGCATGAAAGCCTGTACCGGCATGGATTATGTGAACCATCAGGCGGCGCTGGGCAGTGTACCGCGCAGCATTGCTGAACCGGTTTATTTCACCGAAGTGAATGTGGGTGGATTTGCCAATATCCTGAAAGCCGCTGTCGACAATAAAGTAAAGCGATTGGTATATGCATCTTCCTCATCTGTATATGGCGATGAACCCAGTTTACCCAAACTTGAAAATAAACTAGGCAATTGTTTGTCGCCCTACGCGGCCACAAAAAAAACCAATGAGTTATATGCGCAGGTCTTTGCCGATGTATATGGACTGGAACTGATGGGCTTTCGGTATTTCAATATCTTTGGTCCGCGCCAGGATCCGGATGGGGCCTATGCTGCAGTGATCCCGTTATTTGTAAAAGGGATCATGAAAAGAACTCCGGTTTTTATCAATGGAGATGGAGAACAAACCAGGGATTTCACCTTTGTAGATAATGCGGTACAAGTGAATATTAAAGGGATGCTGGGCGAAAATAAAGCAGCCCTGAACAAAGTCTATAATGTGGCCCTGGGAGAAAGTTATTCAGTGAATTATTTGTTTAATGCCTGTCGCGATTACCTGCAAAGTGATTTTGCGGCTACCCATCGCGACCCGAGGGCAGGAGATATCAGGAATTCACTGGCCGATATTACACAGGCAAAAACATTATTGGGTTATAGCCCTACCAAAAGATTTGAGGACGGATTAAAAGAGACCATTGAATTTTTTAAACAGCGCTATGCTGCTGAAATTTAAAAGGAAGCAATTACATTAATTACTGAATATGCCGATAATAGAAACAGGATTTCCCGGATTGCTGATCGTTGAACCAAGGGTGTTTTCCGACAGCAGGGGATATTTTTTTGAATCCTACAATGAGCAATCATTTGCTGCATCAGGCATAACGCATCGATTTGTGCAAGACAACCAAGCCAGTTCCGCCTATGGCGTGATCCGTGGGCTGCATTATCAATTGAACCCGCAGGCCCAAACCAAACTGATCAGGGTGTTGAGTGGCAGCATCCTGGATGTTGTGGTAGACATTCGCAAAGGATCGCCTACTTACGGGAAGGTTTATACGCTTAAATTAACAGCCGAGAACAAACAGCAGTTACTGATCCCTCAAGGATTTGCCCACGGATATTCAGTATTGAGTGAGCAGGCTGAAGTATTTTATAAATGCGACCAGTTCTATCATCAGCCTTCTGAGGGAGGGATCCGGTACAACGATCCTGCACTGAACATCGACTGGATGATCCCTGCGGATAAAGCCATCATCTCTGAAAAGGATCTGTGTTACCCCGATCTTGAGCAAGCTGTAAACAATTTTAACTTTGAGTAACCACCAACAAAAGATATTGGTCACCGGTGCCAATGGGCAATTGGGAAAGGCCTTGCAATCTATTGCAGGCAATTATCCTCAATTTGAATTTTTATATACCGATATTGACAATTTACTGATCGATGACGCGGTTGCCCTTACACGTTATTTCGATGAACACGAGTTTCAGTTTTGCATCAATTGTGCAGCTTATACGGCCGTAGACAAAGCGGAATCTGAACCCGAACAGGCATTTCTGTTGAACGCAACGGCCGTTGGAAATCTGGCAACTAACTGCAACCGTAAAAAGGTGCAACTGATCCATATCTCCACGGATTATGTTTTTGATGGCAACGGAACTATCCCCTATCCCGAATCGGCAACCACTCACCCCACAAGCGTGTATGGAGCATCCAAATTAAAAGGCGAAATATTAGTGCAGGAATCAGCACCCGATAGCATCATCATCCGCACGGCCTGGCTATACTCGGAGTTTGGAAATAATTTTGTGAAAACGATGCTGCGGCTGATGAAAGAAAAAGAATCGATCAATGTGGTGAATGACCAGATCGGCTCGCCCACCTATGCAGGCGACCTGGCAGAAGCGATCATGCAAATGCTGCAACAATCAAATGCATTGAACCAAGAACCATCTGCGAATAAAATATTTCATTACTGCAATAGCGGCATCATTAGCTGGTATGATTTTGCAGTAGCCATCCAACAGCATTCAAAAAGCAATTGCCAGGTAAATCCTGTGCCCAGTTCTGCCTACCTCACAGCAGCAAAAAGACCAGCCTATTCGGTGCTGGATACTAAAAAGATCCGTGAAACCTTATCCATTCCCATTCCCCAATGGGAGGGCAGTCTGGAAAAATGTTTGCAGCGTTTACCCGCATCAGCTTAACTATTTTGATGGGTCACCAAATTTGTAATTAATTAGGTAATTTTAGCTGGCTCAATGCCGGCATATTTCTGGTTGAGATAAAGTCGATACTTCACCACATCAAACAGTTTGTTTATGAAAAATATATTATTACTGATTTCCCTTGTTGCTTTTTCTGCCTTCATCCTGAATGATGAACCCGGTTTTGACATGGGCCATATCAAAAAGAATTTCGTAAAAGTGAAAAAGAATTTTTATGTTTCCCGGTATGAAGTGACCAACCAGGATTACCGGAGCTTTCTGTATGATGTTCAAGTTACAGTAAAAGGGAATCTATACCAGGAGTTCTTACCCGATACCACCTGTTGGCTCAATAAGGTCGGATACAACGAGCCTTATCTTACCTATTATTTCAGGTATCCCAGTTATAATGAATATCCGGTTGTGGGAATTAGTTATAACCAGGCAAAAGCCTACTGCGGATGGCTGACCAATAAATACAATGCCGATCCAAAAAGAAAATTCAAGCAAGTGAATTTCAGGTTACTCTATCGCGCAGAATGGATCGCAGCTGCACAGGGTGGCGATAGCACTAAAGTATATACCTGGGGATCAGGCTTTATCAAAAATAATAGAAATCAATACCTATGTAATTTCAAAAAAACCGATTTCAAGTACGATTCGGTTACAAAAAAATACAAAGAAATAGCCGATAGCACTATGGCACTGAATAATCGCAATTCCATTGCCGGTAAGGTAAACAGTTTTTACCCCAATAGTTTTGGACTATATAATTTTTGTGGCAATGTGGCTGAAATGATCCAGGAAAAAGGCATTGCCAAAGGAGGTAGTTATAACGACCCCTCCTATGAGGTGCGGATCGCCAGTGAAAAAGTTTATACAAAACCACAGGCCGATATTGGATTCAGGGTTGCTATGCTAGTGGTAGAGGAATAAGTTTTTTTTACATCTGAGTTTTAGATCCATTCATTGAAATAATATTTCTTTACCGTACATGCTCAAATCAAAAAATATTAAACTGACCCGCCTCTTCCACGAATTTTTCGAAAGTGAAAAAGCTGGAGGTATTACATTGATCTTTATTACCGCCATTTCTTTGGTGCTGGCAAACTCGGCCTGGCAGTCAGATTATATTGGCCTATGGCATTTTCAAATGGCCGGTCATACAATAGAACACTGGATCAATGATGGCCTCATGAGTATCTTCTTCCTGCTCATTGGCCTCGAACTGGAACGGGAGATCTTTGCTGGCGAACTCTCAAATTTAAAAACTGCAGCACTTCCTATTTTTGGTGCACTCGGAGGCATGATCGTTCCTGCGGGCATATTCTTATTGTTCAATTTCGGCACCCCAACACAGGCTGGTGCGGGCATCCCAATGGCTACCGATATTGCATTCGCCATTGGCGTATTATCTTTATTAGGCAAACGGGTTCCGGTATCCCTGAAAATATTTTTAACGGCATTGGCCGTCATCGATGACCTTGGCGCCATCATCATCATCGCCATATTTTATACCAGCAGCATCGTATTCCTGAATCTGTTCATTGCGCTGGGCATTTTTGCCGGATTGTTATTGCTGAACCGCTTAAAGATCCATAATCTAATCCCCTATTTTATAGGAGGCATTGCCATGTGGTACTTTATGCAACAGTCGGGCGTACACGCTACTATTTCCGGAGTACTGCTCGCATTTGCTATTCCC
>Ga0194057_10001957_pt1 | contig 10066 bp, 8 predicted proteins | sample SepL4415m_MetaG_FD_155474 | JGI IMG/M metagenome (GOLD analysis project Ga0194057, IMG submission 155474) | Anoxic zone freshwater microbial communities from boreal shield lake in IISD Experimental Lakes Area, Ontario, Canada - Sep2016-L442-15m | ecosystem: Environmental > Aquatic > Freshwater >...
GCTGATCGATGCCGACGAGCCGATCACACTGGTCGCCACCGGGCCGCTGTCCAACATGGCCGACGTCGTCCAGCGTCTTCCCCACCTGCGGGACAGGATCCGCGAGCTGGTGATCATGGGTGGAGCAGTCGACCTCGGCAACTGGACACCTGCCGCCGAGTTCAACATCTGGGTGGACCCCCATGCTGCCGACATCGTGTTCAGGGCTGCCTGCGTGCCGGGTGCGGACCGTGGTGAGCAGCGTCACATTCCGCTGACGATGATCGGGCTCGAGGTCACGCACAAGGCCTGGCTGACGGACGAGCATGCCGACGCGCTACGTCACACAGGTCACACTGGCCTCTTTGTTGCAGAACTCCTCGACCACTTCGTGGGCTTCCACCAGACCCGGTTCGGCTGGGAGGGCGGGCCGATCCATGACGCCGTCACGATCGCGCACCTCATCGACCCGAAGCTCGTGACGGTGCTGCCGATGAATGTTCAGATCGAAACGGAGTCGCCCCTGTGCCTGGGCCGCACCGTGGCTGACAGATGGGCGGTGACGGACCGCGAGCCGAATGCCGCCGTCGGACTCGATATCGACCGTAATCGTTTCGTAACAATGCTTTTGGAGCATCTGAGCGGCCTTCCCTGAGGCGTGCCCGCTCGAATGGTGAACGTGGGATAACGATCTGGCCGAGAGGTCGGTCGTGCTCTCCATCACAGTGGGTCACTCGTTAGGGTGGGGGAATGTGCGAGCGCCATGACGGCGACCTGCCACTAAACAAGGAGAGACATTGAAGAGCAACCTCAAGATCGTCGCGGCCGTCTTTGCCGTCGGGGCGATGACGCTGGCGGGCTGCAGCTCGAGCACCACCAGCTCATCGACCAGCGCAGCGGCCTCCGCGGCAGCCAGCTCCGCCGCGGCCAGTGCGGCCCCGGCCAGCTCCGCCGCGGCCAGTGCGGCCCCGGCCAGTTCGGCCGCCGCCAGTGCGGGTGCGGGCGCCGGCATGAAGGCCTGTCAGGTCACCGACGTCGGTGGCGTCGATGACAAGGGCTTCAACGCGAAGGCATGGAAGGGCGTCGAGGACGCTTCTGCTCAGCTCGGCGTCGAGGCAGTCCTGCTTGAGTCCAAGACCGAGACCGACTATGTCCCGAACATCCAGTCGTTCGTCGACCAGAAGTGCAACATCATCGTCACGGTCGGCTTCCTGCTCGGTGACGGCACCAAGGCTGCGGCCAACGCCAACCCCGACATCCCGTTCTCGATCGTCGACTTCGCGTACGCCGATGGCGACATCACGAACAACAACGTGCTCGGCCAGGTGTTCAACACCGACGAGGCCGCGTTCCTCGCGGGCTACCTCGCGGCCGGCATGAGCAAGACCGGCAAGGTCGGCACCTTCGGTGGCGTCAACATCCCGCCGGTCACCATCTTCATGGACGGCTTCTACAACGGCGTCCAGAAGTACAACGCTGACAACGGCAAGAAGGTCGAGGTCCTTGGTTGGGATCCGGCCAAGCCGAAGCAGGGCCTGTTCACCGGCAACTTCGACAAGACGGACGATGGCAAGACCTTCGCCCAGAACCTCGTCGATGAGGGTGCAGACATCGTCATGCCCGTCGCCGGCCCGGTGGGTCTCGGCTCGGCCGCTCTGGCCAAGCAGCTCGGCCCGGAGAAGCTCATGATCATCGGCGTCGACAGCGACCAGTTCGAGTCGGACGTAGCCAACCAGAGCGTCTACCTGACCTCCGTGCTCAAGAACATGGACGTCACGACGTTCAACGCGATCAAGTCGGTCGTTGACGGCACCTTCAAGGGTGGCGTCACCGTCGGCACGCTGGCCAATGAGGGTGTTGGCCTGGCTCCGTACCACGACTTCGACGCGACGGTCCCGGCTGATCTCAAGGCCCAGATCGATGCGCTGAAGGCTGGCATCATCGACGGTTCGGTCAGCGTCAAGGCTGCCCAGTAGAACCTCGCACAGCAAGCAGGGGGAGGGGCCCGGTTTCGGGCCCCTCCTTCGTTGTTGGGGACTAGGTTTGGGCTGGTCGTACCGAGGCGCGAGGCAAGGGACCTGGATGGAACTCGAACTGCGGGGCATCACCAAGCGATTCCCCGGCGTGCTCGCGAATGACGATGTCTCCCTCACCGCTCGCTCGGGCAAGGTCCTGGCCCTGATCGGGGAGAACGGCGCCGGCAAGAGCACGCTGATGAACGTCCTGTCGGGCCTGTACCAGCCGGATGAGGGCGAGATCTACATCGACGGCGTGCAGCAGGTCTTCGACGACCCGGGCGATGCCATCAAGGCAGGCATCGGCATGGTCCACCAGCACTTCATGCTGGTGCCGGTGTTCTCCGTCGCGGAGAACGTGGTGCTCGGCGTCGAGCCGGTCAAGGGCATGGGCGTCCTGGACCGCAAGAAGGCGCGCATCGAGGTCCGGGAGATCTCCGAGCGATACGGCCTCGCAGTCGACCCCGACGCGCTCGTCGAGGAACTCCCGGTAGGCATCCAGCAGCGTGTCGAGATCATCAAGATCCTGCTCCGCGGCGCGAAGATCCTCGTGTTCGACGAGCCGACCGCCGTGCTGACCCCGCAGGAGGTCGAGGAGTTCTTCGGGATCGTCGCCGAGTTGAAGGGCCGCGGCGCCACCATCATCTTCATCACGCACAAGCTCAAGGAAGCACTTGCGATCGCCGATGACATCACGGTGCTGCGCGGCGGCAAGGTGGTGGGCAACGCCGATCCCGCGACCGCCACCCCGGAGGACCTCGCGGCGATGATGGTCGGGCGCGACATCGACCTGACCGTCGACAAGACCGCCTCGGAGCCCGGACAGGACGTCCTCACCCTCAACGACGTCACGATGCTGGACGACTACGGGCGGCCCCTACTGCGGTCGATCAGCATGAGCGTGCGGGCTGGCGAGATCGTCGGCATCGCCGGCATTCAGGGCAACGGCCAGACCGAACTTGTCGAGGCGATAACCGGCCTGCTCCCGATCGCCTCCGGGAGGATCGAGGTGCTGGGCGAGGACATCACCAAGGCTTCGCCTCGAAGGCGCCACCAGATCGGCATTGCGCACGTGCCCGAGGACCGCAACGAGATGGGCATGATCGGCAGCTTCACGATCAAGGAGAACCTCGTCCTCGACAACTACTACGCCGAGCCGTTCTCCCGGCGGGGGGTCCTCAACGACGGGGCGATCGAGACGGCCGCTGAGCAGATGGTCGAGGCCTACGACGTCCGTCCACCGATGATCGACAACACCGGCAGTGCGCTTTCCGGCGGCAACGCGCAGAAGATGATCGTGGCCCGGGAATTCAGCCGTGACGTTCCGCTGGTCATCTGTGCGCAGCCGACCCGAGGCATCGACGTCGGCTCGATCGAGTACATCCACGAGCAGATCGTGCGCAAGCGCGACGAGGGGAAGGCGATCCTCATCGTGTCCACGGAACTCGACGAGATCTTCGCGCTGTCCGATCGCATCCTCGTCATGTACGACGGGCAGATCGTCGCCGAGCGCGCAGCGGGGGAGACCACACCTACCGAGATCGGCCTGTTCATGGCGGGAAGGACGGCATGAGCACCACGACTCCCCAGATGCCAGAGGGCGGCCCGCCTGAGCCCACCGCCGGCCAGACATTCGTCCAGCGGCTCGCAGTGGCTCAGGACTGGCGCTCGGCGATCCTCATCCCCTTCCTCGCCGTGTTCACGGCGTTCGTCATCGGCGGCATCATCGTGATGCTCACCGGGGTGCCGTTCACCCAGATGATCGAGGCCTACGTGGCCTTGTTCAAGGGATCCGTCGGGTCGATCAAGGCCATCTCCGAGACCCTCACAAACGCCACGCCGTTGATCCTCACCGGCCTCTCCGTTGCGCTCGCCTTCCGTGCCGGGCTCTTCAACATCGGTGGTGAGGGCCAGCTGCTGATCGGCGGGATGGTCGCGGTCGTGGTCGGCTTCTCCTTCGCCGGCCTGCCGTGGATCGTCCACCTGCCGATGGCCCTCCTGGCCGGGATGCTGGGTGGTGCGGCCTGGGGCTTCATTCCCGGCTTCCTGCGCGCGCGAACGGGTGCCCATGAAGTCATCACGACGATCATGCTCAACTACATCGCAGTGCTCCTCGTGCAGTTCCTGCTCACCACGACCTTCTTCCAGCGCGAAGGCCGCCAGGATCCGGTGTCCAAGAACGTCGAGCCGAGCGCCGTGCTTCCGCAACTGCTCGGTTGGATCAATCCCGCCCTGCGAGTCAACCTGGGCCTGATCGTCGCCCTCATCGCCGCCTTCGTCATCAACTGGCTGCTGTTCCGCACGACGCTCGGCTACGAGTTCCGGGCCGTGGGCGCCAATCCCGCTGCTGCACGCTACGCAGGAATCTCGGTACCGCGGGTCTATGTCCTGGTGATGGTCATCGCGGGCGCGCTCGCCGGCCTGGCCGGGGCGAATCAGATCCTGGGCGTTCTGGGTCGTGCGACTCCGGGCTTCTCCGGTCCTGGTCTTGGCTTCGACGGCATCGCAGTGGCCCTCCTCGGCCGGTCCAATCCCTGGGGCGTCGTGGCGGCGGCCTTGCTGTTCGGCGGGCTGAAGGCGGGGGGCCAGGAGATGCAGGTCGCAGCTCACGTGAGCCCCGATCTCATCGGCGTGATGCAGGCGCTGATCATCATGTTCGTGGCCGCCCCGGCCCTCATCACGACCATGTACCGCCTCAAGGCACCCAGTACGTCCGCCCAGATCACCAAGGGGTGGGCGTCATGAGTACCGAGTTCGCGAAGGAGCCGGTGGAGAGCTACGAGCTCACCGCCCCCAAGACCAAGGAACTCACCAAGGGGCAGATCCGCAGGGCGCAGATCTCGGGCGTCGTGCTCATCGCCCTGGCAGCCGTGGTGGCGTTCTACTTCGTCCCGAGCGCCGAAGGCGACTCGACCTTCGGGCTCAGTCTCAGCGGCGAGGCCGTCCAACTCAGCCCACTGGCCGTGCCCGCGCAGGCGTCACTGTGGCTGCTGGCCGGGGTGCTGGCCTTCCTCGGTGGGCTCCAGTTCATCAAGGGGTTCCAGTCCAAGTCGACGATCATCGTCGGCATCGCGTTCACGATATTCACCGTCGCGCTCATGGTTTGGGCGACGGCCGGCGCACAGTTCAACCTCGAGTCCATGCTGGTGGCCACGGTGGCTCGCTCGACACCGATCGCCCTGGGTGCGCTAAGTGGCGTGCTGTGCGAGCGGTCGGGTGTTGTCAACATCGGCATCGAGGGGATGCTCCTGGGCGGCGCGTTCACCGGCGTGGTCATCGGCTCGATCTGGGGTGACTGGCAGGGCCTGGTCGCTGCGACGCTCACCGGTGGCCTGCTCGCCCTGCTGCTGGCCGTCCTGGCGATCAAGTTCAAGGTCGACCAGATCATTATCGGATTCGTCATCAACATCTTCGTGCTCGGCCTGACATCGTTCCTGTCCACGCAGGTCCTGGTGCCACACCCGGAACTCAACGACGCCCCGGTGTTCCCGGCTGTTCCGATCCCCGGGCTCAGCACGATCCCGATCATCGGACCGATGTTCTTCAACCAGACGATCATCGTCTACACCGGCTATGTGCTGATTCTCTCCGTGACGTACCTGCTGTTCCGCACTCGCTGGGGCCTGCGCACTCGCGCCGTTGGCGAGAACCCGACCGCGGCCGACAGCCTTGGCATCAGCGTGTCGAAGGTGCGCTACCTGGCCGTCCTCTACGGCGGACTGGTCGGCGGTTTCGCCGGCGCCTGGTTCACGATCGGCACCGTCGGCCGCTTCGACCAGAACATGACGGCCGGCCGCGGCTTCATCGGCCTGGCGGCCATGATCTTCGGTGGCTGGAACCCGATCGGTGCGTTCTTCGCGGCGCTCATCTTCGGGTTCTTCGACTCGCTGCAGCAGAAGTTCGCCGTCATCGGGACGATGATCCCGTCGGAGTTCCTCGCGATGCTGCCGTACCTGGTGACGATCATCGTCGTGGCCGGACTCATCGGCCGTCGCCGGCCGCCGGCCGCCGATGGCGTGCCCTACGAGAAGGAGTAGCCCGCCATGGCGGACATCGATTGGGCCGCACTGGACCAGGCGGCCATCGAGATCATGGGCAAGGCGTACGCGCCCTATTCGCGATTCAAGGTAGGCGTGGCCGGTCTCATGGACGACGGACGCATCGTTGTCGGGTGCAACGTCGAGAACGCCTGCTACGGCATCGGGTTGTGTGCGGAGTGCGGCATGGTGTCGAGCATCCACGCCACCGGCGGCGGCAAATTGGTTGCGGTGTCCTGCGTCGACCAGCACGGCAATTCGCTGATGCCGTGCGGCCGGTGCCGGCAGTTGCTCTGGGAGAACGGCCGCCGGACCACGCTCCTGAAGACCCCTGAGGGGATCCTCCCGATGAGCGAGATCCTGCCGCAGGCGTTCGGCCCCGATGACCTCGTCGAGCGCGCGGAGGAAGTGGGCTCCCATGGTTGAGCCGTACGCCGCTGTCGACATCATCAAGGCCAAGCGCGACAAGAACGTCCTCACGCACGATCAGATCGCCTGGGTCGTCGATGCGTACACCCGCGGCGTCGTGGCCGACGAGCAGATGTCGGCGCTGGCCATGGCGATCCTCCTCAACGGGATGACCGACGAGGAGATCGTCCAGTGGACGAACGCCATGATCAACTCCGGCGAGCGGATGGACTTCAGCAGCCTGCCGCGCCCGACGGTCGACAAGCACTCCACGGGTGGTGTGGGCGACAAGATCACGCTTCCGCTCGTACCGGTGGTGGCGGCGTGCGGGGGAGCCGTCCCGCAGTTAAGTGGTCGCGGCCTCGGGCACACCGGCGGAACGCTCGACAAGATGGAGTCCATCCCCGGCTGGCGCGCGCAGCTGTCGAATGAGGAGATGCTGGCGGTTCTGACCGACGTCGGCGGCGTCATCTGCGCTGCCGGCGATGGCCTGGCTCCCGCCGACCGCAAGCTCTACGCGCTGCGCGACGTCACCGGAACGGTCGAAGCGATCCCGCTGATCGCCAGCAGCATCATGAGCAAGAAGATCGCCGAGGGTGTCGGGGGACTGGTCCTGGACGTCAAGACCGGGTCCGGTGCCTTCATGTCCGATCCTGCGATGGCACGCAAGCTGGCCGAGACGATGGTGCGGCTGGGCAAGGACGCAGGCGTCAACACGCGCGCGCTCATCACGGCGATGGACGTGCCCCTGGGCATGGCCGTCGGCAATGCGCTGGAGGTGGCCGAGTCGGTCGAGGTGCTCGCCGGTGGCGGGCCCGAGGACGTGATCGAGCTGACCCTCATCCTCGCGCGGGAGATGCTCGACCTTGCGGGCATCACCGATGTGGATCCGGCGGAGACCCTGCGTGATGGACGAGCGATGGACGCCTGGCGGCGCATGGTGGCCGCCCAGGGCGGCGACCCGGATGCGCCGCTGCCGGGCGCCCGCGAGTTCACGGTCGTCCACGCCGAGTCAGATGGGATCGTCACCTCGATGGATGCGAAGGCGGTCGGAGTGGCCGCCTGGCGCCTGGGCGCCGGCCGTGCGCGCAAGGAGGATCCGGTGGCCCCCGGGGCGGGCATCACGCTGCGCGCCAAGCCAGGCGACGTCGTGCATCAAGGCGATGCATTGATGACCCTGTACACCGACGAAGCGCCCAGATTCGCGCTGGCCCTCGAGGCCCTTGAGGGCGCTGTGAGCGTCGGGCCGGTGGGCTCTACGATTGAGCGACTTCCGCTGATCATCGACCGGCTCACCTAGCCGGACGACCCGAAAGGACACCCGTGAGCGAGCATGCGGCCAAGGGCCACACCGTCGAAGGCCTCATCATGGTGCTGATCATCGCCGGGCTGATGGCCTATCTGTTCAACATGACCAGCAGCGACGCCGTGGGCGCGGTCGGCGTCGGTGTGCTGCTCGTCTTTGTCGGCGCCTTCGCCGTGCTGGTGCTGGGTCGCAAGCAGGCGTGAGCGATACCTCCCCACTGCGACTGGGCGTCCTCGGTGCGGCGCGCATCAGCGGTATCGCGATCATCGATCCGGCCCACATCGTCGGCGCTCGTCTCGTGGCCGTTGCCGCGCGCGACAAGGCGCGGGCCCGGGAGTTCGCCGAGGAGCACGGCTTCGAGCGCGTGCTCGACGACTATCAAGCGGTCATCGACGATCCGGAGGTCGAGGCGGTCTACAACCCGCTCGCCAATGCCCAGCACGGGCCATGGAACCTCAAGGCGATCGAGGCCGGCAAGCACGTCCTGAGCGAGAAGCCGTTCGCGAGCAATGCGGCTGAGGCCCGGCAGGTGCGAGACGCGGCCAAGGCTGCTGGCGTGGTGTGCGTCGAGGCGTTCCACTACGCGTACCACCCGTTGATGGCCCGCATGATCGAGCTCGCCGGCAGCGGCGAGATCGGCGACCTGCAGTTCGTCGAGGCGCGCATGCTCATGCCGCCGCCGACTGCCGGTGATCTTCGCTGGACGGCTTCCCTTGCTGGCGGTGGGCTGATGGACGTCGGCTGCTATGCCGTGCATGCCGTGCGCGATCTCGGCGAGTGGTGCGGGGGAGAGCCGACGATCGTCTCCGCGATGGGCGGGGAGATCCCGCAGCATCCGGGCGTCGATGCGTGGCTGTCCGCCGACCTGGCGTATCCCAACGGGATTCCCGCGCGGATCGAGTCGAGCATGACGCATGGGGTGCTGGACTTCTCGCTGCGCATCGTGGGCAGCAGGGGCGAGGCGTACGCGCCCGCCTTTCTCCAGGCGCACCTAGACGACCGCATCATCATCACGGTCGGCACCGAGCAGCGCGTCGAGGAGATGGGCTCGCGCACGACGTACACCTACATGCTGGAGGCGTTCACGCGGCTCATCCGCGAGGGCGTGCCCATGCGCACGGATGCCGACGACTCGATCGTGCAGATGCAGATGATCGACGATCTCTACGCGGCCGCGGGAATGCAACCCCGGGAGACTCTCGACTGAGGACGTGCTACTTGGGCTCGGTGTAGCTGTAGTGCTGGCTGTGATCCTTGTTGTGGCATTGGAAGGCGCACGTGACGTTCACTGTCCACGTGGTGGCGTTGAGACTTGTCCGGGTAATGCTGATGTCGTCGGGGTTCAGGCCGGTCGATGGAGCCAGCCGGACCAGGCGCAGGCCCGTGTCGGCGATTCCCGGCGTTCCTGTGCTCGAGTGTTCCGTCTCGTAGTGGCACACCGGACAGCCGATGCCCTTGCCGATGTGCTTGGCGTGTCTGTCGAAGTTCGAGGCCTGTGTGTTGTCGGTCTTGAAGGGCTCCGTGGCGTGGCAATTCAGGCACAGGCTGTAGTTCTCCGTCAGCTTGCTCGAAAGACCCGTGATATCTGACGTCGTGTCGTTGTAGTTGCCTAGAAGGATGCCCTTGCGGTTCGGACTGGCGGCGGGCGCCGCGTGAGCATCCGAAGGGATGTAGCCACTGGCCACCGAGACGGCTGAGTAGGCGTGGCAGTGGACGCAGCGGACGGTTCCGGTCTTGGTGAAGTTCCAGTACGTTCCGCCAAGAAGGCTGTTGGTCATCGCCAGGGACTTGTTGGTGCCCGCCGCCTCGACTGGGTGGAAGGACCCGGACGCATTGGCCGGGGCGGTCGGGTTGAACTGGGCGGCCGTGTCGGGAGTCCCTGCGGGCAGGGTCGTGAACGACGAGTGGCACTTGTAGCAGAGCTGGTACTCGCGGGTCAGTGTGTCGCTAGTGCCATTGAGGAACGCGAAGTTCGGCGTGTTCCCGGTGAAGCTGGTGATCGTGGCACCGGAGACGCCGGCGATGCGGGCGCTTGCCGTCCACCCCTGGCCGACAGCTCCGTTCATGACCTGCTCGGAGGCCGGCGTCGCTGCCGAGCCGTGTGGGTCGTGACAGTCGGTGCACTCCGAGTGCCGATTGCTGACGCCGCCGAACTCGTCGACTGGCGTGGCCCCTGCATCCTCGTCCGACAGGCGGCCGGCGTGCGCGTTGCCGGCGCTCGCCGGCACGTTGTGGGAGAACCCCGCGACGCTCACGCCACCGACTGTCGCCTCGGCGTACTCATCGGAGACGTTGGGCAGTCGGGTGCCTGTGTCGGGATT
>Ga0194057_10001966_pt1 | contig 10044 bp, 8 predicted proteins | sample SepL4415m_MetaG_FD_155474 | JGI IMG/M metagenome (GOLD analysis project Ga0194057, IMG submission 155474) | Anoxic zone freshwater microbial communities from boreal shield lake in IISD Experimental Lakes Area, Ontario, Canada - Sep2016-L442-15m | ecosystem: Environmental > Aquatic > Freshwater >...
CTTACCGCATCCGGACTCACCGACGAGCCCTAGGGTCTCGCCCCTGCGGACCTGGAACGACACCCCGGACACGGCCTGGACGCGCTGGCGGCCACTCTTGAACTCGACCACCAGGTTCTGGACATCAAGGACGATGTCCCCAGGTTCATTGGCTGTGGCTTCGTTGGCGGCCTTGGTGTCCGTCATGAGGTCGTCCCTCCGGTGGGAGCGGCGTCGTTGGCCGCAACGTCGTTGGCCGTGGTTGCGGGGTTGGTCGTGATGCTCACAGGAACGGCAGGGGCCGTCGAGACACCATCGACCAGCGGATACCAGCAGGCGAACAGGTGGTCTGGGGAGCCGACGGTCCGCAATGGGGGCTCGATCTCGCGGCACTTGTCCTGGGCATACTGGCACCGAGGGGAAAACCGGCACCCGGTAGGGGGGTGGATGAGGTCAGGTGGACGTCCACCGATGGCGTTGAGGCGAGCACCGCTGGGGTCGGCCAGGCGGGGGATCGAGTCCATGAGCGCCTTGGTGTACGGCATCTTGGTATCGGCGAACAGGGTGCGAGTCGGAGCCCGCTCTACGATGCGCCCGGCGTACATGACGATGATGTCGTCGGCCCGCCCGGCCACCACCCCAAGGTCGTGAGTGACCAGGATGACGGCCATGTGCCGTTCGCGCTGCAGGTCAGCGAGCAGGTCGAGGATCTGGGCTTGGACGGTGACATCGAGGCCGGTGGTGGGTTCGTCGGCCATGACGAGCCGAGGGGCGCAGGCCAAGGCGATGGCGATCATGACCCGCTGGCGCATGCCACCGGACAGCTGAAAGGGATACCAGCGGACCCGCTGCTCAGGCGAGGGAATACCTACTGAGCGCAGGAGCTCTACGGCCGTCGACCGCGCTTCCTTCTTGTCCATGTCGAGGTGGAGTCTCAACGACTCGGCGATCTGCACGCCGATGCGCTTGACCGGGTTGAGAGCGGTCATGGGATCCTGGAAGATCATGCTGAGCTCAGCACCCCAGATGCGGCGCAGCTCGGTGTCCCCCATGGCGGTCAGGTCATGGCCAGCGAAGTGCACCGTGCCGCTGCGGATCACGTCGCGAGGCGGTAGCAGCCCCATGATGGAGCGCGAAAGTACGGTCTTGCCCGATCCGGACTCACCGACGATGCCCAGGGTCTTCCCTTCGTGGACCTCGAAGGAGACGCCGTCGACAGCGCGCACCGTGCCTCTGCTGGTCCGGAAGGCGGTGTGGAGGTCGTCCACTACCAGCAGGGGACCCGCGTGTGATGCAGCGTCCTTGAAGTCGAACGCGTCTCCACCGGTCTTCTTGGCCATCACAGCAGTCCCTCACGGATATCGAAGCGTTGCCGGAGCCGGTCGCCGATGAGGTTGATCGACCACAGGAGCAGGAACATCGACATGGCCGGCCACAACATGATGTAGGGGTCGGTGCTCAAGGCGTTGTTGGCCGTCCCTTCGTTGATCAGGTTGCCCCATGACGGTGTGGGCAGGTTGACCGACAGACCGAGGAAGGCCAGCGTTCCCTCGATCACGATGATCCCGGCCACGGTGATGAGGCTGAAGGTGACGGTGACGGGGATGACGTTCGGGAAGATCTCGCGGAGCACGATCCGGGTGTCGGTAGCGCCCATTGTCTTGGCTGCCACGACGAAGTCCCGTTGCGCGAACGACAGACTGGAGGCTCTGATGACCCGGAACATCAACGGGATGGTGGCGACGCCCAGGATGATGGTGATGTGCACCAGGGACTGGCCCCAGAAGGTGACGATGGCGATCACCGCCACGATGGCCGGAAAGGCCAGGATGATGAACGACCCCGCGTTGAGGGCAACGTCGAGTCTCCCGCCTTTGTAGCCCGAGATCAGCCCGGCCGTACCTCCGACGATCAGCCCGATGCCCACGCCGAAGAATCCCACGATGAGCGAAACTCGTGCTCCGAAGATGAGGCGGGCCAACAGGTCACGCCCGAGGTCGTCGGTCCCGAGCAGGTGGGCCGAACTGGGACCCTGGCTCAGGGCCGAGTAGTTCTGGAAGTTCGGGTTCTGCAAGGGCAGGAGGTTGGCGAATATTGCCGCCAGGAACACGATGGCTATCCACACCAGGGCGAACCAGAACAAGAAGCCGAAGGGCCGCTTCAGCAGGACGTCGTCGCTGTCCAGTTTTTCGGACTGCATGGCCACCACGTGTTCATCCATAGCGGCCATGCCTGGGAACCGGTCGCCTAACAGCTGAGCTGAGGCGCCGGTATCGAGTAGTTCTCTGTCGTCAGGCATGGATCACTCCCGCACCACTCTCGGGTCGACGATGGTGAAGATGAAGTCGATGATGAACTGGATGGTCACATAGGCGATGGCTACCACCAAAGCGATTCCCTGGACGACCAGGTAGTCCCGTTGATTGACGGCCAGCACCAGCGAGTAGCCGATGCCAGGGATGGCGAAGAGGAGCTCGACGACAAAGGTGCCGGCAATGAGCGCGCCGATATTGATACCGGCAGCGGCCAAGAGCGAAAAACTCGACGGACGGAACGCATGGCGCCACATGATCCGTCGTCCAGAGAGCCCCTTGGATCGGGCCATGGTGATGAAGTCCTGCTGGAGGGTGCTGATCAGGTCGGAGCGGAGCAACCGGAAGTAGACGGCGATGGAGCCTGCGGTAATGGCCACCGAGGGCAGGATCATGTCGTGGATGTTGGTAGCAGGGTTCTGGGTGAACGGAACGTATCCAGTGGCCGGAAACCATCCCAGGCCCACGGCGAAGATGGCGACCAGGATGGGTGCGACCACGAACGGCGGCAGGGCCAGCATGCCGAACGTGCTGGTGGTGGCCACATTGTCGAGGGGTCGGTTCGGCCTACGCGATACCAAGAGGGCCAAGGGGACAGCCACCGAAAAAGCGATCGTCTGCGAGATGATGATCAGTTCCAGGTCGACCGGCGCACCGGTGGCGAGGATGTGCGTCACCGACTCGTGGTTGAGGTAGGAGGTGCCCAGGTTTCCGTGGAACACCGCCCCCAGCCAGGTCAGGTACTGCTGCCACAGCGGATCATTGAGGCCCAACTGCTCGAGCAGGGTGGCACGGTTGGCGGCAGTGTTGTTCGGCCCCAGGATGATGGTGCTCGGGTCACCAGGCAGCAGATGAACCAGAAGGAACGCCAGCACGGAGATGACAAACGACACCACGATCAGCTGCAGGACGCGCCTGACCAGATACTTACTCACGGAACTCCCAACGACCGATCACCAGGGCTGCTACTTGGACAGCCAGATGGCGGTGGAACTGAAGATTCCCTCGTTGAACGCGTACGCCGGTGCGCCGCTGGGTAGCGTGGGGTTGGCGAAGTTCTGCACCCTCGAAACGGCGACAGCCGAGAACAGGTACTGCTGCAGCCACAAGTAGGGAAGGTCCTTGGCCAACTGCTCGTTGACCGTCTGGTAGGCCTTGGTCCGGGTGGCGGTGTCGGCGGTGTGTCGAGCCGTCAACATGTTCTCTTCGATGATCGGGTCGACGTTTCGAGCGAAGTTCAAGGCGATCTGGCCGACCGGCTTGGCGGTGGTCGTGCTCCACCACACGTAGTTGAGGTCGGGGGTGACGTTTCCGAACTGGTAGGACGTGGCTGCTTGGAACTTTCCGCTCACGAAGTTGCTGACCAAGTTGGCCTGCTGGATCTGGCTGATGGTCACTTCGAATCCGACCTGATTCCACATCTGCTGGATGATCTGCACCACCTGGGCGAGCCGGGGGTCAGTGATGGTGATGAGCTCGAGCTTGGGCGTGCCGTGCTCTGCCTTGTACTGCGCCACCAACTTCTTGGCGCCGGCCGGGTCGAAGGTCGGATAGCTGGTCTTCTTATAGTACGGGGAGTCGGGCAGGAAGATGCCGTCGAGCGGCTCGCCGTAGCCCGCGCCGAAGATCTTCTGCACGGTGGCCTGATCCAGCCCCTTGGCCAGGGCCTGTCGGATCCGGATGTCGTCGGTCGGAGGGACCACGGTGTTCAACATGATGAAGGCCACCGACGGCTCACCGATCACGCCGGTGAGCGTGTCGACCACCTGGTAGTCGGGCTTGTCGCTGAACCGCTTGATGGTCAGCGGGTCGGTGGATACGAGCATGTCGACCCCCCCGGTCTTGAGAGTGGCCTCGCGCTGAACGGTGTCGGGGATGGGCTTGAAGGTGATCTTGTCGAGATAGGGAAGCCCCTTGCGCCAGTAGCTCGGGTTCCGGGTGGCGGTGAAGTGATCGTTGGGCTGCCAGCTCTCGAAGATGAACGGCCCGGTACCTACCGGTGTGGGCCTGGCGTTGCCGCCCTTGACCGCATCGATCATCGCCTGCCCGAACACCATGCCCACCTGTGTGGTCAGTCCATTGGGGAATCCGGGGTTCGGGGCCGTCAGTTTGTACTGGACCGTCATCGAGTCGGTGGCAGTCACGGATGCGATCTGGGTCAGGGCCTGGCCGGTCAGGAGCGATGCGTTGAGGGCCTGGTAGTTGGCCACGATGACTGCTGCGGTCAGATCGGACCCGTCATTGAACTTGATGCCGGAGCGGAGCTTCATCGTCCAGCCATCGAATGTGGAGTTGGGGGTGATGGACTCGCACAGGTTGGGCTGGGTGCTGCCATCGGCAGCCACGCCGCACAGCGTGTCGTAGATGGTGAGGGCGATGTTGTACCCGTTGGTGTCGAAGTGGTTGTTGGGCGGGTAGAACCCGTCGATGTCGGCCATGTTGCCGACGGTGAGGGATCCGCCTTGCACCGGGGTTCCGGTACCGACGCCGGGCTTCGACCCTGAGGCGGCCGTGGTCGACGAAGACGTCGAGTCGCTAGAACAGCCAGCGAGCGCACTGCCGGCTGCGCCGGCGAGGACTACAGCCCCCCCGGCTACTGCCCCTCGGGACAGGAATGTGCGACGGCTCATGTCATTTGACTTGGTCATGACTATTCCCCCATGTGCGTTGTGGCGATCACTGGCAGGTGAACGCTCTTGGACAATCAAAGTAAACGAATACGGCGAGGCGGATCGTGCACTGCTGGCACTGACTCTGCCACAGGTCGCTATGGCTGTGGGCGCAGGTTACCGCCGACATGCCGTTCAGTCCACGAATTCCTTGACCGGCCTGTCGGTCCGGCACCAAGCAAATCATGCGGATCAGTCGCGATGGTCCGGTCTAGGTGGATACCATGCCAGCCATGGAAGCGGAACTCCCTGGGTCCGACACGTCCGCAGACGAGGCCGGTGACACCATGCTCGACGGCAGGGCCAACCCGATAGCGGCAGGAGTGGCTGGCACTCCTACTGCGGATCCTGAGGGTCCGGCGTTCTCCAGCATCACTCGTGTACTCCTGCTGGTCGGGGCGGCCTGTGCCGTGGTGGCAGGCTTGCTCCTCCGGTTCTGGACGAAGTCCGACCTGTGGCTCGACGAGGCGCTGACCGTGAGCATCGCCCGCAAGCCACTCCATGCGTTGCCTGCTTACCTGAAACGCGATGGTGCGCCACCGCTGTTCTATGCGCTGCTGCACGGTTGGACGGGAATCTTCGGGACGTCGAATCTGGCCGTCCGAGCCCTGCCTGGAGCGATCGGTGTGGCCACACTTCCACTGGCTTGGCTGGCCGGGAAGCGCCTCGCCGGGGAGTGGGCGGCTTGGGCGGCGATGCTGCTGGTGGCGACCTCGCCGTTCGCCATTCGCTACGCCACCGAGGCGCGCATGTACTCGTTGGTGGCCCTGCTGACCGCGCTCGGCTACCTGGCCCTCGATCGGGCCCTACGCCATCCCCGGCTGGGGAACCTGGCCGCCGTTGCTGCAGTGACGGCGCTCTTGCTCTACACGCATTACTGGGCCTTCTACCTGCTGGGTGTCACCATGATCTGGTTGGCCTACCAGGCGTGGCGGGGTCGGCCCCAGTGGCGCCGGGGTGCGAGCGCGGCACTGCTGGCCGGGGTAGTTGGTTGCGCAGCCTTTCTCCCCTGGGTGCCGATCTTCCTGTTTCAGTCGGCCCATACCGGCACCCCTTGGGCCACACCGGCAACGTTCGCGGCCATGGTGAGTGCCGTAGCGTCGTTCGCCGGCGGAAGCACCAGCGAAGGGCGTGCGCTCGCCCTGGTGTTCTTCGCCCTCGTCGGACTGGGTCTCTTCGGGCGAGCCGCGGATCGCATTCATGTCGATCTCGATATCCGGACCCGACCACTGGGTCGACCGCTGGCCGTGGTGTTGGTCGCCACGTTGACCGCTGCGGTCGTCGGAGGTCTGGCCACTGCGAGCGCGTTCGACTCCCGATATGCCTCGGTTGTCTTCATTCCACTGCTACTGATGGTGTCGCTAGGTGTGACGGTGTTCCGTGATCGCCACGTGCGCGTGGGCATCGTCACTATCGCCGTACTGCTCGGCCTGGTGGCTTCGGCTGCAAATGTGACGACCAATAGAACCCAGGCAGGCGAGGTAGCCGCGGCCATCGACGCCGCGGGTGCGCCGGGCGATGTCGTGGCGTACTGCCCTGATCAGCTCGGCCCTGCGGTGAACCGGATCCTGCCGATGGGCCGCTTTCAGCAGCTGGCATTTCCACGTGGCGGCGGTCCCGAGTTCATTGACTGGGTCGACTATGCGTCAGCGGTCCGCCACGCTTCGTCGCTGGACTTCGCTCGCCGAGTCGACCAGATGGCGTCTTCGGGCAAGCAGATCTTCGTGGTGTGGGCACCGGCCTACGAGGCCTTCGGCGCCAAATGCGAGCAGCTGGTGCAGACGTTGCAGAGCAGCCCTCGGTATCGCGCCACTGGGGTGATTGCTGGCGACGCCAAGCGGTTCTTCCAGCCCATGTACTTGGTGCGGTTCTCGCCGGTCGGATCCTGATCGGCGTGGACACCGGTCCCGGTGCGGCCAACGGTTCCTACCCCGTGAGGGAGCGGATCGGACTCAAGGGCGGATCCGTCGAACTGGCCCGTGCTGTCCTTCAGGTACTGCCTGCGTGGGTAGCGGCTCGGCTGGTCGTCTTGTCGGCGCTGGCCCTGGCCCACGCCGGGGTCACGTCGCTGCGTCCGGACAACCCCGAAGCCATCCGTCGCGTCCACGATGGGCTGCTCGGTTGGGACGCAGGGTGGTATCAGGCCATCTCGGCTCATGGCTATGTGGCCGCTGGTCAGGAATCACTGCGCTTCTTCCCGTTGTTTCCACTACTCGGACGTGCACTAGGAGTCGTGCCCGGAGTCGGGGTGGGCGCGGCGCTGATCACCGTGGGCAACCTGAGCGCGTTAGTGGCCATGGCCGTCCTGCTCGTTCTGGTCCGCAGGGACATCGGCGATGGTGGACTCGCCCGCCGGTCGGTGTGGCTGTTGGCCCTGGCGCCGTCGGCCTACTCATTGGTACTGGCCTACTCGGACGCCACCTTGCTGCTGTGCTCCGTCGTCACCTTCCTCGCAATACGGTCACAGCGTTGGTGGCTGGCGGCAGCAGCCGGTCTGGCCGCCGGCTTCGGTCGCCCCGTGGGACTGTTGCTGGTCGTCCCGGTGGCGGCCGAGTTATGGGCCTGTCGTCGAGATATCGGGAGTGGGAAGGGCTGGATCCCGCCTGGGGCGGCGCTGTTCGCACCGTTGGTGGGTGCTGGCGCCTATCTGGTCTGGGTCGGCCACCGCTTCGGCGATCTCTGGCTTCCGATCACCGTCCAGCAGCGCAGCGGCCACCGGGGTGCGCTGACCGTGCCGCTGGGTGCCATGTGGAGCGACCTCGGCTCGGCCGTGCACGGACAGCATTTGGGCAGTGCGCTCCATGTCCCTTGGGTACTCGGGTGTGCGGTTTTGGTGGTGGTGGCCTGGCGGCGGCTCCCCCGCTCGTATGCGCTGTACGCGGCAGCCGTCCTGGTGGTGTCGGCCAGCAGCACCAATTTCGACTCGTTCGAGCGTTACGCCCTCGGGGCCTTCCCTCTGGTGATCGCCGCATCCACGTGCACCACCAGCCGAAGAGTAGAGATAGCCGTGCTCGTGCTGTCGGGGCTGGCCATGGCCGGGTACGCGTTGCTGAGCTTTGTCGGCGTCGTGGTTCCCTGACCGCTGTCGGTCACCGGATCGGGGTCGTTTGCCTTCCAGGCGACCGGAGCCACTAACCTGATGCCGCAACACCCGATGACAGGCGTCGCTGTGCCCTCCGTTGTGGAGGCGCACAGGCATCGCCAGTTCTTCGACACGCCGTCCGCCTCCCCCCTGTGGGCCTCAGTTCACCGAGCATGTCATCGACGAACGGGCCAACTCATCTGGGTTCAGTCCGAGAACCACAAGAAACGGATTCCACTGCATGGCACCGCCCAACCACCTCGAGATCGAGCACCCCACCGCCGCCACGGTCGGCTCGGACCCGTCGCCCGACCGCCCCGTAGTGGTCATTGGTGGTGGCCCGGCCGGACTGACAGCCGCCTATCGGCTGGCCCAGGCCGGAGACCCCGTCGTCGTGGTGGAGCGGGACAGGGTACTCGGGGGGATCAGCCGCACCGTCGAGCGTGACGGTTGGCGGTTCGACATCGGAGGCCACCGCTTCTTCACCAAGGTGACCCCGGTCGAGGAGTTCTGGCACGAGATCCTGCCTGACGAGGACTTTCTGCTGAGACCGCGCATGAGTCGCATCTTCTACGGCGGCAAGTTCTACGACTACCCGATCAAACTGGGTAATGCGCTGGGGAACCTGGGAATCATCGAGGCGATCCGCTGCGGACTCTCGTTCCTGTGGGTGCGGATCCATCCCCCCAAGGACAAGTCGACCCTCGAGGGCTACATCGTCACTAACTACGGTTGGCGCCTGTACGACCACTTCTTCAAGACCTACAACGAGAAGGTGTGGGGGGTATCGGCGTCCGAACTCTCGGCAGACTGGGGGGCCCAGCGGATCAAGGGCATGTCACTGTGGAACGCCGTGTGGGAGCCGATCCGCTCCTCGCTGGGTCGCCGGCGCGACCGTTCGACACAGGTGACCAGCCTCATCGAAGAGTTCCAGTACCCGAAGTACGGACCGGGGATGATGTGGGAGCGATGTGGCGAACTGGTAGTCGGTCTCGGTGGCGAGGTCCGCATGAAGACGTCAGCCACTGTCGTCCACGTCGAAGATGGTCGTGCAGTGGCCGTGACCGTGGAGCACGGCGGAGTTCTGGAGCGCCAAGAGGTCAGTCACGTGATCTCTTCGATGCCCTTTACCGCCCTGGCCCGCGCTGTCGATCCGCCGGTCCCGGCGGCAGTGCTTCAGGCCGCCGATGACCTGCACTACCGGGACTTCCTCACCGTGGCCCTGGTGGTACCCGAAGACCGGGGATTCCCTGATAACTGGATCTACATCCATTCCCCCGACGTGGAGGTCGGGCGCATCCAGAACTTCGGTTCGTGGTCCCCATACCTGGTGAAGGACGGGCGGACGTGCCTGGGGATGGAGTACTTCGTCTTCGAGGGTGACGAGTTGTGGTCCATGGCTGACGATGATCTGGTGACTCTGGCCACCAAGGAGTTGGCCGCTATCGGGCTGGTGGAACCGGCTGACGTGGAGACTGGCTACGTGGTGCGGATGCCCAAGGCCTATCCGGTCTACGACGACTCCTACCGGGCCAATGTGGAGATCATCCGGCGCTGGTTCGACGCGCACGCGCCAAACGTGCACCCCGTGGGCCGCAACGGGATGCATAAATACAACAACCAGGATCACTCGATGTACACCGCCATGTTGACGGTGGAGAACATTCACGGAGCCCACCACGACATCTGGTCGGTCAACGTGGAAGAGGAGTACCACGAGACCGCAGACGGCTCGACTTCTGCTGGCCGGGCGGCCGGCACCGGACGAGATGCCCCGATCCTGCCCCGCCGCCTCGGCTGATCGGCAGCCGGTCGACGAGTGGACAACGACCAGTCGGAGTCGGCGGACGGTCCGCCTGGCGAGGAGCCGACCACGGGCCCTTCCTCTGCACCGGAGGTAGTGCCCGGCATTGACCTGATACTGGGCGAGGTCGAGACTCTCGTCGACCCGATCGGCGAGTCGGCGGCGTTCGGTCCGGCCATGGGCATCGCCGTGGCCGGA
>Ga0194057_10001971_pt1 | contig 10037 bp, 4 predicted proteins | sample SepL4415m_MetaG_FD_155474 | JGI IMG/M metagenome (GOLD analysis project Ga0194057, IMG submission 155474) | Anoxic zone freshwater microbial communities from boreal shield lake in IISD Experimental Lakes Area, Ontario, Canada - Sep2016-L442-15m | ecosystem: Environmental > Aquatic > Freshwater >...
TGCCACTACACAGGATTTATTTTTTTTGATGTTGGGAATATTATTGAGCGCCTGCACCAGGTTTCCCCTTCCATCATTGAGGTATAAATTATCTTTCAATGCAGGATTATCATCATCGTATTCATTGCCTCCACTGATCACATACAGGTCGGGCCAACCATCCCCATTGGCATCAAAGAACAAAGCATCTGTTTCTTCGGTGGCTCTCATCCTGCTCGTAACTGTTAGTGCCGATTCCTTGAATTTTCCATCCTTGGTTTGCATGAACAATACGCCTGCCTGCATCGATGCTCCGCACACATAAAAATCTTCGAGTCCATCCTTATTCACATCTGCTACCGCAATCTTTGGTCCGCGGGTAGATAACTCATGCGGGATCAGGTACTGCTTATTAAAATCAAAAAAATCATTTTCGCTGTGGGTCCATTTTATACCCAATAGGTTTGTAATGTTTTCAAACAATTCTTTTTTGGGAGGAAAATAATCTTCATAATGAAACTGACCGGCAGCTTCAGACTGTTTTACATCAAGCTTACCATTTACAGCAACATTTTTCAATACCTGAAATTTTTGGTCGGGCCATACGATCAATATGCTGTCAATTGATTTGAGACTATCCAATCCAAAATGCATACGGGGTTCGCTCGAAGATTGAAATCCGCGGGTAAGCATGAGTTCCTGATATTGAATTTTATTTCCTGTATACAACCATGCCTTGGTACCAATGCCAAATGTATTCTGGTCATTGCCCTTACATCCGATGCTGATCGATTTTTTGGCTGCTGCATTGTTCTTTAAAATAACTGCTTCACTATTTACGCAGTTGATCACCACATCTAGATTACCATCATTGTCGAGGTCGGCATAAGAAGCACCGGTATAATAACCCTTCATATTTCCTGTTCCCCATCCCTTGCTTACATCGGTAAAATTCATCCCTCCATTATTTTTGAAAAAATATGGATGTGAACTTCCATCGGGCATATTGGCGATGGCCTGATCATCATATTTATCGGTTCTGTTCATCCCTTTTTTCATTTCCAGGTCAGATACAAAACGAATATAATCCAGATCAACCGGGCGTTTCACGATGCCACTGGAAATGAAAAGATCCTTACTGCCATCATTGTCGAAATCGGCAAATAACGGAGCCCAGCTCCAGTCGGTAGCCGATACACCTGATAATAATGAGGTTTCACTGAAATTCTTTCCGCCGCCATTATTCCTTTGCAAACAATTCTTTGAATATTGTTTCTGGTATCCGTTCAGTTCCAGTTTTACTTTATAGATATCCGGGTTCTCATCACTGCCATAGGTCTTCAATGTTTTTTCATCGGGTGGCAACATGTCTACGGTTACCACATCGGGCTGTCCGTCATTATTATAATCGGCCACATCATTGCCCATGCTGAACCGGCTATAATGTTTAAAATGTTTTGCACCGCTTTCTGTGAATGTTCCATTACCGTTATTGATATAGTAATAATCATTCTCATGAAAATCATTACCAATATAAATATCATCCCAGCCATCATTGTTCATATCGGCCACAGCAATGCCCAACCCGTACCCCAGATTACTTTGTGATATTCCGGCAAATGCAGACACATCGGTGAATTTACCAGTGGTTTTTATATCATTTCGATAGAGCCTGTCGCCCGACAATGAATCATATATTCTTCTGTTGCTGGTATCGCCAATATTGGCGTGTGGGTGGTGCGACTGGTTAAGAATAAAACAATCCAGATCACCATCCTGGTCATAATCGAAGAACACGGCCTGGGTTGAGAGGCAGGAAGTATTCAAACCATATTTTTCTGATTCCTCCGTAAATGTATTGTTGCCTTTATTGATGAACAATTCATTATGCCCCTGCAATCCATAGCGGTTGCTTACGGTTGATACATAAATATCCAGCAGTCCATCAGCATTCACATCGGCCATGGTAACACCCGTGCTCCAATCGGCTGTGCCGGCCACCCCTGCTTTATCGGTGATATCTTCAAACTGAAAATTACCCTTGTTGAGGTAAAGCTTATTGCCGCCTTTATTGCTGGCAGTAAAATACAGATCGGGCAAACCATCATTGTTGATATCGCCAATGGCCACTCCACCACCGTTATAATAATAGAGATAATATAATATGCTGAATAGCTTTTGCTTTTCGAGGTTATTGGCAAATTTTACATGCGTATCGGAAGACTTCAAACTCGTAAACTGGGTTTTGGTCTTTTTGCAGGCAGTAAACAGCACAAGGGTAAGCAGCAGGAGGAAATAAATTTTCTTTTTAGCAGGCATCGTGGTTTCCTTTTTCATATAGCAACACTTATTTTATTTACGATCCTGATCATTTCCCCGCCGATTGCTTGATATAAGCCAAGATCTTCTGGGTTTCTTCAGGATAAACTTTTATCAAATGGGTATGCATGGTAGCCGGTGTAGGCAATCCCTTTCCGGGCAACAACACCGCAATGGCCATGGATGGCTGTTGTGGCATATGGCAGGCCGTGCAATAGTTTTCAATGCCGGATCCAATGGAAGCGGTCATTTTACAGTTCAGCGCATCTGCATGCTTATTGTTATGGCAACCGGTACAGCGTTGCGAGAACAAAGCTGTTTTGCCTTTCTCATTCTCGTGGGTATTATGACAAGTTACACAGGTGAGCGTATTGCTCTTCAAAAAACAACGGCTTGCTGTTAATAAGCCGGATTGATTTCCATGAACATCAATTCCATTCACATCTTTGACGGTGCTGTCGATCAAAAAATAATCAGCCAGTTTATCGCCGGCAGTAAATTGAAAAGAGGGTCTTGATTTTTGTAAGCGGCCTCCATGACAGAGTGCACACAGATCCAAACTTTGCTGTCGTGTAAAGCTGGCAGGATTGATGATGAATTTTCCTTTCTTTTCGTTCGGGTTCTCGGTTTGATAGGCCACATGCTGGGCGGCAGGCCCATGGCATTTTTCACAATCTACTCCCCAGATCATTTGTTTGCTTTCGAATTTCTCTGGTTCTTTTCCGTTTCCGGGAATGGTATTGGCAAAAGTAGCATGGCATTCAAGGCAGCGGGAAGTGATGGGCCGGTTAAAGGCGATCTTGTTCGGGTAACCGGGACTGTTACACCATTGATTGGCGCTAGTAAAAAAAGTTATAGGAAGTTGAAGCAACATTTGTCCGGCCCAAGTAGCATAGGATTGCCCCTTGGTGCCCGAGCCAATGGTAATATCGAAACGCTGACTTTTTGTTTCGGCACCATTGATATAGGCTACCTGAAAAAAACCGGATGGCCTCTTTTCCATGGCTACCGTAGCCCCATTATTAAAGACGAAGGTATTTTTTCCGGTATCAAAACTGCCCATGATATTCTTGGCCGAGGCGATCTCGGAACTATGAAAATGAGCCGTATTGATATGTGTGCTGTAAATATTTTTGTGGCAGTTTTCGCAGGATACAGATCCGGCAAACTGGTTGAAGGCGGGCGCCTTTGAAGCAAGCTGTTTTTCTGTCCCGCTATTGATACATCGGGTAAAAAAAAACGTACATAATAAAATACTGGTAAATGTTATGGTAAGAGAACGATATTTAACCAGGTTGCGCATTCGGTGAACTATTTACCCAATCTATAGTTTTGTTTCAGAAATGGCTCCATTTAAAAAGGGCTGACCAAAACTTGTCAGCCCTTTTTAGATAAAGCGGTATATGCTAGAACGACTTAAAAATGTTGTGTTATTAAAACGACATCCTTATTAATTGCAGCATGCTGTTAATGTTTCGTCAACTCGTCGTCAACTCTTCGACAAGCTCAGAGTGACATCGAAGTGACATCAGCGTGACATCGAAGTGACATCGAAGTGACATCAGAGTGACATCAACATGAAACAAAGCTGTCAGTCTGAGCTTGTCGAAGACGACTTCCAGCGTACGCTTCACATACTAGAATACAACAAATTATCTTTTACTGTTGTACAGAGATGTGATCTCTGCACCAGTCAATACCGTTCCGTATAACCTGAACTGATCGATCTGACCATCCCACATACCCATCCAAGTGTTGTGGTCGTGGGTGTATTGGTTAGGACCGCCAATCGTGAAACTATCAAAGTTTCCAAAATTAACATTACCCAAACCACCAATAGTGTTTGTTCTGAAGGCAACACCATCAATATAGGCGATCAACTGAGAATTACTTCCACTATACGTGAAGGCCAGTTGGTGCCAGCTGCCATTCAATACATTCGGCATACCGTTGGCATTGATATATTCAACCCATTGGTCCATGATATAAAATTTGCAATTACCTACAGTTGGTGTGCTCCAATCTTCAAACTCTAGGAAGAGTTTGGTATTGGTCCAGCTGTAATCTTTTGCATCCAAAGAGAAAGCAAAATTGGTTCCGCTTCCTGATGGTTGTGGAGTTTTTTTGATCCAGAACGCAATAGTAAAGCTATTCGCCTGTGTAAACTCATTGGCACCGGCATATTTTACAAAAGCCGTAGAACTTCCTTTATAACCTTTTCCGGTAATTCCATCAACGCTGGTTCCGGTATTGCTTGCAGGAAAATTAGCACGGGTGCTATCTACTGCGTTCATCAATGGGTTTGTACTGGTACCATCAAAAGCTACATAGAACTTTAATGGACCACCAGGCACAGTGGCATCCTTGGGATAATCTCCCATGACAGGGCGGGGAAGTTTTTTACAACTCGTAGCCGCTGCCAGTAATACCAAAATAAAAACGCTGTTTTTTAGTATCTTATTAAAAGTATTCATGATAATAATTTTTTAAAATTGTTTTTATGTAAATCTTAACCTGCCCAATTGAACAGGTTAAGAAATATATTTTTTACCATTCAGGATTTTGCACCAGTACACCACCAGAAATATTGATGGCCTGCTGAGGAATCGGATAATACCTACAACGGTTGGTATAACCCAATGAGCCCAGTTCAGTGATAGCATCGCCCCAACGTACCAGGTCAAAGAAGCGGTAGCCTTCCATAGCAAATTCCCATCTTCTTTCATTCTTAATAGCGGTACGCATTTGCGCCTGGTTTACATAAGCGATCGGAGGAACAATACTTCTTCCTGCTCCCAGATTACCACTCGCCCTGTTCCTGATCTTTTCCAGATTGGTTGCGGCAGTAGCGCCATCGCCCAATTCATTGCTGGCTTCTGCAAGCATCAGGATCACATCAGCATAGCGGAGGATCCTATGGTTGATCCAGTCGGCACCACCAGATCCAAAGATCTGTCCGGTGAACTGACGCATCTGCGGATCAGAGTATACTTTCTTATTCCAAAATGGCTGATCCAGTGAAGAACCGGGTGCATAAATAGGTAAGGTTGCACCATATCCACCTGTGGCATTTCCTCCATCGTATTGACCAGAGAATAAAACCGTGCTGGCTTTACGTGGATCGTTATTGTCCCATGCGGTAACCAGTTTTTGTGTAGGCACATTCCAGCCCCATCCAAGGTTCCATGCATTGGTAGCTCCACCCTGACGAACATTCTGGCTGGTTCCAAACTGGGTTCCTTTCCAAGGTGTTTGGTTAGGACCAACATAACTTTGTTCTTCAAAAATTGATTCCACTCCATTTTTACCTACACCATTCAATCCATCTTTCCAGATATCAGTGAATTTATCAGCTAATTGATATTGACCAGAAGCGATAACAGCATTACATTTCTGAACTACTTGTGCCCAGTTTTGTCTGAACAGGTATGACTGTGCCCATAATGTATTGGCCGCTCCCTTAGTTAAACGTCCGGGATAAATATTAGTACCTCCAACTTCCCAGTTAACAGGAAGGTATTGAGAAGCAATATTCAGATCAGAATCGATCTGCGCATAAATAGTGCTAACAGATGATTTAGGACGGATACCGTCGGCAGATCTTGTATAATAATAATTGATCAACGGTACTTCACCATAGGTTCTTACCAGATCCAAATAGCAATAAGCCCTAAAGAAACGTGCCTCGCCTACATTCTTAAGTGAAGCCGCATCTGTTGCATGCAATGAATCGGCAAAATATAATTCCCTGTTGGCCAGGTTGATCATATAATAACGATCGTTCCAGTAAGTATTGGGAGCCCAGTCATCTTTTGAGTATTGAAAGGTTTCAAACTCAGTGTTAACCTCGGCACCATCCGTTACGCTACTTCCTTTTTGAGCATCGTCATCACGAATACTGTGGAAGTCGAGCCATGGCAGTGTTGAAAACCCGGCATAAGAAGTCAGTACATTGTACATTCCAAAGCTCTGAGCTTCCAGTGTTCCCTGGTTAATATCAGACAAAGTTGCTGTTAGAGGTTTCCTGTCGAGAAACTTCTTACAGCCCACACTGCCGATCACCATCGGGAGAGCCACTATCAAACTCCAGATAATTAATTTATTCTTTTTCATATCAATTCATTTAATAGTTTAAAAGTTTACGTTTAAGCCTAATGTAGTGATCATGGGAATGGCACCACCTCCAAAATCGAAACCAAATGCAGTAGCACTTCCGCCATATTCCGGAGTATAACCAAGGTTATTTTTCCATGTCTTGGCATTTTGGATATTAAAATAAACCTTCAGCGATTTCATCTTGGCTTTTGCAATCAGGCGTGACTGGAAATCATAGGCCAGTTGTACGTTCCTGATCCTGAAATAGCTTCCGTCTTCCATATTATAAGTAGAACCATTGTAGTTGAAACGGTCTCCCTGGCTAACAAGTGGATCCCAGTTAGAAGTTCCGGCACCCGTCCAGCTATTGATCTTAAAGGCAGGATAATTCACCCTTTGGAAAGGAGATTCCAAGGAACCCCATGTTCTGAATACCTGGTTACCATAAACACCGCCCATATCCACACTTACACTGATATCTTTGTATTTCACAGTAACATTAGTACCATAAGTGAATTTTGGCGTTGGGTTACCGATAACGGTTCTGTCATCAGCAGTGATCTTACCATCTCCATTCATGTCCTTAAATTTGAAATCACCCGGACGGTAAGCGCCAATGGCAGAAGCAACCGGAGAGCCCAGGATATCTGCATAGCTCTGGTAAAGACCTTCTACAGTATAACCATAGAAAGATCCGATCGGCTGACCAACTATTGAACGGCTTTCTGCACTTCCATTATTCATGAAGGCATTGCTGATATATCCACCGGGTATATCCTTCGCCAAACTGATCACTTTGTTTTTCAGGAAAGTAATATTACCACTTACTGAAATACTCAGGTCTTTTTTAAGATTCTGATTCCAACTGGCTGAAAATTCTTCTCCCCAGTTTTTGAAGCTACCACCATTGGTTACCTCATTGTCGAGACCCAATTGTGCAAGCCCAATATAATTCAACAGGTCTTTGGTAACCCTATTGAAATAATTTGCTTCAAAATGTAAGCGATTGTTAAATCCGTAAAGTTCTACACCCACTTCACTTGAATGTACGGTCTCCCATTTCAGATCCTGGCTTACTTTATATGCATCACGTGCTGCATTATAAATATAAGTACCAAAAACAGCAGAAGAACCACCTTGCAAATTAGGATAGAAAGGATAGTAATTAGAAGAGCCCCCAGTATTAGGTGCTGCCTGATTTCCCAACACTCCAATAGATCCTTTCAGTTTCAGGTAGTTGATGTATTTCACTTTCTCCATGAATTTTTCTTTGCTCAGTTCCCAAGCACCACCAACGGCCCAGAATTTCTGGTGGCGGTTACTGTTTTGAATTGCAGAAGAAGCATCATCGCGGAGAGATGCATTTAACAGGTATTTTCCTTTATAATTATATAATATCCTTGCCAGAGCAGATACTGTAGAATATTCTGCCTGTGAAGAACTAGACAAAGAAGTTGCATCTTCTTGAAAACCATTTCCTATATACCAGAAACGTTTATCATCCGGAATGGGAAGCGCATTACCTGTTGTATAGGGTTTAGATATTCCCTGCCTGTTGAAGAAGCCGGAATAATAAGTAGTGAAACCAGCCATGGCAGTCAGACCATGTTCGCCAAAGTTTTTCCTATAGGTCAGGATATGATCCTGCTGGAATTTTTTGTACGAATTGTCATTTTCCTGCACTTGGGTTTTTGAACCATAGAGATATGGTACATTGGTCATAGGATTGTAAGCATAATAAAGCGGAGAATAGGTCCTGTTATTTACATTGCTCATATCGGCATAGAAAGTAGAGCGCAGGTTCAGATTTTTTGTAAAATTGATATCTGCATAAATACTGGCCACTGTTCTGTATTCGATATTGATATTTTTATTCCAGGTATTTTCTACTTCCAGCACCGGATTAACTACACCCGAAGTTTGCATGGCGGTATTAAGACCAGAATAGATATTGGCATTGATAGAATCTCCACCATAAGGATTAGCCACGCGGAAAGATTTAGCATTTGCTGAAATTTGCGGCATTACTTTGCGGGCATTGTCTAACACACTTCCTGCATTATATGGATTATTTTGTCTGGAGGCGTTCAGGTTAATACCAAATTTAATGTTCTTGCTTACTTTCAATTCATCACTGAAAGACAGCAGCATTTTTTCCAGCTTTTCGTGGATGATAACCCCTTCATCGCTAATATATCCCAAACCAAGACTAAACCTGTTCTTATCAGTAGCACTGGAAATGCTGAGGTTATTGGTATTGAATTTGCCTACGCGAGTAACTGCATCAACCCAATCAGTATTGGCAGTTAAGGCAGAATAATTAGGAGGATTGCTTATACTATTGTTCAAGTTCTCCTGAGCAAATAATGTATTGAACTGGTCGGAATTGGCCATTTTGATCTTATCCACCAGTTTCTTAAACCCGTAAGAAGTATTGAAATTGATCACCAACTGTCCGGCTTTTGCGCGTTTGGTAGTAATGGCAATAACACCAGTAGCACCTTTCACACCAAAGATGGCCAGAGAAGAGGCATCTTTTAATACTTCAATAGATTCAATATCATTTGAGTTCAGATAATCGATATTATCCTGGAAGATACCATCCACTATATAAAGCGGGTGTACCTGTCCGATACTAACGGTTCCCCTGATACGAATATCGGGTGAGCCACCAGGCGTACCATTGTTTACTATTGAAAGTCCAGCTACCTTACCCTGCAATGAAGCGATGGGGTTGGTATTGGGTTTGTCGGCAATATCCTTTCCGGATACTTTAACAATAGAACCGGTAAGGTCCCTCTTGCTGGCAGTACCATAACCGATCACTACTACTTCATCAGATTTTTTGTAGGTAGGAACCAGTTTCACATCTACCACAGAACGACCACTAACCTTCACTTGCTGAGGTTCGAAGCCGATGCTGCTGATCACCAGGGTAGCATTGCTTTCCACGGTGATGGTGAAATTACCGTTATTGTCGGCATAGGTTCCGGCATTGGTACCCTTTTCCAGTACAGATGCACCGGCAAGGGCTTCCCCATTTTCGCCGGTTACGCGACCGGTCACTTTGATCTTGTCGTTGTCTGCAGCATTTACAGACAGCACCACAATCAGGTTGTTGTCGAGTACCTTGTAAGTAAGGTTGGTACCGGCGAACAAACTGTTCAGTGATTCGATCACAGAAAGATCACGGGCCGAAAAATCAACTTTGTTTTTCAAGCCTTTCAAATCAGAATTGTACAAAAAGCGATAATAACCGTCGTTTTCGATCAGTTTCAGCACTTTTTTAACTTCCGTTTGTTTCAAGTTCAGGTTCACATACTGTCCCATAGTGGGAAAGGCCTGTACCTGTAGCGTTGTAGCTAGAACGATAATAATGGCAAGCTTCATAACAAGCAGCGTTTTTAGAAGCGTTCCTGACCAAATTTTATGGCCCTGAAGTACACTTTTTTGCATAATTTTGGTTTTGTCGTTAAAAAATACAAACCATATTGGGCTCCAATCCAATATTAGTTTGGCACTATTTTTCGGGGAATGTTAGCGCATTCCTCGTTTTTATTTCTTTAATATCTTGATCTCATTATTTTTAATGCTGTAATTGAAGGGCACCAGGAACTGTAGATCCCTTAAAGCCTCTTCCACTG
>Ga0194057_10001976_pt1 | contig 10025 bp, 10 predicted proteins | sample SepL4415m_MetaG_FD_155474 | JGI IMG/M metagenome (GOLD analysis project Ga0194057, IMG submission 155474) | Anoxic zone freshwater microbial communities from boreal shield lake in IISD Experimental Lakes Area, Ontario, Canada - Sep2016-L442-15m | ecosystem: Environmental > Aquatic > Freshwater...
CCGGTATGGATTGGCCTGGGTCGAAGATGTAGGGGATGCTCCGCTCTTTGTAGGCTCGCGAGTACCGAAGCATGTCGTCAAGATTGCCCGGGGCTATGATACCCAAAGTGCCTGAAGAATCAGCACCGTCGATCTCGTAATTACACGGATGCCTCATCGCGCCGGGATTGAAACCGGTAATCTGGTTGTCCGACTTGTCGGTGGTGATATAAGCTCCTGCTGTGAATTCCTCCGGAATACATCTAATCCCTGACATCGGCAATCCCAGGCTCCGCAACCAACGCTCGTAGCTGTCAAAATCCTTGCCCGCGCATGCTAGAATGAGGGGTTGTTCTCCAAGAAGCGCAAGGTTATAAGCAATGTTGCCTGCCGTACCGCCGAACTGTTCTTTTACCCCGTTTACCATGAAGCAAACATTCAGGATATGGATCTTGTCCGGTAGTATATGATCTGAAAACTTTTCCGGAAAATCCATGATCCTGTCGTAGGCCAAAGACCCGGAAATCAAGATTTGCATAAACAGACTCCTGAGTGTGATTAACGACTAGTACAATCAGCATGAAGATTAGGAGAAGGGGGCTCATGTGTCAAGGACCATTTGTGATTTCTCCTTGAGTGCTCTTTGAGAATCGTTGACATTCCCAACGGCAGTCGTTAATTTAATGGCGGTTACATCGAGTCATCTGGTATTTGCTTGAAGGTCTTTTTATAGGGGTAGACTCATGAAAATCATTAATATGGACCATGTTGCGGCATCACCAGTCCTGCCGGAAGTGGTGGACGCTATGATACCTTTCCTGAGAGAAAACTATGGCAACCCATCAAGCATGCACAGCCTAGGGGAGTCTGTGACTGAAGCTATCGATGAAGCACGGCAAAAGGTCGCGGCCCTCATTAATGCGCGAGAGACCGAAATCGTCTTTACTTCCGGAGGGACCGAAGCGAACAACTGGGCGCTCAAGGGCGTTTTGCAGGCAAACCGATCAAAGGGCAATCATCTGATAATGTCCTCAGTGGAACATTTTTCCATAATGCACGCCTCTAAGGCTCTAGAGAAGCAGGGCGTGGAAGTAACCCGGCTTCCCGTGGACAAATACGGTATGGTCGATCCTAAAGACGTGGGAAAGGCTATCACCCCTCAGACTGTACTGATCTCGGTCATGCACGCGAACAACGAGATCGGTACTATTGAACCGATTGCCGATATCGGGCGCATAGCCAGAGAACGCAATATCCTTTTTCACACAGATGCCGTCGCGACAGCCGGCGTTATTCCGGTGGATGTCGAAGCCCTGAACGTGGACCTTCTCTCCCTGGCAGCCAATCCATTTTATGGTCCGTTGGGCGTTGGGGCGCTTTTTGTAAGAAAAGGGGTAAGGATATCACCGCTGATAGACGGAGGAATTCAAGAAGGCGGCCTGCGCGCCGGGACCGAAAACGTACTGGGCATTGTAGGCATGGGCAAAGCTGCTGAGATTGCTTTTGCAGAAATGGATGGCCGAATAGCTCATATGATTCCTTTAAGAGATCGGTTGATAAAGGGAATACCTGCTGTAGTGGAAGAGGTGGGCCTTGTGGGGCACCCTACACTGAGGCTTCCCGGGAATGTTAGCCTGACAGTGAAGTACGTTGAAGGGGAATCCATGCTTCTCTTCCTGGATATGGAAGGAGTAAAGATAGCAAGTGGATCTGCGTGTATCTCCCGGTCCTTGAAAGTGTCACACGTGATGCTGTCCATGGGAATCGATGCAGGTACCGCTCAAGGGTCTCTATTATTCACGCTTGGTCTGGACAATACCGACCAAGACGTGGAAGACGTCCTGACAATCCTTCCGCCAATAGTTCAGAGACTGCGAGACATGTCTCCGCTCTACAAGAAGACTGTCAAACTTAAGGCTGCCGGATAGTCTCGTTGCTGATTGATGGTTGCAGGATCAAGGAAAGTTTTTTCCATACAAGCTGTTAACTCGGCCTGCTGTTGAGTAAACAAAAAGGTCGAAACTCGTAAGGGGGTGACTATATGTATAATGAAACAGTACTGGATCACTTCAAGAATCCGCGCAATGTCGGAGAAATTGACGATGCCGACGGTGTAGGAGAAGTGGGTAATCCGGCTTGCGGCGACATAATGGCTTTTTATATCAAGGTGAACGATGATCGTCTTGAAGATGTGAAGTTTAAGACCTTTGGATGCGGAGCGGCCATAGCCGTGTCGAGTATGGTCAGCGAAATGGCTATGGGAAAGACCCTTGACGAGGCTATGAAGATTACCAACAAATCGGTGATCGACGCTCTGGAAGGGCTCCCCAAGAAAAAACACCACTGCTCTAACTTGGGGGCCGATGCTCTACACAGGGCCATCGAGGACTACCGAGAAAAACAAAAAGGAAAGAAATATCAGAAGCCGGACGATGGTCCGGATGTGTGTTCCTGTCCCGTGTGCGACGTGACCGACCCGGAGGAAGCTCCCTATTGTTCCTCCGTGTGCGAACGGCAGGCCAAGTAATCCAGTGGCATTGAATATAATGCAGTGTTGAGGGGACAGCCCAGTCCGAGAAATTGTTTGAAAATTTCACAACCACCTAAGGCGAAAGTGAAGACCGAGTTCTGACCTTTCGCCTTTGTTATTCGAGCGAGGAATGGTTAAGGCACGCAAAGGCCGATCTGGCTCTCGCCCCCCCCCCGCCATTGGATGAGAGGGAGGCGAGGCGTCAAAAAAAAATAAATCTTTTTTGAAATTATAACTTCAATATATTGCCTTGTTAAATTAGTATGTTATTAGTACCATCTAAAATAAAAATTCGGTAATTATAAATTTGTTTATTAAAAAACCTTGACAACATTCTTATAACATGGTTGTTTCTCTTCCCAGCGATAAACCAAACCTAATCCTTCCTTTGGCCCGTTTCCGAACGGGCTTCTTTTTTGTCCCAAAAAAAATCAAGATCGACTGCGTGTGTAAACCAGATATCTCCGAAGAGTTAAACTCGTTGGGCCAAGGGGTGGTTTCCTCGGACAGACAAAAGTTTTCATCTTCCCAACTAGTATTGAAACGGTTATAATTGGCGCAACAGGCGAGCATTTTTCTGAAATGTGTCCGGGTGTCCACCAAAAGGCCCCGGACATCATTCAACACCTATTTAGGGCCTTATTACCGATATCCTTCCGGTAATGAACGCCTTCCCACTGGATTCTCTCTGTTGCCTGGTAAACTCTTTCAATTGCCGGCCCAATTCCCAAAGCTTTGGCTGTTACTCCTAGTACGCGGCCGCCAGTCGTGATATATCCATCCGGACCGAGCCCAGTGCCGGCGTGAAAGACTTTGACTCCCTCCACCGCGTTGGCTTCGTCAATGCCAGTAATCCTTTTGCCTTTCTCATACGAACCGGGATAACCATGTGACGCCATGACCACGCAGACCGAGTCTTCCGGGAACCATTCAATTTCCTTGTCTATCAGAGACCCTTCAATAGCAGCTATCATGAGAGGTACCAGGTCGCTTTTCATTCTAAAAAGGAGTGGTTGAGCCTCCGGATCCCCCATTCGGACGTTGAACTCCAGGGCTTGGGCTTTCCCATCCTTGATCATGAGTCCGGCATAGAGGAACCCAACGTAAGGGGCGTTTTCCTTTTCAAGGGCCTGGACAACGGGAACCATGATTTCCTTCATGATTCGTTCGTGAAGCTGAGGGGTCACAACAGGTGCAGGGGAATACGCACCCATTCCTCCGGTGTTGGGGCCCATGTCGCCGTCGAAAATCGGTTTGTGGTCTTGAGAACTCGCAAGGGGAAGCACGGTCTTCCCATCTGTAATTGCGATAAATGAGGCTTCTTCCCCTTCCAGGCATTCCTCGATGATTACCCTGTTGCCGGCATCTCCAAAAACCTTTTCTTGCATTATGGTCGTAAGCGCACTGAGGGCTTCGGTTTTATCCCGGCAGACAAAGACACCTTTGCCCGCTGCAAGGCCATCGGCCTTTACCACGATTGGTCCTGATATTCTCTTCAAGTAACGGGAAGCCAGAGAGAAGTCATCAAAAACTTCGTACCCAGGGGACGGCACCCCGTATTTCTGCAAAAGGTTTTTTGCGAAAACCTTGCTGCCTTCGAGAAGGGCAGCATTACCTGACGGCCCGAAAACCTTCAGTCCGGCAGAACGACATAAGTCTGAAAGACCTGCTACGAGAGGCGCCTCAGGCCCAACAACTATGAGGTCGACCCCTTCACTCGAGGCCAATTTCAAAAGACCTGTTGGATTGTCGGAAGATACGGGGGCGAGCCTGCATTTGGGTTCCGCTGCTATGCCGACATTTCCCGGTGTTGCTATGATTTCCGTCACCAGGGCTGATTGTCCAATCTTCCAGGCGAATGTATGTTCACGTCCCCCTGAGCCGACAACGAGAATTTTCATCGCATATTTCTCCAGAGTATCACTAGCGCCAGAGGCCCTTTTTTTCTCTCTTGGCCTCCAGTTCCAGTTCTATATATGGCCTGATGTCAAATCCCTGTTCTTCGCGATCGATTTCCGCCATGCCCAACCTGATCAGTCTTGCGTTGATATCCTCCCCGGAAAGGAACACGAAGCCCTCTATAGGGCCTTTCGGTTTCTCGCGCACTGGTTTCATCCGAACCCATTTAGCCTCGAGAGCCTTGGTAAGGAATTCCTTTGCCGCTTCTTCCTGAGACTGGGGAATGCGCAGACCGGCCAACTGAATCTGCACGACGTTCCCTGAACCTTTCAGGCTCATGTTTTTGCCGTCTATTATTTTATTGACTCTCCACAGATATTCTCCACCCTCGGTTGGGGGGCGGCTCGCCATGTAAAGATATACGACCAATAGCAGGAAGATGGCCCCTAGCGAGACCCAGATCTTCCATTCTTTCTCCAGACGCAACTTAGCCATGCGGAATTCTCCTCAAGGGGATGGAACAAGGCAAGGGAATTGCTATAACCACGGCTCGGCACCGAGTTGTAAACAACTCTACAGAATCTTTTTCATGCGGAGCAACTTTGGATGCATTGAGAAAAGTGAATCGGACCTGGGCATCTTCACTTATCCTCCGCTTCGATTCTTAATTTCTCAGTTTCTAACCGGAAAATTTCTTCGGCCTTTGTAAAATCCGGCCCTATATACAGGTGATTCAGCCTTGCGTCTTCAGCTAGGCGGACAATTACCGTGTAGTCGTCGGAATCGAGCCTAATGAGTCTCACGAAAGAGCCTCGAATGCCTTCAGCGTGTTTGGCTATTTGGAACATCCACTAAATATAGCATATGTTCTACCCAATAAGGGTCAAAATTGCGATTGCGACAATTACTGCGTAGTCATGGCTCCTTGAATAGGTTATATTACCGGGTGATAGGGAACCTCGACCGTGAAGAGGGTGATTTCGTATGGACAACGAGTTGATAATAGAAATTCAGGACCTGACAAAAGATTATTACGACGGGGGCAATGTAATTCAGGCGTTGAAAGCTGCCAATATCAAAATTTTCAAAGGTGAGATGGTTGCCATAATGGGCCCATCTGGATCAGGCAAATCGACGCTCCTCTATGTTCTCGGTCTACTTCATCCCCCCACCTCGGGGGTTTACATATTCAAGGGCCAAAATATTCTCAATTTTTCAAGGGAAGAACAGGCGCTCTTCCGTAACCGGGAGCTGGGTTTTGTGTTTCAAAGCTGCGATCTTCTCGCTAATTCAACGGTTTTTGAAAACCTGGAATTGCCTCTTATCTATGCAGAATCAGACCGGAGTGTAAGGAGAAAAAAGATACTGGATGCCCTGGGGCGTGTCGGCCTGTCCCACAGGGTGGATCACTGGTCCAATCGTCTTTCAGGAGGTGAACGCCAGAGGGCAGCCATAGCGAGAGCACTCGTGAACAACCCTTCCCTGATCCTGGGAGATGAGCCTACCGGCCAGCTTGACCAGAAGAACACCGAAATTGTCGTAGAGCAGCTACGGGAACTTGCCAAGCAAGGATTCACTGTGATCCTGGTAACCCACGAAGAAGAGATCGGAGATGCTTGTGACCGAGTAATCCGCATACGAGACGGCTCAGTAGTTTCGGATGGTTTCGAAGATACTGAGAACATAACTGATGAAACGCTCCGCGAGCGTGTGGCTGTCCTCGCCCCGTAGAGATAAATTCTATACAATTCAGCCGTGATGGAAGAAAGATATCAATCCACTTCGCGAGACCCTGTCCCGCCATGTTACCTGTTTGAAGGCGAAATGCTCATAAAATGCCTTTTTACAGACCTGGGGCTGACTGGCGTACCGGAAGCCGAGAAGCTCATGTCAGCTACCCGGGAACTCAGGACAGCGAACGATATTCCGGATGTCTTGCTGTTTCTGACCCACCCCAGGACTGTGGCTTTGGGGATACGCGATGGTCAGGCCGTCCCGCCTAAAGACCTTCTAGTAAGTGCGAATCGGTTGAAAGAAGAGGGGATTGCACTGACACGGTCCGTCCGGGGAGGAGGCATCACCTACCATTGGCCCGGCCAGGTGGTGTGCTATCCAATTCTGGCATTGAGGCCGGGAGAGCGAGACTTGCCGAGATACATGCGTAAACTTGAGGAAGTGGGAATCCATACTTTGAGACGTTTTGGACTGGAAGCTGCTCGTCGGAGGGACAGTGCCGCCCATTTGGGTTTGTGGGTTGACGGCTGCAAGATAGTTTCCATGGGGGTCCGTGTATCCAACTGGATAACCAGCTTCGGCTTCGCAATCAATCTCAACGGTGACCATTCAGCGTCGGCTTACGTGAAACCTTGCGGCCTGGAAGGGGTCAGGCTGGCTACGATAGAAGAGACCCTCGGTTGGGCGCCTTCGAGAGATCAGGTCATCCAGGCTATCAAGGAGAGCTTTTTTTCCGTATTCGGCAGAAAGCTCGAGAGAATGCCTGGTTGTTTCTTCAGAATGCGCTCTTCCCAACAGGGATCAGCCGACGAAAACTAAAGGAATTGAGATGGAGCACATGAATTGCAAGGATCTCATACAGGTAATGCAACCTGACGGCCGGTTAGACGAGTCGGCTGTGATAGGGGTCTCCGGGGAGGAGATGCATCGGATGTATCGCCTCATGGTGTTTACCCGGTTGTGGAATGCCAAAGCATTGAGCCTTCAGCGACAGGGTAGGATGGGAACCTTGGCATCGGTGAGGGGGCAGGAAGCTGCAAATATCGGTATGGGCTTGGCTCTCGGACCAGGAGATTGGTTTTGCCCTTCGTTCCGTGAATACGGCGCAATGTTCGTTCGGGGGGTTATGCCTAAGGATCTCTTTTCATTCTGGGGCGGAGACGAACGTGGGGCCAGACCTCCCGAAGGTTCGCGTGTCTTACCCGTATGCATCACGGTGGGATCCCACCTGTGTCATGCGGTGGGAATAGCCTGGGGAGCAAAGATTAGCAACGAACGGATCGCTGTGCTCTCGTGTTCGGGGGATGGTTCGACGTCCCAGGGAGATTTTCACGAGAGCCTCAATTTTGCAGGAGTTTTCAAGCTGCCGGTGGTGTTCGCAATTCAGAATAATCAGTGGGCCATTTCAGTACCCTTGGACAGACAGACTGCATCGGAGACTTTGTCTGAGAAGGCTGCAGCATATGGCATTGACGGTGTTCGCGTTGACGGCAATGATGTGCTCGCTGTGTATCTTACCATAAAACGACTTCTCGACGCAGCCAGATCAGAACATAGACCGGCACTCGTAGAAATGGTCACGTACCGGATGGACGATCACACTACCTCAGACGATGCAAGTCGTTACCGTACTGAAGAGATGGTTTCACCTTGGAGGTCCAAAGACCCCATTGATCGTATGCGTAAGTATTTGATCGCGAACCGGGGGTGGAACGATGAAAGTGACACGAATATGGTTTCAGAATTGACCGCCCAAGTGGAGCAGGCGGTAAAAGATTACGAGGCAGCGCCGCTCCCGCAGCCTACCGACATTTTTAACCACATGTACGCCGATACGCCCTGGAATCTCGAAGAGCAGAAGGAAGAACTGCTAAGGCATTTGGGTCGGTCGGAGAGGTGACGCATGGCACGCTTATCGATGGTTGAAGCAATCAACGCTACATTGCACGAGAAGATGGCCAAGGACGAGAGAATTGTCGTCATGGGCGAAGACGTGGGCGTGGACGGTGGCGTCTTCAGAGCGACCGTCGGCCTCATAGAAAATTTCGGTGCAACGAGGGTTATCGATACTCCTCTTGGGGAGAGCGCTATCGTGGGTGCAGCGATAGGCATGGCTATTTATGGGATGAGACCCATTGCTGAAATCCAGTTTGAAGGTTTCATGTTCAAAGCCTTTGATCAGGTTTACAGCCATGCCTCCAGGATGCGACACCGATCTCAAGGTCTTTACGGGGTCCCAATGGTGATTCGCGCGCCTTACGGGGCTGGTGTAAGAGCCTTGGAGCACCATTCGGACGCGCCTGAAGCCCTCTTCGCTCATGTCCCCGGCCTAAAAGTGGTCATCCCAGCAACCCCCTCGGATGCAAAGGGACTGCTCAGTTCATCAATAGAGGACCCGGACACCGTGATCTTCCTTGAACCTAAGAGGCTCTACCGCCTTTTCAAGGAAGAGGTCCCCGACGGTGACTATTGTGTGCCTTTGGGAAAGGCCAAGATAGTAAGAGAAGGCAAAGACATTACTTTGGTCACCTATGGCGGAATGTTATCCATTTGCGAGAAAGCTGCGCACCACGCTGCTTCCGAAGGTGTAGAGGCGGAAGTCGTTGATCTGCGAACGGTCTGGCCGTTTGACGTGGATGCCATCGTCGCTTCGGTGAATAAGACGGGACGTCTGGTGATTGTCCATGAAGCCCCGCGCTCCTTCGGGGTGGGAGCCGAGATAGCGGCAACGGTTGCGGAACGCTGCCTGTTGTCCATGTTGGCACCCATAAAGCGGGTCACCGGGTATGATGTGATTCCGCCCTTGTCCAAGCTGGAAGATTACAATTATCCCGACTCCGAACGCGTAGTTAGGGCAATCCATGACAGCATGCAGTTCTAGTTAGTAGTGGAGGTGGATCTCACATGCGACAAGTATTCCGATTGCCGGACATTGGCGAGGGAATTGCTCAAGCTGAAATAGTGGAATACCTGGTTAAAGTCGGGGATTCAGTCAAAGCGGACCAACCGATTGTCCGCATAGAAACCGACAAGGCAGTTGTGGAACTTCCTGCGCCGTTTACGGGAAGAGTAGTTGAAATTCCTTACGGACCAGGAGACACCATCAATGTGGGAGATCCCCTGATCATTATTGAAACCGATGGAGAAGTTTCCACCGAGGTTTTCCGCCAGGCAGCGGATATGATGCCCAAGATTTCAAGACCAGATGAACAACCCGCGATGACATTACACGCTCCGGCTATCCCGTTACCGGCCCAGGTCCTTCCGGCTGAACGCGTACTGGCCACGCCACATACCAGGCGGTTGGCTCGTGAGCTGAATGTGGACATAACCACGGTGAGAGGGAGCGGACCTCATAGCCGCGTAACGGACGAGGACATCCGTAAAGCCGCCTCACAGATTCCATCGGCCGTGCCCAAGGCCCCTACCGCGGCGGCAGTTCAGGCACCGGCTACAGCGGGCTTCAACTTCGAGAAGTACGGTCCTACCAGGAGAATTCCACTTAAAGGGGTACGCAAGCGTATAGCAGAGGTAATGGTGAGGTCCGTCTCGACCATACCGCACGTAACTCACTTTGACGAAGCCGACGTCACGGAACTCCTCGCCGTAGTCGACCGCGAAAAAGCTCTGGCTGAAAGTCGCAAGATAAAACTCACCATCCTGTCATTTCTTGCCAAGGCTGCCGCTGCTGCTCTCAAGGAGTACCCTGCCTTGAATTCATCATTGGATGAGGAGACCGGGGAACTGGTCTTCAAGCATTATATTCATGTGGGAATCGCCACGGATACTGAGGCGGGGCTCATGGTCCCTGTGGTAAGAGACGTTGACAGGAAATCCATACTCCACATCGCTTCTGAGTTGCAAGAACTGAGCCGCAAGGCTC
>Ga0194057_10001980_pt1 | contig 10021 bp, 10 predicted proteins | sample SepL4415m_MetaG_FD_155474 | JGI IMG/M metagenome (GOLD analysis project Ga0194057, IMG submission 155474) | Anoxic zone freshwater microbial communities from boreal shield lake in IISD Experimental Lakes Area, Ontario, Canada - Sep2016-L442-15m | ecosystem: Environmental > Aquatic > Freshwater...
GCATAGGTCAGGTGTACGTGGAATCGAGGCAGGGCCAATCCCGTATCGCTGGACGTCCTGATCGCGACAAGGGAGAGGCTAGTGAGGCAGATCCAGCGGGAACTGGACGATGACGAGCGCCGGTTTCTGCTGTCACTTGTTCGCGCGGAGCCGGAATGGTCGGCGCTCGGCATCCCGCACCTTGAGCATCTTCCCGGCTTACGCTGGAAGCTGCAGAACCTGCTGCAATTGCAGAAGGCCAATGCCAGGAAGTTTGCGGAGCAGGTCGATGCTCTGGTTGCCGGGTTCGAGAGCGTCGGGTGATGATTCGTCTTTCGCGCTCTATCGGAATGCAGCGTCATCAAGCGGGACGTCATGACGGTCAGGCTGACGGCAAAATCAGCCAGCGATTTCAGGAATTTCAGCAGCGGCAAAGTGTTGCGATGCCGTGGGACAATTAAGTGGGAATAGCGCGGACGACGTCAGCTGAGCTTCGAGAGCCGTAGCCCGATCGCGGTTACCCAGCGCGATCCAAACGATCGAGCAATTCCAAGCCGCGCTGGGCGTTGCCGCGCGAGGCTCGAACCTCGTAGCGAACGCGCGCATCGTAATTGGCGAGCGCCACCGTTGCCAACTCGTCCATCAGTTTGTTCACGCTGATGGAATTGGACTTTGCCAGGACCTTCAGGCGCTCGTGCTTATCGTCCGGCAGGCGAATTGTTAGCGTTGACACGGAAAGGCCTCCAGGCATTTTTCGGGACTGAGAATTCGGAGCGAAGGGAATTTCAATTCTCCGCCCATCAGATCCCGCAGATTCTTGGTCACGATCACGTCAGCTTGTGCTGCGACTGCCAGTTCGATGAGGTGGTTGTCGGCTTCATCCGGCAAGTTGGGTCGCCAGGCATAGAAGACTTCCACCCACCGGCAGCAACTCAGGAACGCATCCAGCAAGTCGCCGCGTTCCGATTGCGTGAGCGTGGACGCCGAGAGCAACTCATCCCGGCTCAAGACGTCTTCATATTCAGCGAGCAACGCGGCGCCGACGACGGGGCGGTACTCTCGCAGCAGGCACGCACGAAGGGTGGCGCGGGCAGGGCCGCCCTTGCGCAGCATTGCTGCGACCAGCACGTTCGTATCCAGCACGACCGTTGGCATGTACTACATGATAGCGTATATGCTATCAAAATCAAGTGTACGGACGCTCTGGCCGGGAGCCCCACGGGGGGATTTCCGGCACCGGCGGCGCGTCGTCATTGCGACAGTAGAAGACCTCGACCTGTAGACCGGCATCCGCATTGGACGCCGACCGGCACCGCAACGTGTTGATTCAACTTGCACGACCAGGAACTGTCCTAGTCAGTCGTATACGCCGGTTCACAGTCTCTGGTCGACCTTTACTGGGCCTGCCAATCATCCCCAACTGCTGAAGAAATACCTGCGGTTCGAAGTGGGGGCGGGGCGGTCAATATTTAACATATGACTACCCAACGTTGCCTGTTCTGTCCATAATAGCTATTATGACTTCCATGAAAAGCATAACCGCTCTGGAAGCCAAGACCCGGTTTGGCGAGGTGATGGAAGCCGCGCAGCGCCAGCCCGTCAGCATCACTCGAAATGGCCGCCCCTCGGTGGTGATGATTTCTGCTGAGAGCTACGCCCGCCGGCAGCGGATCGCGCGCGAGCGCCTGCGTCAGGCCATGCAGCGCGCCGGCGAATACGCGGCCGCCCATGGCATGAACGAGGACGCACTGAACACGCTGCTCGCGGATGAAAGTTGAACGGCTGGTCATTGATAGCAATGTCTGGATTGCTGCGCTGATCTCGCCCACCGGCACAGCACGGCAACTGGTGGAGGCTGTTCTGGAGCGCGACATCGGCGTACTGATGTCGGAATCGACGTTCGGTGAACTGGCGTCACGCCTGGATCGACCCAAGTTCGAAAAGTACCGGGAGCCGGAGGCCTGGAATCTGTTCCTGTCCGAACTGGTTGAACTGGCGCTCTGGCAGGAGGATGCCGGAACCGCGGCCGGCATCTCCCGCGATGTGGATGACGACAAGTTTCTTGCGTTGGCTGTGACTGGACAGGCCGATGCGATCATCAGTGGTGACGGTGATCTGCTGGAGCTGGTTACCCATGAAGGTATTCCCATCATCACACCAGCGAAATTTCTGCAGCTATTGCGAGAATCGGAGCCGTGAGCGATGCCGAGAAAGGTGGCGGACCATCGGCTGATTGTTTTCATGGTCTATCGGCTCCAATCGCCTCCAAGCGAAATTGCTTGTCGGCATATCTGACGGTAAGTTGTGGCGGACAAAAGATGTCCCATTAGCCGAAACAAGAGCTTAGGGGTCTCGGCGACTATTGAGTGGGAGTGAGGGGCGCGTTGCGGTGTAGAACCGGAGTCGCAGGCTTCCCCGTCTACGCTGCAGGCTGATCCTCGACCCGCCGGCAGCCAGGCGGACGCGCGCGCGAGCATGCACGCGTGCGAGCCGTTCCCGACATCTCTGATCATCTGCCGCGCAACGGCGCGACGACTACAGCGTCAGGTCCGCGGGCAGCGCGGAGACGAGTTGGGGCTGCAGGCGCCGAAGGGTCTCGAGATCGCGGACCCACTCGTAGAAGATGCCCTTCACCGATGTCACGGTGATCTGGGCGTCGCGCAGGCGGCGCAGCCCGTGTGCATGGTGGGGCGGTGGTGAGCCGCAGGCATCGCCGACGACGACGGCGCGGCGGCCGGAGGCGGCCAGGCCGAGGGCGGACTGCGCGATGCAGACGTCAGTCTCCAGGCCGACGAGCACGAAGCAGTCGCGCGCGCTGGCGTCGACGGCGGCGCGGAGGTCGTCTTGCGCCATCAGGCCGAAGATCATCTTGTTGAACGCGGCCGTGCCGGCTGGCAGCAGGGTCGCGAGTTCCGGTACAAGCGGACCGTTGCGCTCGACATCCTCCGCGGTGGCGATCAGCGGGACACTTAGCGCGTGCGCGACGCGCATGAGCCAGGCGATGCGCTGGACGAGCGGGCCGCGATCGTGCAACGGCAGCTTGTCGAGAAAATACTGCTGCACGTCGATGACCATCAGGCAGGAGTGTTCACGCCCGATCAAGCCTTGCATCGATTCACCCCTCGGTCGGTATTGTTTCGCGCAGACGCCCGAGGCGCGAGCGGACGGAACGCCGCCCGGAGTCTCGCCGATGCGGAGTGTATCGCCCGGTATCGTTTGCCTGCAGCAATGGGCAATAGAGCAGAAAGTGAGTATGCTGTCAAAAAGCCCGACCGGAGATTCTGGTGAGACCTGTTGTTCTGGATGCGGCGGCGATCGACGACGTAATTCCCCGACTCGATGCGGTGAGCGCGATGCGAAAGCTCTTCGCGGGTTTCGGGAACAATAGAGTGGCTCAACCCCCCCAAACGCTGGCACTGCTACCCGGGCGAGCTGGAGGCGGGGATTTCATCGCATATCTTGCTGCCATCGCGGATCCGCCGGTGTTCGGGGTCAAGGTATCGCCTTATCTTCCCTCGGCAACGGGATCGATCGTAACCGCCTGGACATTGCTGATGAGCAGTGAGACCGGCACCCCGTTGATGCTGTGCGATGCCATGGCGCTTACCCGGGAGCGCACGGCGGCAACCACAGCGCTGGCCGTGGATTTGCTGGCGCCGGCTGATGCCACGAGGCTGACGGTGATTGGCACCGGGTCGATTGGACGTGCGCATCTCAGGCATGTCTTGCCTTTGCGCGCCTGGAGGAATGTTCGGGTGTGGTCGCCCAACGCGGCTTCGCGCACCGAACTCATCCGCAGTGTTGCGCCGACGGCGAGCATCGAGCGAACGTTGCACGATGCGACCGAAGGCGCCGAGGTCATTTTGCTGTGCACCTCTGCTGCATCGGCCATCATCGACCCGGCGAAAATGCCCCAATGCAAGCTAGTGACGTCGATCAGCACCAATGCCTATCGGGCTCACGAGATTCCGCCGCAGAGCCTGTCGAGGCTCGACGTCTATTGTGACGCGCGCGCCAATGCCCCTCTCGCAGCCGGGGAGATGCTGATTGCAAGGGAGGATCTGGGATGGGATCCGGCCGCGATATGTGGCGATCTTGCGGAGCTCGTCAGTGGCACTGCCAAGCTTCCGACCCGAACAGCGTTCTTTCGATCCATTGGCCTGGGCTGCGAGGACATTGCCTTGGCGGCGGCCGTCCATGACCGGATTTCACTGCGGGGCGAAACGCGGGCTTGAGTCGACAGCGCGCGACGCGAAATCCCGCGAGCGCGATCATCGGTTCCTTCCGCCAGCTCCGCCGCGATTCGGTCAGGTCCCAGCTGTGAAGGGCGTCAACTGCGGCAGACCCAGCTGTGCGGCGTAGCCGTGAATCGCCGGCGTTCCCCCGAGGTGCATCAGCAGCACGCGGGCGCCCTTGCGGAAGAATCCTTCCGAGTTCAATTTCAGCAGGCCCAGCAACGCCTTACCCTCGTAGACTGGGTCGGCCATGAGGCCTTCGGTTCGCGCCAGCAAACGAATTGCTTCGAGCGTTTGGCTGTCGGCCTTGCCGTAAGGGCTCGTGTCCATCGCGATGATGTTGACGTCTGACGCGCTGACCCGTTCCGGAAACCCGCACTCTGCCAGACCCTGATTCGCGAGGCTCAATACTCGCCCGCTCTTGATGCTGGTTTCGTCATCATCCGGAATGCCGACAACCGTAATCGCCTTGCCGATGGCTTTGAATCCCGCGATGAGCCCGGCCTGGGTACTGCTGCTGCCGGTGCAATGGACGATGTAGTCGAAATCGACGTTCTTCTCGGCGCATTGCCGGGCTATTTCGGCGGCGCACGCCATGTAGCCGAGGCTACCGAGGCGATGCTCGGACGCTCCGCCGGGAATCAGGTATGGGCGGTGACCCAGCTTCTCGAGGTGATGGCCGAACTCGGCCAGCGGACTCTCGTCCTCGATCGGACGTGGTGAGTCGTCGACGAACAGGTGCGCCCCCATGAGGCTGCTGAGCAGAATGTTGCCGACCTGCCGATAGTGGGGGCCGGCGTCCTGTGTCCAGCCGAAATGCAACAGCGCGCACTTCAACGAGCACTTCGCTGCCGCAGCCGCCGTTTGCCGGGTGTGATTGGACTGGATTGCGCCGACGGTCACCAACATGTCGGAGCCGCAACGGATCGCATCGCCAACGAGGAATTCGAGCTTGCGCGTCTTGTTGCCGCCGCCTTCGAGTCCAGTCAGGTCGTCGCGCTTTATCCAAAGCTCGAGTCCATTCAGGTGCCGTTCGAAATTCTCCAGTCGATGCAACGGAGTCGGCAATTGCGTCAGGGACACGCGGGGCTTGGTGCGCAGTTCGCGCTCCAGCGCTTCGACTTCGGGGCTGTGAGCAGGGATTGGCACGAAATTCTCTCCTGATGCTTCGGAGCCTGGGAATCTCATCGGGCGATCCGTCGGGTTCCGCCTCAGCGACTCATTTGGCGTCGGTCCCAGCAGACGGGAGTGTAGCCGCCGACAGCCGGTTGATAAGCCAAAGTTGACAGCGTACGGAAAGACAGCGTACGTTGTAAATACGGTTGAAATGTCCGTCAACACTTCCGTTGGCGGGTCGCAAAGAATAAAGAACTCGGGAGGACGTCATGAATCGGGGACAGTTCGGTACATTGATTGCCGTATCCATCGTCGTTTCCGGGTCGGCAGCAGCGCAGGAGGCCGGAAACCCATCGGCGCTGGAAGAGGTGGTCATCACCGGGTCACTGATCAAGCGCGAAAAGAGCTCGCAGCTGGTCACGACGGTCGATGCGGAGGAACTCGCGACGCGGGGCGTCACCAACGCGCTCGAGACATTGTCTTCGCTCTCCCAGAACCAGCCCTCCGCCACTTCCAGCGACGGCACGCGAACCGGGGGCCTCACAAACCTCGCAAATCTCCGGAATGTCGGGCCTGAGAACACCCTGGTGCTGGTCAATGGCCGGCGCATGGTCAACAACCCCATCTTCGACAATGGCGTCGACCTCAATACTGTCCCGACCGCATTGCTCGGTTCCGTCGATGTCCTCGCGGACGGTGCCTCGTCAATTTACGGTTCTGACGCGGTGGCCGGTGTCATCAACTACAGGACCCGGACGGATTTTCGGGGGCTTGAATACAGCCTCAATAGACTCATGCCGACTGCGGAAGGCGGCGAAAAGCGTAGCGCGTCGCTGGCCGCCGGCGTCGGCTCGTTGCGCGATGACGGCTGGAACTTCATGGCAGGCGTCAACTGGCGCGATCAAGACCCTATCAGCTCCGCCGACCGGGATTTCTCCAAGACTGCTGATCGGCGCGATCGCGGCGTGGATCTGATCCTGCGTCAGCCGTTTCCGGCCAACGTGACGCAGCCGGCGACGCCGGGGTTCGGAACGAGAAATCCGTATCCCTGCACGGGACCAGCACTGGTGCCACTCAGTACCGGTGGTTGCGGTCTGGACGGCGATGCGACTGGCTCGTTCGATGTGAAGAATCCGGAAGAGCAGGTATCGGTCTACTCCATGTACCAGATGCAGCTGGGCGAGCACCGACTGTCCGCCGAATACATCTGGGCGGAGTCAACAATATCGAATGCACAGTCGGGTGCGCGCATCCTGGGTCTGTCGATGCCCAATACGAACCCGTACTATCCTGGTAACGGAGCAACGCCTGCGATCCCGGGCCTGAACGCGGCGCTTCCCATCTTCGTCACGTCCCGGTTCCAGCCGGGCGGCCGCCGGACCAGCGAAAATCACACCGTCACCGATCGCGCGACGCTGGAGCTTGCCGGAGACATCGGCCGCATCGGCTACAACCTGTGGGTCATGCGGTCGAAGTCCAACGCGGCACTCAGATCGACCGACGGCGCGCTCTTGCTCCAAGGCATCAGGGACGGCCTCGCCGGCGCGAACGGCGCCGCGTTCATCAATCCGTTTGGCGCCCAGTCGACGGCAGGCGCCGCGTACATCGAGAGAATCAAGGTTCGCACCGACATCGCGCATGGTGATGCAGAATTGAGAATGGCGGGTGCCACGTTCAACGGGAAGTTGTTCGACATGCCGGCCGGGTCGGCGTCCGCCGCGTTGGCGGTCGAGCACGCCGAGGAGGAGATGGGCTATACCGTCGCGGGAATCAATTCATTGCTGACCGGCAACGACCTCGGCAATGGCGTCGCGGCGGCTGGTGACCGCTCGCGTACTTCGGCGACGTTCGAACTGCTCCTGCCGCTCATGGCGCGGCTCGAGGCCAACATCTCAGGACGCCACGACAACTACAGTGATTTTGGCGGTACCTTCAATCCGAAGGTGCAGCTCAACTTCGATGTCACCGACACGTTCAATCTGCACGCCTCCTACAACAAGGGATTCCGCGCGCCCCCTCTGCCCAAGTTGTTCGCGCCGCAGGCGCTCAGGACCGCTCCTGGCTTCCAGAACGATCCTCGACTCTGCCCGGGGGGCGTGGTCAGTACTGCCGCGGGCGGTATCGCAGCGCGAGACTGCGGCGTGATCTACAACACCCTGACCGGTGGCAATCAGAACCTGCACCCGCAAGACTCGACCGCGTACGCAGTGGGTTTTGACCTGCGCATGGGCGACTCCGATCGTGTCGGGGCGCTGGCGATTGGGGCCGACTATTGGAACTACAAGCTGACCGATGTGATCGGTACGCTATCACCCAACGCCATCTTCGCGGACACGACCACCTTCGCCAGCTACATCGTCCGTTGCAGCGCCGCCGACAGGGCGTTCGTCGCAAGCACCATCGCATGCACGTTCCCGGGCGGGACGGGCGACCCCATCGCCTACACGCTGACCAACAATGCGAACGTCGGGGCCGTGAAGACGGCCGGCATCGATGTCACCGCCGCCTGGTCGAAAGAGACGCAGTACGGCACGTTCGCCATCGACTACCGTGGTACGTACGTAACGAAATATGACTTCCAGCGCTTGCCCGGTACGCCGTTCCTGAGCCGCGCCGGGGTCGTCGTTGATGGATTCCCTGCGATCAAGTACGGCCATAACCTTTCGCTCGGTTGGCAGAAGGGGGCTTGGGCGCTGAACCTGCAGAACCGCCATACCGGCGGGTATGGGGACTGCAATGCGAACTGCGGCGTTACGTCTTCGCTCTTCAACGACGTCGAGGCCTACTCCCTGTGGAACCTGACTGCCGCTTACAAAATCAGCGACGCCTGGACCGTCATGGCGCACCTCAACAACGTCTTCGACCAGGATCCTCCATTCAGCAACAACAACGTCAGTAACTGCTCCGGGTGCGACCTGCGCTTCGTCGATCCGACGGGTCGAGCTGTCGGGATTACGATCCGGGGCAGGTTCGGAGTGAAGTAGCCGAAGACTGTCGTAGCGCCTGCGCGACCGCAGTGACCATCGAGAATCGGCTGCAAATCGACGCCCCGGTCATCGTGGCGGGCGGCGGCATCGGAGGGCTGGCTGCCGCCATCGGGCTGCGCGCCGCAGGGCATGCTGTCGTCGTGCTCGAGCGGGCGTCGCAGTTCGGCGAGATCGGCGCTGGCATCCAGCTCGCGCCGAACGCGTTTCATGCACTCAAGGCACTGGGGGTCGTCGAGCGGGCACTCGAAAACGCCGTCTACATCGATCGCCTGGTCATGATGGACGGGGTGTCCGGGGAACAGGTGGCCGCAATACCGTTGGACGCGCCGTTTCGACAGCGGTTCAAGAATCCCTACGTGGTCATTCATCGGGCGGACCTGCACAGCGCGTTGCTCGAGCGTTGCCAGGGGGACACCGGGATCCAATTGCTCAGCGGCGTGGAGGTCTCAGACTTTTCGCAGCCCGGCGAGGGTGTCTCTGTTCGGGCTACGGACGGTCGCTCCTACAGAGGCGTCGCGTTGATCGGTGCAGATGGCATTCGATCGCGCATCCGTGAACCCATCGTAGGCGATGGCGGCCCGAAGATATCGGGCCACGTCTGCTATCGGGCTGTGCTGCCCACGGAGGAAATGCCGAACGCGCTTCGTCTCAACGCGGCGGTTCTGTGGGCTGGTCCGCGGACGCACTTCATTCATTATCCCCTTCGAGGCGGAAAGCTGTTCAACATCGTCGCGACCTTTCACAGCGATAGCCGCTGCGCCGAGCGACACGACGAGCCGGGCGATCGCAATGAGCTGTTGGCTCATTTCGGGCACCTGCCGCCGATTCCCAGATCGGTGCTCGAGAGATCCGGTGGATGGCAGCGCTGGGTGCTTGGAGATCGCGATCCGGTGTCGAACTGGTCACGGGGAAATGTGACCTTGCTCGGAGATTCTGCGCATCCAACCCACCAGTACTTCGCCCAAGGCGCCTGCATGGCACTCGAAGACGCGGTATGCCTGATGCATGAGGTGAAGCGGACCCCGGGCGATTTCTGCGCTGCATTCCAGCGTTACCAGGACCAACGCATCACGCGAACTGCGCGGATCGTGCTGTCGTCCCGCGCGCTTGCGAAGTACTGGTATCACGCAGAAGGCGTCGAGCGCCTCGTGCGCAACGAGATGCTTGGTTCAAAGTCGCCGGATGACTTCTACCGTGGTCTCGAGTGGCTTTATGGCTATGGTCGGGAGTCGTGATCGGCAATCGATGAGCTTGTCGATCCGGCCTCGTCTCTAGCCATTACTTGAGTTCCCAGATCGACTCGACCTCGACGGGAATGTCGAACGGCAGAGTGTTGACCCCGACAGCGAAGCGGGTGTGCAATCCGGCCTCGCCGAAAATCTCGACGAACAGATCCGAAGCGCCGTTGGCGACCCGCGATTGCTCATGGAAATCATCGGCACTGGCGACGAAGACGCCGACGCGAAGGCAACCCGCGACACGATCCAGAGTCCCGCCGCACGCGCTGCGCAGCAAAGCCAGGACGCTCAGGCCTGCCGATCGGGCCAGTGCATAGCCTTGCTCGACGCTCAACTGCTCCCCCAATCGGCCTTGTGCGCCGGGTGACCCCATGTTGGCCGGTCCCAAGCCCGCCAGGTAGAGCGTGCGCCCCGAGCGACGATACGGCACGTAGTTGGCGCGGGCTTCCGGCGGCTGCGGAAGTTC
>Ga0194057_10001989_pt1 | contig 10002 bp, 9 predicted proteins | sample SepL4415m_MetaG_FD_155474 | JGI IMG/M metagenome (GOLD analysis project Ga0194057, IMG submission 155474) | Anoxic zone freshwater microbial communities from boreal shield lake in IISD Experimental Lakes Area, Ontario, Canada - Sep2016-L442-15m | ecosystem: Environmental > Aquatic > Freshwater >...
AGTCGCGCCCGTCGTAGGGCGCTGGATGGTGCGAGTGTGGTCGTGGTTGTGTTCGGCATAGTCGGCGACGATGCCGAGATGGCCGATCGAGTGGCGCGCCACCAGGCCGCACGGCCGCCGGAGTTCGTCGCTGTGGAGGTTTCGGATTCGCAGTCCGCGTTCGCCGGCGTCGGACCCGAATCGTTGCTGTTGCTCGACTGCCTAGGCACTCTGGTCGGGATGGTGATGACCGAGGAGTGGGCGAGCGATGCCGAGGGCCATGATCTGCTCGAGGCGGGCAGCGATCTCCCGCCTGGCTACGCGCAAGCGGTTGAGACGCGGGTCGACGAGCTGGTCTACGCGATTTGCCATCGTTCCGGCGACTCCATCGTGGTGACCAACGAGGTTGGCGACGGCGTGGTACCGCCGTACGGAAGCGGGCGGCTGTTTCGAGACGTCCTCGGCCGAGCAAACCGCGCGCTGGTCAGCCGAGCAGACCGCGCGTACCTGACTGTGTGCGGTCGGCTGGTCGACTTGAGCGCACTGCCGGTCTCGCCTGCATGGCCCGAGGACTGATACCCTCTCATCTCGCTCGTTCACTGTCTGTCGGCTGGACCGCTCGCGCGGATGTCGGTCATCGTCTTGGAAGGACCCTCGTGGCCACTTTTGAAGAGCAGCTCACCGCGATTGTCTTTTCTGTCACCCCCACCGAACCGTCGGCGGATGCAAAGGCCTGGGCGCGACTCGACAGCCTCACCAAGCCCCCGCGTTCTCTGGGGCGTCTGGAAGAAATCGCGGCGCAGGTCGCGTGCGTCCAGGGAACTGATCGTCCCAACGTTGATCGCAAGGCGATTCTGCTGATGGCAGGCGATCACGGTGTGGTCGCCGAGGGAGTCTCGCCGTATCCGCAGGATGTGACCTGGCAGATGGTGGCGAACTTCACCACGCATGGTGCTGCGATCAATCAAATCGCCAAGAGCGTACGCGCCGAGGTGATCGTGCACGACGTTGGCGTGCTCAAGGATCTCAGCTCGATGACCGGCATCGTGCATGTCAACGTGGCTCACGGCACCGCCAACATGGCGCAAGGTCCGGCAATGAGCCGCGAGGCCTGTGCCGAGGCTGTACTGGTGGGCGTCGCTGCAGCTCGAGCGGCTGCCGAGAGGGGCGTGTCGCTGCTCGGCACCGGCGAGATGGGTATCGGCAACACCACAGCTGCCGCCGCGCTCGCGTCGGCGCTCACCGGCGCGGCGCCCGAAGATGTCGTAGGCCGAGGAACCGGGCTCGATGACGAGGGCGTCGCACACAAGGCCGAGGTCGTCACTCGCGCGTTGAGCGTCAACGACGTGGCGTCCCTCGATCCGCTCGGCGTCTTGGCTGCGGTTGGCGGGCTCGAGATCGCTGCGCTTGCAGGAGTGGTCATCGGTGCCGCCGAGTGCGGCGTGGCCGTGGTCAGCGACGGATTCATTTCAGGAGCAGCGACGTTGGCGGCATTCAGGCTGTGTCCGGCGGCCCACGAATACGTGATCCCGTCGCACCTGTCTGTGGAGCCCGGCCACGCCGTGGTGCTAGACGCGATGGGTCTCGATCCCGTATTCGACCTCAACATGCGCCTCGGCGAGGGCACCGGCGCGGCGCTGGCCATGGGCGTCATCGATGCTGCGTGCGCCATGATGTCGGGGATGGCCACTTTCGAGGAAGCCTCTGTGGACGGCGCCGGAGAGCCCGTGATCGCGTGAACAAGGCGCATCCACTGCGCGATGCTGGCTTGGCCATCTCGCTGATGACCATCGTGCCGACCAGTGCGCGTATGCCCGAAGACGGCACCGTGCCGCAGGTCGCTGGTTGGTTTCCAGCGGTGGGATTGGCGTTGGGGGCGGTGGGTTACACCCTGGTGAAGGTGGTGGGCGCCTATCCGCTGCGCCACGCCCAGCCGTTCTTGCTGGCCGCGCTGATAGTCACCTTCTGGGCGATTGCCACGCGGATGATGCACTTGGACGGACTCGCGGATGTCGCTGACGGCTACTGGGGCTCGCATGATCCCGCCCGCAGGCTCGAAATCATGTCAGACAGCCACGTTGGAGCTTTTGGCGCCAGCGCAATCACGCTGGTGCTGATCGTGGAAATCATGGCAATCGGATCCATCAACTTCGCCCCACACGAGTTACCTCTGCTGCTGGTCCCTGCAATCGCGCGGTTCTCGGCGACGGCAGGTTGTTGGCTCGGCAAGCCGGCCCGACAAGGTGGGCTCGGTCGATCGGTGATGGCTCGGCCAACGGTTCTCGGGGCTATGCCAGCGCTGGTAGTGTTCGTGGGCGTTGCGGCCGTGTCGTGGTTGATCTACGGCGTCACCGGCGCCGTCCTGTTCACCGTCGGCATTCTGTTGGCGCTGGGCATCCCACATGTGCTCGCGCGCAGATTCGGCGGCGTGACCGGCGACGTGTTGGGAGCGAGCGTACTGCTCACCGAGACCATCCTGTTTGTCGCTTTCGCGCTGGTAGGCTGAGATGGCCACGGAAACGCGCCTGCTCATCGTTCGCCACCCGGAGACGGTTGCCAACGTCGAGGGTCGGTTCGTCGGCCAGGCCGAGTCGCCCTACTCCGTCGAAGGAACTCGCCAGGCGCGACGCCTCCCGCGAAAGCTCGCGCGATTCAAACCTGTCGTGGTCTGGTCGTCTCCGCTACAGCGCGCCCTCTTTGTTGCCGAGCGTGCAAGTCGCCTCACGGGCGCACCGCTTCGAGTCGACAAGCGCCTCATCGAGCTCGACTTCGGACAAGCACACGGCCTGACCTGGGAAGAAATCAGCGAGGCCGGCATCCCCTTCAACTACCGCTCAGCCGATGAACCCGTTGCGCCAGAGGGAGAGTCACGCGGCGCACTCGAAGCTCGCGTGGGGCAGTGCATTGACGAGATGTGCGCTGTCGGCGGGCGGCATCTGGTGGTCGCTCACGCCGGCGTGATGCGCGCGGCCCTCGCGCACGTGCTCGGACTATCGGGTGAGGGGCTGTGGCTCTTCCACATCCACAACGCTCAGATGGCCCAGGTTCGCGTGTTCGATGGGCATGCCCAGGTCGAGGAGTACGTGCAGGGGTAGGGTTGGGGGCGTGTGAGGCGGACGGCTTTGCCACGATATTGCAGTAACCTGCCATATATGGCATCTTATTGCTATGAAATGGAATGAACTGGTAGACGCTGTAGGCGCAGAACCCGTGTTTGAGACTGGACTGCTGCTGGTTGGCGACGTTAATCGCGCCGACGTGACACGCCAGCTTTGTCGCTGGGTCCAGTCGGGCAAGCTTCTTCAGCTTCGGCGCGGTCTGTACTCATTTGCCGGCAGTCACTCCCTCGCGCGGAGGACCTTGAGCCCGGACGAGATCGCGAATCGGTTGGTGCCGGGTTCGTACGTTAGCCTGACCTCGGTCCTTGGCCGCGCTGGGCTAATTCCGGAGTATGTACCGGTCACGACATCGATCACGACTGGGCGTCCCCAACGATGCGTCACGCCGCTTGGCACATTTGTGTATAGGCATGTGAAACCAACGATGTTCTGGGGATTTGAGGCAGTCGTTGTTGGGCCGGGAGTTCGCGTATTCACCGCAGTACCCGAGAAGGCCTTGATCGACTTGCTCTATCTAGAACCAGATTCTGCCCACCCTGCCTATCTCTCTGAGCTGCGGATTCAGAATCTGGATAGATTGAGTTTCGACTTGCTTGCGAGCATGGCTGCGCGCTGTGAAATGAAGCGTGTAATCCATTCGGTTTCACAAATCGCAGCCATGGCGGCCGACGAGGCCGAATCGTACCGTCCGTGGACGTCTGCAAAGGAGGATGAGTTGTCATGAAGCGTGAACTCGCAGACTACGCCGCGCGGGCTCCGGAGGGCTTTGGATACGCTGTGGCGCGGGAATATCTCCAGGCCCGAATTCTCCAGCACATCGGACTCTCGGGACAGATGATGTCGCTGGCGTTCATGGGTGGTACGGCGCTGAGGTTTCTCTATGCACTGCCTCGCTATTCGGAAGATCTTGATTTCGCGCTTGATGCCGGCAAGGAGAACTATGCGTTCGATGATGTGCTCGCAGTTATTGCACGGGGATTCGAGCGCGAGGGATATACCGTCGAAATCAAGTTCAAACGCTCCCGAACAGCGGTCGACAAGGCATTTGTGAAGTTTCCCGGCCTACTGCACGAGGTCGGTCTTTCTCCGCACGTGAGCGAAGTACTGAGCGTGAAAGTCGAGGTGGACACCAATCCACCCGAGGGCGCTGTGCTAGCGGTCAGCGAGGTTCGCCGATTTGTCCTGATGCGCATCAATCATCACGATCGCGCGTCGCTGCTTGCCGGCAAGCTTGCAGCAGTTCTGATGCGCGAGTACACCAAGGGCCGCGATCTGTACGACCTGATGTGGTATCTCTCGGACCCGTTGTGGCCGCCCCCCAATCTCGCTCTGCTGCGAAACGCCGCACGCCAGGGCGGATGGGATGACCCTGAGGGTCTCGATGAAGGCACCTGGCAAGCGGCGGTGCTGCGACGCCTGGGTGACGTGGACTGGGCCAAGGTGCGAACCGAAGCAGTGCAGTTCTTGGAGCGGCCGATGGAGGCCGACCTGCTGGAGTTGGCAACGTTCGAACGACTGCTTTCGATCAAATCGCATAGCCGCGAGGATCTGCACTAATGCAGAGCATGCGGCCCATGTCCGCACTGCATCCCGCCAATTTGCCCGAGCCTGCCCCACCTGCGACAATCGTCGGCAACCTCGCGCCCTGACTGCGCGGCCATACGACCCGAGGAGTCCTCGTGGACTACGAAGCGCTGATCAGAGCCGAGCTGGGGCCGATGCGCGCCTACGCGCCCGGGCTGCGCGCGAGTGAGGTGCGCGAGCTTTCAGGCCGGGACGAAGTCCGCAAGCTCTCAAGCAACGAGAACCCCTACGGGCCTGTGCCGGGTGCGATCGTCGGCATGCAGGCGGTTCTCAGCAGGCTCAACGTCTATCCCGATGGATCCGTCCGCGCGCTCAAACGCAGACTCTGCCAGCACCTCCACGTCGTGGACGAGTGTCTCGTCGTTGGCAACGGCAGCAACGAGCTACTGCGCCTCATCGCGCAGGCGGTTCTGACTCCTGGCGACGAGTGTCTCTTCGCGTGGCCAAGCTTTGTGGTCTACCCGATGGTGTGCCAGCTCATGGGCGCCACCGAGGTCAGAATTCCGCTTACGCAAGGTGAGGTGCACGACCTCGGCGCGATGGCCGACGCGATCACCGAGCGCACCAAACTCATCTTCCTGTGCAACCCTAACAACCCCACCGGTACCATCTACCCGCGTGCCGATTTCGAGGCCTTTCTCGACCGGGTTCCCGAGGATGTCCTCGTCATCATCGACGAGGCCTACTTTGAGTACGCGACTTCCGATGAGTACGTCGACGGACTTGCCTACTTCGATGGGTTGCGAGGTCTTGGCGTACTGAGGACCTTCAGCAAGATCTACTCTCTGGCGGGTGCGCGGGTTGGCTACGGCGTGCTCCCGGCCCCGATTGTCTCGGCGCTGAACAAGATTCGCGAGCCGTTCAACGTCAACACCGTCGCTCAGGTCGGGGCGTACTACTCGCTGGATGACCAGACCGAGGTCTGTCGCCGCCGCGACGAGAACCAGGGCGAGAAGACGCTTCTGTACGAATGCTTTGACCGGCTTGGCGTGTCATATGTGCCATCGCAGACTAACTTCGTCTACGTGCACACGGAGAAGCCGGTCGAGGTGTTTCATGCGCTTCTATCCCACGGGGTTATCGTGCGTGATCTAGGTACTGCGCCGGCGCTCAGGGTCGGTGTCGGCTCACCTGATGATACAAACGTCACTATCGCGGCCTTTGAAGCTGTTGCAGCGAAGTTGGGTTCGATCTAGGGCTCGTTGTCCTGGTGACGAGTCCGTCTACATGACCACCAAAACGCGCAATCCGATTGAGGAGAACACGCCATGCTGGTAGTGATGCGAGACCATGCGACACAGGAGACGATCGACCACGTCGTCGATCTATTACATGAGGCGGGAGCCGAGTCGCACCTGTCTCAAGGCTCCGTCAAGACGATCATCGGCGTTGTCGGCGAGAGGGAAGTCGTCTATGCGCTGGATCTGGAGGGTCTGCCTGGGGTCGAAAAAGTCATCCGGGTTCTTAAGCCCTACAAGCTCGTTACGAGGGAGTTTCAGCCGCAGGACACCGTCATTCGGGTTGGTCGCGCCACCATAGGTGGAGGAGCATTCGCCGTCATGGCCGGGCCCTGTTCGATCGAGTCCGAGGATCAGATGCTGGCAGTGGCGCGAGACTGCGCCGCCGCCGGCGCGACAATGATTCGCGGTGGCGCTTACAAGCCGCGCTCGAGCCCGTATGCCTTCCAGGGGATGGGGCTGGACGGGTTGAAGCTTCTGCGCGCGGCCGGCGACTCGGTGGGCCTGCCGGTTGTGACCGAGGTGCTCGACGTGCGCGATGCCGAGACGGTCGCCGAGTGGGCCGATGTGCTCCAGGTGGGCGCGCGAAACATGCAGAACTTCATGATGCTCGAGGAACTCGGCAAGATGCGAAAGCCGATTCTGTTGAAGCGCGGGCTTGCAGCCACCATAGAAGAGACGCTCTCGGCAGCCGAGTACGTGCTCAAGGGTGGCAACCGCGATCTGATGCTGTGCGAGCGCGGAATCCGTACGTTTGAGACCTACACGCGCAATACCCTGGACCTTGCGGCCGTTGCCGCTCTCAAGACACTTACTCACCTGCCAATCATCGTCGACCCATCGCACGCCACCGGGCGCCGGGACTTGGTCTCGCCCATGTCGCGTGCGGCGATCACGGCTGGCGCCGACGGCATCATGGTCGAGGTACACCCCAACCCCGAACGCGCCAAGTGCGACGGTCCTCAATCGCTGACTCCGCCTGACTTCGCCGAGATGATGACCAGGATCGATCCGCTCATGGTTCTTGAGGGCAAGCATCTGGGAGTTGAGTGATGGCCTCCGCGGGTTTTCGAACCGTCGCGATAGTGGGCGTCGGGCTCATTGGCGGCTCAATCGCTGCGGCGCTCAGGCGGCTTGATGATGCGCCAGACGTGGTGGGCGTGGATGTGGACCCGGTCGCACTCAAGTACGCGATCGAGAACGACATTATCGACGATGGATCGCTGCCCGGCGGACTGGGCGCCCAGTCGTGGCTTGCTGACGGCGGCGTGGATCTGGTGGTGCTAGCGACGCCCGCTCACCTAGCTGGAGAGTGGCTCGAGGTCCTGGGTCGACAAGGTTACACCGGCACCGTCACTGACGTTGCGTCTACCAAGTCCAGCGTCTTGGCAGCCGCCCGCGAGCTTCTCCCTGACCCGTCGCGGTTTGTCGGAGGCCATCCGATGGCCGGCAGTGAGCTATCGGGCGTGAAAGCGGCGCGGGCCGACCTGTTCGACGGCGCTTACTGGCTGCTGACTCCCGCAACCGACACGGATCCGGGCGCGTACGCTGCGGTCCACGCCCTGATAGGTTCGCTTCGCGCGCGGGTCATCTCGGTCGACGCTGTCTCGCACGATGAGGCCGTGGCTATCGTCAGTCACGTGCCCCATGTTGCCGCCGCCGCGCTGGTCGATCTCGCGGCGGCGCACTCAGGTGAGCGCGGCGAGCTCATGCGTCTTGCCGCCGGCGGATTCAAGGATACGACCCGCATAGCTGCAGGGAGCGCCGACCTCTGGACAGGCATCTGCCTGGATAACGCCGATGCGCTGGCCGAGGGGCTACTCGAGCTTCGCGATCGTCTCGGCGGGTTCGAGGCGCTGGTGCGATCGCGCGATGCCGAGGGTATGCGCATCTGGCTCGAGCGAGCGGCCGTTGTCAGGCGTTCGCTGCCGGCACAGTGGGTTCCCGCGACGACGCAGCTCTCGGAGCTCGTCGTCCCCATGCTCGACCGCCCCGGTCAAGTCGCCGAGATTACCGCTGCCGCAACGCATGCTGGCTGCAACATCGAGGGCATCGACATCGATCACCAGAGCGAGGACACAGCGGTGCTGGTCCTGGTGCTTACCGACGAAGGCGACTTCGATGCGCTTGTCGCTGACCTTGTCGGCAGGGGATACGATCCGCGGCTTAAGCCGCTTGAAGATGTTGGTGATGCGTCGTGAAGCCGACGATCTTTGGCCCGGGTTGCGATTCTCTGGTAGGGGAGGTCCGACCGCCGGGCGACAAATCGCTCTCGCATCGGGCGGTTCTATTTGCGGCAATGTCGGAGGGCACCACGCACATCACCGGAGTGCTGGATTCCGAGGACGTTCGAGCCACAATCGCGGCTGTGCGGGAGCTTGGCGCTCATGTGGATCTCAGCGTGGGGCCGGACGGCTCACTCACCGGGAAGGTGCGCGGCTGGGGAGACCTGGGCCCGCGCTCGTACGACTCCACCATCGACTGCGGAAACAGCGGCACAACCGCGCGACTGCTGATGGGCGTGCTTGCAGGATGGCCGCTTGAAGTCACGCTGGTCGGCGACGAGTCCCTGTCGCGGCGTCCTATGCGTCGCGTCACCGGCCCGCTCGAGCTGATGGGAGCGCGATTCGAGGCCACGCCGAGCGGCACCCTGCCCATCGTCGTTCACGGCACTGCCGCGCTGACGCCGATAGAGTACGACTCGCCGGTTGCCTCGGCGCAGGTCAAGAGCGCCGTTCTGCTCGCTGGTCTCCGTGCACAGGGCTGCACCAAGGTCACCGAGCCCGCAGCCAGCCGAGACCATACCGAACGGATGCTCCCCGAATTCTGCGTACCGGTGACGCGCGACGCTGCCACGCACACTGCAATCGTCGAGGGTCCGGCTGTGCCGTGTGCTATCGCGAGTTTCGCGGTGCCGAGAGATCCATCGTCGGCGGCGTTTCTCGTCGCGGCGGCGCTGCTAGTACCCGGCAGCGCCGTGCGATTGTCAGGCGTCTCGCTGAACCCGACGCGCGCTGGCTTCCTGCGCGTGCTTGAGCGTATGGGTGCGTCCATCCAAGTAGTGCCGTTTCCGGAGGCGGAAAGCGAGCGCTCCGGCGAGATTGATGCCAAGTACACAGGGCACCTCTCGGCGACGACGGTCACCGCCGATGAGGTCCCTTCTCTAGTAGATGAGGTGCCGATACTCGCGCTCATCGCGTCTCAAGCTCACGGCGAGACTCGATTTGAGGGTGTGGGTGAGTTGCGAGTCAAGGAGTCCGACCGGCTGGCGGCGATCGTCGATGGGCTGACTACCTTGGGGGCGACGGCGGAGGTTGAGGGTGACACTCTGGTTGTGCGCGGTCCTGCGCCGCTCCGTGGAGGGACGCTTGATTCTCTCGGCGATCACCGGCTTGCAATGACGTGGGCAGTGGCGGGACTGGTCGGAGGGGCGGCTGTGGGGGTACGGCGCTTCGAAGCGGTTGATGTGAGTTACCCCAACTTTGTTGGCGACTTGCAGCTGCTCGGTATGCGGCGCTGAAGACAGCTTCGGCGCGACCAGCCTAGGCCGTGTGCCGTGGTACCATTCGGGCGTCCAATCCCCGCACGAAAGTGAACCCAAGACGCTCATGATTATCGCCATTGACGGCCCTGCAGGCTCGGGCAAGTCCAGCGTTGCGAAGAGCGTTGCGACCCGTCTGGGATTCAAGTACCTAGACACCGGTGCGATGTATCGGGCGGTCACCTTTCGGGCGCTCCAAACTGGCGTTGATCCCGCTGATGGCGGAGCAGTGGCCAAGATCGTCGCTTCCTCGCCGATTGAGTTCACGCACGTTGTCGGAGATCCATTTCCCACGGGTGTGCGGATTGCCGGAGTAGATGTGACCGCCGAGATTCGCACGCCCGCTGTCGACGACGCAGTGAGCGCTGTGGCACGACTGGGAGTGGTTCGCGAGGCGATGGTGGCGCAGCAGCGTGTACTGGGCGGCGCGGCAGACATCGTGGTCGAGGGTCGTGATATCGGCACGGTGGTGTTTCCGGACGCCGAACTCAAGGTCTTCCTGACCGCCAGCGCCGAGGAGAGAGCGCGCCGCCCAGTACAC
>Ga0194057_10001990_pt1 | contig 9995 bp, 10 predicted proteins | sample SepL4415m_MetaG_FD_155474 | JGI IMG/M metagenome (GOLD analysis project Ga0194057, IMG submission 155474) | Anoxic zone freshwater microbial communities from boreal shield lake in IISD Experimental Lakes Area, Ontario, Canada - Sep2016-L442-15m | ecosystem: Environmental > Aquatic > Freshwater >...
GCAGGTGGCCGCCCACGGCCACCTGCCGTGCAACCACAGCTGGTCGCACGCGGACATGGTGGTCAAGGCGCGCAGCCGAGGCGCGTTCACGCGCGAGCTCCGCGCCACCGAGCGCGCGTACCGTGCCGCCACCGGCGGCAAGCTGGCGCGCTTCTTCCGCCCCCCGTTCGGCACGTACAGCGCCCGCAGCCTGCAGCTCGCCGAGCAGCTCGGCTACACCACTGTGTTCTGGAGCTTCGCGCACTACGACTACGACGAGGGCGCTCAGCCGCCGGTGAGCGTCACGCTGCACCGTATCCTGAGCGCCGCCGCTCCCGGCGTCATCTACCTGCTGCACGCCTCCTCGCGCAGCAACGTGAACGCCCTGGCCAAGGCCATCCACGGCCTCAAGGCGCAAGGCTACGGCTTCGCGACGCTGGACGACCTGCAGTAGCCGGCCGAGGACGAGGTTTCGCGCGCGGAATACTCTGTCCGCCATGAGGATCACAGCAGCAGACGGGGTCAGGGAAGCGGTGCGCGAGCGGGGCGGGCGCCTCTACGTCTGGACGAGCACCCACCGCTGCTGCTCGGGGCCGCTCACGCTGCTCGAGACCGGCGCCCAGAGACCGCCGGGCGTCGCACGCCGGTTCCACGAGATCGACGCCGGAGGCTTCGCGCTGCTGCTCGACATGGGTCCGCGGCGCCTGCCGGAGGAGCTCGTCCTCGAGCTCAGGGGCAGGCGCAAGAAGATCGCCGCCTTCTGGAACGATCAGGCCTGGGTGGGGTGAAGCCGGCGCCGTCGAGCGCCGCGCCGCGGCGCCGGCGGGCGCGACCCGCCGCCGACGTTTGGCTCTGCGGCGCCTCGGGGATTCCTTCGTCATGCGGATTCGCGCGCGCCTCGCGCAAGGGGCGGCGCTCCCGCCTCACGGAAGAGGCGATCATGTACCTCGTTATGCAACAGACGGTACGCGACTACGACGACTGGAAGCCCGTGTTTGACGCGGGCGAGTCGGTGCGCACGAAGCACGGCTGCACCGGGCACGAGATCTACCGCAGCGACGACGACGCCAACGACCTCACGATCATGCTGAGCTTCCCCAGTCGTGAGGCCGGGGAGGCCTTCCTCGCCGACCCGGAGCTCAGGCAGCGCATGGACGAGGCCGGCGTCACGGCTCCGCCGCGCACGATGTGGGCGACGCAGACCCAGTGTGTCAACTACCGGGACCGCAAGGCGGCCTGAAGCGGTCGCAGATCGGCGGGGAGCGCGCCTGGGGCGAAGCCGCTTCAGGCGCGCTTTCGCGCTTTCCAGATCTCCTCGCAGGGCCAGTGTTGCGACCATTCCGCGGTGGGCAGGCCCTTGAAGCGCGTGGTCGCCTCCGGCCGCGGCCGGATCTCGATCAGATCTTCTATTTCGAAGCCGTTCGCGCGAAGGAGACGGATCCAGTCGCCGTAGCCGAGGTGGAACTCGACCGACGGCTCGCCGGCCCATTCGACGCGGTGCAGGCCGAAGTAGTCGCGCACCAGGCGATCGCCGGGCGACGTATCGGGGTCGTCGGGCGAACACAGGATCGCGATCGTGCCGTTGGTGAGGAAGGTGAGCCGGCCGCCCGGGCGCAGCACCCTGGCGGCCTCCGGCACCCATAGATACGGGTCGGCCCACAGGCAGGCGCCGTACTCCGAGATCGCCAGGTCGAAGCTCTCGCCGGGGAACGGCAGCTGTTCGGCGCTGCCCTCGTGCAGCGGGAAACCCAAGCCGTGCTCACGCTGCAGACGGCAGGCAGTGGCGAGTTGCTCGGCGGAGAGGTCGATACCGACGCAGCGCGCGCCGCGGCGCGCCAGCCACGCCGACACGTAGGCGGCGCCGCAGCCGAGCTCGATGACGTCCAGACCCTCGAGCTCGTCGGGGAGCACGCGCAACTCGGCCTCGGGTACCGCCCAGACTCCCCAGGAGGGGGCGTCCGCGGCCCAATCCCGCTCAGCGCTCTCCACGAACTCGGCCGCCCACTCGTTCCAGGCGTCCCGGTTGCGGTGGATGTGATCCGCCTCGTGATCCGCCTCGTGATCCGCCAGCGCACTCACCTCCTCGGTCGTCACGCGTCTGGCGCGTCCCGAAGGACTCGCTCGCCGTCATCGTAGCAGCGTAGCTGCGAGGCCGGCGTCACACCCGATGGCAACAGAGAAGCTCTTGCGACTCGTTCGCAGGTGCGCTATGTTGGCTGCTATGCACCACGCCCGGGCGACACTCCGCGAGCAAGGCTACCGTCTCACGCCGCAGCGCAACCTCATCTGGGAGGTGCTGCGCGACGCCGGCCGCCACATGACGGCGGAGGAAGTGGCGGCCGAGGTGCGTCGCACCCTGCCGGACGTCAACGTCTCCACGGTGTATCGCACCCTCGAGCTGCTCGTGAGCCTCGACCTCGTCATCGAGACCCACCTTGAGGGCAGCAGGTGCTACTACGAGGTCTCCCCCGAGCCCACGCACCATCACTTCGTGTGCACGCGCTGCGGCGCCGTGGGCCACTTCAGCGACGAGCTGCTGGCCCCCGTGCACCAGGAGCTGGCTGAGCGCCAGGCCTTCGCCGTGAGCCAGATCCAGGTCACGGCCTTCGGCATCTGCCGCGACTGTCAGGCGGTCGCCGACGTCGCGACACCTGCCGGCGACCAGGATCCCGTCCAGGAAACCAGCTGAGGAGTGTCCATGAACACCGTCGCCATGCACATCCCCGACGGCTATCTGGGACCGCAGACCTATGTGATCCTCTGGATCGTCATGGTCCCCATCTGGATCATCGCCGCACGAAAGGTCAAACGCACGCTGAAGGCCAGGCAGATACCGCTCCTGGCGCTGGGCGCCGCCTTCTCCTTCATCATCATGATGTTCAACGTGCCGGTCATCGGGGGGTCGACGGGGCACGCTGTGGGCGCGACCCTGATCGCGATCATCCTCGGCCCGTGGGCCGCCGTGATCGCGATCTCCATCGCGCTCATCATCCAGGCCGGTCTGTTCGGCGACGGAGGCATAACGGCCATCGGCGCCAACTGCTTCAACATGGCCGTGGTGGCGCCGTTCGTCGGCTACTACTTGTACCGGTTCGTCTCTGGAGATGCGCCCTCGTCGAGACGTCGCGTGATCGCCTCCGGCGTCGCCGCCTACGTGGCGCTTGTCGCGGCATCCATCGTCGCCGGATTCGAGTTCGGTATCCAGCCGTACCTCGCCCATACGGCGACCGGGCAAGCACTCTACGCGCCGTACAGGCTCGGCGTGGCGGTGCCGGCGATGGCGCTCGAGCACCTGCTCTTCTTCGGGTGGGTGGAGGCCATCGCCACGATGGGCATCGTGGCGGCGCTGGCGAAATCCCAACCCGAGCTGCTCGAGATGAAGCCGGCCGCCCGGCCGCTGCGCTGGCTGTGGGCCGGAATGGGGGTCCTCATCCTGCTCACTCCGATCGGGGTACTGGCCCCGGGCACGGCGTGGGGCGAGTGGGGTGGTGAGGAGCTCGACTCGCTGGTCGGGTACGTGCCTACGAACCTCGAGAAGCTCGGGGGACTGTGGAAGGCGGCGATGCCCGACTACGCCACCCCGGGGGTGAGCAACACCCTGCTCGGCTATCTCATCGCGGCCCTCGTCGGGGCGGCCCTCTGCATCGGCGTCGGCTGGGGCGTCGGGGCGCTGCTCGCTCGGCGCCGCGGCGACGAGGCCGGCTCCGCCGGGGCTGCGCCGCCGGCTGCGCCCACGGCGCCCGCCGGGTGAGCCGCTGACCGTCTCCGGCGAGAGCGGGATCGCGCCCGCCGCCCCACGCGGCAGAGGTGGCGGGCGCTCGCTCGCCCGCAAGACGGCGGACTCCGTCGCTCGTGCGGTCACGGACGTGCTGCAGAATGAAGCGCTCGCGGCACGCCCGGGCCTGCTGCAGCGCCTCGATCCGCGCATCAAGCTGCTCACTCTGGTGCTCTTCGCCGTGACCGCGAGCCTCGTGCACTCCGTGTGGGTGCTCATCGCTCTCGTCGGCGTGACGATCGTCCTCGCGGCGGCGTCGCGGGTCGGCGTCGCCTCGTTCGAACGCAAGGTGTGGCTCACGGCCGGCCTGCTCGCCTTCCTCGTGGCGGCGCCGTCGGCGATGCGTGTCTTCACGCCGGGGCCGGTCGTCGTACCGCTCGGTCCGTTTTCGCTCACCGAGCCGGGCCTGATGGGGGTGGCGACGCTGGTGACCCGCGTGGTCGCGTCGGCCGGCTTCGCCCTGCTCGTGGTGTGGACGATGCGCTGGAGCGACCTGCTGAAGGCGCTCAGCGCGATGCGCCTGCCCGATGTGGTGGTCGCCACCCTGGCGATGACGCAGAAGCAGATCCTCACGCTGCTGCGTACCGTGGAGCAGATCCACCTGGCCCGGGAGAGCCGCACGCTCACGCGGGGCAGTGTGCGCGCCGACCGCGCCTGGGTCACGGAGCGCATGGCCTTCGTGGTGCGCAAGTCGATGAAGACCGCCGACGACGTGTACGACGCCATGCTGTCGCGCGGGTTCACCGGCGCCATGCCGTCGCTGGCGAAGCTGCGCCTGCGGCCGCGCGACTGGGCGTGGTCGGCGGTCAGCGTCGCGCTCTGCGCGGCGATCCTGTACGCCGACCGCGTGGTCGGGCCGCGATGAGCGCCGGGCTGCCGGCGTGAGCGCCGCGATGAGCGCCGATTTCGTCCTCGAAGGCGTGCGCCACGAGTACCGCGCGGGAGCGCCGGCGCTGGCCGCCATCGACCTGACCATCCTGAGCGGCCAGCACGTCGCCGTCGTGGGCGCCAACGGGTCCGGCAAGTCCACGCTGCTCAAGATGCTCGACGGGCTCGTCTTCCCCACGAGCGGCGCGATCCGCGCCTTCGGCGCGCCGCTCACCGAGGACGCGCTCGAGGACCCGGCGTTCCGCCGCGACTTCCGCGCGCGCGTCGGCTTCGTTTTTCAGGAGGCCGACGTCCAGCTCTTCTGCTCGGACGCCTACGACGAGCTGGCCTTCGGCCCGCTGCAGCTCGGTCTTCCGCGCGACGAAGTCGCGCGCCGCGTGCGCGAGGCCGCCCAGCAGCTGCGCATCGAGCCACTGCTCGACCGGCCCCCGTACACGCTCAGCGGCGGCGAGAAGAAGCGCGTCGCCATCGCCTCGGTGCTCACGATGCAGCCGGCCGTCCTGCTGCTCGACGAGCCCACCAGCGCCCTCGACCCGCGCAGCCAGGTCTGGTTGCTCGACGTGCTCGACGAATGGAAGCAGGAGGGGCGCACCGTGGTCATGGCGACTCACGACCTCTCCGCCGCGGCGGAGTCGGCCGACCGCATCGTGGTGCTCTCGGAGGACCACACCATGGTCGCCGACGGGACTCCCGAAGAGGTGCTTCTCCAGCGCGATCTGCTGCTCGCCGTCAACCTGATCCACGAGCACACGCACCGCCACGCCTCGACCGCCCACAGGCACGCCCACGCTCACGGACCGGGGGCCGACCCCGATCTCGCGCACGGGCACTGAGGCCGGCCCAGGGTCACTTCTCGACGTCGTACCGCAGCCAGACGAGGCCATCGTCGAACTGCTCCACCTTCAGCAGGCGCAGCTGCGCGACGTCGTCAGGAGCCGCCGGGTCCGGGCCGCGCAGGAAGGTGCGCGGGGTCACGCCGCCGACGAGTACAGGCTCAAGAAGCACGCTGACCTCGTCCACCAGACCGGCGCGCACGAGAGCCCCGCTGAGCGCGCCGCCGCTGTCGATGCGCACCGTGCGCACGTCGTAGAGCGCGGCGAGAGTTTCGAGCGCCGTCCGCGGGTCGACGCGCTCGTCGCCGCAGACGATCGTCGGGACGTTCTTGGCGGCGAGCCGCTCAAGTCCTTCGGCCGGGCTCGCCGCCGCCACCAGAGCCACGGCGTCGCGCCAGTACGGCTGCTTGCGCAGCCAGTTCCACTGGTCGAAACGGCAGCGGCTGTCGGTCACGACGAACAGGGGGCCGTCGCCGCCGATCGCCTGCGGCGTCGGCGGCTCCTCGTCGTCCCGCGCCGGTAGCTCGGCGCCCTGCAGCAGCGTGTCGGCGCCGGTGAGGATCGCGTCTTCGTGGAAGCCTGCGGCGAGGCGGTAGAAACGCCCTACGTCTGGGCGGATGTGGTCGATGCGCCCGTCGAGGCTCGCCTCGACGTGGAGGACGACGTGGGGCAGCATGGCGGTTCCTCTCCCGTGATGTCGATTGGGGCCACAGGAGTCTACCGCGCCCGGCCGGCGCCGCCACATGCGATACATGACCATCCCCATCCGTCCGGTTGCGCGTTCAGCCTTCGGATCGACGGCCGCGAGAAGGCGGACAAGGCGCGCCGCACCCGCCGCAGCCGTGGGAGCCGCCGCGGCGGGGTATCACTGCGAGGGAAGATAGGGAATTCCGGCGAATCCTTATCTTCCCTCCGGCGAGCGAGCCTGCGAACGGCCGTACGCGACCCGACAGTCAAGGAATCCTTGTCTTCCCTTTTCGTACTACCCCGCGCCCGAGCCGCCGCGGCCGAGCTGCCGCGCCCGAGCCGCCGGGCCGCCGCGGCCGCCCGCGCGCCCGCAGGGCGCGCCCGGCGAGGGAGCGGTGGCTTCAACGAGCGCTCCGCCTTCCTCAGGGATCGGCCTTTCCTTCTGTTCCCCCTCGGCGAGCGAGCCTGCGGGCGGGCGTGTACGATGAGAAGGTCGAGGATGCGGTCTTCTCCACACGGTCAGCGTCGCCCCCGCGGAGCGCTGTCCGCCGGGAGCGCTGTCCACCGGGAGCGCTGCCGGCTGCGCACCCGCTGGGCGCCTCCTTCGTGGCTCACCGGCGCCTGAGCGACGGGGATGGTCATGATGCGATAGTGTCGGGGCGGTCCATGACGCTGCCGGCGGCGGGAGGTCACGCGTGAGCAGACCGAAGGGGCGCGCCCGGGTGCGCCCGCGGAAGGGGGCGCACCCGCGCAGCCGTGCGCGCCTGTTGCTCGTCGCGGCCGCGCTCGCCGGCGTGCTCGCGGCCGGCTCCGCGGCTGCTCTCTTCGCGATGTCCGCCGAAGCGGCGTCGCCACGACCGGCGTTGTCTCCGGCGCCTCTGTCGACCTTCTTGCCCGAACTCGCGCTTGCCTCAGAGGCGTCGGGGCGTGCTTTCGGCGTCGAGGGCGCCGCCCCGTTCGACGCCGCTCGCGCCGCGCCCGAACCGGGCAGCGGCGGCTGGTATTGGCCGACGGGCACGGAGGACTTCGGCGGCTATGCCGGGTTCCTCGAGCCGCGCGGCGCCTACGTCCACGTCGCCCAGGACATGCGCTCCGCGAAGGGGCGTCCCGTCTACGCGATCGGCGCCGGCGCCGTGTGGATCGCGCGCGCCGAGGCCGGCGGCTACGGGGTCGACGGCGCGCCCGGCGGTTGCCTGATCATCGTGCACCGCACGGCCGCGGGAGAGGACTTCCGCGCCCTCTACGGCCACGTCTCCGGGCTGCGGTACAGGGCCGGCGCGCGCGTGGCGGCGGGAGCCGTGATCGCGATCGTCAACGGCTGCGACCACCTGCACTTCAGCATCCATCCGAGTGACGTGTATCGCGACCGCAATCCGTATGCCGGTCACGTGCCCGGGAGCTGGGCTGACCATGGCGGCTTTGTCGACCCGGTGGCGTACCTGAAGTCCAATCCGCGCGCCGCCACCTACGCGCCGCCGGCGCCGCCGGTCGTGACGATCACGACGGGATCCGCGCCCAGCCGCTGCGGCGCGGCCGCCGGGGTCGCTTACTGGGACGAGCAGGCCGCTGGTGGCGTGGCCACCTACGCCTACGATCTGCTCGCCGGCACGCGCCGGCAGCTCGCGCCCGGCGAGACGGCGCCTCCGTTCGACGAGGTGCGATACGCCGTGCAGACGCTCGTCGCGCCGGCGCTCGGCATCTCCGTGAGCGACCGGCAGCCGGCGCTGGCCGCCGAGGCGCGCCCCGTCACGCCGGCCTGGGGCGCGGCCGCGCGCCTCACGGCCACGCTGACCAACGCCGCGGCGCAGCCCTTCGAGGGCGCGCGCATCTCCCTGGAACGGCTGACCGGCGCCGCCTGGACGCAGGTCGCGGCCGGGCTCACCAACGGCAACGGGCGCGTCGCCTTCGCCTTCACGCCGGCGCAACGCACCGCGCTGCGCGTGCGGTTCGTGCCGCCCACCGACCAGCCGGAGCCGGCCACCTACGTGCCCGCCGAGAGCGCCGTGGTCGCCGTCGCACCAAAGGTGCTCCTCTCGGTCCCCGCGCTCCCGGCGTCGGTGGCGCGGGGCGGCGCGGTCACGGTCAGCGGCTCTCTCATGCCGCGGCACGCGCCGGGCCAGGGGAGCGTGCTGCTGGAGCTCCAGCGGCTCACGCTCGCAGGCGCCTGGGGGCCGGCGCTCATCGCCGATGTGGTGCTCAGCGACGGCGTCACCGGCTCGCTGTACTCAGGCGTGGTCAAGCTCGGCCACGCCGGCGCCTGGCGCCTGCGGGCCGTGCACCCCGGCGACGCGGCGCACGCCGTCACGGTGAGTGGCTGGCGCGCCTTCGCCGTCAAATAGCTCGACCCGCGCCCGGTCTGTTGGCGCGCGGTCGTTCTCGGTGCTACAGTCTTCCCGCTGAGCCACTGCGAGGCAGCCCGGCAGAAAGCCGCGTGAGAGTCCGTCGTCAAGGCGGACGCCGAAGGGGCAAGGCGCGTGAGCGCCGAATCTCTCAGGCCAACGGACCGCGGCCCGACGGGCCCCCGGATGACATGGCGCCGCCGCTGAGGCGCCGGCCGTCAGACAGGGTGGATATTCCACCCTGTCTTTTTGGTTGGCCGGCGCCGGGAGCGGCGGCTCCCGGGCACGCGGGCGTTTCTGCCACGCGCCCCGCGGGCACGTTCGTCAGCGACCCACGGCAGCGCCGACAGGAGGCACCATGGCCGAAGAGACCTACCCGCAGGAGCTGAAGTACTACAAGGAGCACGACTGGGTGCGTATCGAGGGTGAGGACGCCGTGTTCGGCATCACCTGGTTCGCGCAGGACGCGCTCGGCGAGATCGTCTACGCCGATCTCCCGGACGTCGGCGACGAGGTCGTCGCAGGCAAGCCGTACGGCGAGCTCGAATCGGTCAAGGCGGTCAGCGACATCTTCGCGCCGCTGACCGGCGAGGTCGTCGAGGTCAACGAGGCGCTCGAGGACGAGCCCCAGCGCGTCAACGACGACTGCTACGGCGAGGGCTGGATCCTGCGCGTGCGCATGACCGCCCCCGGCCAGATCGGCGAGCTCCTGGACGCCGACGCCTACAAGGCCTTCCTCGACGAGGCCTGACGTGGGACGCGGCGTCACGGACTACGTCCCACACAGCGAGAGCGACGTGCGCGTCATGCTCGCGGCGGTTGGCGTCGAAAGCATCGACGGCCTGTTCGAGGACATCCCCGAGGCCGTCCGCCGGCGGGAGCCGCTGGCGCTGCCCGCCGGCCTCAGCGAGGCGGAGGCGCTCGGCGAGATGCGCCGCCTGGCGGCGGCGAACACGCCGGCGTCGAGCCTCGTGAGCTTCCTCGGCGCCGGCATCTACGACCACTACGTGCCGGCGGTCGTCGATGCCATCGTCACTCGGTCGGAATTCGCCACCGCCTACACGCCCTACCAGCCGGAGCGCAGCCAGGGCGTGCTGCAGACCATCTTCGAGTTCCAGACGGCGATCTGCGAGCTCACCGGTATGGACGTCGGCAACGCCGGCCTGTACGACGCGGGCACGGCGCTGGCCGAGGCGTCGCTCCTCGCCGGGCGCCAGACGCGGCGCGGGCGCGTCGTCGTCTCCGCCGGGGTGCACCCCGAGTACCGGCAGGTCCTGACCACCGAGACGGCCGGCTATGGGCCGCGCCCGCGGGTCGTCGACCTGCAGGCCGGCGCGGCCACCGACCTCGAGGCCGTCAGGGCCGCTATCGACGCGGACACGGCGGCCCTCGTCCTGCAGCAGCCCAACTTCTTCGGGGCCTTCGAGGACCTCGCCGCCGCAGCCGCGGTCGCGCACGCGGCGGGCGCCCTGTTCGTGGTCGTCGCCGACCCGC
>Ga0194057_10001996_pt1 | contig 9978 bp, 10 predicted proteins | sample SepL4415m_MetaG_FD_155474 | JGI IMG/M metagenome (GOLD analysis project Ga0194057, IMG submission 155474) | Anoxic zone freshwater microbial communities from boreal shield lake in IISD Experimental Lakes Area, Ontario, Canada - Sep2016-L442-15m | ecosystem: Environmental > Aquatic > Freshwater >...
GCCGATCCCGGTGCGCCGCCCGCCGGCGCGGCGCACCGGGATCGGCGTCGTGCATGACGCCCCGCCGGGCGCGGCCGGTGAAGACCGGGAAGGGAACTGCGTTCCCATCCGTTTCCCTCGCGGCTGCGCCACCCGCGGCGGGTGAAAACGATCGTGCAAGGACCGTGCCCCCTCAGACGGTCGCGTCAACGTTGACGTGCGCGCTCAGCGGAGGCGGCCCGCCGGCGGGGGCATAGTCGAAAGCGGCCGAAGCCGTTGACGGGACTTCCAACGATACCGTTGGAAGTACCGCCAGCGGTATCGCCAACGGCATACGCTCGCACGGCATCTATGCCGTGGGCGGCGACCGCCCGCACGGTCTTCTGCAGCCGCGGCCGACGGAAGATCAGGCCGCGGCTGCCGCAAGGCCGGGCCGCGGCCGCCGGAAGGCCGGGCCGCGGCTGCCGGAACCGCGCCGGTCGATGCGCGAGACGACGCGTGCGGGCCAGCGACTCGCGGCCGGTGAAAGCGTGGGGAGGACGGAGGGCTATCCCCTCAGACGGTGGCATCGACGTTGACGTGCGCGCTCAGCGGACGCGGCCCGTCGGCGGGGGCATGGTCGAAAACGGCCTACGTGACCATCCCCGTCGCTCAGGCGGCGGTGAGCCGCGAATGGGGCACCCGGCGGGTGCACAACCGGCAACGCTCCCGGCGGCCGCGATCGGCGTGCGCGCGGGCGGCCGCGGCGCGCGCGCCCGGCCGGCGGCCGCGGCGACCATGAGGCCCGGGCGCGGGGTAGTACGAAAAGGGAAGATAAGGATTCCCTAACTGTCGGGCCGCGTACGGCCCTCCGCAGGCTCGCTCGCCGGAGGGAAGATAAGGAATTGCCGGAATTCCTTATCTTCCCTCACAGCATTACCCCGCCGCCGCGGGCGCCGCGGGCGCCGTGGCGTCAGGAGGCCGTGGCGTCAGGAGGCCGCGGCGTGTGGCGGCCGGGCGCTTGCGGCCGGGCGCTTGCGGCCGCGCTCGCGCGGGCGCCGCGGCTCAGACCGGCTGCGCCGCGGCCGGCGCCTCCACCGTCTCCCAGGCGACGCTGTGGCGCGACGCTTCGACGAGCGTGGCGAGATCGAGGCGGAAGCGCGCGATCTCGCCCTTGGCCTGGACCCTGCGAAACCCTCCGCCCTCGAGCACCTCGGGGTGGAACAGGTTGAGCTCGCGGATGTAGCCGCGGATCGGGTCCGCGGGCCGCGCCCGGCTGAGGCCGAAGGCTTCGAGCGCCGCCACGCGGCGGTGCTTGAGCGCGGCCTCGATCTCCTGGAGGAGGAACTGGAAGCCGCGCAGGTACTCTTCGTCGTAGAAGTACGAGCAGGTGAGGACGTAGGCGTCTGGTGAGGGGGGGCCGGCCGGCAGGCAGCGCGCCCGGGGCAGCAGGCGCGCGGCGGCGGTGTGCATCCAGCCGACGACCGCGCCGCCCTCGAGCAGGGCACGGCCGAAGAAGCCGGCCTCGGCCTCGGCCTCCTGCTCCCAGGCCAGACGCAGATCGGGCGCCGCGGTCGCGGTGGGCGGCGTCTGCCACCAGACGCAGCCCTGGCAGGCCGGCGCCAGCAGGTCGCGGGTGCTTGCGCTGAGGTCGATCGCCCTCACTCGTCGGCGGCCGCGGCGACGTCGTCCTCCCCGAGGCGCACGGGGCCGTGGCGCTCCATGCGGACGCGCTCGCCGAGGGTCCGCGGAGGGTTGCCGTGGAGGTTCGCCGCGCCGGGGATGCCTCGGGCGGCGCCCCACACGCCGCCGGGGATGCCTCGGGCGGCGCCCCACACGCCGCCGGTGATGCCTCGGGCGGCGCCCAACACGCCGCCGGGGATGACCACGGCCGAACAGTCGCGCCCTGGTCGTCCGCGCACGCCGCCCCTTTCGTCGCTGGTGGCGCGAGTATACCGCCGTCGCGAGGCGCGCGGGAGCCCGCCCCCGCCGCTGTTTGCCACCGTGCGCGGCGCTCCCCTATACTTCTTGCGCACGAACGGGGTCCGACCCTGAGTCCCGCCGTGCCCCGAGCGACGATCAAGGCGGTCACCACGAGCGACAACATCACCATCTACCGTGCCGACTGGGTGCTGCCCGTGGCGGCGCCCGTGCTGGCCGGCGGCGGGCTCGCCGTGAGCGGCGAGCGCATCGTCGCCGTGGGCACGGCGCACGACCTCACGGCCGCTCATCCGCGGGCGCAGGTCATCGATCTCGGCCGCTCCGTGATCATGCCCGGGTTCGTCAACTGTCACAGCCATATCGAATACACGTCCTTCCGCGGCATCCTCGACGACTCCGAGTTCGGCGACTGGATCATCAGCCTCGTGGACGTCAAGGCCGCGCTGACCCCCGAGGAGTACCTGGCGAGCGCGAAGCTCGGCGCCCTCGAGGCCATCTCGTCGGGCATCACCACCATCGCCGACACGAGCTACGGCGCCGGCACGCTCCAGGCGGCCGCCGCGGCCGGCCTGCGCGGGCGTCTGTATCTGGAGGTCTTCGGGGTCGACGACAAGCGCCTCGACGAGACCATGGCCGACGTCGAGCGGCGTCTCGCCGAGGCGCAGGCCGCCGCGCCGCCGCGCTTCGATGTCGGCCTCGCGCCCCACGCGCCCTACACCGTCTCCAGCCGCCTGTATCAAGCGGTCGCGGAGCTGGCCCGTGAGCGCGGCCTCAAGGTCATGAGCCACGTCGCCGAGAGCAAAGAGGAGCTCACCTACATCCGCTCCGGCTCGGGCAAGTTCGCCCACGATTACCGCGAGAAGATGGGCTGGGAGCGGATGCTCGTGCAGCCCTTCGGCGTGAGCCCCATCAAGTACCTGCAGCAGTGGAACGTCTTCGACCACGATTTCCTCGCCGTCCACTGCGTGCAGGTGAGCCGCGACGACATCCGCATCCTCAAAGCCAAAGACGTCGCCGTCGCGCACTGCCCCAAGGGCAACGCCAAGCTGGGCTGTGGCGTCATGCCCCTGGCCGACCTGTTGCACGAGGGCGTGCGCATCGGTCTGGGCACCGACAGCCCGGCCTCCAGCAACATCATGGACATGTTCGACGAGATGCGCACGATGCTCTTTCTGCACCGCGCCGTCGAGCGCGACGTCACGGTGCTCGACGCGCCCAAGTGCGTGCGCATCGCCACGCTGGGCGGCGCCGAGGCGCTGGGCATGCAGGACGACGTAGGCAGTCTCGAACCGGGCAAGTGCGCCGATTTCATCGCCGTCGATGTCTCCAAATCGCACTTCGCGCCCATCGACGAGCCGTATTCGGCGCTCGTCTACGGGGCCAATCAGGACGACGTGCTGCTCACTGTGGTCGGCGGCGATGTGCTGTTCCACGAGCGCCGCTTCACGGGCCTCGACGCGGAGGCCATCAGGCGCGCCGCTGTCGGGGTGCGCCACAAGCTGCGCGACCGCGTCCGCGCCGGAGGCGTCCAGGTGGGCGCCGCCGAATCAGGCTGGTGGCATACGGCCACCGCTCCAGGAGAGGGGACCCCCTAAGTGCTGCTCGACCGCCAACGCGTAAAGTTCTGGCAGAAGTGGGTGTTCGGTTTCATGGCCGTCATCATGGCCGGGTTCCTGGTCATGATCCCGCTGAGCAACAACATGGGCTGCGGCGGCGGCGGCGGCGCCGCCACCAAACAGCTCGACACGGACATCGCCAAGTACCAGGCGGCCGTCACGGCCGACCCCCTGGACGTCGATTCCTGGCGGAGTCTCGCCGAGAACTACGTGCTGCGCGCCAATCAGCAGCCGCCGGGCTCCGCCGCCCAGGAGGCCGACTGGCGTACCGCGGCGCAGAACTACGAGCGCGCCAACCAGCTTCTCAGCAAGCAGAAGGGCGTGGACGCCAAGCAGAAGCGTATCGACACGCTGCAGCAGCTGGTGAGCGTCTATCTGTTCCTGGAGGACTTCCAGATGGCGACCAGCGTCTACGGGCAGATCACGGCGCTGAAGCCGAAGGACGCGCAGTCGTTCTTCGACATGGCGACCGTGGCCATCAGCGCCGGCGACACCAACACGGCGCTGCTCGCCTTCACCACGTTCCTCCGGCTCGATCCCACCTCGCCCGACGCCCCGGCGGTCAAGGACTGGATCGCCGCCAACTCGGGCACGCCCACGCCCTCGCCCTCGCCCGCGTCCTCGTCCCCACCCTCGCCGGCGCCGTCACCCAGCTCGGGAGGCGGGCAGTGAGCGACCTGTTCAGCATCTCCGGCGAGCGCGCCGGCGACGGTCTCGGTATCGTCGCCGTCTCCGGCGAAGTCGACATCTACACCGCGCCGCGGTTCAAGGAGTGCATGGTGGAGCTCCTCGACGCGGGCGTCGACCGGCTGGTCGTCGACCTCAGCGGCGTGACCTTCATCGACTCCACGGCGCTCGGCGTGCTCATCGGCGGCGTGCGTCGCGCGCACACCGCCGGCGGGGCCATCGCCCTCGTCGTCACCAATCGCGCCGTGGAGCGCGTTCTTGCCATCACCGGCCTGGACCGCGTGTTCACGATCCACGCCACCCGCGCGGCCGCGCTCGCGTCGCTCGCCTGACCGCGCGGCCATTGTCATCTCGACACCGGGGTCCCCGCGGTGGTATTAACCACCATCGTCCGGGGCTGCCCGGCCACATCGTCTGAGGTAGGTCCGTGAGGCTCATCGTCACAGAGAAGGATTCCGCCGCCCACAAGATCGCCGATATCCTCGGCGGCAAGGTCACGGTCAAAGAGCACGGCCGCGGGCGCCAGAAGGTCAGGTCGTATCACTTCGCCTACAAGGACGACGACGCCGTCGCCATCGGCCTGCGCGGCCACGTCATGGAGACCGTGTTCCCCAACACGTACCGGCGCTGGAGCCTCAAGTACCTCGGCGACATGATCGAGACTCCCGACCTGGCGTGGGTCGTCGATGGCGGCGCCGCCGGCACGCTCGCGGCGCTGCGCAGCGTGGCCAAAGGCGCCACCGAGGTCGTGATCGCCACCGACTACGATCGCGAGGGCGAGCTCATCGGCCACGAGGCCCTCGAGATCCTCCGCGGCGACGCCCTCAAGCGCCATCCGCACGACAAGCCCGAGAAGAAGAAGAAGGCCGGCCCCGCCGGCCGCGGCAAAGCCGCGGCCGCCCCTCCGGCCGCGCCGCCCGCGGACAACGGCGACCCGCACGTCAAGGCCATGCTGCCGGCCGCCGCCGTCGACCGCCACATCCGCGTGCGCTACTCGGCGCTCACCCGCGAGGAGGTCGAGGCGGCCTTCGCCAAGCCCTCCACCGTCGATTTCAACCTCGCCGAGGCGGCGCACTCGCGGCAGGACATCGACCTCATCTGGGGGGCCGTGCTCACGCGCTTCATGTCGCTGGCTTCCTACCGCTACGGGTCGGACTATCTTTCGGTCGGTCGCGTGCAGTCGCCCACGCTGCGCCTGGTCGTCGACCGCGAGCTGGAGCGGCGCGCCTTCGTGCCGGTCCCTTACTGGGAGATCAAGGCCACGCTGACGCACGGCGCCGACACCCTCGAAGTGGCGCACACCAAGGGCCGCTTCGATTCCCTGGAGGCCATGGAGACGGCGTTCGCGCGCGCCCAGGCCGAGACCGCGGTGGTCACCGCCTACAAGGCCGAGCCGCGCAAGGTCGCGCCGCCGGCGCCGTTCAACACGACGGCGCTCATGAGCGCCGCCTCGAGTGGCGGCGCGTCGCCGGCGCGCGCCATGCGCGCCGCCGAGTCGCTGTACCTCGACGGCCTCATCAGCTATCCACGCACCGACAACACGGTGTATCCGCCGTCGCTCGACCTGCGTGGCAGCCTCGAGGCTCTGGCCGGCTGGCAGCCTGTCGCAGCCACCGCCGCGCGCCTCGCCAAGCAGGGCAAGTACACGCCCACCCAGGGCAAAAAGCGCACCACCGACCACCCGCCCATCTATCCGGTGGGGGTACCGCGCCGCGAGCTCAGCGGCGACCAGGCCAAGGTCTACGACCTCGTCGTGCGCCGCTTTCTCGCGACGCTGCTCCCGGCTGCGGTCATCGAGGGTCAGCGTGTCGATGTGCGCATCGGCCTCGAGCCCTTCCTCGCACGCGGCAGCCGCGTGGCCTCGCCGGGCTTCCTCGAGGTCTACGAGAAGTTCGCCGCCAGGCGCGAGCGGCCGCTGCCCGCGCTGCAGCCCGGCGACGTCCTCCAGGTGCGCGACCTGCGCAGCGAGAGCAAAGAGACGCAGCCCCCGTCGCGCTACGGCCAGGGTCCGCTCATCGAGAAGATGGAAGAGCTCAGCCTGGGCACCAAGGCCACGCGCGCCGACATCATCCAGCACCTCTACGACCGCAACTACGTGCGCGACAACCCCGTCGAGCCCACCGAGCTCGGGGTCGCCTTGATCACGGCCTTCGACGCCGCCATGAAAAAGGCGCCCGTCGACATCTCGTCGTGGCAGATGACGGCCAAGCTCGACGAAGAGATGGACCGCATCAGCGAAGGCGAGCTGCGGCGCGACCAGGTGGTGGCCGAGAGCCAGACCATGCTGGAACAGGCCTGGAAGCTCCTCGACGGCCACATCGCCGACATCCGCGAGCTCATCAAGAGTGGCGTGCGCGAAGATCTCACGCTCGGCGAGTGCAAGACCTGCGGCGGCCGGCTGCGCGTGCTCCGCGGCAAGACGGGCAAGCGTTTCGCCGCCTGCATCGGCAAAGAGGGCGACGAGCCGCAGCCCGCGGCTGAAGGCGAGCGCCCGCGGCGTGGCTGCGGCCAGACCTTCCCGCTGCCGCAGCGCGGCGCCATCACGCCCACCGGCAAGATGTGCGGCGAGTGCGGCTGGCCCGAGATCAAGGTCGTGGGCGCCGGTGGCCGCGGGCGCCCCTGGGTGCTCTGCGTCGACATCGACTGTCCGAGCAAAGAGAAGTACCGGGCGCGCGCCGCCGCCAAAAAGCAGGACGCCTGAGCGCGAGCGGGTCCCCAGGCACGCGACCACGGAGACCGGTGTGAGCCAACGGAGCGGCGTGCTGATCACGCTCGAGGGCGGCGACGGCTGCGGCAAGAGCACGCAGGCGGCGCTGCTCTGCGCGCGCCTCGCCGCCCGCGGGCTGCCCGTCGGCCCGTCGTCCGCCCCGGGCAGCGTGATCCGCGAACCCGGCGGCACCGCCGTCGGTGAGGCCGTTCGCGGCATCCTGCTCCACGGTGCCGAAGCGCCGGCGCCCTGGACCGAGGCCCTGCTGTACGCGGCGGCGCGCGCCGAGCTCGTGGCGCGCGTGCTGCTGCCCGAGCTCGCCGCCGGCCGCGTGCTCGTCCTCGACCGCTTCATCGACTCGTCGCTGGCCTATCAGGGCTGCGCCCGTGGCCTTGGCATCGACGCCGTGCTGGCCGTCAACGCCCCGGGCCTGCACGGTCTGCTGCCCGACCTCACGATCGTCCTCGTCGTCGATCCGCTCGTGGGGCTCGCGCGCGCCGCCGGCGCCCCCGACCGCATCGAGGCCGAGGGCCTCGATCTGCAGCAGCGCGTGGCCGCCGGCTTCGCCGTGGTGGCGCGGCGCTTCCCGGAGCGCGTGCGTCTCATCGACGGCTTCCGCGACAGCGACCTCGTCGCCGCCGACATCGAGGCGGCGGCGCTCGCGGCGGTCGCCCACGTCGAGGCGGCGGCGCTCGCGGCGCTCGCCGCCGCCGGCCCGCGGCTCGGCGGCTGAGGGCGCCCCGTGTTCGCCGGTATTTTCGGCCAGGAGAAGGCCAGGGAGGTGTTCGCCCGCGCTTTGCGCGAGCGCACGCTCAGCCACGCGTACCTGCTGAGCGGCCCCGAGGGCCTGGCCAAGACGGCCTTCGCCCGCGAGCTGGGGGTGGCGCTCGTCTGCGCCTGCGGCGGCTGCGGCGCCTGCGCGGAGTGCGAGCGTGCGCGCCGCGGCGTCCACCCCGACCTGCACGTCGTCGCGCGCGAGGGCGACCTCATTCGCGTCGCGCAGGTGGATCCGGTGATCGCCGACCTCAGCCTCAAACCGTTCGCCGCGGGGCGCCGCGTCTGGGTCATCCCCGAGGTCGAGCACCTGCATCCGGCGGCGGCCAACAAGCTGCTCAAGAGCATCGAAGAACCGCCGGCACACGTGTACTTTCTGCTGGTCACCGACCGTCTCGAGCGCGTGCTGCCGACGATCGTCTCGCGCTGCCAGCAGGTCGAGCTGCGCCCGCTCAGCGACGCGCAGGTCGCCGCGTATCTGCGCGCGAAACACGGCCTCGGCGGAGCCGAGGCCGAAGCGCTCGCGCGTCTTTCGGGCGGCGCCGTGGAGCGCGCCGACCGGCTGGCGGAGGACGCGCGCGGCCCGGGCCGCCGCGGCGAGTACCTGCGTCACGCGGCGCGCGCCGCCGGCCTCGCGCGCGGCGGCGCCGAGGGCGATCCGTCGGCGGCCTTCATCGGCGTCCTCGAACGTCATCAGAAGCAGATCACCGACGACGTGAAGGCGCGGCTCGAGGTGAGCGTCGCCGAGCTGATGCGCCAGTTCCAGGATCCCCGCGACCAGAAGTGGTACGTCAAGAAAGCCGAGGAACGGGCCAAACGCGAGGAAGCGCGCCTGCGGCGTATCGCGGCGCAGGACGCCGTCGACCTCCTCGGCGCCTGGGTGCGCGACCTCTGGGTGGTCGCCTGTGGGGCATCCGATGTACTCTGGAACAGCGACCGCGCCGGCGAGCTTGCCGGGGCGGCCGTGGCGACACCCGAATACTACGCGCGCCTCATGGCCGTCGTGGCCCGGACGCGCAAGGATCTGTTTCTCAACATCGAGTACAAGCTCGCGCTGCAAGCGTTGTTCGCGCGCTTTGAGGAGGTTGCGGAAAGTGCCTAGGATCGCCTGCGTCGTGTTCCGCGGCGGCGGTAAGGTCTACCAGTTCGACGCCGGCTCTCTGGAGGTCGCGCCGGGCGATCGCGTGGTCGTCGACACCACCCGCGGCGCCGATTTCGGGCGGCTCGTCAAAGGGCCCGACGAGGTGCCGCCCGAGCAGACCCCGCGGGGCCTCAAGCGCATCCGCCGCAAGGCCACGCAAGGCGACCTCGACGCTGTCGCCTCCCACCGCGACGACGAGCTCGAGGCCAAACGCGTCTGCCGGCGGCTTGTCGCCGAATCCGGCCTCGACATGAAGGTCGTCGAGGCGCGCCAGGCTTTCGACGGCGGCAAGCTCCTGATCACCTTCTTTTCGGAGGAGCGCGTCGACTTCCGCGAGCTCGTGGGCAAGCTGAACGAGCGCCTCAAGCGGCGCGTCGAGCTCAAGCAGGTGAGCGCCCGCGACGAATCGCGCATCGTCGGCGGCTACGGTCCCTGCGGCCGCAGCCTCTGCTGCGCCACCTTCGCCGGCGACCAGGAGCCCGTGTCCATCCGCATGGCCAAGGATCAGAACCTGCCGCTCAACCCCACCAAGATCTCCGGCTGCTGCGGCCGCCTCATGTGCTGTCTCAAGTACGAGCACAAGGTCTACGTGTCGTTCCGCAAGCGCGCGCCCAAGCGTGGCGCGATCATCACGACGCCGGGCGGCGAGGGCAGGGTCGTCGAGCTGCTGGCGCCCATCGACAGTGTCACGGTCGACCATGGGGAGGGCCGCGCCGTCACCTACAAGCTCGAAGAGCTCGGCGCACCCGCCGACGGGGAGGATCCATCATGAGCGAGACACACGCGGTGCTCAACGTTCCCAGCGTCTCCTGCAATCACTGCAAGATGGCCATCGAAGGCGCGGTCGGCGCCCTGGCCGGGGTGCGGTCGGTGGCGGTGGACGTCGGCGCCAAGAGCGTGACCGTCGATTTCGAAGCCGGCGACGTGACCCTCGACACCATCGCCGCGGCTGTCCAGGAAGAGGGCTACGAGGTCGCCGGTCGCCACGTGTTCGGCGAGGGCGCGTAGGCCGGCGGCCGGACGGCGAGGGGGCGGCCGGTGGCCGGACGGCGAGGGGGCGGCCGGTGGCCGGACGGCATGTCGCGAATCGGATCTTACCGTTCTGCACTACTCCGCCGGGCGGCCGCGCCCGCCCGCGCCGCCCGGATCCACGC
>Ga0194057_10002001_pt1 | contig 9959 bp, 9 predicted proteins | sample SepL4415m_MetaG_FD_155474 | JGI IMG/M metagenome (GOLD analysis project Ga0194057, IMG submission 155474) | Anoxic zone freshwater microbial communities from boreal shield lake in IISD Experimental Lakes Area, Ontario, Canada - Sep2016-L442-15m | ecosystem: Environmental > Aquatic > Freshwater >...
GTCTAAGATTTTGATCCCCATTATTTTACCGGCTTCGATCAATTGCTTGGTGACTTTGATGTCTTCATTTGATGGTTCTGTTTCCTCCGAAGGATGATTGTGGATGAGAATAATGCCGCAGGCTAGGTTTTTGATGGCTGGTTCAAAGATTTCTCGTGGATGAACTAGATTGGCTGTAAGCGTGCCAATGGAAATAACTTCCCTAACAATTTCACGATTCTTGACGTCGAGATATATTGCTATCAAATGCTCCTTTTTGCTTTCTCGAATAATTAGGGGACGGTTCTCTCACAAGCTCGTTATTACACTGTTGGTGTTATTGTCGGGATATTATACCCCCTCTAGCTCCCCCTAATTTAGGGGGAGAAATCTGAACAAGATTCCTGGATTCCGGATCCCTTCGACACTGCTCAGAGCAGGAAAGTCCGGAATGACAGAAGGAGACGCAGAATCGCATTTTGCGGTAAGCAAGGTCAGTCTACCGTTGGGCAGATGCAATCTTCCAGACCCCTTGTTCTCGAAAAGCTGGACTTGATTGTCGTCTGGCGGAATTGAATACTGCAGGAGCCTTTAAATTATTTTTACGAATATAATCGGAAAGGTTGATTATTTCAGAGCCTTCTAGATAAGCGATTCTCTTGTGAAGCGATTCCGTCAAAGCCAGAAAAATAACTTTTTCCATTTGGCTCGATTTTTTGGTAGCTTGATAGGTCTTAAATGCTTCATAATAATCAGATTTGTCTTTATCCCTGATGATTATTCTCGGGAAGCCAAGTTTTAGAAGCTGGAAATTGGTAATTACTCTGCCAATTCGGCCGTTACCATCACAAAAAGGATGAATTCGCTCGAATTCTAGATGAAATTCAGCAATTTTATCCAAAAAAAATCCGATATGATCACTTGAATAGTTGACTAGAAGATTGTCTATCAGCTGTTCGACGTGTTCTGGCGCTGGTGCAATATGAGTGCCAACTCGAACATATTCATTTTTTTGTCGGAAACGACCAGCGATGTTATCATCAATGCCGCCTATAAGCATTTGGTGTATGAGTACGACTAGTTCTTTCGTTAGGTCATCTGTTTGAGCCTTGCCCCTAGTATAGTCAACAACGCGAGCGAGGTTCTTAGCTTCGTAAACCTCTCTAAGAGTTACATTTCGCGAAAGCTCCTGCTCTAACAGAATTCTCTCGGTTTCCTTTAGCGTAAGTGTAGAATTTTCAATTGCATTTGAATTATAAACGTTTTCTGGTACTTCCGCTTGATCAATAATCGACAAAAGAGACTCTTTACCTTGCTTAAGAGTGTTGTATTTTGTTTTCAAATTGTTCAACTTCTCTCGATAGGGTTTTGATAAAGCCACAAATCCTCCTTATGTTAATATGGTACAATTGTATAATATTCACTCAATTTTGTCAATATGCAGTGAATATGTATCGAATTATGGACATATTCACGCTTTTTTTATTTCTTTCGTATTTAGGGGACTATTTAGTATTTAGGGGACGGTTCTCTCACAATCTCGTTATTACACTGTTGGCTTTTCGCCGAGAGAATATACCCCCTCTAGCTCCCCCTAAATTATAGTATTTAGGGGACGGTTCTCTCACAATCTCGTTATTACACTGTTGGCTTTTCGCCGAGAGAATATACCCCCTCTAGCTCCCCCTAAATTAGGGGGAGAAGCATGAATGACAAATATTATTTCTTCAGCAGTTTGCTGAGGCTTCTGAAATTTGGAGATTTTTCGATTATTTCCTCATGGAATTTGCCGCGTTTCCAATAGACTTTGTAGGCGTTTGCGGTGGCTCTGGAGGAAATGATGCGGTATTTGTCGTTTATCACTTCTAGCGCCGTGCAATTATCCATCGCGATGGCGACGCCCGCTGTTCGCTTCATCATCTTCGCGAGCTCTGGTTTACGAGCCGCTTCGACATCGTAGTGCGGCGCATGTAGGGCAGGGATGAAGTTTAGCGCTCTTAGCTTGATCATTGCTGCTTCTGGATTTCTTGATCGGCGCGAGTCTGAGTTTCCGTGACGAAACCAGCAGATGGAGCCGGCAGATAAGCCAGACAGGACAATTCCCCTTTCCAAAGCTTCTCGAAGAGCAGCGTCAACGCTTAATTTTTTCCAAATCTTTATCATTTTTTCCGTATTACCGCCGCCGACATAGATGATGTCTTGGGCTAAGATAATCTTACGAATTTCTGCAGCAGTTAGTTTCGTGCCGATGAGTTTCAGGGCGCTGACTTTGCAGTGGAGCTGATCGCCAAAATATGTTCGGACTGCTGTGATATATCCATCTGAGTCGCCACTCGCGGTCGGAAAGAAAAGTAGTTTTGGCTGCTTTTTTCGTGTCAGGCGGATGATCTCGAGGTCGATTTCCGTTGTTTCAATTTCATACCCTGGGCGGCCGATTTCACCACCACCAATTGCTACGATTTTTTTTGATTTTGGCATATTAGTTCCATTTGTTAAATACGAATCAACTAATTTTCGACTAATCAAACTAATGTCATACAATACGAAAGATTGGAAAGATTATTTATTCTCAAGTTATATTTTCTTTTGCAATTTAATGCTGTATTGCTCATAGCCGTTTGCCTCGTAGAAGCTGATTGCCTTTTTGTTGAAAGCATACGTGAGGACCGCCAAGTCGCAAAGTTTCTTTTCCTTTGTCCATTTCTCGACTTCTTCTATTAGTTTCGAGCCGACACCAATTCTCTCATATTCTGGATCGACAGAGAGCTCGGCGACTTCGGCGCGGTGATAATCGGTAGTAACGTCGCCTCCTTCGTAGTGCTCTACCATGCCATATAGCTGGCCGATGACTTTTCCATCGTCTTCGGCAACAAGCATGATGTCGTCTTCGGAATCGAGGATATTTATGAAATCGCCTCTGGATAGTACAGTTTTTGGCGTTTCCTTGTAGCAATCTGGAATGTTTTCATGATAGAGCGAATAAGTGCGGTAATACAGTGAATTGATCGCTTCATAATCAGCTTCTACTGCTTTTCGGATGATGATTTTTTCTGGGTTCATAATATTTCCTTTTGATTAGTTTTGATTGATTGGATGAAGTCTTCAAACTTCTGCTTGTAGTCGTTCTTGAACTCGGCATCTGAAATGTGGAAAGCAGAAACTAGTTTCAGGCCAGAAAGTTCCTCAATGTCAGAGACAACAGCTTGTGGACGGCCATCACCAGAGACGGAAGCGACGGCGATGCTCTGGAATTTGTCCTTGTTCTCTGTGACGTATTCACGCATGGCTGGAGCAGCGGTGCCGACCCAAAGTGGCGAGATGAGGATGGTGAGATCGTAATCCGCAGGATTTTTCGTAGTTTTCTTGATCTTGGTGAGTTGCTTCGTCATCGAGTCACGGCCACCCATAATCCAGCCAACAATCCCCTTCCGGCTCTTCAGATCGATGACTTCTTCAAGGTCGGCATTTAGTGTCTCGGCAATTTTGTTCGCAAGAACCTGATTGTGTCCTGTTCGTGAGTAGTAAGCGACTAGTATTTTCATAATTTCTCCAATTGGTCTAGTTCGTTCTCCACCCACTTTGTGGAGTCGAACAATAAATATATAAGTTTAATGCGATTTTTATCTTTATTCTAATTTACTCTGATTTGTTATTTGAATCTAGCCTTCGAATATCGTTGCCAAATATAATATTTTGTGTTATCGTAACGACAATCTTTCCCACAAAGGAGATAGTACATGCCAGATCATATTCTGAGCGTTGATCAGTTCGATCGACATTTCATCGAATCGATTTTTCGTAGCGCTGACGTTTGTGCAGAGCTCGAAGAACCGATTTGCAAAAGAGGCAAGAAAAAAATGACAGCGCTCTTCTATGAGCCGAGCAGCAGAACGAGATTTTCGTTCGAATCAGCGGCACTTAGCCTCGGAATCGAAATGATGTCGAGTGAAGCAGCTGGTCAGTTTTCTTCAGCCGCAAAAGGCGAAACCTTGGAGGACACAATTCGTGTAATCCACAGCTACGCTGATCTGATCGTCCTTCGCCACCCTGAGGTTGGCGCCGCTGTGAGAGCCGCAAGCGTATCTCATGTTCCTATCATAAACGCTGGAGACGGCGTTGGTGAGCACCCAACCCAGGCACTTCTCGATCTCTATACGATCAAGAAAGAGCTCGGTAGGGTCGATGACCTGATTGTGACTTTGGTTGGTGATCTGAAAAACGGCCGCACTGTTCATTCGCTTCTGAAGTTACTGATGCTCCATGCTCCGTACATGGTTCGCCTTGTTTCCCCACCTGAGCTTCGCGCTCCATTTGAACTTGTTGAGAGAATGACACGGATGGGTATCGCCGTCACCGAATCAGCTGACATGGTAGAAGCACTCGGCAGAGCTGACGTCGTCTATATGACGAGGATTCAGAAAGAGCGGATGTCTACACCGACGGCTTACGAAACTCTGAAAGGTAGCTACTGCTTCCTGCCGGAGCATCTCGAAATGATCTCGGACAACGGGATTGTGATGCATCCGCTGCCGCGAGTTGGCGAGATCGACCCAAGATGCGACGACTCACTGAAGGCAGCGTATTTCCGCCAAGCCGCAAATGGTGTCCCAATCAGAATGGCGCTCTTAAAGCACCTTCTTCGGCTATAACTTACACGCACGAGGCGAACTGATCTCTCAGTTCGCCTTTTTTTTGTATAAAAAAACCACCCGAGCTGTTAGCAGGGGTGGCATCGTGATTCTACTATTTTGGTAATATGCAGGATTGCATAAATTTTTCGGGCCAGACGGCGATTAGCTTTGCCGCTGCAACACTTTGCTTGTTAGTTCTTACATCGGTAAAAGTCTTTGCAATACTCTTGAAAGAACTATCGTCTCGGAAGAATGCCTGGAATTTTCTGTTTCCCTCGAGAAGTTCAAGTACTGCTTTGGCGCCTCGTGCATTTGCCTGCTGTGTTTCTGCACGACACTTCCCTGCACCGTTATAGATGAAGGCAATGTAGTTCGACTGATAAAGCAGCCCGCAGTTCCAGCCGATAGAATACAGCCGTAAATTTATGGCCAAAGGATTGGCTTTTCCATCTACCGTACCTACTGGAGGGTAGACGAGCTTCTCTGTCTTATCGTTTACGATTTTTGTCAGGAAATCATTCTTGTTCAGATCATTTGCAAGCATTTTTGCTGTTATCTGCTTGTTCCATCTTGGCTGTGCTGGCGACCAATCGTTTAGACACTTCATCGTGCTCGGCTTCGGATCCAGCTTCACGCCGAGTAAAGCAGCCTTGTCTGCAATTGCCTTCTTTAGCCGCGCATTCTCTTTATCGTTGCCTTGTATCAGCTCAATCCCAAGGAGAGAAATGTCTCTGCCAATGGTAATTTCTGCTGAGCAAATGGCCCGAGCTTCTGAGGGCTTGGCCTGCGTCGCAGGCATTTTCGCGATTTCGACAGAAAATGCCATGAAAGTCATCATGAATATGATGAACAAGGTAATAATTTTCATGTTTTGCCTCTTTGGAGACTTTCCATGTCCAGTTTTCAAAGTCCGTATGCCGAGTATTATAACATAATATGCAAATTTTGCAATAAAAATACCCCATCTGAGATACAGACAGGGTTTCTGAGTAAATGTTCAATGTGGCCTAAGGGGCCGATTTCTGTTTTTGCGAGCAGCGGTGTCGGCAAGCTCGTTGCCAAGATTTCCCGCTTTCGCGCGGATCCACTGAGAGTGTACGCCAGGATGATCAGACATGAAGCTCTGAATCTCGCTCCAAATGTCTAAGTCGTATTTCTTATCTGATAAGATTCGACCCTCTCTGATTTTCGCGATATTCTTCACCACTGTGTCGTTATCGCTGACGAGAAGAATTTGTTCGTGTGGAACAATCTGCATAGCTACGTAGGCTGCAAATGTTTCCAAGCGAGTCACGCTTTTTGACATAGATGCATCGAGGATCATATGTGATTCTTGATGCAAGATATACCCCTCGGCAGTCGTGATCACGATGCCGATACCAGCTTCGCCTGTGGGCGATTTGCCGGATGCATCAGTGAAAACGATGATTTCTACGCCCTCCGGAATCCGTAAGCCTTTGACGACTTCTTCCGGATCCATATTCGCGTAACGTATCAGATGCAACATTTTGTGCAAACGATACAAACTCTTGTGTTGGTTCATTGGGTTCATCTATCATACCTCCTTTATTCCAACTGTATATACAATACTATAAAAATCATTATTTGTCAATAAAAAAAGCCACTCTACAATAATGCAAAGTGGCGGGTGAACATTCTACCCTGTCGGTACGTAAAAAGCCTTAATCAGCCAGGCTCCGAGATATCCGGTAGCATCCATGGCTTCTTCGTGAGTTTTCGAATAAGCGAATTTTGTTTTCGTCATCTCGATGTCTTTTCTTATAGCTGGCCTGAACCTCATCACGAAGCAAAGCTGCAGAATTTGATTTAACAGCCGTAGCGCTTCGAGCTTGGATTCGGAAGGGTAAGGTATCTTTTTGTCTTCTATGGGCGAATCCGAACAATTAACAAACAGCTGTCCAGCATGAAGACCGATCATAAACGCTGCTTCGTATTCTAGTGGCACATCGATATCCCCGAGGGCAACAATGCATTGTTCTCCCCACTGTGTTGCAAATGTAGCAGCTTCCTCTCTCGAGAGAGATTCTTCTGGCGCAGGATCTAGGGTTATCCCCGATTCATGTGCTTCTGCTAGTATTAGACGGATATTTCCTTCATGATCGAAGGGTGTACTCGGAGAACTTTTTTGGCTGCTTATATGAAACCCAAGCCAACAAGCCGATTTTTTACTCATGGAATTTCTCGCTTTTTTGATCATCATGATCAATATTTCACATCCATATGTCTGTATTATGACATATTATGAAGAAAAATGCAATGATTATACAAGTGGCAGAAGGAGGGAGAAGGACTTAGTACTTAGGGCTTAGGGTGTTTTTGTCCCCCTCCTTTTCAAGGAGGGGCTAGGGGTGGTTTTGTCCTACATGCTGCCTGCCACTGACTCCTAGTCACAAATCCCCTCCCAACCTCCCCCTGAAAGAGGGAGGGGCAAGAACGAAACACGCTGAAGCGTGGGCTACTGTCATCCTGAACGAGAGTGAAGGATCTCCGGAACATTATGATTTGAGGGAGATTCTTCGCTAACACTCAGAATGACAGAATGAGAACGTCAGGAATGACAGAATGGAAGCTATAACTAAAAACTAAAAACTATCGACTAAAAACTAGTCACCTTATGTCAGCTTGATGAAGCGGTTTTTATCTAGATTGGTCAGGCGCTTGCAATTAGCTCGGTGGACCTTGATCACGTGCTCACGGCCGAGATAGCCGACGATTGGATCACCATCTTTTGGTTTGCAGCATTTGGCAAAATCATGGCGAATACCAGCAAGAATGCTGATTCCTGCTGCTTCCGTCTTTTTTACAGCTCTAGGAGCTCTAGTCTCTGGTGTCTTGAAATTTGGATATATGACCTTCAGCAAACGTGTAATTTGGAGTGAGCCTTCGCCAACGGAGATCAGAGCTCCCTCGAGCTTGTTGTATGGCAGCCTAGAATCCTCTAGCAGGGCTTCAGCTTCGTTTTTATTTAGTGGGGTCAGATTATACTTTGTGATCGCTGCAGCAAGCTTTTCCTCACCAGCAATTGCGAGTGAGCCAGCTTCTTTCTCTCGCAGGTAGCCGCGGATATGCTGCTTCGCTTGTGTCGTTTTGATGAAACGAAGCCAGTCTCGGCTTGGAAAAGAAGCTTTGTTGGTGATGACTTCGACGAAATCTGAGGTGTGCAGCGCGGAGTTTATCGGGACGATACGTCCGTTTACACGAGCACCGACGCAGTGATCGCCGAGATCAGAGTGAATTCTGTATGCAAAATCGATCGGCGTCGAGCCAATAGGCATTTTCAAGATGTCCCCCTTTGGGGTAAAGAGAAATATTTGCTGATCGAAAAGCTGTTCCTTGAGGCCGCTCATGAAATCCTTGGCGCTAGAGAGCTCCTGAAGTTTCGAAAGCTCTTTCGCCCACTCTTGCTCCTGGCCTTTCATCGCGTTTTTGTGAGCAGATTCCTTATACTGCCAGTGAGATGCGATCAGGCCATGCTCAGAATTTTCATGCATTTTTGCTGTTCTGATCTGAACCTCGAAGATATTTCCCGTAGAATCTTTCACTGATGTATGCACAGACTGGTAGCCGTTTTGCTTTGGTTTCGCAATATAGTCATGGATCTGGCCAGGCACAGGCTCATACAAAGTATGAATGACGCCAAGCGCCTTATAGCATTCTTCAACTGTGTTTACGATGATTCTCAGTGCTGAAATATCGTAGATAAGCTTGATACTACCCTTGCGTTCAATCTTTCGGTAGAGACTATAAAGACCTTTGGCACGGCCAGAAAGATTGATAAAGTCAATATTAGCCTCAGCAAGAGCTTTTTTCACCTCAGGGATGATGCGTTTGATAGTTTCCTGAGGATTTCTATAAATGCCCTCTATCTCCTTCCCAAACTTGGCGAATTCTTCAGGGTAGGCGTATGGAAAGGCGAAGTCCTCGAGGCGGCTCTTTACCGAGCCAATACCGAGACGGTCTGCGATAGCCGAAAAGATCTCGATAGTTTCGCGAGCGTAGAATTTGCGTTTATTTTCGCTGATGAAGTCTAGCGTCTGGACGTTGTCTAGGCGATCGTAGAGTTTCACGATCATGACACGTAGATCTGATATGCTGGCAAAGAGAATCTTGCGATAATTATCCACCTGCTCCATATAGAACTGATGGTTCGAAAAGATCTTTTCCTTATCCCTGATCTTTAGCGTCGAAACTTTGGTCACGCCATCGACGATATTCGCCACGTTTTTGCCAAAGAGCTTCGCGACTTCTTCTGTCGTGGCGCTGGTGTCTTCGACTGTGTCATGAAGAAAGCCTGCCGCTATCGTCTCTGCATCGTATTTGTCCTTCGCAAGGCTCAAGGCGATGTGATATGGATGAGTGATGTAGTCTTCACCCGAGCGTCGTTTCTGCCCATCATGTTTTTCATGTGCATAGAGAAAAGCACGATTGATCAGGTCGCGATCGGTTGCACTAAAACGCTCCAAGTGCGCTTGAATTTCTTTTGGTAGAATATTTTTCACTTCCCCCCTACTCTATTACGATTTTGTTGTCTTTTAGCACAAGTGAGATCGGTTTGTCGGCGACGATTTTGTCAGAAAGGAAGGCGTCTGAGATCAGATTTTCGATATGGTCCTGGATATATTTGCGGATTGGCCGAGCGCCATACTCTGGATTGTAGCTTTCTTTCGCAATCATATTTTTCACTGGATCGCTGATGCGAAGGCGGATTTTTTGTAAGAGTAGTCTAGCTTCGAAGTCGGCACATTGGAGATCGACGATTTTTCGCAGAGATTTGTCATCTAGCGGATAGAAGACGACGACCTTGTCTAGGCGGTTTATGAACTCTGGTCGGAAAGTTTTTTCGACTGTTTCGATGACACTGTCATGGAGTTTTTCGTATTTTTCTTTGTCAGTGTGCACGTTATTGAAGCCGATAGAAATCTGCTTTCGGAGCATGTCAGTCCCGAGATTTGAGGTCATGATGATGATCGTGTTCTTGAAGTCGATGATTCGGCCCTTCGCGTCGGTCAGGACGCCGTCTTCCATGATTTGGAGTAGGATGTTGAAGATCTCTGGATGAGCTTTTTCGATCTCGTCAAAGAGGATCACAGAATATGGATTTTTACGGACTTTTTCGGTCAGTCTGCCACCCTCTTCATAGCCGATGTAGCCAGCTGGGGCGCCGATAAGACGAGCTAGATTGTGCTTCTCCATAAACTCTGACATGTCGATCTTGATTAGGAAGTTTTCACTACCAAAAATCTCACGTGAAAGAACTTTTGCAAGCTCGGTTTTGCCCACACCGGTCGGCCCTAAGAACATAAACGAACCGATCGGCCGTTTCGGATT
>Ga0194057_10002003_pt1 | contig 9956 bp, 8 predicted proteins | sample SepL4415m_MetaG_FD_155474 | JGI IMG/M metagenome (GOLD analysis project Ga0194057, IMG submission 155474) | Anoxic zone freshwater microbial communities from boreal shield lake in IISD Experimental Lakes Area, Ontario, Canada - Sep2016-L442-15m | ecosystem: Environmental > Aquatic > Freshwater >...
GTGCTGTTCACGATCGGCTGGCGCCTCGCCGCGCGCAAGCGCTTCGAGGCGCACCGCTGGGTGCAGACCGCAGCGGCGTGCCTGAACGCCGTGCTCGTGCTCGTCTGGATGATCAGATCCTTCGTGATCTACATCCTGCCCGGAATCCCGGGCAGCTTCGGTCACGGCTCCTACGCGGTCTCGACGGTCCATGCCGTGGTCGGGGCGCTCGGCATGGTGCTGGGGCTGTTCGTGGTGCTGCGCGGCAACGAGCTCGTGCCGCGGGGCCTGCGCTTCTCCAACTACAAGCTCTTCATGCGCTCGTCCTACGTGCTCTACATGCTCGGCACGCTGACGGGCGTGATCGTCTACTACGTCGTCTACGTGGGCGGCTAGACGTCGGCGCCGCAGGCCAGTCAAGCGGGGAGCGGAGCGGCAGCTCGGCCCGCAGCGGCGGCCCTGACCGCGGCGGCGGCTCGGCCGGTGGCCCCGAGCCGGCGGGCACGTGGCGGTCGTTCGCCACGCCGGACCGGCTCATCCTGCTGCTCAGCATCGTCCTGCAGCTGACGCTGGCGCTGCTGTTCGGGCACTCCTACGACACGCGCGTCTTCATGGGCACGGGCTACCTCGTGGGCACGGGGCAGAATCCGTACGTGGGCCAGGACCTCAGCGCGGCGTTCCAGCACATCGGCTTTCGCACACTGACCACGGTGGGCTACCCGCCGCCGTGGCCGCTGGCGCTGGGGCTCCTGTACCGGGCCGTCCATGCGGTCACTGCGAATCTGCTCGTCTACAACCTGGCGATCAAACTGCCCGTGATCGCCGCCAACGTCGGCCTCGCCCATCTGGTCGGCGGCGTCCTCAAGAACCTGGGCGCCGACCCGGCGACGGCGCGCAAAGCCTGGGTCTTCCTGCTGTTCAATCCGTTGCTCCTCTACTGCGGCGCCGCCTGGGGCCAGATCGACGCCCTCGTCGCGCTCGGTTCCCTGGCGGCGCTCGTGCTTCTGACGAGGGAGCGACGGGACGGCTCGGCCGGCCTGCTGGCCCTGGCCATCGCCGTCAAGCCGACGGCCCTGCCCATCCTGCCGGTCGCCCTCGTCTACCTCGCCGGCAGGTCCTTGGGGCGGGCCGTGCGCTACGCCGTCGTGTTCGCCGTCGGCGCAGCCGTCTTCGCCGTGCTCCCATTCGTCGTCTTCGGCTGGGACCCGACCAGAGTGGTGCGCCACCTCAACGCCCACTTCGTGATGACGGGCACGATGTCATGGATGACCGTCGTCAGGCTGTTTCGCGACCCGCTGCTCATGCAAGGGCACTGGTGGCTCCTGGGCCTGCTGTGGATCCCGGCGCTGGCGGTCGCGGCGGTCTTCGCCCTGCGGCGCGGCGTCGGCGGCTTCGACGACCTCGTGAAGAAGAGCACCGCCCTGGTGCTCGTGTTCTTCCTCACGCGCACCTGGCTGGCCGAGCCCAACGTGATCCTCGTCCTCCCCGTCGCGCTGATCCTGACCTCACTCGGCGAGCTCGACCGGCGCGCCCTCACGGCGGTGTGGGTCATCCCCCTGCTGTTCACCGTGTTCAACGCCTCGCCGCTGCAGCTTCTCTTCGTCGCGTTCCCCGACGCCATGGAGGCGTCGCTCGCCGTCTTCGCCCGCTACGAGTCGACCACGCTGATCGTGCGCGCCGCCCTGGTGATCGCCTGGCAGGCCGCGGGGTGGTGGGTCGTCGCCTCGTGCTTGAGAAGGGCGCCTGCGCTCGCGAGGGGACCCATCGGATGGAGCTGAGCGTCCCGCTGTTCGATGGTCTCTCGCTGAAGATCGCCGGGCAGTCGGGCGACGCAGGGGGCTACCCGACGCGGCGTCTGCAGAAGGGCCTCCTGCTGTTCGACGGGCCCCAGGAGCTGGCGGAGGAAGGCGTGGGGTTCGGCGTGCCCATCCTCAAGCGCGGGGCGCAGACGATCTTCCCGGGGGAGATGCGGCTGGCCTGGCGGCGGACCGGCCCGGTCTGGGAGGTGACCGCGGTGTTCGCGATGAACCTCGTGGAGCGGCTCGCGGGACGCGGCGGCGCCACCATTCAGTCACGCGTGCTCTACGCCGCCAAGGATGCCCTGGCCGCGCTGCACCGCCGGGCGCCCCCGCTGCGCGGCCCGCTGACCGCCGCCTCCACCACGCTGCGGCGACTGTTCGGCTGGGTGACGACGTATGAACAGGCGGAGGTCTGTGCCAGACTGAAGGTGACGTACACGATCGACGGCGAATCCGGGAGGATCGGCGTCGCCATCGACATCGCCGGACTGCCGAAGGACGTCACCGAGGTGGTGGTGATGAACGAGCTGGGCGGGCGCGTCTTCGAGCGCTACATGGACGCCGACGGGTCCGACCTGCGCGGCGACGCGATCGGCGCCTGGGACGCGGTGACCGCCGCGAGCGCACGCTTCGTCAGCACCGCGCACGGCGTGGCATTCTCCCTCGCGAGGGTGAAGGGCGCGAAGCTGAACCGCGGCCGCGAGCTCATCGGCGCGCGCCTCGCCTGGTCGGGCTTCGGTTACTCCCTGCCCCCGACGCCGGGCGCCTTCACCTACGAGGTGCGCATCGAGAGGCTGCCGTGACCTCGGTGCTGCTGATCTATCCGTTCTTCCGGCGCCGGCTCGACCGCTCGCGCTTCCGCTTTCCCCCGCTCGGCGTGGCCTACGTGGCCGCCGATCTGCAGGCGGCGGGGCACGCGGTACGCGTGCTGGACTGCACCTTCCTGCGCAGAGACGAGGCCGCGCGGCTGGCGCTGGCGGCCAGGGCCGAGGTCGTGGGCATCTACTGCATGACGACGATGGAGGAGGACGCCCGCTGGTTCGCAGAGCAGCTGCGCGGCCGCTGCAGTCTCCTGGTGGCGGGCGGCCCCTTGCCCACCTGCGACCCCGACGCCTTTCTGGAGCACTTCGACGTCGTCGTCCGCGGCGAGGGCGAGCAGACGATGCACGAGCTCCTCGACGCCCGCGAGGCCGGCGCCGATCTGGGCGCCGTGCCGGGCGTCGTGTGCCGGCGCGAGGCGGGCGCGCCGGCGCGCGGCGAAGGCGGGGGCGCGCTGCGCGCGCCCCCGCGACTGTTCGCCCGCGACCTCGACGCGATCGCGTTCCCTGCGCGTGAGCTGCTGCCCAACGCGCGCTACCTCGAGCTCGGCAGAAAGAGCTACGGCTATTCCATCACCACGGTCATGAGCACCCGCGGCTGCCCGTTCCACTGCGAGTTCTGCAGCAACGTCGTGTTCGGGCAGTCGTACCGCGAGCGCTCGCCCGAGAACGTCGTCGACGAGATCGAGGACTGCCTCGCGCTGGGCTACGAGCGCATCTCGTTCGCCGACGACGTGTTCACCCTGAACGGCCGGCGGGTGCTCGAGATCTGCGCGGAGATCCGCCGGCGGCGGCTCCGCTTCGCCTGGGAGTGCCTGGGTCGCGTCGATACCTTCGACCACGCGACCGCTGAGGCGATGAAAGCCGCCGGCTGCTTTCGCATCTTCTTCGGCATCGAGTCGGGCAACGACGCCATCCTGGAGCTGATGAACAAGCAGATCACGACGGCGCAGGCGCGGAGCGCCGTCGCGGCGGCGCATCGCGCGGGGCTGGAGGTGGGGGCCTTCTTCATCCTCTGCTACCCCGGCGAGACCGACGACACCGTCCTCGACACGCTGCGCTTCGCGACCTCGCTGCCGCTGGACTACGTCGGCCTCACGATGCCCTACCCGCTGCCCGGCACAGCCCTGCTCGAGCGGGTCGGCGACCGGGTCACGCGCCCGTGGCGCCCGCAGGAGGCACTGCTCGTGAACCACGTGCTCACCTACGAGGGCGACTTCTCGGCGCTCAAGATGCGCTTCGCCCTGCTCAAGGGCCGGGCGCAGTTCGAGATGAAGCGGCGGCTGAGGAGCTTCGCACCCGCCGCCCTCACGCTGTTCCAGGGGCCCACCGACAGGCTGTTCCGGCGGCTGAGATAGCGGCCGGGCTATCCTCGCGCCGCCGCCGGCCGCGCGCGCTCCACCCGCGGGCTATCCGCGCGACGCCAACGGGCTATTCGCGCGCCGCCGCCGGCCGCCGCGCCGCGAAGGCCGCCATCGTCTCGTCGATCCTGCGGCGCAGCCACGCCTCGTCGATGTCGGACGGAAAGACGAAGGTGACCTCGTTCTCCCGCGTCCAGTCCTTGCCTTCGTCCGGCGCGCCCAGGCGCTCGAACAGCTTCGAGCCCGGCAGCGGCACGGGCACGTTGAACGAGATCTCGTCGAGGGGCAGCGCCAGCGCCGCCGTGAAGGTCTCCTCGATGGCGACGATGGTCTCGCCCGGGTAGCCGACGATAAAGAACGCGGCCACCTCGATGCCGGCCTGGCGATACAGCTCCGCGGCGCGGGCGCCCTGCTCCACCGTCGCCTGTTTGTGCATCAGGTCGAGGGTGGTCTGGCTGCCAGACTCCAGGCCGAGGTAAACGCGCCGGCAGCCCGACTCTTTCATGAGGCGCACCGTCGCCGGCGTGATCCCATTGGCGCGGGAGAGGCAGCTCCAGCTCATGCCCAGAGCGCTGATGCGCCGGCAGAACTCCGTGAGGTAGGGCTCGTTGAGCGTGAAGGTGTCGTCGGCGATCCACAGGCTGTCGTAGCCGAGGCCGCGGATCTGCGCGATCTCCGCGAACACGGCGTCGAGGTCGCGGCGCCGCACGGCGTTGCCGAAGATCGGCTTCGAGCAGAAGTCGCAGCCGTAGGGACAGCCCAGTGTCAGGATGATCGAGGTGGTCTTCGACCCGTTTCTCCGCAGCCACTCCTCCTGATAGGCGGCGTGATCGAAGTCGCTCCTGTCGGGCAGAGGGAACGTGGCCAGTTCGCTCTCTGAGTGGTGCACCGTCGGATTGTCCACCCGCAAGCCGTGATCCGCTATGAACAGGCCGCCGTAGGTGGCGAGCGGCAGCTCGCCCATCCGCGGCCGGGAGGCCCCGCCCGCGAAGTAGTCCGCGCAGAAGCTGGGGAAGCTCACGTCCGCCTCCCCGCGAAACACCGCGTCGAAGTGCCGCGTGTAGCGGCCCGGGAACACCGTGGGCAAGGGGCCGCCGGCGACGAGCAGCGCCTGCGGCAGGCTCGTCCTGATGATCTCCGCGACGCGCAGGGTGTTGGCGGTCAGGCTGACCATAGAATACACGCCGACGATGTCCGGACTGTACGTGGTCAGGTCGGCGCGGAGCTGTTCGAAGGTCGCGAAGGTGCAGTCGAACACCCTCGTGTCGATCCCGAGCCGGCGCAGCTGGGCGGCGAGCGTCGCGGCGCCGAGCGGCGGGAACAGCAGCTCGGTGGCCGCTCGCGTGCGGAAGTAGGGGAACACCAGAGCGACTCTGGACATGACGTTCCTTCTCGAGGTCGCGGCGCCCGGCGTGCAGCCGACTTTGCGATGATAGTGCCCGAGGGCTCGCGGGCGCTAACGCGGCCGGGCCGGGCGTCGGCGCGACGGACCGGCCGGCGCCGTTCGTCGCCGCCGACTCGCGCCGCCGCGCTCAGACCGCCGGCTTGCGCTGCATCACTCGAAACAGCCGGCGCGGCAAGTCGCCCTCCTCGAGCTCGGTGACGTCGAGGAGGTCGAAGCCGCGCGCCAGGCGCTCCACCAGACCGCGGCTGAAATAGTGCACGATGAAGCCGTTGGCTTCGTACATGTCGTCGCCGTGGCTCGTCCCGGCGCCGCAATCCGGGTCGGCGGTGGAGCGCACCGTGTAGATCTGCAGGCCGCCCGGGCGCAGCACGCGCAGCACCTCTGCGCTCAGCGCCTCGAGCCGCGGCGTCGGCAGCGCCATGCAGTAGAGCATGTGCGAGTAGCAGGCGTCGAAGCTCGCGTCCGCGTACGGTAGCGCCTCCCCGCAATCGTGCTCGGCGGCCGCGAGCAGGTGCTCGAGGCCGGCCGCGCCCGCCTTCGCGCGGATGGCCGCCACGCCGCTCGCGGCGAAGTCGAGCGCCTCGACGTGCAGGCCGCGGCGCGCGAAGTGCAGACTGTCGCGCCCCTGGCCGGCGCCGAGCTCCAGCAGGTCACGGGCGCCGGCCGTCAGAAAGCGCTCCGCCGCCGCCCGGGCCGGCGCGCTCGGCGCGCTGCCGAAGCGGTCGGCGCGGCTCGTCAAGGCCTCCCCCCAGTGGGCGCGCTGCCCGCCGAGCGCTTCGCCAAGGGCAGCGCGCGGCGCCTCGCGAAGCGCCTTGCGCAGCAGTTCGTCCGGCGGCGCGCCACCGGATCCACCGGGGCCGAGGTAGGTGCGTCAGCCGAGGCCGAAGAGCTCGAGCGCCTCGGCCCCGGGCTCGACGTCGCGCCCCTCGACGCGCACGGTCGGCGATCCGGGAAAGCGACGCTCCTGCGCCTGGTCCACGGTCTCGACCGGCGTCTCCCTGACAGCGATGGCGACGCCCTCCTCCCCGGCGAGCGCCGTCAGGCGCGCGCGCACGTCCTGCAGATGCGGGCAGCCGGGGGCGTACAGGATCTCCACAGCCACGGCAGGCTCGCCGCCAGATGTCCGCGCACCGTCCATTTGCCAAGCATACCCGGACTCATGCTCCAGGATGGGCGACGCCGCCCCACCGTTGTCGTGGTGCACAACTCTCCTCGGGCGCCGGCGGGGAGTTAGACTGGCGGTCGTGAACGCCGGAACAGAGCGCGAGAAGATGGTCGCCGGGCAGCTCTACCGCTGCGCGGACGCGGAGCTCGTCGCGGCGCGCATCCATGCCCGGCGGGTCGCACGCGCCTACAACGCCACCGATCCGGCCGCCGGGGACGAGCGGCGCGCCCTGCTGACCGGTCTGTTCGCGCGGTTCGGCGAGGGCGCCGTGCTCGAAGCTCCGTTCCACTGCGACTACGGCTGGAACATCTCGCTGGGCGACGGCGCCTACGTCAACGTGGGCTGCGTGATCCTCGACTGCGCCCCCGTGAGCATCGGCGCGCTCGCGCTGATCGGCCCGGGCGTGCGGCTGTGCGCCGCCACGCACCCGGTCGACCCCGCGCAGCGGGAGGCCGGCCAGGAGTACGCCCTGCCCATCGTCGTCGGCAGGAACGTCTGGGTCGGAGCCGGCGCCGTCATCGGGCCGGGCGTGACGATCGGCGAGAACAGCGTCGTGGGGGCCGGCAGCGTCGTCACCCGCGACGTCCCCGCGAATGTGGTCGCGGCGGGTAGCCCCTGCCGCGTGCTGCGCCACCTCTGAGCCTGGCGGCCCGGGGGCGTCGGGCGTCGCCGCTCGTCGATGGCCGGCGACCGTGTCCCGCGCCTTCCCCGTCTTCATCCGCGGCGACTGACCAGCCGCCGCACCTCAGCGACCGACTCGGCGGCCAGCGCTTCCGCGGCCAACTCCCGGGCGGCCGCGAGATCCGTGGCCCGGACCGCCTGCTTCGCCGGAGGAATCCGGGCGGCGGCCATCGACAGCTCGGCGATCCCCAAACCCAGCAGCACCGGGATCGCGACCGGATCTCCGGCCATCTCGCCGCACACCGCTACGCCCCGTCCACCCTCCGCGGCCGCCCGAGCCACCCGCTCGATCAGACGCAGCACGGCCGGATGCAGGGCGTCGGCCAGCGCGGCCACCGCGGCGTTGCCGCGATCGGCGGCGAGGACGTACTGCGCGAGGTCGTTGGTGCCCAGCGAGAAGAAGTCGACGTGCGGCACAAACGCCTCGACCATGAGGGCGGCGGCCGGGACTTCCACCATGATCCCGATCTCGATGCGCTCGGGCACGGGGGCGCCCTTCGCGATCAGAGACGCGCGCGCCTCTTCGAGCGCTTCGCGGGCGCGCTGGGCCTCGTCCACCGTGGCGACCATCGGGAACATGACGCGGAGCGGGTGGTCCGCGGCCACGCGCAGCGCCGCGCGAAGCTGGGCGCACAACAACTCGGGATGACGCAGGCCCAGACGGATCCCCCGGAGCCCCAGGTTGGGGTTCCGCTCCCGCTCCAGAGGGAGGTACGGGAGCTGCTTGTCGGCGCCGACGTCGAGGGTGCGCAGGGTCAGCGGGCGACCGCCGAGCCCCTCGGCCACCGCGCGATAGGCCCTCTCCTGCTCGTCCTCGGTGGGCGGATGGTCGGTTTCCAGGAACAGGAGCTCGGTGCGCAGGAGGCCGACGCCGTCGGCGCCGGCGGCCACGGCCGCGCGGACATCCTCATGCCCGGCCACATTGGCCGCGACGTGCACGAGCACGCCGTCGCGAGTCACGGCGGGATCGTGAGCCTTCGCTTGAGCCTCGGCCTCGTCTCGCGCCCGCCCAGCGCGACGATCCTCGAGCGCTCGCAGCGTGGCGGCCGGCGGATCGATCGTGACCGTCCCGGCCTCTCCGTCCAGCGCCAGAGGCGTGCCCTCGGCGACGCCGAGCAGGGCGCGACCAACGCCCACGACCGCGGGGATGCCCAGCGACCGGGCCAGGATCGCGCCGTGCGAAGTGGGACCGCCGAAGGCGCAGGCCACGCCGACCACCTGTGCGCGATCGAGGCCGGCGGCCTCCGCGGGCGTCAGGTCGGGCGCCACGACGATGCCGGCGACGCCCGGTTCGAGGCCCGCGGCGCCCGCATCGAGGCTCGCAACGCGCGGCCAGAGGCTCGCCGCCTCCGGCCGGACTTGCGGCGCGCCGCCCGAGGGCGCAGTTACCAAGTGGCGCAGGACCTGGTCGCCGACACTCCGCAGATCCACGGCGCGCGCTCGCAGGTACGGGTCGTCCAGCGTCTCCCACGCGACCGCCGCCGCCGCGACCGCGTCCGCCCACGCTCGCGCAGCGTTCTTCCCGTCCCGCATGATCCCAGCACGCGCGGGGCCGAGCAGCTCTTCGTCTTCGAGGAACAGCGAGTGAGCGTCGAAGATCGCCGCGTCGTGATCGCTCGCCCGGCCGGCGACCGAGGCCCGAGCACGGCGGATGTCGTCGCCGGTGGCGGCCAAGGCTCGTTGCAGAGCTGTCCAGTCGGCATCCCGGTCCTCCGAGGGATCTTCCGGCGCTGCGACGGAAGCCGCCCGCAGCGGTCTCGCCGCGCCGACGGCGATCCCCGGCGACGCCGGCAGCCCCTGCAGCACGGCGCCGGAGGCCGGCGGCGGAGCCTGAGCCGCGTCGGCGTCGGCCGGCCCAGGCCGGCGTGCAGGGGCGCCCTCGTCGCCCGGAGAGCGGGCGCTGTGCGGGTCGCCCCAGTTGTCGTCGGCGAGGCGCCCGATGGCGGCCAGGGCCTCCTGCGCCTGCGGCCCGGAGGCCCGCAGCAGGATCTCGTCGCCGTAGCGGACCCCGAGGGTGGCCACGGCATTCAGACTGCGAGCGTTCACGGGTCCCTTGCCGGAGGTGAGGTTCGTGATGGCGACATCAACGGCGAACCCGGCCGCGATCCGCACGAGCAGCGCGGCCGGCCGAAGGTGCAGCCCCAACGAGCTCTCCACGCTGATCCGGAGGGTGGGGGCCTGGGCCGCCGTCGCAGGTTCCACTTCGCGCCGCGGCTCGCCGTCCGGCGCGGCGCTGGCCGGCGACGCCGTGAGGTGAGCGGCCTTCGCGGCCAGCGCGCCGCGAGCCTCCTCCGCGACCTTCTGCAGCGAGTCGCCGAGCCCGGCGGCGACCGCGGCGGCCACGGCGCCCTCCACGAGCGGCGCCTCGGTGAGCAGGATGCGATCGCGCCGCTCCTCCGGGAGCAGGTCCAGGGCCAACTCCGCCGAGAGGACGGCGCTGCCCAGGTCCATCAGGACCAGGACGCCGTCCTCCGACCACACCTCCTCGATGGCCCGCGCCACGCGCACGGCGTCGGTGCCGAGCGGGTTTCCGGGCTGGTCGAGGCCGCCGGCGACCCCGATCCGCAGGCTCTGCCCGCCCATCTGGGCGGCCAGCTCGGCCACGCCCTCGGCGAGCGTCGCGCTGTGGCAGACGAGGACGAGCCCGACCACGGCTACGCGCCGGGGCCTGCGGCGGGCGCGCCGGGGCCTGCGGCGGGCGCGCCGGGCGCGTCGAAGGCCCCGGCCTCGCCGGCGGCCGTCGCGGCG
>Ga0194057_10002005_pt1 | contig 9956 bp, 7 predicted proteins | sample SepL4415m_MetaG_FD_155474 | JGI IMG/M metagenome (GOLD analysis project Ga0194057, IMG submission 155474) | Anoxic zone freshwater microbial communities from boreal shield lake in IISD Experimental Lakes Area, Ontario, Canada - Sep2016-L442-15m | ecosystem: Environmental > Aquatic > Freshwater >...
GCTCGGAGGTGCGTCCCCGGGGTGAACACGCGGCCCGGCGGCGTGCAGTCCTTGCGGACTGAAACGCGACCGGGAGTCGGGGGCCGGTCGCCTGTCGCTCAGCTGTACTTCACACGCGGGTCCAGCCATGTGTAGGCCAGGTCGACGACGAAGTTGCTGATCGTCACGAGCAGGGCCGCGAACAGCACCGTCCCCATGATCAGCGGCAGGTCCTGCGTCTGGATGGCGTTCCACGCCTGCCAGCCGATGCCGGGGATGCCGAACACCACCTCGATGACCAGTACGCCGCCGAGGAACCAGCCCACGTCCATGCCGAGCAGGGTGACGATGGGGCTCCAGGCGTTGCGCATGATGTGACGCCACACCACGGTGCGCTCGGGCAGGCCCTTGGCGCGCGCCGCCTTGACGAAATCGGCGCCGAGGATGTCGAGCATGCTGCTGCGCAGCATCCTCGAGTACCAGGCGGCGCCGCCAAGCCCAAGGGTGAGGCCCGGCAGAATGCCGTAGAGCGGCGCGCTCCAGCCCTCATAGCCACCCAGCGGGAAGATCTGCACCTTGTAGGCGAGGAAGTACATCAGCATCATGCCGAGGAAGAAGCCCGGCAGGCTCAGAAAGACGAGGCTGAGCGCCGTGAAGGCGCGGTCGCGGATGCTGTACTGGCGCAAGGCGCTGATCATGCCGATCGGGATGCCGATGAGCAGCTCGAAGAAGATGCCGAAGAAGGCGATCATGACGGTCGCCGGAAAACGCTGCAGGATCGCCGTGGTCACCGGGAGCTGGGTCTCGTAACTGTAGCCCATGCTGCCGTGCGCAAGGTGCCACAGGTAGAGGCCGTACTGCTTCCACAGCGGCAGGTTGAGACCCAGCTCGTTGCGGATGCGCGCGAGCACCTCCGGCGTCGCGTGCGTGCCGGCGATGCTCTTGGCGGGATCGCCGGGCACGGCGAAGGCGAGCAGGAAGGTGATGATGCTCACGAAGAAGAGCACCACCACCATCCACAGCAGTCTGCGGACGACGTACTTACCCATCGTCGCTCCTGCTCGCCTTCTGCCGTCCCGTCGTCATTGGGTCACTTGCCGTCCAGCTTCCACATCCATTGGTACTGCAGGTTCAAGACGGGCTGGTAGTAGTAGCCGCCGACGTTCTTGCCGTACATCCCGTTGAACACGGGCTGGTAGAGGATCGCAGACGGGGCGTCGGCCATGATGAGGTCCTGCATCTGCACGAACATGTCGATGCGCTTCACCGGGTCGAGCTCGCCGGCCGACGCGGCGTAGAGCCTGTCGACCTCGGCGTTCTCGTAGAAGTTCGAGTTGGAGCCGCCCTCGATGGGATGCGTGTACAGCGGGCCGATGAAGTCGCTCGGGTCCGGGAAGTCCATGAGCCAGTCGGTCAGGCCGATGGCGGCGTGCGATTGCATCGAGCTGATGAAGGTCCAGTACGTGGCTTTGTCCATGAGCTTGATGCTGGCCTTGATGCCGACGGCGGCGAGGTCGTTCTGCACCGCCTGCGCCAGTCTGGGAAACGGATCCACGTTGTGGCCGTAGAAGGTCACCTCGAAACCATCCGGGAACCCGGCGTCTGCGAGGAGCTGCTTCGCCTTCTCCGGGTCGTAGGTGTAGAACTGCTTGTCGGCCTGGTAGCCGGGCATGCCCTCCGGGTAGATCTGGTTGAGCGCCTTGGCTTGGCCGGCGAGGAGCTTCTGGATGCGGGCGGTGTCGATCGCGTAGTTCACGGCCTGGCGCACCTTGACGTCGGTGAATGGCTTCTCTCTGACGTTCATGAAGACGTAGTAGGTCATGATCTGGGAGGCGTCGTACACGTACTTGCCCCACGTGGGATCCTGTTTGGTGCGCTGGTAGTCGGCGGCCGGGATGCCGTCGCCCAGCACGTCGACCTCACCGCGCTCCAGGCGCAGCAGGGCGGTGCTGGGGTTGGCGGTCAGGTCGAACTCGATCGTGTCGAGGTAGGGCTTGCCGGCTTCCCAGTAGTTGGGGTTTCTGGTGCCGACGATCTCCTGACCGGGCGTCCAGTGGTCGATCACGAATGGCCCGGTGCCGAGCGGCTTGCGCTTGATCTGCTTGCCGACCTTGTCGACCCACTCCTTCGGCAGCACGGACGTGAACGGCATCGCCATCACGAAGAGAAAGGTGCGGTCTGGCTTCTCGAGCGTGATCTCGATGGTGTAGTCGTCCACGACCTTGTAGCCCTTGATCTCCTTGGCCTTGCCGTCGATGAAGTCCTGGGCGCCCACGATGCCGGTGTAGAAGTACGTCGCCGGGGCCAGCGGCTCGACCATCATGCGTTCGAAGCTGTACTTGAAGTCTTGAGCTGTGACCTCGCGGTTCACCGGCGGGGCGAACTTCACGCCCTTGCGGAGATGGAATGTGTACGTCTTGATGTCGGCAGAGACGCCGCCATTTTCCGCGCTCGGGACCTCGATGGCGAGCTCGGGCGCGAGCTCGGCGCCCGCTGCGCCCGCCTTCGGCACGTAGGAGATAAGTCCTTGGTAGGTGAGCCGTTCGATGCTCATGGAGGTGATCTCAAAGGCGATCGCGGGGTCGAGCCCCGTGGGCTCGCCCTGGAACGTCACGGTGAGCGTGCCGCCTTTCACCGGCGCCGCGTTGGCGTCGCTGCCCCCGGCAGAAGCCGTCTTGTCGTCGCCCGAGCCGCCGCAGGCGGCGAGGCCCAGGACGAGGGCGACCAGCATGAGCAGCGCCAGCACCCCCACTATCGATCTGCGTCCCTTCATCTCCCCTTCTCCTTTCCTGCCCCCACGGCAGGTCATGTGTGGCGGCGGGCGGCTCTGCCGCCTCCCCGCCTCCCCCCTACTGCTTCCAGTACTGCGTCGTGTCGATCAGGTACACCGGGTGCAGAAAGAAGCCGCCCGTGTTCTTGGAGCACATCGTCGTCTGGATCGGCTGGTAGCAGGGAACGTACGGCGCCTGATCGCTGATCAGCTTCTGCATCTCGGAGAACTTGGCGAGGCGCGCCGCTGGGTCGGTCATCGCCTGGGCCTTCGCATACATGGCTTCCAGCTCCGGGCTCCACCAGAAGCTCGAGTTCATGCCGCCGAGCACAGCGCTCGCCTTGCTGAACAGCGGCCCGATCCAGTCGCTGGGGTCGGGGAAGTCCTTCGACCAGAAGAAGCTGCCGGCGGTGAGCGTCTTGGGCGTGCCCTGCTGAATGTAGTACGTGTTGTTGCTCATCGTCTTCAGGCTGGCCGTGACGCCCACGGCGGCGAGGTCGGCCTGCACCGACTGCCAGAGCTTGGGGTTCGGGTCCACGTTGTCGGTGTAGAGCATCGTCGTGAACCCGTCGGGGTAGCCGGCGTCGGAAAGCAGCTGCTTGGCCTTGGCGGGGTCGTAGCCGTAGTAGATCTTGCCCTCTTGGTAACCGGGCAAGCCCTTGGGGTAGAACTGCCACAGTGACACGGCTTGGCCCGCCAGCAGTTTCACGAGCTTGTCGCGGTCGATCGCCCAGCTCAGCGCCTGGCGAACTCTGACGTCGTCGAACGGCTTCATCTGCACGTTCATGAACAGGTAGTTGATGGCGATCTGTGGCTGCGAGTACACGTACTGCTTCCACTTTGGATCGATCATCACGCGCGGGACGTCGGCCGGCGGCACGCCGTCGCCGAGGGCATCGATCTCGCCGGTCTGAAGCTTGAGCAGGGCTGTGGCCGGCGAGAACGAGAGCTGGTAGTCGATCTTGTCGAGATACGGCTTGCCCTGCTCCCAGTAGGAGGGGTTGCGGCTGAGCGTGATCTCGCGGCCAGGCGTCCACTGCTCGAAGATGAAGGGGCCGGTGCCCAGCGGATGGCGGTTGAACTGCTTGCCCCACTTGTCGACCCACTCCTTGGGTACGACGTCGCAGAACTCCATGGTGAACGCGTTGAGGAACGAGAGGTCCGGCGTCTTGAGCGTGATCTCGACGGTGTAGTCGTCGACGGCCTTGAAGCCGCTGATCTCCGCGGCCTTCTTGCTCATGAAGGCGTCGGCGCCAACGACACCCCTGTAGAACGACGTGCCTGGGGCGAGCGGCGAGCTCATCATGCGCTCGAAGCTGTACTTGAAGTCCTGAGCGGTGACCTCGCGGTTCACCGGCGGCTGGAACGTGACGCCCTTGCGCACGTGGAAGGTGTAGGTGAGGCCGTCGGCGGAGACGCCGCCGTTCGCCACGGACGGCACCTCGCTGGCGAGGCAGGGGATGAGCACGCTGCCGGCATCGCCCGGCTTGGGGGCGTACTGCAGCATGCCCTGGTAGATGGCGTGCTCGATCTGCCAATCGATAAGGTTCCAGGCCACGGCCGGGTCGAGGCTCGAAGGCTCGGTCTGGTAGGCGAGCGTCATCGTGCCGCCCTGAACGGGCGTGCCGGCCGACGACGGGCTCTGGCTGCCCGGCGAGCCGCCGCCGGACGTGCCGCCGCAGGCGGCGAAAGTGAGGGCGAGGATGAGGGCGGCGGCCAGCGCCAGCGCGGCGGCAATGCTCGTGCGGATCCTGCGTGGTGCCATGGGCGCCTCCTGTGATTGCCGGTGTCGCGGCGGCGTTGTCTGAACGTCTCTTGGCGCCGCCGCTGCCGCGGGCCGAACGCGCCCCGCGGCCCGTCGCCGACGATCCTCAGCGGGCGCCGGACGGCGCCTCTCTCCGCTGCTCGTCACGTCTGTCACGTCCCCTCCTGCCGGCGCCAGAAGTTGACGGTGTCCCACTGGTAGGCCTGATGGAGGTAGAAGCCGCCGGTGTTCCTGGAGCACACCGTGATCTTGATCGGCTGATAGAGCGTGATGTAGGGAGCCTGGGTCATGATGTAGTCCTGCATCGCCGAGTACCGGGCGATGCGCGTTGCCGGGTCGGTCAGCGCCTGGGCGTCGACGATCATCTGCTCCAGCTCCGGCGTCCACCAGAAGGCGGCGTTCACCCCGCCCTGCACGGCATTGCTCTTGCTGAAGATCGGGATCACCCAGTCGGCCGGGTCGGGAAAGTCCATCGACCACGCCTCGGTGCCCATGGTCGCGGCGCCCGGGGTGCCGACGAGGTCGCCGTAGGCGGAGTCGCTGAGCGTCTTCAGCTCGGCCCTGATCCCGATATCGGCGAGGTCGGCCTGCACGGCCTGCATGAGCTTGGGGTAGGGGTCGACGTTGCTGGAGTAGAGCTTCGTCGTGAACCCGTCGGGATAGCCGGCGTCGGCCAGCAACTGCGTGGCTTTGACGGGGTCGTAGCCGTAGGAGACCTTGCCTTCCTGGTAGCCGGGCATGGAGCGCGGATAGACCTGATAGAGCGCCTCGGCCTGGCCGCCCAGCAGCTTGACCAACTTGTCGCGGTCGATGGCCCAGCAGAGCGCCCGGCGCACCTTGAGGTTGTCGAACGGCTTCATCTGGCTGTTCATGAAGAGGTACTCGGTGGCCATCTTGGTCATGGTGTACACGTTCTTGCTCAAGGCGGGGTCCGCCTTGACGCGCGCGATGTCGGGAGTGGGCAGATAGTTCATGAGCACGTCGACCTCGCCTAGCTGGAGCTTGAGAAAGGCGGTCTGGGGGCTGAACGAGAGGGCGTAGCGCACCTCGTCCAGGTACGGCCTGCCCTTCTCCCAATAGTCGGGGTTGCGCCTCAGCACGATCTCGCGGCCCGGCGTCCAGTGATCGAACACGAAGGGCCCGGTGCCCAGTGGGTGGCGGTTGAACTGCTTGCCCCACTTCTCGACCCACTCTCTGGGGACGACGTCGCAAAAGTCCATGCCGCCGAACGCCTTGAGAAACGAAAGGTCGGGGCTCTTGAGGTCGATCGCGAAGGCGTAACGGTCGAGGACCTTGAAGCCGGCCACCGTGTCGGCCTTCTTGTCGTAGTACTCCTGCGCGCCGACCACGCCCATGTAGAAGTAGGTCGCCGGGGCGAGTGGCTCGCGCAGCATGCGCTCGAAGCTGTACTTGAAGTCCCGGGCGGTGACCTCGCGGCTCACCGGCGCCTGGAACCTGACGCCCTTGCGCAGATGAAAGATGAAGGTCTTGCCGCCGTTCGTGACCCCGCCGTTCTCGACGGTCGGCACTTCGGTGGCGAGGTCGGGTACCATCTCGAGCCCCGCGGCGCCCGCCTGCGGCACGTACCCGAGCACGCCCCGGTAGATCTGGTGCTCGATCTGCGTGCCGATGATGTCCCAGACGATGGCCGGATCGAGCGAGGCGGGTTCCCCCTGGAAGGCGAAGGTGAGGGAGCCCCCGGTCTGCGGCGCGTCGCCGGGCGTGGCCGAGTCGCCGGGTGAAGCCGTGCTCGAGCCGCAGCCCGAAGCGATTGCGGTGGTCGCGAGAATCGTGAGCACGAGGGCGAGAGTGGCACGCCGCGACCGCCGGCTCGCCGCCATCCTGGAGCGTCCTGCGCGGGCCTGCGGAGGAGCGATCATCTTCTACCGGCGCCGCTGCCGCGGGTCGAACGCGTCTCGCAGCCCGTCGCCGACGAGGTTGAAGGCCAGCACCGTGACCATGATGCAGAGGCCGGGATAGATGACGAGGTGTGGCGCCGACAGGTAGTAGGCCTGCCCCTCGCTGATCATCTGGCCCCACGAGGGCGTCGGCGGCTGCACGCCGAGGCCGATGTAGCTGAGCGTGGCTTCGAAGAGGATCGTCGTGGCGATGCCGAGACTCGTGTAAACGATGATCGGCGCCACGAGGTGCGGCAGGATGTGGCGGAAGAGAATGCGGCTGTTGGTGCAGCCCGTGAGACGCGCTGCGTCGACGAACTCCTTCTCCCGGATGCTCAGCACCTCGCCGTGGATGACGCGCGTCATCGGCGTCCAGTAGACGATGCCGATCACCAGGATCAGGATCCCCAGACTCGGTTCGAGGACGCTCACAAGGGCGACTGCCAGCAGGTAGATGGGGAAGGCCATCATCACGTCGGTCATGCGCATCAGCAGCGTCTCGGTGCCGCCGCGGAAGTAGCCGGCGGTGAGCCCGAAGATCACCCCGAGGATCAGGGCGAAGCCGTTGGCACAGACGCCGACGACCAGCGAGACACGGGCGCCGTACATGAGGCGGCTGAGCAGGTCGCGGCCGAGGGTGTCGGTGCCCAGCCAGAACTGGGAGGAGGGGCCGACCGGCATGCCCTGCATGGTGAGCCCCTCGTCGTACTGCTTGGTGGGGTCGTGAGGGGCGATCCACGGCGCGAGCACGGCGATCGCCACCAGCAGGATGATGACCACGAGGCCGATCATGGCGAACTTGTCGCGGCGGAAGCGCCGCCAGATCTCGCCCCACAGCGAGCGGTGCTCAATGAGCAGGGCGTCGGAGGTCCACATGCCGGTGGCGCCGACGCCGGAGGCCACCTCCGAGCCGGCCGCCGGTGAGCTCAGGCCGAGGTCCATCTCGATCTCGGGCTCGAGGCGGTTCTCGTCGCTCACGCCGTGTCACCTCCGTCGGCTGCGCTGTCCGGGTCGTCCGCGAGCACGGCGACGTCGTCTTCCCCGGCGCGGATGTGCGGGTAGTCGTCCGCCGTGATCAGGTGGCAGGCGGCCCAGTGCCCCGGCCGCACCTCCTTCAGCTTCGGGTCGTCGACGTCGCAGAGACCCTCGCGGGCCGCCGGGCAGCGCGTGTGGAAGTGGCAGCCGCTGGGCGGCTCCACGGGGGATGGTACGTCGCCGGTGAGCACCACGGGGCGACGCTGCTCTTCGGCCTCGGGGTCGGGGATCGGCACAGCGCTGAGCAGGGCCTGCGTGTAGGGGTGCATTGAGCGCTCGTAGAGCTCGGCGTTCTCGGCGAGCTCTACGATGCGCCCCAGGTACATGACCGCTACGCGGTCGCTGATGTGGCGCACCACGCTGAGGTCGTGGGCGATGAACAGGTAGGTGAGCCCGAGCTCGCGCTGAAGCTGCTGCAGCAGGTTGATGATCTGCGCGCGGATGGAGACGTCGAGGGCGCTGATGGGCTCGTCGCAGACGATGAAGTTGGGCTCCACGGCGAGCGCCCGCGCGATGCCGATGCGCTGGCGCTGGCCACCGCTGAACTCGTGCGGGTAGCGGTTGACCGTGTTGGGGTTGATGCCCACCGTCTCGAGGAGCTCGCGCACCTTGACCTTGCGGCCGGCGCGGCCAGCGAGCTTGTGCACGAGCAGGGGCTCGCTGACGATGTCGCCGATGGTCATGCGGCTGTTGAGGCTCGCGTAGGGATCCTGGAAGATCATCTGCATGCGGCGGCGCTGACGGCGCAGGGCGCCGCCCTTGAGGTGCGCCAGGTCGCCGCCCTCGTAGAGAACGCGCCCGGTGGTGGGCCGGATGAGCTGCAGGATGGCGCGCCCCGTGGTGCTCTTGCCGCAGCCGCTCTCGCCGACCAGGCCGAGCGTCTCGCCGCGGCGAATCTCGAGGTCGACGCCGTCGACCGCGTACACGGCGCCCACCTTGTGCCTGAAGACGATGCCGCTGGTGATGGGGAAGTGGACTCTGAGGTCCTCGATCGTGACCAGGGTCTCGGCGTCGCTGCCGGCGGCCGGCGTGGCGTTCTCGGGGACGGCGCTGAGCGGTGCCCCTCCGGCGCCCCGCTCGATAGCCTGCCTGCGGTGGCTATTCACGCGGGCATCTCGGCGCCCGCCACGAGCTTGTCCGCGTGGAGGCAGGCGGACAGGCGTCCGGGGTCGGTGGGACAGAGCTCCGGCACCTGCCGCCAGCACTCGTCGTCGGCCAGCCAGCAGCGCGGCGCGAAGCTGCAGCCGGGCGGCAGGTGGGCGAGGTCGGGAGGCAGCCCGGCGATCGTCTGCAGGCTGTCCTTGCGCGGCTCGTTGAGGCGCGGCACGCTGCGCAGAAGGCCGACCGTGTACGGGTGGTGGGGGTGGCGGAAGAGGGCTTTGGCGGGACCGCCTTCGGCGATGCGCCCGGCATACATGACGAGGATGCGCTCGCACATGCCGGCCACCACGCCGAGGTCGTGGGTGATGACGATCACGGCGGCGTGGTACTCGCGGCTGAGCTGCTTCATGAGGCGCAGGATCTGCGCCTGGATGGTGACGTCGAGAGCGGTAGTGGGCTCGTCGGCGAGCAGCAGCTTGGGGTTGCAGCTAAGAGCGATGGCGATCATCACGCGCTGGCGCATGCCGCCGGAGAACTGGTGCGGGTAGTCCTTGATGCGGCCGGCCGCCTTGGGGATGCCGACCAGATGAAGGAGCTCGATTGAACGCTTGACGGCGTCGCCGTGCGACAGGCCGAGGTGGACCTCGAGGCCCTCGGTCATGAGTCTCTCGATGCTGAGCACCGGGTTGAGGCTCGTGACAGGGTCCTGGAAGATCATCGCGATGTCCTTGCCGCGGATGTCGCGGACCTCGCTCTCGGGCATCGCCACGAGGTCGCGACCGAGAAACTCGATGGTGCCGCTGATGGTCGCGTTGTTCACCATGCGCGTGAGGCCGAGGATGGCGTTCGCGGTGACGCTCTTGCCGCAGCCGGACTCGCCGACGAGGCCTACGAGCTCGCCGGGCGCGACCGAGAAGCTCACCTTGTCAACGGCGTGCACGATGCCCTCGTGCGAGGCGAAGTCGACGGTGAGGTCGGTCAGACGGAGAAGCGTGTCCTCATCAACCCCCATGCGCTCGCCAGTGTACCCCTTCGCGCTCTGCGTTGGCGAGGGATGACGCCGCACTTTGACTCCAGGGGCAGCGGCTGGTAAGCATGGGCCATGAGGTCGGACCCACTCTCTCCGCGGTGCATCATGCGGGCTCTCGAACTGTTCGGCCCGCAGGCGCGGCCGTACAACTTCGACGACCACTTCGACTGCTGGGGCCTGGTGCGGAAGGTCTTCGATTGGCTCGACGACGGCTTTGACATGAACCAGGAGGCTCTGGACGAGACGACGGTGGGCAACTGGCAGCAGATCGGGCCGCGTAACGAGCTCGTCCCCGGCGACCTGCTGGCGACTCACCCGCGGCCCGACGAGGCGTACCACGCGGTCTTCTGCTGCGGGCGCGTCGGCGGGCCGCGGGTG
>Ga0194057_10002009_pt1 | contig 9936 bp, 8 predicted proteins | sample SepL4415m_MetaG_FD_155474 | JGI IMG/M metagenome (GOLD analysis project Ga0194057, IMG submission 155474) | Anoxic zone freshwater microbial communities from boreal shield lake in IISD Experimental Lakes Area, Ontario, Canada - Sep2016-L442-15m | ecosystem: Environmental > Aquatic > Freshwater >...
GCCTCTGCAATCGTCTTGTGCATCTTCCAGTTACCGGCAATTACCGGCCTTCTGCTGCTACTCATCTGAGTGCCTCCACTCCGGGCAGTTTGCGCCCCTCGATCAGTTCCATTGCCGCACCGCCACCGGTAGAAATCCAGTCAACTTCGTCTGACAGCCCAAACTGGGCGATCGCCGCGGCCGAATCACCACCACCAATCACAGTCATCCCAGCGCTCTCGGCTACTCCCTCGGCAACCGTGTGAGTTCCGGCAGCGAAGGGATCAAGCTCAAACGCTCCCATCGGCCCATTCCAGAAGACTGTCCCCGCATCACGCGCCGCCTGCGCATAAGTGGCAGCAGTAACGGGTCCAATATCAAGGCCCATCCAACTGTTGGGAACGTCAACACCGTCAAGTTGCTGCACCTCTGTCTCAGCCGAGAACTCGCGGCCAAGCACAAGATCGACGGGAAGTTCAAGCGTTGCGTGGCAACCGGCAGCGACCTTCGCGAGCGCGGCAGTCGCATGGTCAGCATCTGCATCCGCGCAGAGCGAGCCGCCAACGCTGTGACCGCTCGCCTTGAGGAGCGGGAAGACCATTGCCCCACCGATTAGGACTCGGTCCGCGACATCAAGGAAGCGTTCGAGAACGGCGATCTTGTCGCTTACCTTCGACCCGCCGACAATCGCAACCAGAGGCCGCTTTGGGTTGTCGAGCATCGCTTCGATCGTCGCGACCTCCTTCTCGAGCAGCAGGCCTGCAGCAGATGGCAGCAGCGCGGCAACGCCGGCCGTTGATGCATGTGCCCTATGCGCTGCACCGAATGCGTCGTTGACATAAAAGTCGCCAAGCGAAGCAAGGAACGCCGCGAGCTCCGGGTCGTTGACAGTTTCACCCGGCTCGTAACGAATGTTCTCAAGCAACAGAACCTGACCGGGAAGCAGCCGCTCCGCCTCGGCCTTAACTGCAGGACCGCTCGTCCCAGAGGCAACAATCACCGTTGAGCCGAGCAACTTGGCGAGACGCTGCGCGATCGGCCAGACCGATAACTGCGGCTCGACGCCGTGCGGACGGCCGACATGGGTGATCAGCACGACCGATGCACCGTCAGCCAGGAGTCTGCGCAATGTTGGCAGCGCCTCACGGATTCGCGTGTCGTCGGTGATGCCTCCATAGTTCAGCGGGGCGTTGAGATCCGACCGGACAAGCACGCGCTTGCCCTGAAAATCAAGATCGTCAAGCCCCCTGACGCCATCCATTCCCGTTCCTCTCGCCGAACCGTTCGCAGTCAGGCCTAGAGGACCTGCTGGACGAGATCAACGAGGCGGTTGCTGTAGCCCCACTCATTGTCGTACCAGGAGACAACCTTGACCATCGTTCCGTCCATTACCGCAGTCAGGCCCGCATCGAGAATCGACGAGTAAGGCGATCCGACGATGTCGCTTGAGACGATTGGATCCTCGGTGTAGAGCAGTACCTCGCTCATCGGCCCATCAGCCGCAGCCTTGAGAGCAGCGTTAATTTCCTCAACTGAGGTTGCGCGGTCGGCTTCAATTGTCAGGTCGACAACCGACCCTGTTGGCACCGGTGCTCGAACAGCAAATCCGTTCAGCTTGCCGTTCAGCTCTGGGATAACTATGCCAATTGCCTTCGCTGCACCGGTTGAGGCCGGAATCAGATTGATTGCTGCCGCGCGTGCACGACGCAGGTCAGAGTGCGGCATGTCCTGAAGGCGCTGATCAGCCGTGTAGGCGTGAATCGTTGTCATCAGTCCGTGCTTGATTCCAACCGTGTCATGCAGAACCTTGGCTACCGGGGCAAGGCAGTTTGTCGTGCATGAGGCGTTCGAAATAATTGAGTGCTCTGCTGGGTTGTATGAGTCAAAGTTGACTCCGAGCACGACCGTCGCATCCGGATCACTTGCTGGCGCAGAAATAATGACTTTCTTCGCTCCTGCGGAGAGATGTTTAGCAGCGTCATCGCGGGCCGTGAAACGACCGGTTGACTCGATTACGACATCGGCGCCAAGTTCACCCCACGGCAGCTTTGCCGGATCGGTCTCAGCGATGATCTTGATCTCCTTGCCGTCAACTACGAGATTCCCGTCCTGTACCTCAACGGTTCCGGGGAATGGGCCAAGAATTGAGTCGTAACGCAGAAGGTATGCAAGCGTTTCAGCATCAGTCAGGTCGTTAAAGGCGACCCACTCAATGTCGGCTCCCGACTCTTGGGCTGCTCGAAAGACATTGCGACCGATACGACCAAACCCGTTTACAGCGACTCTGACGGACATTGACTTGCTTCCTCCTCGAGGGTGCGGATAAGTAAAATTGCCTAACTTCTGGGGCGGCGCGTTCAGCCTACCAACGGCCACTCATTTGGGGTTGTTCGTTGCGCGGTGAGTTGTTAGACGGGGCGATCAGCGTCACGGTGAGCTGCATCAACAAGTAGCCCTTCGCTCTCGCGATATCGGGCTACAAGTGCCTCTATAATCGCAACCGATCGGTGTCTCCCGCCAGTGCACCCACTCGCAACCACGAGGTGACTTTTCCCCTCGGCCAAGTATCGGGGCAGTAGGTGGTCAAGCAGCGGCTCAAGGACAGCCATGTAGCTATCGAGATCACCCTCGCGGTTGATGAACTCAACGACGCCCGCATCACGACCGGTCAACTGACGAAGCTCGGGTTCGTAATAGGGATTTGGCAGGAAACGAACATCGAAAACTAGATCGGCATCGCGCGGCGGCCCGTACTTGAAACCAAAGCTCTCGAAGGTCACCGCCATCCGGCCTGGTCGCGTGCCGCGAATCTCGCCGCCCAGCCTGCGACGCAGCATCGCAGCGGTCATCCCGCCGGTGTCAATCACGAGGTCCGCCCGTTCACGCAGGGGCTCCAACAGCTGTGCCTCAGCAGCAACACCCTCGGCTACGAGACCCGAAGCTGCCAGCGGATGCCTGCGACGAGTCTCCTTGTAGCGCGTGATCAGCGTCTCCTCATCTGCCTCGAGGAACAGCAGGCGCAAGGGCATTCCCTCGGCACGCAGACCATCGATTACCTCAGCTAGACCAGCGAATCGTTCACGGCCGCGAACATCGCAGACGACTGCGGCGCGCTCGATCTTCGACCCCTCAAGCTTGAACAGCTCAGCAAGCGCACCGATCATCTCCGGCGGGAGATTGTCGACGCAGAAATACCCTTCATCCTCGAAGGCATCGATCGCAGTCGATTTGCCGGCACCGGAGAAGCCGGTAATGACGACGAAATCGATTGCCTCCTCAAGACTGGCGGCTCCGTCTTCCGACTGGCTGTCTGGCTGAACAACGTTCACAGTCTGAGTGTGACGCACGGCGAGGCTGATAGCTGCGAGATGCAGGTGATTGTTCAGGAGCCCATGCGGTGCATGTACTCGTAAATCTCACGGGCGACGCGCTCAGGCATGCCAGGCGTGGCAACGAGCTCCTCTCGGCTAGCGGCCAATACCGCGTCAGCTGACCCAAAGTGACGCAGCAGCGCGCCACGCCGGGCCGACCCAACCCCTGGCAATCCGTCAAGGACGGAGTCGGTCATTGCCTTGTCGCGACGAGCGCGGTGATGGGCAAGCGCAAAGCGATGGGCTTCATCACGCAGCCTCTGGAGGAGCTGAAGTTCGGGCGAGTCGTGATTCATCAGCAGCGGCTCTCGCTGGCCCGGCTGGAAGACCTCTTCAATCCGTTTCGCCAACGAGATAACTCGCACGCCGCGCTCGACAAAGTCGTCAAGCGCTCGTAGTCCGGCCGCGAGCTGGCCCTTGCCACCGTCAATGACAATCAGGTCAGGAAGCGCAGCAAAGCTCGCATCACGCTTCGCTTCGTGGGGCGACAGGTCACTCTCCTGTTTCCAGCGCTCTAAGCGCCTCGACAGGACCTGCTCCATTGAGGCAAAGTCATCGGGAGCGCCAGCAATCGCATCGCGGATTCGGAAGCGTCGGTAGGCGCCCTTTGCAGGTACGCCTCCCTCAAAGACAACCATTGAGGCGACCGTCTCAGTTCCCATCGTGTGTGAGATGTCGTAGCACTCAATTCTGATTGGTTGGGAATCAAGGTCGAGCTGCTGCCGCAACCCTTCAAGCGAAGCGGTCCGCTGCTGCATGCGCCGCTCAGCTCGCAGGCGCTCCTGACCAAGCGCGAGGTCGGCATTCTTGCGAGCCATCTCGAGCAGTTGGCGCCGATCGCCACGCTCACCGGCACGAACCTCGACCGCCGACCCACGCCGTTCGCTGAGCGCTTCGACAAGCGCCGGGGTGCCAGCGGCATTGGCGAGTTCCGGCTGGACAAGAACCAGCGGTGGGATCGAGCCGGTTCGCTCGTAGTGCTGAACTATGAATGCTTCAGCAACCTCAGCAACATCGCCACCAGCACTATCGAGGTAGTAACTGAGTCGATCGGTCAGCACTCCCTCACGGATCTGGAATACCTGAGCGTTTGCATCCCGCTCGCCAACCGCTACGGCAATCGCATCAAGCGTGCCGACGGTTGTATTCGACACCGTCTGGTTAACAGTCAATGAGCGGATCGCCGAGAGGCGGTTACGGGCTCGTGCAGCATCCTCGTAGCGCTGCTCAGACGACGCGAGATTCATCTGCAACTCGAGCTTCTCCTCTACCTCGCCCTGTCGGCCAGATAGAAACGCAATCGCACCATCAAGGCTCTCGCGATAGTGCTGCTCATCGATGTTTCCGATACAAGGCGCCTCACAGCGATCAATGTGGAAGTCAAGGCATGGCGAGCCACTGTGACGCCCAGGCTCAGGCCCTTCGCAGGAACGAAACATGAATACCTTGCCTAGGACATCCAGCGTCTGACGGACCCGTCGCGGATTTGTATAGGGACCGAAGTAGAGGCGATCTCGGCGCTGCCGCTCGCGCGTTATGTAGATCCTCGGGAATTTCTCATCGGTTGAAATACCGATGAACGGGTAGCTCTTGTCATCGCGCAACAGCACGTTGAATCGAGGCCGGTGAGTCTTGATGAATGCCTGCTCTGCGATCAGCGCCTCGGTACCACTGCCAACGACGACCGATTCGATCTGATCAATCGCAGCGACCATCTCTGTACCTCTGCGTCCCGATGGACGGTTGAAGTGCGATGCGACTCGTTTGCGGATCGAGTTGGCCTTGCCGACATAGATCACATCACCGCCGACATTGCGGAACATGTAGACGCCTGGCTCGTCGGGAAGCTTCAAGCGCTGTTCTCGCAGCCGCTCATCTCTGCTTGGAATTACGTCCATGGCGCTTCCCAGAATAGGCAGCGCCCGCCAATCTCCGTGCGCCTGATCGGTCAGTGGCTTCCATTAGGCCGCTTTCGCAGGTAGGCTCGGCCGATGCCAACGAAGGATGCGCAGCGGATCGCTTACCGGACCTGCCCACTTTGCGAGGCGACCTGTGGCCTTGAACTAACACTCGAAGGCGACCGCGTCGTGAAGGTCAAGGGCGACTCGGAAGATGTCTTTTCAAAGGGATTCATCTGCCCGAAGGGAGCCTCATTCGGCAAGCTGGCCGAAGATCCCGACCGACTGACGACGCCGATGGTCCGCGATAGCAGCGGCGAGTTGAAGCCGGCAACATGGGATCAGGCCTTTGAGCGTGTAGCTGAAGGGCTCGGACCGATCCTTGCGGAGGATCGCAATGCAGTTGGCATCTACGCCGGAAACCCCAACGCTCACAATCTCTCGTCACTTCTTTACAACCGCGTGCTGATCAAGTCGCTTGGTTCGCGGAGTTTGTTCTCCGCCAGTTCACTCGACCAACTGCCCAAGCAGCTTGCTAGCGGACTGATGTACGGGTCGCCGCTCTCAGTTGCAGTCCCAGACATTGACCGCAGCGATCTGATCGTGATCCTCGGAGCCAACCCACTCGCATCAAATGGCAGCATGATGACCGTGCCCGACTTCCGTGGCCGGCTTCGAGCCCTTCGGGCGCGGGGAGGTCGCGTTGTCGTAATTGACCCGCGACGGACAAGAACCGCTGATGAGGCTGACCTACACCTTCCGATTCAACCTGGCACCGACGCACTTCTGCTGTTCGCGATCGTCAACGCACTTGTGGCTGATGACCTCGTGGAGGCTGGGCTTGCAAGGCTGGGCGACACAGCCGACTTCCTCTCAGGCGTCGACGAAGTAATCGCGCTGAGCGAGCAGTTCACGCCCGAAGCGGTTGCTGCCCAGTGCGGAATTACCGCTACAGAGATCCGAACTCTCGCCCGTGACATTGCCGCCGCCGAGAGCGCCGCCATCTATGGACGGATCGGCACCTGCACGCAGGAGTTTGGAACGCTTGCGACCTGGCTGATTGATGTTGTCAACATCCTGACCGGCAACCTTGACCGCGAGGGTGGCGTGATGTTTGCCAACCCCGCGGCTGGCGCCCTTGGTGGAACACCAGGTAAGGGCCGTGGAATTGGCACCGGTCGCTGGCACTCAAGGGTGCGCGAGCTTCCCGAGACGTTCAGCGAACTTCCGACTTCAGCACTTGCCGAAGAGATTGACACTCCTGGCGAAGGCCAGATCCGCGCGATGGTCACGATCGCCGGTAATCCAATTCTCAGCACGCCAAACGGCGCAAGGCTGGAAGCAGCATTTGAGGGGCTCGACTTCATCGTTTCGCTCGACGCCTATATCAATGAAACGACTCGCTACGCCGATGTGATTCTGCCGCCGCCTTCGCCACTAAAGCGCTCGCACTATGACCTCGCCTTTTACCAGCTGTCAATTCGCAACATTGCTCACTTTTCGCCGCCAGCACTTACTCCTGATCCTGAGCTACCGGATGAGTGGGTGACGCTGCTGCGCTTGGCGATGATCTGCGCAGGCCAACCTGCCGATTCTGATCCGGCAGGCCTCGACGACTTCGTTGCCAGCGAACTAGCCAAACGCGAGCTTTCCCGAGTTGGAAGCCCGGCCGAAGGCGTCAGCGTCGAGGCTGCACTCGCAGCCGTTGCTCCGCGTGTTGGGTCAGAGCGGCTGCTGGACATTCTGCTGCGCTGCGGTCCATTTGGAGATGGCTTTGGCAGCAACCCTGACGGCCTCTCGCTCGACAGACTCGAAAACGAGCCTCACGGAGTAGATCTTGGTGCGCTTACAGCGCGAATCCCAGAGATCCTCAGGACCCCAAGTGGGATGATTGAGGTCGCGCCGGAACAGATCGTTGCCGATGTTCCGCGCCTCGCAGCATCGCTCGAACGTCGGCGCGATGGAATGGTCCTAATCGGCAGGCGCCACCTGAGGTCGAATAACTCTTGGATGCACAACATCGAAGGTCTTGTTCGTGGTCCAAAGCGCTGCACACTGCTGGTCAACCCTGTAGATGCAATCGCGCTTGGCCTCGAGGACGGTGGCGATGCCTTGGTTCGCTCGCGAGTTGGTCAAGTCACGGCTCCGGTCGAACTTTCAGATGAGATGTTGCCTGGCGTCGTCAGCCTCCCCCACGGATGGGGACATAGCGTCGAATCAACGACGACAGAGGTCGCCAAGGCCTACCCGGGGATTAACTCCAATCTCCTGACCGATGAGTCGGTCGTTGATGTCGTGAGCGGCAATGCTGTTCTCAACGGGATTCCCGTTGAGCTTGTGCCAGCCTGACTCGAGCTATTCGATTAGCGCGACTGAAGGCCCGGTCGCCCCAAAGCCAGCGCCTTTCAACCAGCCCAGAATCCGTGCCACGTAGTTACGCGTCTCCGTGTACGGAGGCACACAGCCGCAGCGCGCGACCGCGTTTGGACCGGCGTTATAAGCAGCCAGCGCAAGTGGAACCGAACCAAAGCGCGCCAGTAACTCACGCATCAGTTGCGCCTGCGCGCCGATCGCCTCGGCCGGATTGAACGGATCAACATGAAACCTCCCTGCCTCATAAGGCATTAGCTGTGCGATGCCCTGAGCGCCCGCTGACGAAACAACCACCGGATTGAAATCGCTCTCTGCCCTGATCTGCGCCGCAAGAACCGCAGCCGACACTCCCCAGCGGACCGCAGCGGCAAGGATCAGTGGCCGATATTTAGCTGGTACCCAAACTGGCAGGGCGCCAGCACGGGCTTCGGTCGGGCGACCCCAGCCAACCGAGCTACTACCGGGACTGCGCGTGTAGCCAAAGTGCCATGGCTCCCACGGATAGCGCTTGAGAAAACCGAACCGACCGCTATTGACAGCCAACCATTGGTAGGCCGCCGGAGGACCAATATCGAGCTCTGTTCCAAGCCGATGGAGCGACTGTCCAGGCCTAGCAACCCAACGAGGGTCTGGGTGAGCCGCAAAGAGTCGCGCTTGCTCCGTCGATGAGCGCCAAGCGCTAGCAATTAGCAATGCCAGCCCGGCACGGCTGGCTGCCGCCGCCATTCGATCAAAAGCAGTCGCAACATCCGGTCGCATCGGTTTGCCCTGACGGTAGAGAAACGGTCCTGGGTAGTCGCCAGGCCCGGGCGACTCGCCGCCCGCCAACCAACCCCTGACCTCAGCTACCGCAGTGCGAGTCAGCGGGATCGCAATTGCGGCCGCTCCAATACCCACGCGGAGCGGCTGCGAGACCGTCACTCGCATCCGCGGCGGCGCAAGTGGCGAACCACCAGGTGGTTGTTCGGCTGAGGCCCGGACACCGTTTGCTAGCGCCGTCCGCAGAGCCACCTTCCGGGCCGCGACCTGACTGCTTCCGATGCTCAGGGCCTTAGCACCAGCGAGTGCAGCAAGATCGGCTGCCGATTGCCGTTCGCCGATCCTGACGGCCGCCTCGGCAACGCCAAACAGGATTGCCGCAGACGCTGACACAACAGCGGCAACTGCCGTGAAGGCAGGTAGCGCCTGCGCATTTGCTGCCGCGAGTCTGGCTGCAAGATTCACTCGCCGCTGCGTCCTTCCGATTGCGGCGCTTCAGCAGACCTAACCTCCTCGCCAGCAAGGAAGCCATCGATCGCTCTGATCCAATTTGACGGGGCTGAAATCCCTGACTGTGCGAGCACTCCGCCGATCCCAGCCGAGTCAAGTTCTATGGCGCTCGCCTCTAGACCAAGTTGCAGGAGTGACTCAACGGCCGCTTTGCTGGCAATCGCGGCAGGCCCTCCACTCGCGACAACGAGCGCACGGCTGCAACTGGCTAGTAGCTGGTCAACCTCTTCGCAGCGTGGCATTCCGATCGTGATGATTGCGCCACCACATAGCTCAGAGAGCAGCACTGCTACTTCCCGCGCTTCGCTGGGATCGGCAACATCGCAACGGACCATCCGCCAACTTGCGCGTGCCGGGTGACCCGCATTACGTATCTGACCGGCGACCCTCGCCGCACCGTGTGTTGGAGGCGGCGTCGGTACCCGTAGCTCCTCAGGTGGTAGTGGCCTGAGCGTCACCAAGCCGCAAGGCCCGTTACGAGTTAGGCGCAGCGAGCAGGCGGCACCGGCCGTTGAAGCGATCGAATCAACAGCCAGAACCGCGATCACAGTGTTTTCAGAGTTTCCACCGCTCACCGATCTGGCCCTATCCAGAGCTCCGCTCGCCCCGCCAGCAAGCCAGCCAGTTGCGCTGGAAACCCAACCGGCAGCAGCGTCGTCTCAATCGATCGGCGTGTAACGCGAAGGCTGAGGCCGCTTCGCGCCCATCCGGGAATTGACCTTTCGGCTGCCACCCGTGGCGCTGATCCGTTAATCATTGCGATTGCTGCTGCCTCAGCCGCCTCCCCTGAAGCGACCCTCGTGGCTAATGAGACTGCGGTGAGGCCAAACGCCAGCACTAGTGCGGCGACGATCGGGATGACGGCGATCGATTCAACAGTTGCCTGACCACTTTCGGACCTCATGGTGCTTGGGGCTCGAATCGTGCTCTTGCTTTAAGCCGGCCAAGCATTCCTCCGACGGCCACAAGAGGAACCTTCAACCCAACCGTTACCGATCCATCAGCACCCTTTACAAGGGTCGCACCTTTCGAGAATGGCGCTGGGA